>Ga0316207_10003388_pt1 | contig 14876 bp, 8 predicted proteins | sample 6weekpyrite_MG_FD_204943 | JGI IMG/M metagenome (GOLD analysis project Ga0316207, IMG submission 204943) | Microbial mat bacterial communities from mineral coupon in-situ incubated in ocean water Damariscotta River, Maine, United States -... | ecosystem: Environmental > Aquatic > Marine >... | reverse complement strand
TTATCACAAGACATACATCTTTGGTGTGGACACGCTAGCTGACGGTAAAATTACGTTGGGTGGAAATTTAGCAACGGGCGCTGTGGGTGCGGGGCGTAACTATGTCGTTATTGTCAAAGAACAATGAGAATAAAAAGGATTATTGACATGCTTAAAAATATGAGATTATTTAGATTAGCTTTTTATATATTATTGGGTGCTGTTGTATGGCAGGGTAACTTAGCTGTGGCGCAATCGCTCACTAACGATAATGCAACAGAGGCCAGCATGGTTGTTAATCAATATATGCAAGCTCTTATGCAGGGAGATACGGAAATCGTTCGTAGCTTGTTAATTGACAATGAACTTGCTCGTAAGTCAAGTATGCTTAAAAATCCTACATATCCAGGTTTTTTGCAAAAAATTTATAATAATGCACAGTATCAAATATCAAATACTGAACTAAGTGGTGCTGATAAAATAATTGTTGATGTGTTGGTAACTTATGCCAGCCAGGAAAAAGCAAAGTTTCGTCTATGGTTAAGGAATACTGATGATTCAGGTATGCGAATATTTTTTGAGACTGAATAACCTTAATGTCTTAGATGGGTTGTTAACAAAATTTCAAGCTTTTATTTGATAAGGATGCTATCAAATTTTTGATAGCCGCTATTTCAGAGTTTTATTTTTATTTGTTCAATCGTATCGCTTTAATCCAAATTTTTTGTTAGAAAATATTAGAAGCACTGTTAATGTGTCAAAAAATATAAGTTTTGCTCTCTTCGTAAAATTATCTCACATGACATTTTATAAAATTGTTTAGCGAGTTTTTCATTGTGATATTCATCTCTCCGCTTTGACTGCTTTAGAAATTGCTCAGAATCAGTCAAAAAAACATGATTATGTAACGATCGTATTGCGCATTTTTTTTAATCTCATTCGCTATCGATTTTACTGCTAGGAACTTTTTCAGTTTATAGGATATGGGGAATAATCTATACCATTTGCAGTCATTTGGTCGTGGGTTCTAAGGTCTTTAAGGGTATGATCATTTTATTGTGATATATTCCCGTTCGTATAAATAACATCAAGTAGCAATGTCTTTGGATTTTTTGATTGGAAATTGTCCAAAATTATGGGTGATCAAGATTGTTGCTTTGTTTGATATTCGCTCACTTATAGGTGAGTATATTAAAATTAAATACAAGATTAAGTTTTCGTGTACTGTCAATAATGTAAAAAAATTAAAAAAATTAGGTCGTCATCAATGTTTATAAATGAATTTATCGGAAATGGCTTTTCTGCTATTTACTTACGTCTCACGGATTTATTAATTGTGCACATTAGTTTTTTCAAAAACTGGAAAAATTATTTGTCCCGCATATTCCTATTTTCATTGTTATTTATCTTTGTTTCTCCAGCATATTCTGGATTGTCAGGTTCTAATATACCCGCACAAGCGACTGTAAATTTAACGGCGGAAGGCAGTTTGGATTGGATTCACTGGGGACTAGATGATGCAACGAGTCTCAATCGTAAGGCGGGTATTGTACCGGCAATTGATAATTTTTCTTTGATAGGTGGATTAGCCCCAAATCGTTTTCAAGCTCCACCTGGGGCGAGGGTCAGCTATTCTTGGAATGATGGTGTGCCTACAGCAGTTGTTAGTGATACAACTTCTGGAGTTTACATCACAGGTCTATCTAATGGATTTCAGCTTACAATACCGGCCAATAGTCAAGAAAATTTACTCAAGTTATATGTTGGCGCCTGGAGTGCAAAAGCAAAGTTAGAAGCAACTTTTTCAGATGGAAGTGTGCAACCATATGTCACTTTTATTGATAATCCGACTGGGCCGATCGATCGTATTATTAATATTCAGTTTAGCAACGTAAATTTGGATCAGTCTTTAATTGTTCGATATACAATAGATGATCCTTATGCAGGTGGTAATATCACGTTACAAGCCGCTGCTCTTCAGCAGGTAGATCCGCAAGAAAATCTTTCTCCGGTTGCAGTGGATGACATTATGACCGTTGACAATTTGGTTCAAGCATCTGAATTGACCGTTCTAGCAAATGACTATGATCCAAATCTCGGAGATGGTATATCAATTACAAATATTGGTATACCTAACCAAGGTGGTTCAGCGAATATTTCTTCAAATGGAGATTTCATAAGTTATTTACCAGCATCGGGTTATTTCGGTGAAGAGACTTTTGTTTATACGATCACTGATAGTCAAGGTCTAACTGCATCAGCGAATGTAACATTAACCGTCTCAGATCCTGCAAGCTCAAAACCCAATATTATTTTTATTTTAACAGATGATTTAGGTTATCAAGATTTAGGTGTTTATGGTTCAACAACTATTCGAACACCAAATTTAGACCAATTAGCCTCAAAAGGCGTTCGTTTTACAGATTTTTATGCTGCCCCAGTGTGTGGTCCATACCGTGCGTCTCTTATGACAGGTTCTTACGCACCTAGACTTGGAATGACGCGTTCTCGTTTTCCAAATGATAGTACCGGTATAAATCCAGACGAGATTACTGTTGCTGAATTGCTGAAGCCTCAAGGTTATACCACTGGAATTTTTGGAAAATGGCATTTAGGTGATCATTCGACATTTATGCCTTTAAATAACGGATTTGATCAATTTTACGGGCTACCTTACTCCAATGACATGTGGCCTTTTCATCCGTTGATTGAGTCACATGAAAATGAAGATCCACGATTAGTAGCTGCGCGAGAAAGGGCTGCAATAACGGGCGCTGCAGGATTAGGAATAACAACCTTTCCAGTGGACTTTTTTCCTGATATGCCGGTATATGATAATCAACAAGTTATTGAGTTGAACCCTGATCAAGCAACATTAGTTAGTCGATTCACCGAGCAAGCGTTAGGATTTATTGAGCAAAACCAAAATCAACCTTTTTTCTTATATTTGCCGTTAAACGCTCCACATGTACCACTTTTTCCATCGCCTCAATTTCTAGGACAATCACAAGGTGGATTGTATGGTGATGTCGTCGAAGAAATAGATTGGAATGTGGGGCGAATTATTGCAAAACTGACTGAGCTAAATTTAGAAAAAGATACATTAGTCGTTTTCAGTTCTGACAATGGTCCCTGGCTGGAATATGGCATTGACGGTGGTTCAGCGGGTCCGCTAAAAGGGGGTAAAGGTACGAATTGGGAAGGTGGTATTCGCGTTCCAATGATTATGTCATGGCCAGGTCGAATTCCTGAAGGAGTTGTTAATTCCGAAATGGCGTCACATATAGATTTATACCCTACATTCGGAAATTTAGCTGGCGCAACAATTCCAACTGATCGTGTTATTGACGGTAAAGATTTATGGCCTTTAATGTCAGGACAGCCAAATGCAACAACACCTCATGAAGCTCTTTATTTTTACAATCAGAATTTTGATGACACAATCGATCAGACACGTAGTTTGGAAGCTGTTCGAGCAGGAAAGTGGAAGTTGCATGTCAACGTAAATAACCAGTTGGTAACTGGAACAGAACTTTATGATTTATCTGTAGATGCCGTCGAGCAGAATAATTTATTTTCTCAGCAACCAGATGTTGTAAATTCATTACAAGCTCTCGCACAGTCATTTAACGATCAACTACGTCAGGAAACCAGGCCAATTGGTCAAATTAATGAGGCAAATCTATCTGGGGTAATTTCAGATGCGCCTGCCAGTGTGGATTTAAGCTTGGAAGGAAATGCAGATTGGGCGCATTGGGGATTAATCGATGCATCGAGTTTTAATCATAAATCTGGTGTAAATCGATTGATTAGCGATTTAACTCCTATTGGAGGTGAAGTTGCTCGATTTGAAGCACCCGCTGGAGCTCGTGTAGATTATGGATGGTCCGGAGGTACTCCCATTGCTGATGTTTCTGCAACCACCGCAGGCGTATTTATGTTGGGTGTGGGTAATAGTTTTGAATTAACAGTTCCTGCTGATACTACAACAAAAACTATTAAGTTATACGTTGGTGCTTGGACTGGTCGTGGACGATTGGAAGCGACATTGAGTGACGGTAGTGCCTCGCCGTATGTGGCGACAATTGATAATCCTAATGGGGCAATTGATAGGTTAATTACATTACAATATAAAGCGCTTTCAGATGGGCAGTCTTTAAGAATTAGTTATACACTTGTTGATAATTATGGTATCGGAAATATCACTTTTTCTGCAGCCGCTTTACAAAGTGCCAATATTAATAATTCACCTACTCTCTTACCAATAGATAATAAATCCGTGGTAGAAGGGCAAGTGCTTGATTTTATCGTAACAGCAAATGACCCTGATGGTCCCGCACCGCTTAGTATTAATGCTGGTGTATTACCCGCTGGAGCCTCATTCACAGATTATGGAGATGGAACTGGTCGTTTTTACTGGGTAACAAATTCAGCTGACACATTAAATAGTCCCTATTCAATTACATTTAGTGCAATTGATGGTTCTAACGCTGTTTCACAGCAAGCGGTTTTAATAACGATTAACCAGGCAAGTGTAAATCAGGCGCCAAATATTTCGAATATCGCTGATCAGAATGTCGTAGAAGGTAATCGTCTTGTTCTGCCGGTTAGTGCTGTTGATGCTGACGGTCCAGCTCCAATTGTTTTGACTACATCAAGTTTACCATCAGATGCAATTTTTAGTGACAACGGTGATGGAACAGGTTCTCTTGAGTGGGCGACATCATTTGGAGCATCAGTAGATAGTCCGTATTATGTTACATTTATTGCTACTGATTCTGATGGTGCATTTTCAGAAATAACAACAATGATTACTGTTACAGCTATTCCAGTTAATGAAGCTCCTGCTATGTTAGCAATCGGGGACAGAGAGGTGATTGCAGGAAATTTGTTAAGTGTATCTGTTAACGCAACTGATTCGGATGGGCCTGCACCAATAATATTAACGACCTCTCTGTTGCCAAGTGGAGCAGAATTTATTGATGATGGAACTGGGGCAGGTGTATTAAACTGGACACCAAGTGAGGCTGATGTAATAAATAGTCCCTATAATGTTACTTTTACGGCAACTGATGGCGCTGGTGCATTCTCTGAGCAGTCTATCGCGATTCGTGTTGATACGGCACCTTCGGGTGGATTATTGCTTGCCTCCGCTAAGATTCCCACAGCCACGGTAAATCTATCAGCTGAAGGTTCATTGGATTGGGCCCATTGGGGTGCAAATAGTGCTATAAGTCTTAATCGTAAGGCGAGTGTTGCCTCTCAAATTAGTGATTACACATTACTTGGTGCTCAAGTACCGAGTCGTTTTCAACCGCCGGCGGGCATTCGAATTTTACATGAGTGGAATGATGGTACTCCTGTTGTCAGTGATAGCACTAACGCTGGATTATTTTTCAATAATATTGGTAATGGCTACCAGTTATCTGTACCTGCCGATACTACAGTTAAATCTTTACGCGTTTACTTGGGTGCTTGGTCAGCTGAAGGCATAGTTCAAGTAAGCTTGAGTGACAACAGTGCTGTGCCTTTTATAGCGAGTGTTGAAAATCTTACTGGACCGATTGACCGAGTGATAGATATTGAGTTTAGTGCTGCATCAGAAGGACAGACGCTTACATTAATCTATACAATGGCATCTGGTGTTGGGAATGTCACACTTAATGCCGCCACATTCCAATCTGTTGAAACAAATCAAGCGCCTACGCTCACCCCTGTTCTGGCGCAAACCGTGATGGAAGGCAATTTATTGCGCGTGCCGATTGTAGCCACGGATGTGGATGGGCCCGCGCCCATCGGTTTAACCGCGTCTGCTTTGCCTAACGGTGCAAGCTTTAGCGATCAAGGTAATGGCAACGGCACGTTGAGTTGGACACCCGGGGTGGGTGCGGCGAGCAGTGAGCCGTACCTGGTGACGCTGACAGCCACGGACAATGCCGGTGCATTTTCCGAACAGTCGGTTTCCATTACCGTTACCGCGGCACCGGTAAACCAAGCGCCCGCGCTCACCCCCGTTCCGGCGCAAACCGTGATGGAAGGCAATTTATTGCGCGTGGCGATTGTGGCCACGGATGTGGATGGGCCCGCGCCCATCGGTTTAACCGCGTCTGCTTTGCCTAACGGTGCAAGCTTTAGCGATCAAGGTAATGGCAACGGCACGTTGAGTTGGACACCCGGGGTGGGTGCGGCGAGCAGTGAGTCGTACCTGGTGACGCTGACAGCCACGGACAATGCCGGTGCATTTTCCGAACAATTGATTTCCATTACCGTTACCGCGGCACCAGTTAACCAAGCGCCCACGCTCGCTCCCGTTCCGGCGCAAACCGTGATGGAAGGCAATTTATTGCGCGTGGCGATTGTGGCCACGGATGTGGATGGCCCCGCCCCCATCGGTTTAACCGCGTCTGCTTTGCCTAACGGCGCAAGCTTTAGCGATCAAGGTAATGGCAACGGCACGTTGAGTTGGACACCCGGGGTGGGTGCGGCGAGCAGTGAGTCGTACCTGGTGACGCTGACAGCCACGGACAATGCCGGTGCATTTTCCGAACAATTGATTTCCATTACCGTTACCGCGGCACCAGTTAACCAAGCGCCCACGCTCGCTCCCGTTCCGGTGCAAACCGTGATGGAAGGCAATTTATTGCGCGTGCCGATTGTAGCCACGGATGTGGATGGCCCCGCACCCATCAGTTTAAGTACAGCCACGTTACCTACGGGTGCAAATTTTACAGACAATGGAGATGGAACTGGTTTGTTTGAATGGTCTCCCCCTATTGGTGCATCAATCTCTAGTTCATACATAGTTGCTGTTATTGCAACAGATGCAGATGGGAATTTTAATGAGTCAACTTTTTCTATCACAGTACTAACATCTGGTACTGCGGTTCTAACGGGATCCTCAAATGAACCACCTTCAGGAGTAATTCTGAGCAACCAAGGGACGACTGACTGGGCGCATTGGGGATTAACAGACGTGTTAAGTTTTAATCATAAGGCATCAGTTAACCAGCAAATCAGTAATATTTCAATGATTGGCAATAGGAGTCCATCGCGATTTCAAGCATCTTATGGTAGACGAGCCGCATTCGCTTGGAACTCTGGTATTCCCACCTCCTATGTTAATTATACTTCAACGGGCATATATGTTTCTGGAGAAGGAAATGGTTTTGAAGTTTCAATACCCGCTAGTACGACGGAACAAACTCTCAAACTATATGTTGGCGCTTGGTCGGGTCGTGGAAGATTAGAGGCATCTCTAAGTGATGGAAGCGTTTCGCCGTATGTTGTTACAGTTGACAACCGTTATGGTGTGATTGATCGAGTTGTTACATTAAATTTTAAAGCCTTATCTAATGATCAGGTTTTGAATGTTAGATATATTTTAGAAGAGAAATATTGGGGTGGGAATGTTAGCTTGTCTGCCGCTACCTTATATTCCCAAAATGGTGATGGACATGACGGTGATGGACATGACGGTGATGGACATGACGGTGATGGACATGACGGTGATGGACATGACGGTGATGGACATGACGGTGATGGACATGACGACGATTGATATGATGAATATTAATTAATGTTATATTTGTTATGTTAATGGGTTAGTAGCTTTGTTTGGTTTTCTCATTACATAAGTAATAAATGGTCTCAAAGAGGGGCGAAATCGAGCAATTAGATTTCGCTTTTTTGAACTTAATTCGCCTCGATAAATTAATTTATCAATAACAAACCCAATCTTTTTAAAATAATTAATTACTTCAGTTTTAGTATATTCACGTACGTGCCCCATGTGTCCAAGTTTGTCTAGTTTTTCGTACTCGTTATAAATATCGCCAGAGCAGGAGTATGCCTGATCTTTAATTAAATAATTTAGGATGCCGTCAAGAGATTTTAAATTGGGGCTTGATAAAAATAGTTTGCCATTGGGTTTGAGGATGCGAAAAACCTCTTTCATTGTGAAATTGGGATTTATTCGTAAGTGTTCGAACAATTCATTGAAAATAATGGCATTAAATGAGTTGTCATCAAATGGTAGTTTTTCTTTTTCTATGTCACATTTTAAAACTAATAGATCGAGTTCACTAATAGTCGTCGCAAATCGTTCGGGAGCTAAATCTACTCCAATTACATTATACCCGCATTCGCTTAGTGCAGAAGTAAATAGTAGAGGCACTGAGCCAAATTCAAGTACCTTGGTATTGTGAGGTAGGTTTTTGAGTATTAGATCAATATCAAAAGCTATTCGCTTTTTATGGTACTTCGCATAAGAGTCAAACCAATGAATAAGTTCGTCATTATCTGATTTAATTTGATTAATGCAATTGTTTACAATGCTTAATGTTGTTGCCTTTGGGGTGAATGGTTCACTTTCTTTTAGCACTAAACCAACCCTCCGTTAGGTTTCATGTTAGTGAATGTGCATTTATGGGTTTATTTTGTGGTAATTAGTTATTGTATAAACTCATCTGTTTAAGCAAATTTTTTAAGTAATCGAGCAAATGCTTTTGTTAAGGCGACTAGTTTTCCCATGAAGTTGCCTTTTTCTAGGCTTGAAAAATATGCGTCGGCAATATATTTCTCTTTGAATCCCCACTTTTCTTTTGAAGTGATGGCAATATCCCAAGGAAAGATTAGTTTTGAATTGAAAGTGTTGGAGTTGGTTTTGGTAAGTTCTTTTTTAATATCATCAAATGAATAACCATAATTTTCAATTGTAGGTCTATCCAGAGCTTCTAAATAACTAATAGCAAGGTGCTGTTCTTGAGGGTCATTAGCCATTTTTTTCCATTTCTCAATGCTGGTGTTGCTAGTTTTAGTGTGTTGATGAATGCCGGTAGGATCATTAAGGCGGCCTTTGGGCGCCTCAGTTTTTGAGTAGTCGAGCATAGATGAGTGAAATTCTAGATTTAATTGCTTACAGAGTTTTCTAATATTGACTTCTGGGTCTGAAGCAAACTTTTCATAGTGGATGACTATAGCATTGGATCTTAGTAATTCTATTCCTTCTAAGATTAATCTAGGTGCGTCGATTAAGTCAGGAGCCAACTCATTTATAAATGGCCAGTTGCCATTTATATAGGTGTTAATTTCAGAGGCTAGCACAGCCATAGGATTTCTTAATAAGAAAATAAATTTGGCTTTTGGAAATAATCGATACAGGTCTGGGATGATTAAAAAATATCTCGGTGTTTTGTCCAAAAAGAACTTTTTATTACCTTTTTTTAAGGCGTTTCCATAAATAGTGTGAGCCCATAGTCTTAATGCATCATCGTAAATTTCAGGCCCGTCTGTATAATTATCTATAAATTCATTTACACCGATTGAAGCCCATTCCGCATTATATATTGTTTTAATATTTTGAGTTTTATGGGCATAAAGAGGGTGGAGCATTAACCAGGTTTCTGCAGATGTTTGAATGTCTGGGTGGCCTGAAAGTATTCGTTGTAAGAGGGTTGATCCTGATCTAGGTTGCGAAATAATAAAGATTAAATCTTCACCGTAGTACGAGTTTTCTTGCATAATTCAGCATCTTTTTCTGTTGGTTATAAGTTTTTTAAAAAGTTTTTCAGTCATTCTAGAGGTTTCGTTTTTTCTAGAAACATGTTGTTATTTATATTGAACTTTTATTACCTATAAAAGTATGTCGATGAAATACTTCACGATCTTGAAAAAAGCGCTCTAACCAATCGCCATTGGAAACGTCACCTAATATAAACCATTTGTCGTTGTTGTTCATTCTACTTAACTGTGATTCATGTTGATATAGTGCATTTCTTTTTATATCTAGAGTGTCATGCACTAATACTGAGCATCTTAAATCACGAAGTACTTGAAATAGAGATCTGATGCTTGTTTTCCTAAGGTGGCTAATAAAGTCTTTTTTTCTTCTGATTTTTACTTCAACTATTGGCCAATGGTCCCAAAACCATGTGGCATATTCAAATACTGTCGTTGTAATTCCTACTCTTTTTATGGCGCCAATAACTGCTCGATTCGTGGCTTTATGATCAGGGTGATGATCTCCAATATAAGGGATATAAATTTCCTCGGGTAGTGTTTTTTCTAATATATCAGAAACTTGGCTTATTACAGAGTCGATATTGACAGTAAGCTTACCGTCTTCATTGTCAAGAAATATAATATCTTGTTCATCTATTCCAAGAATATTGCATGCGGAGATTGCTTCTGTTCTTCGAATATCGCGTAAATCGTCCGGAAACATGTGTTTATGAGAGTTGTTTCCATCAGTCATGAATACTATTTTAACAATAGCGCCTTGACGTTTTTTCTGAATAATTGTTCCTCCACATCCGAGCGTCTCATCATCTTGATGGGGTGCAAACACAACGCAGGATTTATTGGTGGGTTTATAATTAAACAGCTTGAACTGTAAATTAATGATTACTATGTAAAGTTTTTTAATGATTTGTCGCCCCTTGCCGACGGCGAAATACTTAATTATACGCATATTTTACTCTAAAATTGATTTGTAGAATCTGATGGCTAAGAAAGATATCAATACTATTCTGCTAATTATGACATAACTCGACTTGGCTTTTATCTAGAATTGAAATTCAGTTAATTACTTTGCTGCTCATATGATTAAATTTGTCAGCAAGATATATTCCTAGTGTTGGCCAACATATCCGCGGGAATTGATGAAATGGTTGAAAAATAGACATTACATATAATTATGTATTATTTTTCTTTAGTCTCTATAAAGGGTGTTTCAGCAAACGCCCAGTATTTGTTACCCAAGAAATTAAGAACCATAACTATGCCTGTGGAGATAACCCATACGAGAATATATGGCCAATTCATTATATCTACAAATAAAAACAAAATTAATGTGCTGAGAGCTAAACCAATAATATTCAATATAAAGAAGCGATGGGCTTGGCGTAAAGTATTGGTCTTTGTTTGAAAGGTCCATAGTTTGTTTAAAATGAAACTATTAATCATGCCTGCTGCGTAGCCAATTACATTAGAAACCGCCCCATCAATGGATTTAATGCCACTTGAAGTGAATAAGTTTTGAATATCATTGCCGATGTTGCCAATCATATTAAGCATAATAGATGTGATTTGCATATGGTAACACAAGTAGAAAACGACAAAACTGATGGCTACATTGATGATTCCAACGATTGAGAATTTTATGAGTTGAATTTTCGTTTGTTTGTCGGGATTTTTTGTATTCATATGTGGAAAATTAGGTAAACGTGCAGTTTTGTAAAGGCTTTCACTTATCCTTATTTGCTTGTACTGTTGATTTGAAATCGCTTTTAATGACTCTTCAAAAAGGGTGCCCGAAATATATCGCTGATTAAATTATATGGTGAGTTTTTTGATATTTACTGACGTATATATCATTGGTCACGAATTTCCGAGGAATGGTTGCGCCGATCTAAATGTTGTAATGTTTTGTTATTTTCAGCTGAATCAGTTGAGGGTTGATCATTTGAGCGTCTCTCCGGAAAAACTTGTCCTATAAAGTAACGTGGGCGCGCTTTTGTTTCATTGTATATCCTGCCTAGATATTCCCCTATAACACCAATGCATAAAATTTGAATACCTCCGATAAAATAGGTGGGGAGAACAGTGGATGCCCAGCCAGGTATGGCTTCATCACTAAAAATTTTTACGCCAATTACCCATATGCTCATTAGAGCACTAAGTGCAAATACAAAAAAACCTAATACAGTAATAATTCTCAAGGGCACTACGGAAAATGAAGTAATGCCATTAAGCGCAAAGGTAATCATTTTTTTTAATGGGTATTTAGAATCGCCTGCAAATCTTTCGTGCCTATCGTAATATACATTTGCAGTTTTAAATCCGAGTAAGGGTATAATTCCACGCAGAAAGAGATTTACTTCTTTAAACTCTTTAAGGCTTTCAATAGCAGAGCGACTCATTAGTCGGAAATCAGCATGGTTGTGGACAACATCAACACCCATAACCCCCATTATTTTATAGAAACCTAGCGCAGTAATGCGTTTAAATGCTGTATCGGTTTCACGTTTTTTCCTTACCCCATAAACAATATCAGCGCCATTCTTCCATTCGCTAACCATCTCTTTGATACACTGTATATCATCTTGTAGATCAGCATCAATGCTAATTAACGCATCACCTTCTGCAGTTGACAAACCAGCGAGCAGAGCGTTTTGATGCCCTCGATTTCTTGATAATTTTATGCCTTTGATGTGATGATTTTTGAGGGCAAGGCCTTCAATGATATTCCACGTCTTATCTTTACTTCCATCATCCACAAACCAGATCTTACTTGTTTCTGAAATTTGCTTGTCCTTCACTAATTCATCAATCAGGTTGGCTAAACGTTTTGACGTTTCAGTCAGTACTTCTTCTTCATTAAAACAAGGAACTACAATTCCAATTTCCATTTAATCTCCTCAATTATATTATTCAAATTAGGCGCTAAGGTACGCTGTTTTTATCTAGGGAGCCTCTGAATTAAGTCATCTAGCGAGCGTTAACATCGTTAAATCAAAACTCAAAATGCTCATTTACTTTAGTAAACTGCGCTTATTCTTTTTGATTTGCCTTATTTCCATCTCACCAGCTAACTTAATCAGAGGCTCCCTAGATAAATAAATTTGTTACTACTTTTTGATACCGAAGAAGCTATAAACTCTTATTTTGAATATTTTGCATCGATAGAATTAGACTTAATGAAGCGTACCATGGTTTATAAGCTTCCGCGAGTTCATGATCAATATTGGTTTGTTTTTTTACTTCTGACATATTGCTGGCAACTAGCTTGCCAAGTAAGCAGCATTGAATGTTGTTTTCCCGTTATTTAGAGATGAATATTGGCGCTGAGTTATATTAATTTGGATCTTTTTAGTAAGTTATTATCCGAATTCGCGTTATACAAGTTTTGATGATCTGTAGTTATTAATTATATTTTTTTACTTTGATGATTAATAAATGAATAATTTCTAATGGACTTTATGAATTATTAATTTTATTGGTGTATTTTTTGCCGGATGAACAATGATTAATTTTGTTACTAACCTTATTTGACAGTCAAAATTATGTGGAGGCGCACATTTTCTAAACGAAGATAGGTTCACATGTGTTATATATTGATTTCTCTGTGAAGCATTTTTAATGAAAAGTGTATGTATGATTGTTTAAACACAACAGTTTATTTACACTATAAGTAGTTTGATGTAATAGTTTGCACCGGTGTAATGATTATTAAGGAGGCTCATAATAGTGGCTAATAATGGTGATTCAAAATCTAAAGTAAATAGCATTTCTGAATCTGTTGTGACTATCTATTGGCAAATTCTAGCACTAATCATAGTTATCGTTGCATTTACAACTGCGTTCCAATGGCTGGCTGATCATCAATTCGCTGCTCATATGGATGAGGCCGTTTATTTAAACCAGGTTCAAAACGATGCGATAGCATTGGATGAGCGTGGAGTAAGAGGGTTGGCTAGATCAATCTTATACCAGGACAGGGCTAAACCTCCGGCTTATCGATTATCTGTATTGCCTATTACAAGTGTGTGGGACAGTTTTTCTCTTACTACATTACGAACAATTAGTCTTATTTTTATCCTATTGAGCCTGGTGTTTGTCTATCTTACTGCTGTTAGTCTTGCGGGTAGAGTTAACGGTGCATTTTCCGTTATTTTTTTGACTTTGTGTCCACTCTTATTAAGTGTAAATAAATATTACGGCACTGAGTTGCCATTGATATTTGCAGTTGCTGCTACATTTTATTTTTTGTTTAGCGTTTGGGATCGAGAAGAGAGTCATTGGCTTAGGTGGGTAGGACTAGGTATAGCACTTGGTCTTGGTGCTTGGTCGAAATTAACGTTTGTTTTTGTTGCTGGTCCGGTAATGATTGTTGCGTTTATATTAAGTTTGCGGAGAGTGATAATTGGTCCAAGTCCGCTATTTTTACTAAAAGCTTCAGTCTTAGGGGTTGTATTAGCTGCTCCCTGGTGGATATTAAACGTGAAATCAATGCTGGATTACGCACTTTATGCAGGTGCAGGATTTACAAGACATGCATTAAGCCCTTCGCTGTGGGAAAAACTAATGGGAATGCCGGTATTGTATGTTTATCAGGCTGTTGGTCCTACGCTTGCTTTACTTATAGTTGGTTTAAGTATTGTGTTAATTGTACGACATTTTTTTGTTGCTAACATAAAAATTAGCAGTAAGCATAGTTCGGTGCTTTGGGTTTGTTTGGCGGGTGTGCTGCCTATCATTATGCTTCAGATTATTGGCAATAATCAAAGTGTACGATTTATCATCGTTACACTAATTCCGCTTACTCTTGCTATGGGATTATTATTATCAGTCAATCAGTGGTTGCGAAAACCAGTAGTAATACTCGTTTTGACGACCATGTTTGGGTTTCAATTGTTTCAGATAGCCATGTCACCTAAAACTGACCCTGAGCAAGCTCAACGAGCTGCAGAAGAGCGGGGTTTTTTTGGTGCAGGACCTGCAGAAGTGTTTGTATATGCGGATCATGCCCAATGGGATTGGGAGCCTCTTCGAAAGATTGGCTTATCGCATGATATACTATTACCGACTATTGCCCATTTAGGAAATGGTACTTCGTTTAGCAGCCACCATATAAAAGTTCCGTGGATTATGCAGGGGCAGAAAATAACTGCACAATGGCTTTGGCGATATGAATTTGGCGAGATTGATTGGGCTCAAATTGATGATCGCCTATTGGATTTTGATATTGTGCTGACCGCTCCTGGTTATAAGGGTAATCCACTTGACAAACAAGAGCTTGATAATCAGCATAATTCTGAGTTTGCTGATCGACTACGTCAAAATAGGCGATTCATGCCGCCAATTACCCTGACGATGGGGATAACAAAACCGGTTGATAT
>Ga0316207_10003387_pt1 | contig 14881 bp, 12 predicted proteins | sample 6weekpyrite_MG_FD_204943 | JGI IMG/M metagenome (GOLD analysis project Ga0316207, IMG submission 204943) | Microbial mat bacterial communities from mineral coupon in-situ incubated in ocean water Damariscotta River, Maine, United States -... | ecosystem: Environmental > Aquatic > Marine >... | reverse complement strand
CCGCCCACGTTTCCTGGATGTTGCCTCATCCAGTTTACGGCTTCCACCTTCCCACTCAACCTCATCTTCAGGTAATTCATTTAAGAAACGACTAGGTTCACACTCAATATCTTCACCATAACGTCGACGGTGTTTTGCATAAGTAATGACCAGTTCTCTTTGCGCACGGGTAATACCTACATAGGTTAGTCGACGCTCTTCATCCAGATTTTCCTCCATAATGCTTGTTCTATGAGGCAGAGTTTCTTCCTCAACACCCACCATAAACACATAAGGAAACTCGAGCCCTTTGGCCGCATGCAGTGTCATTAAGCTCACTGAATCTGTATTGGATTCTTCTTTATTGCGTTCGAGAATATCCATTAAACTCATATGCGCAACAAGCTCACCCAGATTTTTGCCTTTCTCGTCTTTGTATAAACGCGCTAACCAGTCGGTTAACTCATACACATTTTCCATGCGCTTTTCGGCAATTTTCAAATCGCTGCTTTGATCTTCGAGCCAGTTCTGGTAACCAATTTCCTTAATCATATCTTTGGCTACTTCCACTGGATTACCTCTCTCTGCATTATCACTGAGCAGGTTTATCCAGTTTGTGAAATTCTGTAATTTAGTCAGCGCACGCTCACTTAAAATACTGGCTAATCCCATTTCAAAACTAGCCGCAAACAAACTAACATCACGTGCGTTAGCATACTCGCCTAACTTCTCTAAGGTACTCGCTCCTATTTTTCTACGCGGTGTATTCACAATCCGTAAAAAGGCTGTATCGTCATCAGGATTTGCAAGTAGACGTAAGTAGCCCATTATGTCTTTCACTTCAGCGCGTTCAAAAAACGACGTGCCTCCACTCACTACATAAGGTATTTGCATTTCACGCAAATATTTTTCAAATATTCGTGACTGATGATTACCACGATAGAGAATTGCGTACTCACCGTATTTCGTGCGTTTCTGAAATTTATGCGTATTCAATTCAACGGTCACACGTTCCGCTTCACCTTCAGCACTGGTGCATTCAACTATGCGTATATTGCTACCTAAACCTAAATCAGACCAAAGCTGCTTTTCAAACTTATGCGGATTATTTTTAATCAGGTGATTGGCGCATTTTAAAATTCGAGAAGTAGAGCGATAATTTTGCTCTAGCTTGATAAGTTTTAATTTCGGGTAATCTTCATTTAACAAATCCAGGTTTTCTGGACGAGCACCACGCCAGGCATATACTGACTGGTCATCATCACCTACGGCTGTTAAACGCGAATGCGAACCTAGCAAAAGCTTTACTAACTGATACTGACTGGCATTTGTATCCTGGTATTCATCAACCAGCAAATAGTGTATGCGCTTACGCCACTTTTCTAAAACCTCGGGATGCTCTTGAAACAACACCACCGGCTGTAAAATAAGGTCATCAAAATCAAATGCATTGTAGGCTTTCAATTGGCGCTGATAGCGTCCATAAAGTATGGCATGCTTGAGCTCCAAGTCATTCTCTGCTGTAGAGACCGCCTGTTCTGGCGATATGAAATCGTTTTTCCAGCGTGAAATTCGCCAACGGGCATCTTCTGCATCATCGACATTGCTCAATGATTCATTGGCATACAGCCCTTTAATCAAAACCAGCGTATCCGTTGAATCAAATACACTAAAACCAGATTTATATCCCAGGTGCTTATGTTCAGCGCCTAAAATCCTCAATCCCAGGTTATGAAAGGTAGACACAATTAAGCCGCGGGTTTCACCTTTACCCAACAAGCTAGCTACACGTGCTTTCATTTCACGTGCCGCCTTGTTGGTAAAGGTTACCGCTGCAACATGCATGGGCTTAATGCCACAATCCCGAATCAGGTAGGCAATTTTCTGGGTAATAACTCGCGTCTTACCACTTCCCGCACCCGCTAACACCAGCATAGGCCCAGAAATATATTCCACAGCTGAACGCTGTTGTGGATTTAATCCCGCCATAGGTGATGAATCGGAGCTAAAATTAGAGCCTGGTGAAAAATCGGACATAAACGCTGAAAAGGATCGATAAGAAACAGCTGCTTAGTGTATCGACTCTACTCACATTTCGATATACCTCATCCGCAGTATTTTCATTCCGGTGGTCTTGAACTTTCTCTGCTGCTACACTTAAGCCAATGAAAATAAACACAAAATCAGGTTTGCTAGATACTGCAAAGCAAATAAATTCAAGCAATTGCGACTGTCGCCCAGACGGCCGGCCTGTTAGCCTGATTGTTGTGCATAACATCAGCCTGCCTCCCGGTGAATTTGGTGGGCCGTACATCACACAACTATTTACCAATCAGCTTAATAAGGATGAGCACCCTTATTTTGCAGATATTTACCAGCTAAAAGTATCATCTCATTTATTAATACGCCGGGATGGTGAAATTATTCAATATGTACCCTTCCACCAACGCGCATGGCATGCTGGTGCATCAGAATACTGCGGTGAAGCGCGCTGCAATGACTTCAGTATAGGCATTGAACTTGAAGGAACCGATGATATTCCCTTTGAAGAAATACAATACGATACCCTTGCTAAAATCATACTTGAATTGCAAGGAAGCTATCCAGATATTGCTAAAGATGCTATAACCGGCCACAGTGATATTGCACCGGGACGCAAAACAGATCCTGGGCCAGCATTTAACTGGAATCACCTTAAACAATTATTAAATACATAAACAAGAATAAACATGGCACTTATTTGCATTTTAATCGGCATTATTTTTGAACGGGCCAGTGATACACTGGAAAATCTTCGCAACTTTGAATGGTACGATAATTATAGCCGTTGGCTTTTAAAAACATTACCAGGGCTTACCAGCCAGAATCGTTCATCAATAATCATTCTTTTGTTACCCGTAATTCTAATCACTGCAATCCTTCAGGGCTGGTTCGAAGACCAGTTACTGGGATTGATCGAACTATTATTTGGTCTGGTTATATTTGCATTCTGTCTCGGCCCCAAAGACCTTAACAGGCAAATAAATAACTACCTTGAAGCCAGGGAAAGTGGCGATGAGGAAAAGTCACAGGAAGAAGCCAACAACATCATGCAAAAAGAAGCACCCTCTGATCCTGATCAGCAGGTTGTAGAGGTTATGCGCTCAATACTGCACGAACCCAATGATCGTTTTTTCTCCGTGATTTTCTGGTTCGTTATCCTTGGCCCTTTAGGTGCCTTGCTATACCGGCTCACCACCCACACGATGCGCACCACTACAAGTGCCGTACTAGGTGAAGCGGCTACTCAACTACATGCAATCCTGGCCTGGGCACCGGCACATTTGGCTGCCATAGGTTATGCATTAACTGGAAATTATGAAGGTGCGAAGCAACAGTTTTACAGCAAGACCAGGCAGGAAAACCTGCTTGAATGCAATTACCTGACGCTGATTACCGCCGGACAAGGTGCTCTTAAAGACTGCACGCCGGGTAATGAAACGTCCTGTATACGATCGGCTCGTGCACTGGTATTAAGAACACTGGTTGTCTGGCTAGCATTTATTGCCATACTTACATTAATGGGCTTTATGTCATGAGCGACACACAAATAGATATTATTCGTCACGGTGAACCTGAAGGTGGTCGCCGCTATCGTGGCCATGGAATTGATGATCCGTTAAGCAAAACTGGTTGGCAGCAAATGTGGGACGCTGTTCCAGAGAAGCCTGACTGGGATCACATCGTAAGTTCACCTTTATTACGCTGCCTAAAATTTTCCGAAGCACTTGCTGACTCGATGGGCATAGAATTTACTGTTCAGGATAATTTAAAAGAAATAGGTTTTGGTTCCTGGGAAGGACGCACGCCTGATGACATAAAAAACAACGAAGGTGATGCGCTTGAACGTTTTCTACAGGATCCTGTAAATAATCGCCCACCAGGCGCAGAGCCTTTAGATGATTTTGCTGATCGTGTATGGACCGTCTATGAGGAAATTGCAGAACAATACAGAGGCCAACATGTTCTGGTTGTGGCTCACGCGGGTGTCGTTCGGGCAATTACCAGCAAAATTCTAGGCATGTCACTAGATGATGTGTATAGCCGTTTAAAAGTTGAATATGCAGCCATTGCAACTACTCGCATACCCAGTGGTAAGAAGCCGGTAATGGTATTAAGCCAGTAGCCGCTGTCAGTAACAACTATTTAGAAAAACCTTCAACAGTTACTAAACTCAAGCACTACTTGGAAAGCATGTCTTCCATTTCGGCGGGAGGTAGTGGGCGACTAAACAAGTACCCCTGAATACTGTCGCAGGCATTGGCACCTAAAAACTCTAGCTGCTCCTGAACCTCAACACCCTCTGCAATAACATCCATCCCCAATCCGTGGGCCATAGCAATTATCGCTTTGACCAAAGCAGCATCTTCGTGATCGACTTTCACATCTCGCACGAATGCCTGGTCAATTTTTAAGGTATCAATTGGAAAACGCTTAAGATAACTCAGCGAGGAGTAGCCGGTACCAAAATCGTCTAGCGATAAACTAATACCCAGTTCTTTTATCTTTTGTAACCGCATCAGAGCAACATCGGGATCTAAAATAATTGCACTTTCAGTTAACTCAATCCCCAACTTATCTGCGGGCATGCCAGTTGATTTCAGAATATCAGAAATCTGTTTTGGTAAAGTTTCATCTTTTAACTGTCGCGCAGATAAATTCACTGAAATTTTATGAAGCTCATATCCAGCTTTCATCCAACGAACACCTTGCTCACACGCTTCCTGTATAACCCATTTACCAATACGCGAAATCATTCCTGTTTCTTCTGCCACGGGAATAAAAACTCCGGGAGAAATAAAGCCTTTATCTGGATGCTTCCAACGAATTAAGGCTTCCATTCCAACTAGCTGGCCAGACACTACACTCACCTGTGGTTGGTAATACAAGCACAATTCCTGCTGTTCGATAGCTTTATGCAGGTTATTTTCCAGAGCCAGTAACTCAACTGACGACTTATTCATTGATTCAGTATAAAACTGAAAATTATTACGACCCTGTGCTTTAGCATGATACATAGCTGTATCAGCATGCTGCAAAATATCTTCTGCCTTGTCACCATCAGATGGAAAAACGGCAATACCAATACTGGTGGATATGTGGACTTCCTGGCGCTCCAGCATCATAGGCAGGCTTACATTATCAATCACTCGTTCTGCGATATGTGCGACCGCCTGAATAGAATCAACATCTTCTAGCAATATAGTAAACTCGTCACCACCCAGGCGTGCAACTGACATACTTAAGTCACTTGTATTTATTGCGACGGAGTCGGTCTTACGCACAGCTTCAATTAACCGTTGAGAAGTAATTTTTAATAACTCGTCGCCAGCTGAATGCCCCATGGTATCGTTAATAAGCTTAAACCGATCCAGGTCAAGAAACATAACCGCCAGAATTTTATTGTTACGCTCTGCCTGAGTGATAGCATGCTGTAAGCGATCTTTAAACAGGCGATTGTTTGGTAACGCCGTGAGACTGTCATGATAAGCAAGAAAGGCGATTTGTTCTTCTGCAAGCTTGCGTTCAGTAATATCCCGCACCAAAGCCATCACTTCACGACTTTTCAACGGCATCATACGCACTTCGTAGTAATGCACTTTTTTATCGTGAACGATGACAAACTCGAAGTGCTTTGTTGATTGTTGCTCTAGGACCTGCTTAATTGATACATCAAACTTTTCGGCAACCTCAATATTCGTTACATCCCTCAGCAGGTGATCAACCAGGTCACCAGAGTTTAAATAATGATGACTGCTCTGACCCAGCTTGTAGTTAATAATCCGGCCATGCTCATCAAGATTAAACAACTGATCAGGTATGGCCTGGAATACCGCATGCATTTCTTCACTGGCCTGCATCAGCTCTGCCGAGCTTAATTCCAGTGACTGCTGCAATGCACGTTGTTTCTGGTCAAAATTCTGATACGAGTCATCTATTGCCCCCAGAAACTCTTTCCAGGGAGACTCAGTGATATTTACTGTAGGTAAATATTTTTTGATCTGAATTTTTAATAATTGAATGTAATCTGGATCTGCCATATGCCGGGTATTATTGTGTTGTTTTCCCCAACCCTTAATTTAGCAGTTTTTCAGCCACCCTGCCGAAGACATGCAGCAAATTCTGATAAAAGCCCTATTCAACACAAAATAAAAAGCCGACATGCGCCGGCTTTTTTAAACTATTTATTATGTTCTTTAAGTTTAGGTTTTGCTGTAGATTTCAGCACCCTTATCAATAAACTCAATCGCTTTTTCCTGCATGCCTTGCTGCATTGCCTCGTCTTCTGAAATACCCTGCTGTTTCGCATACTCACGTACATCCTGGGTGATTTTCATAGAGCAGAAGTGTGGCCCACACATAGAACAGAAATGCGCGACTTTTGCAGAATCCTTGGGCAGCGTCTCATCATGGTACTCACGTGCTCGCTCAGGATCCAGACCGAGGTTAAACTGGTCTTCCCAGCGGAATTCAAAGCGCGCTTTAGACATTGCGTTATCACGAATCTGAGCACCAGGGTGTCCCTTAGCCAGATCTGCAGCATGTGCAGCTATCTTATAAGTGATAATACCTTCACGCACATCCGCTTTATTCGGCAAGCCTAAATGTTCTTTAGGTGTAACGTAGCAAAGCATTGCGCAACCGTACCAACCAATATTGGCTGCACCGATACCCGATGTGATGTGATCATAACCCGGTGCGATATCTGTAGTTAAAGGGCCTAGCGTATAGAAGGGAGCTTCAAAGCAGTCTTCAAGCTCCTTATCCATGTTTTCTTTAATCATCTGCATTGGCACATGACCAGGGCCTTCAATCATTACCTGTACATCATGCTTCCAGGCAATCTTGGTTAACTCTCCTAATGTTTCGAGCTCACCAAACTGTGCTGCATCGTTTGCATCGGCTAGTGAACCTGGACGTAGGCCATCACCTAAAGAGAAGCTAACATCATAAGCTTTCATGATTTCACAGATGTCTTCAAAATGCGTGTAGAGGAAGTTTTCTTTATGATGTGCCAGACACCACTTGGCCATGATAGAACCGCCACGTGACACAATCCCGGTTACGCGTTCTGCGGTTAAAGGAACATACTGCAAACGCACACCCGCATGAATCGTGAAGTAATCCACGCCCTGTTCCGCCTGCTCAATTAAAGTGTCACGGAAAATTTCCCAGGTTAGGTCTTCAGACTTACCATTTACTTTTTCAAGAGCCTGATAAATGGGCACAGTTCCAATGGGCATAGGCGCATTACGTAATATCCATTCACGAGTTTCATGAATGTTTTTACCGGTCGATAAATCCATCAGGGTGTCACCACCCCAACGTGCAGACCAGGCCATTTTTTCAACTTCTTCTTCAATAGAAGAGGTCACTGCCGAATTACCAATATTGGTATTTATTTTCACGCGGAAGTTACGGCCAATAATCATTGGCTCTAATTCAGGATGATTAATGTTTGCCGGTATAATCGCTCGACCCTTGGCGATTTCATCACGCACAAACTCAGCCGTCATTTCTTCTGGCAGGTTAGCACCAAAGTTTTCACCCGGATGTTGCTTCAATAACTTTTTGTAAGCTGGATCTTTGCGTAGTTCTGTTAAGCGCTGATTTTCACGTATCGCAACATATTCCATTTCTGGTGTAATAATGCCCTGACGCGCGTAATACATCTGGCTAACGTTCTTACCCGCTTTCGCTCGACGTGGTTTATGAATGTGCTCAAAACGTAAATGCGCTAGCTCAGGATCTTCCTGACGCTGTGTACCATATTCAGATGTGGGGCCTGCTAATTCTTCTGTATCGTCGCGTTCAAGAATCCAGTTAGTTCGCACATCTGGCAAACCTTTCATTAAATCAATTTCAACATCTGGATCAGAAAAAGGCCCTGATGTGTCATACACAGGAATTGGTGGATTCTTTTCAAAACCAATACTATCTGATGTATCTGCCTGCTGTATTTCGCGCATTCCAACACGAATATCATCACGCGAACCCTGTACATAAATTTTGCGTGAATTACTAAATGGACGGGTTACTTCTTCAGATAACTTAGCGGTTTTCTGGATAAAATCTTCTGGAATCGCACTCATATTGAATCCTCTTGGATAAAGCAGGGCTTTATGTGTCTCGCAATTGACGCAGAGGCTGCAGCATCAGTGGCATTATGAATAATTCACTGGAACCGAAGCTTCCCTACGCCAGCATAATCTGGATCAGGTCCTAAGGGTTTATTCTGAATCCATGACTATTAGCCGGATTCAAGGTCATTCTCAGTTTCAGGTAGTTATACCCAAAGCTCCCCTAGCCTCTTGGTGGCCTAGTTTACCTGAGCAAACCAGTCAGGTATAGAGCTTAACGGTAGAGTCCAGATATTCGGCTGGCGATAGACCGTAGCTATACTGGTATAAAATAGTGTGCCGGTAGAAGACTACACAAGTGAATACACAGAGAGTAGAATCGAGCACACGCAAATAAAAACACTAATAAACGCCAAGGGGTCAGGTGCATGCAGTCACATCTAGATGAATGTCGTCATAATATGGTTGAACAACAGGTACGCCCCTGGGATGTACTGGACGACAAGGTTCTCAATACACTAGAACAAATCCCGCGTGACAAATTCGTACCCAGTCAATATATAAACCTTGCCTATGCTGACACCGCTATTCCTTTAAATGACCAGGAATGCATGATGCACCCGGTTGTTGAGGGCCGATTACTACAGCTTCTGAATATTCAACCAGAAGATGATGTACTGGAAATTGGTACTGGAAGCGGTTTCCTTACGGCTTGTCTTGCTAACCTTGCCTGTCACGTAGACAGCATTGAAATAGATAGCACTCTTGCAGAAGCAGCTCAGCAGCGCTTAGCTGAGCAATCTATTCAAAATGTAAACATCCGTACTGGCGATGGCCTGGCACCTTCTGATTCTGACAAGAAATACGATGTGATTGTGTTAACCGGTTCAGTCAGTGAAGTTCCGGAACAGTTTAAACAAGCACTCGAAATTAATGGCCGCATGTTTGTTGTAACCGGCTCTGCCCCTGCCATGCAAGCACATTTAATCACGCGCACCAGTGAAAGTGACTGGTCTGACGAGGTAATATTTGAGACGGTTTTACAGTCCCTAATTCACGGTGAAGCTAAACCGGACTTTAGCTTCTAACTCTCATAAAATAAAGTTTGCGATATTTATAACGAAAGACAGGCCGCAGTATATTTTCAGGCCTGTTGCTTCATTACAAAAAATTTAGCCATTAATGATAGCCAGAAGCAGCATTGCTTCATAAAATAGCAGCTATATAAAAACATCCACTTTCTCAGTTTAAAGAACAAAAGCATTGAGCGATTCACCTAATCTGCGTAACTACTTATCTCCCAAGTACTGGCCAACCTGGCTAGCACTTGCGCTAATGCGCGTTGTATCTTTACTTCCACTTCGAGGTATAGAATTCTGTGGCTCACTGTTTGGCAAGCTACTTTACATTGCCTTGCCAGAACGTAGAAAAATCGCGGATATAAATTTACGCATTGCATTTCCACAGGCTTCAGACACCGAGATTAAGCGTCTACAAAAATTATGTTTCGATAATATCGGTATTGCAGCTTTTGAATTAGCACTTACCTGGTGGCACGACAAACGCCTGCTTAAGCTATGCGAAGTCGAAGGAATGGAAAACATTAGCAATATACAGGCTGATGGACGCGGCGTGATTATTCTCACCGCGCATTTTACCTGCCTGGAAATTGGTGGCCCGGTGCTCAACCATTACGTACCTTTCCAGGTAATGTATAAGCGAGCACATAATGACCTGTTTGATATTTTCATGCGTCATCACCGTGCCCGCTTATACAAAGCAATTGTTGATTACCATAAACCAATGGCGATGATTAAAGGGCTCAAAAAAGGTAATGCCGCATGGTACGCACCCGACCAGGACTTCCGCGGCAAAGACATGGTTTTTATTCCGTTTTTTGGCGTACAGGCTTCAGCTTTAACTGCTCCCGCTCGCTTTGCCGACATGACCAATGCAGCAGTCGTACCCTACTACATTACCCGCAAACCTAAAGGTCAGGGTTATAAACTCAGTATTTTACCTGCACTGCAAAACTTTCCGTCAGGTGACATTGAAGAAGATGCGCTGGTGATTAACCAGACGCTAGAACATTTAATTTTACAAAATCCCGAACAGTACTTATGGGTTCATAAGCGATACAAAAACCGCCCGGAAGGTGAAGCTAATATTTACCCTCCCAAGAAGAAAAAGAGAAAATAGTAATGAGTTATCGCATTATTATTTTTTTACTCTGGCCGGTTCTTTTTTTATACACTCTAAAAATTACCTTACGTGATAAATCCAGTCGTTACTTTTTTCAGCGGCTTGGTTTTTCTTATGCTGATAAAAACATAAACAATAAATCTATCTACTGGATTCACTGTGCATCGGTTGGCGAAGTTAATACCTATATGCCACTACACCATAAGTTAATCGAACAGCTTCCTGACACTCATTTTATTATTACTACCAACACCACCACGGGTGCCAGCACGATTGATAAACATAATGCGGCACGCACAACTCATTGTTACCTACCGGTTGAATCTGGCTTTGCTATTAAACGTTTCCTGAATAGTTACAAGCCTACACGTTGCTTAATAATGGAAACTGAAATCTGGCCATTGCTTTATAAGCACTGTGCAAGAAAAAATATTTCGATATCCATTATCAACGCCCGCCTTTCTCATCGTACACTTAATGCCAACCACTGGATTAAGGGCATTTATAAAAACAGCCTAAAACAAGTTAACAAAATACTATGCAAGTCCGAACAGGAAGTCATTCACTTCAAACAACTCGGTGCCACCGACGAACAACTATCAAGCACCGGTAATTTAAAGTTCGCATTATCTGCAGGTTCAAATACAACCAAACCCATATCTTTGAGTGCTCGTCCCTTCTGCCTCGCAGCTTCAACCCATAATAACGAAGAGCAACAACTAGCCAGGCTCTGGACTGAACTGGAAACCAGTACTTTACTTGTTATTGCGCCACGACACCCTAATCGTAGTGAGCAAATTCAAAAGCAACTTAACGAATTAAATATTAATTATGCTGTACGTAGCAAGCAGCAAGCAATATCTGATACAACGCAGATTTATATAGCTGACACCTTAGGCGAACTCACTGACTTTATGGCCGGTGCAGAATTCGTATTTATGGGCGGCTCGCTAATTCCTCATGGCGGGCAGAATATTCTGGAACCAGCAAGATTAGGCAAAACAATTGTTTGCGGCCCGCACATGTATAATTTTACAGATGAAGTGGAACTACTAAAGTCTAATAACGCCTGTATCCAGGTGAACGATATAAAAGAATTAAAAACGACTTTTACCCAGCTACTCAAGTCCCCTAACTCCAGCATGGGCACCATAGCAAAACAGGTATTAAGCCAACAGGGCAAGGTACTAGAGAATTACCTGGCAACACTACTGAATAACTAATGTTATGCAACTGCGCGAACTAAAAGGACTCGGTCCGAAAAGCACGGAGGCATAGGCGCGTATTAATATCAATACGGTGGATGAGTTTATGTCGGCCGATGCGTTGGAGATGTATGCACAGCTAAAGAAAGTTTCACCTGAAACTAGCATAAACATGTTATATGCAATGCTGGGAGCTCAGGAGGGTGTCCACTGGCAGGACATCATTAGCTCGCGTAAAGAAGAAATATTAATGCGCTTAGACGATATGGGCCTCGCCCCTAGGTAACCTGCCGAAATTATTCAGCTACCGGCATAGCCGCTTAACAAATTCATCCAGTTATCTTCACTAAAATAATACTCGGGATATAGTGTTTGCTGCTTTAATAACGAGCGTTTTAAGCGCTGCAGATTACCCCGCTTCCACTCTTCAGACGAAGATGTATTCTGGCTATTACGTATTTCACCTTTATCAAAATCTATCAAATACACTTTCTGCTGATCATCTATCAAAATATTATTCGCATTCAAATCTGCATGATAAACACCAGCATCATGAAACCGGCGAATACACGCACCAACACTTCTCCACAACTCATCGCTGGCAACAGCCTTACTCAGCATATGATCAAACGTTTTAACATCAGGTATACGCTCAATTAGAATGTGGGCACGGTACAAGGGAATAAAAGCAAATGGCCAACGGCAGATTGATGCAGCAACAGGTCTGGGCACAGGCAAGCCCTGCTGATATAAATTCTGAAGCAGGTACCACTCTTTATATGCTCGACTGCTTTCTGGCGACCACCCCAAATATGCCTGACGATTAAACCTGGCAACCAGTCCGCCTCGCTGGTATGAGCGTAATACAGCTGAAATTTCTGGCAGCTCAATAAACCAGGCTTTTCCTCGCCCTCCATGGGAAACTGGCTCGTAGCTCTTCGCCTGCTCAAAAACATCATGACTTAAGAAGCTAGCCGCTGGCTTTTCTAATAATTGTGGCGCATACACGAGGTAGCAGCCGTGCCCTTCAAGCTGAATGGGCGCATCACTATGGGTCAATTTGTCATAACCTATGGGTTTATAATGCTGTGGAGTTGCACCAATTTAATTCAATGTCGCCATCATACCTAAATCAGTAGCTAAAACGCTAAATAGTTACCCTGAACAGACACATTCAGCCGAAATAGAGGCCTAGTTATGCACAACAGGAATTTTCGCAAAACTCACATTACTTTAGGACTCTCTTATACATGTTATTTGTCAACAAAATTATTAAATTATTTTAAGTTGTTGATTTTTATATCTTAATTAAACATGATCATTTTTTAAACAATTTAGTAACAATTCCGACATAATCTCATTTCAGCAACAAAACGAGTTTTAATCCACATAGTTATCCACAGCTTTTGTGGATAACGTCTGAAACACCCATTCTGCCGTCACTCCTTCTCATTTATTCCTGAAAGCAGTGTACTGAATCAATAAAATTTAAGAAAAACCTCAAATAAAACTCAGCCTGTTTATACTCAGTAGATAAATAAGAACATGCAAATAATATGAAACAGTCACTCAATCCTAAATCCCTGCAAGATGCTTACCTGAAAACTGTCTGGGGCACCTCAGATTCTCAGTCCTCAAACGAGCAATCAGGAATCATCACCAGCCTGCGAATTGCGCATCTGGTTATTCGTGACCTTATGGATGGCATGATCACTCTTCGCGCCATGGGGCTGGTATACACCACTATTTTAGCCCTGGTTCCATTACTGGCCGTTAGCTTTTCAGTATTGAAGGGTTTCGGTGTGCATAACCAGATTGAACCTTTACTACTTAATTTCCTTCTTCCACTGGGTGACAAAGGCGCTGAAATCACAGGCAAAATCATTGGTTTCGTGGAAAATACAAAAGCTGGTGTTTTAGGTTCACTAGGACTTGCTCTGCTTTTGTATACCGTCATATCGCTTCTACAGAAAATAGAGCAATCATTTAACTACACCTGGCGAGTGCCGCATCATCGATCTGTGGGCAAGCGCTTTAGTAATTATCTCACGGTAGTAATGATAGGCCCGGTACTTTTATTTTCTGCCCTGGGCGTAACCGCATCCATAGCCAGCGTATCGGTTGTACAGGACGCCATGCAAGTCGAGTCTATTGGTTTCCTTACCAGACTAATGGGCCACATGGTGCCTTACCTGTTAGTTATTAGCGCCTTTACTTTCATATACATGTTTGTACCTAACACCAGGGTCAAATTTAAATCCGCCCTGATAGGTGCAATCGTATCTGGTGTACTGTGGGAAACCAGCAGCTGGGCCTTTGCGTCCTTTGTAGTCGGCTCATCTAAATATACCGCAATTTATTCTGCGTTTGCATCGATGATTATATTTTTCATCTGGATTTACATTAGCTGGCTAATATTATTAATTGGTTGCAGCATTGTATTTTATCACCAGCACCCCGCCCAACAAAATTTGGATACGCGTAAATTAAACTTAAGCAATCGAGAGAAAGAAACCATTGCATTGAACATAATGACATTAATTGCAAATCATTATCACTCAAACAAAGAAACCTGGGCCATTGAATCATTAGCCACACAAATGAAGATTAGCGCCGAGGCGGTTACAATGATTATTAATCAGCTTTTAGCTAAAAAACTCCTGAAGGAAACAGCTGAATCACCCACATCATTTTTACCGGCTTATGATTTAGAAACAATGTCATTGCATGATATTATTTCTTCAATACGCTGTTCAGGTGAAACAAAAACTCACACTTTAGAATCAATAAAAACTGAAGACAAGGTAAAACAGTTACAAATAGAAATTGATACATCCGTAGAACAATTGCTTAGCGATAAATCACTTAAGGACTTATCGAGCTAAAAGCGCTACAAGGACTACATGATAATAACGACTATCATATAAAGATATGGATTTAAGCACTCTAAAACAACGCGCACGAGCTTTCGACTACCTGTTTGACGCAGTGGTAGTAACAGACTTACAGGGCACCATTGTCGACTGGAACAAGGGTTCAGAAATCCTATATGGCTACTCTAAAGAGGAAGCTTTAGGCAAGCCTGTCTGCATATTGCACGTTCCAGATGACACAGAACACATAACAGCAGAAGTCATTACTTCTGTAGAAAAGCACGGTAAGTGGACAGGCGAAGTTAGAATGCTACATAAAGATGGCAGCATCGGCTGGATTGAGTCGATGTGTGTACCTATCTTCGATGACAATAGTCAGATGATAGGCGCATTAGGCATTAACCGGGATATTACAGATCGTATAAAGAAAGTTGAGCGACTGGAAAACCTTGCACATTATGACCAGCTAACCAAAATACCTAATCGTTATTTATTGCTTGAT
>Ga0316207_10003386_pt1 | contig 14881 bp, 13 predicted proteins | sample 6weekpyrite_MG_FD_204943 | JGI IMG/M metagenome (GOLD analysis project Ga0316207, IMG submission 204943) | Microbial mat bacterial communities from mineral coupon in-situ incubated in ocean water Damariscotta River, Maine, United States -... | ecosystem: Environmental > Aquatic > Marine >... | reverse complement strand
AGCTACTTTCTTTTTCGCCTTTTTCTTGGCTACTTTTTTCTTCGCTTTCTTTTTAGCTACTTTCTTTTTCGCCTTTTTCTTGGCTACTTTTTTCTTCGCTTTCTTTTTAGCTACTTTCTTTTTCGCTACTTTTTTCTTAGTTACGCGTTTCTTCGTAACTTTTTTCTTTGCTGTCTTCTTCTTGGCTTTCTTTTTGGTCGCCATAACTTCCTCCACGGTAATTACCTAAAGTGTATACACGGTTGAGTATAACCAACAATTCGGATATTGCTACTTTTTTTTTATGTTTACAAGCTGTTAAGTACTGATATTTATTGTAAATACTCTACTTTGCGATGGTGTTTGTTACGTTATTTACAAAAAGTTGTTTTGACGTTGTTAAACATCGCGGTGAGAGATTAATAATAAGTCCTCTATAAGCCGCACTATATAAGGTTTTGCGCGTGATGATAAAATTATCATCGCAATTTTAAGCTGTGAGCATAGGCTTAATTGCATGTTTGTAAAGATCGATGTCGCGTTGTTTGGGATAACAATAAAGCTAGAAAAAAAATATACAAAAATGTTATCAAAAGCATGAATTGTTGGTGTGAATTTCGCGTATGCGTTAATTTTTTGATGGTCGCTTTTGATTTTTCTTTTTGTGTAGGCACTTTTGAAGCGAATTTAGTCGTGAATTATTCATTTTTTTCTAAAAATTCTCATTTCGTGCTCGTTTTTATCGTATCACGCACTATTTTTACTCATCGTTAGTCAACTTTATGTTGATTTGATGTTGTTACTACATGTTTGTAGAACGTAATAGCAAATGCGCAAGCGCAATGAGCGGGAGCGAATATTTTAAGTTTAAATTTTTTGTATGTCGTTTTACTGGATTGACGCTTCATTGCCGTCATAATGGTTAGTCTAATGCATTGATGATGGCCTGCGCCGGCGCGTTTCTTTAGTATTATTGAAGCAAGAACGGCATTGAATTCAGTTTATTCTTTATCATACTGGGTTTATTGAAGGCATCATTGGCTAAAATTTTATGTGTTAGGTTTTATTTCGCGTTAATTGGCAAAGCGAAATATTTTTTTATGCGTTTGTTTTTTTAATTGTTGTAAGAGGGCGTTAATGACGGCTGAGGTTTTTGTGGTTGATAGTGAGAGAAAACCATCTTCGCCTATGTTGTTTTTATGCAACAATATTGTTTCTATTGAGCATGACCATAAAGGCAGAGATGAAAGCTTGCAATAGTTGTGGGAATTTATTATAAAGAACGGCCGACTTCTTGTTGGGGCTTCTTAAAAATAATAAGGAATAAGGAAGTGTTAAGGCCACATAGAGGGCCGTCCGGAGGAGACTGAGCAATGAGAAGAAGAAAACCAGACCTGCTATTGGTATTGGCGGTTATCATCGGATTTGGTGTTGTAGCGACGAGTTATGCATTGGATTTAGGTGAGCAGCCACCAACGGTACAAAGTAAGTTATAACCGTTCATTCGGTTGTAAAAAGGCCCCGTTTACGGGGCTTTTTTTTGGCCTGGGCCTCCGAGGAAGGGGAGGGAGGCTACTGTCAATGGCCAGCAGCTGGCGGCAGGTTGGGTGAACTCCTAATGAATCCCAAAGCGATGCCAGAAAGAATCCTGTCAGGGATTCTGTCAGCGACTGATAATAAACGCTTAGATTATGTAAGAGCACGCCTGTTGTTAGGCTTTGATATCGCTAATGATGGCTTCATATGTTGAACGTCAATTAGAACCCTTGATAACCGTATTCGGTAAATACCCCTGATAAATGAACATCCCAGGGTTTGGCATGTAATTGTGCTACTTGCTGAAAGGCATAAGCCGTTCCAATGAATCGCGTATGTTGCCAGTGCTGTTGGCGACGTAAAAAACTAAAACTCCTGTCGTAGTATCCGCCACCCATGCCGATTCGATTGCCTTGTTCGTCAAAGGCGACCAGGGGTGCGAGCACCAGGTCGAGTTGGTGAGGGTCGAACAGTGCGCGTTTAGTGACAGCGGGTTCTGGGATACCAAAGCGATTAGCACGCATGATGGAATGTTGAGTATAGGGGGCGAATGAGAGTTTCTTGCCGTATTTGGTTAATACCGGTAGATAACAATTTTTACCGCGTTGCCATGCGGTATGAAATATCGCGCTCAAATCAATTTCACCATCGTTACTCAGGTAAAGTGCAATGTGTTTTGCCCTCATGAAAAGTGGACTGCGCAAGATTTCGCGACTAATTGCTGCGGATAGTTGTTGCCGCTCACGATCATCAAGGTTGCGGCGGTGCTGGCGCATTTGTGCGCGGATTGATTGGTTACTCATGAGAAGGAGGCATCCTCCACTTGTGCCGGTGTGTTCCGTTGTCCCTGAACCAGAGGTTCAAGTGGGGAAACTGGGCGGGTCGTTAGGCTTTCCGCTAGCAGCGGACTTGCACACGGGCCGGTCACTATGTCTCTCCGAGGCAAAATACTAGGCTCAAGAAAATACCAGGTTCACTATCGAACACAGCAGAGGATGCCAAAGCTATTGAGAGTGATCCTAACGGAAAAATAGCATAACGAGAACTGATATTTACATGATTAGGCGTTAATTGTCGGAACAAATCTTGCTTACAGCTCTAGCTGTTTATTACGGGTTAGGGCAACTTCGATTTTCTCCTGTAAGGATTGAATGCGATTCCCCATTGATTTGACATACTTTTCACGACCAGATTTTTGGGCGAGTAATTCGTGGGTTAGGTTGAGAGCAGCCATAATGGCGATACGATCCTGGCCAACAACGCCGCTATCACGAATTTCCTTCATTTTATTGTCAAGAAAGTGCGCAGATGCGATTAATGCGTCGTGTTCTTCTTCTGGGCATGCGATACGAAATTCTTTATCGAGAATATGGATGGTGACAGGGCGATTATCATCATTCATGGTTAGATTCCATTGCCTTGAGGCGATTAATCATCGCTTCAACACGAATTCGCGCTGTTTCGGTCTTTTCAACAAGCTTGGAGCGTTCGTTGACCAGGCTATCCTGATGTTGGCGTAGGGAGTTATTTTCGTCTTTCAGAACCGCACAGGTCTGAATAAGTTCCTCTACACGGGCCTCTAGCTGCTTTAGTTCCAGCTCTTCTGATTCGTTATTTTGTCCATCCATGACCCAACTATAGTGCGAAGCACCCCGTAGGGTCAACGCTCTATTGTATTCGTTGTTGCTTAGGATTTTATGCTGACCGTATAAAAGCGCATAATGAACAAGACAGTGGCTATATTGGCCTCTTTATCTGGTAATAATTTAGGATTGGCATACGATGAGCAGCAACCAGGAACTACCGGCCTACAGAGAAATTGATGAATTACTTAAGCAAAGCGGAGCGATGCAGGAGCCAGCAGAATCCCATGGCTTGTTGAGTGCCCTGTTATGTGCAGGCGGTGATGCTATTTCGATTTGGCTGTCTGAGCTGCATCCAGAACAGAATGATGGTGATTTGCTCGTAGCAGAGGCGAGAGAGACGTTAGAGGGCTTTGCTGCCGTGGTGAAGGTACAGCTGCAGGGAGCTGATTTTTCATATGAACTGATGATGCCAGCGGATGATGCGCCACTACAAGAGCGTGTGATGGCATTGGCGCAGTGGTGTCAGGGGTTTTATTTGGGATTAGGTATATCCGGTATTAATCAGTTGGAAAAACTACCGGCAGATTCGCGTGAGGTTGTCGACGATATGACCGAAATCGCACGTATAGAGAATTACGAAGAGCAGACAGGTGAAGAAGATGAAGCTGCCTATGCCGAGTTGGTTGAATACTTGCGTGTTGGCGTGTTGCTGATTTTTGAAGAGCTTTCGAAACCTGAAAATGTAACTGAACATTAAGAGCTGAAAAGTTGTGGGTCAGCCTAATTGTCAATAATAAAACTGTGTTGAAAATATGAGCCAAAAAGAATTCAATCGACGTCGTAAACAACTTCTGAAAATGTTAGAACCGGGTGATATTGCGATTTTGCCAGCGGCCAATATGAAGATCCGTAATCGTGATGTGGAATACCGCTATCGCCCTGACAGTGATTTCTTTTATCTCACTGGATTTCCCGAGCCGGAGGCAGTGGCGGTTTTTATTCCAGGACGTAAACACGGTGAGTACGTTCTTTTTTGTCGTGAGCGTGATCCGGTTCAGGAAGCATGGGTTGGCCCACGCGCGGGCCAGGATGGTGCTTGTACTGACTATGGCGCGGATGATTCATTTCCGATTAGTGATATTGACGATATCTTGCCCGGATTAATGGAAAATACTGACCGTGTATTTTACACCATGGGTAATAACGCCAAGTTTGATGAACGGGTTATTAAATGGGTGAACCGCCTACGTGATAAAGCGCGCAGTGGTATTCATGCACCAGGAGAATTTGTCGGCCTTGATCATGTTTTGCATGAAATGCGTTTATTTAAAAGTGCCACTGAAATTCGTGCGATGCGCAAGGCCGCCAGGATATCCGTGGGTGCACATGAGCGCGCAATGCGTGCCTGCCAGCCGGGTATGAATGAATATGAGCTTGAGGCAGAATTGCTGTATGAGTTCACCCGCCAGGGCAGCCCATCACCCGCTTATTCTTCGATTGTCGGTGGTGGTAATAATGCCTGTACGCTTCATTATATAGATAACTGCGAACCGCTTAACGACGGCGACCTGGTGTTGATCGATGCAGGCGCTGAGTATGATTATTATGCGTCAGACATCACACGAACATTTCCGGTCAATGGCACCTTCAGTAAACCGCAAAAAGCGCTATACAACGTAGTGTTGGCGGCTCAAACAGCCGCGATTGAGCAGTTAAAACCGGATAACCACTGGAATGAACCGCATGAGGCTGCAGTACGGGCGATGACAGAGGGGTTGGTCGATCTTGGCCTGCTTAAGGGGCGTGTACCGACATTAATCAAGAATGAAGCTTACAAGCGTTTTTATATGCATCGTACCGGCCACTGGTTAGGCATGGATGTGCATGATGTGGGCGACTACAAATTGGGTAATGAATGGCGCGTATTGGAAAAAGGCATGGTCATGACCGTTGAGCCCGGTTTGTACATTCCACTTGGTTCGAAAGGGGTGGCAAAGAAGTGGCAGGGTATTGGCATTCGTATTGAAGATGACGTGTTGGTGACCAAAGGTGGCCATGATGTCTTAACCGGCGCGTTAGCAAGCAGCGTGGATGAGGTGGAAGCCTTGATGGCGAAATGATTGAAGTGTTTTCATATAATCCCTGTCTCCTTCGATGATTTTACTTCGCAAAATCGAGGCGTCGACATGACTTATATGAAAACACTTCAATTACGTAGGGTAGCTCTATCTTGAAAGCAATTAGGGGCGACTACATCGAGAGTAGTAGATAAGTATGGCGAATAATTACGACATTATTATTATTGGCGGCGGTTTAGTCGGTGCCAGTCTTGCCTGCGCCCTGGGTGAACAGGACTTGCGTATCGCGGTGATTGAAGCGGTGCCATTAAGTTCTGATGCACAGCCTAGTTATAACGAACGCACGGTGGCCCTGGGTTATGGTTCGCGACAAATATTTGAAGGTATTGGCATTTGGTCCGCTATTGATGAGTTAGGCGCAACGGCGATCAAAAAAATTCATGTTTCGGATCGGGGGCACATGGGCAAGACCCGTCTGGATTGTGCAAAAGAAGGGCTTGATGCGCTTGGTTATGTGGTTGATACGCGATTACTGGGTCAGGCACTCGCGGCTCGTTTAGATGCGTTATCAAATGTTGAACTGATCTGCCCGGCAAAACTGACGTCATTGAAATTTACATCAACCAATGCAGCGTTAGCGATTGAGGTAGATGGTGTTGAGCAAACACTTTCGGCGAGCCTGGTCGTCGGCGCCGACGGTGTGCAATCGTCTGTGCGAGAACAGGTCGGGATTAAGACCTTTGATATGAATTATGGGCAAACGGCCATTATTACCAATGTAAGTGTTGAGCGTTCGCATCGAAATATTGCTTATGAACGTTTCACGCCAACGGGGCCCCTGGCGGTTTTGCCAATGAGTGATGTGACTGAATTTGATGAAGGGGTCGAGCATCGTTGTTCGATTGTCTGGACAGTAAAAGATAAAGACCGGGATGCGGTACTCGCACTTGATGATAGGCAATTCTTAGCCGAGCTTACGGAGCGTTTTGGTGGCCAGTTAGGCCAGTTTACGCGGGTCGGTAAACGAATTGGATTTCCGCTGGCACTAAAGCAAGCACGTGAACATGTGCGGCCACGTTTAGCCTTGGTGGGTAATGCAGCGCATACGGTTCACCCGATTGCAGGACAAGGATTTAATCTTGGCTTACGCGATGTCGCTGTGTTGGCAGAAGTTATTGTTGGTGCGGTTCAGGCAAATGAAGATATTGGTGAGTTGTTGGTACTAAAACGTTATGCGCGTTGGCGGCGACGTGATCATCTTCGTGTGATTGGTTTTACCGACAGTATGGTACGACTTTTTTCAAACAAATTCACGCCGCTTGCCCTGGCGCGAAATGCAGGGCTGGTTGCAACCGACCTTTTCCCGCCATTGAAAAAATTAATTACGCGTCAGGCAATGGGCTTGAGTGGCCACTTGCCAAAACTGGCGCGTGGATTACGTCTGGATAATTAGGATGAAGCAGTGAGTCAGGATTACGATATTATTATTGTTGGCGCAGGAATGGTGGGGGCAACACTTGCCTGTGCATTAGGTCAGCAAGGCTTTCGAATTGGATTGGTTGAAGTAAATAAACCTGATTTTAATTGGCCGGCCGATAGCGTTGATCAACGTGTGTCAGCCATTACCTGTGCTTCACAGAAAATATTCAAGAGTATCGGTGCATGGTCTGCGATGTGTGACCAGCGCGTTTCTCCTTATCGAGATATGCGCGTTTGGGATGCGACTGGAAGTGGTTCTGTACATTTTGACTGTGCAGAATTGGGCGAGCCACTGCTAGGTCACATTGTTGAAAACAGGGTTATTCTTTTTGGCTTGCATGAGAAGTTAACGCGTTTGGCCTGTGTTGATTTAATATCACCGGCGAGTGTGACTAAACTTGATATTGATTCTACACAAGCCAGCGTGCAACTTGATAATGGACAACACTTAACGGCAACATTGGTCGTTGCCGCTGATGGAAGTCGTTCCAGGCTTAGAGAGCTGGTCGGTATCGAAACAAACGGCTGGTCATACGAACAACACGGTGTCGTGGCACACATTACGACATCGCAGTCGCATCAGGAAACGGCGTGGCAACGATTTATGCCGGATGGGCCACTGGCCTTTCTACCGCTTTCGGATGACACGTGCTCGATTGTTTGGTCGACCACCCCTGAGCATGCAAGGCAGTTATTGGCGATGGATGAGGCGGCGTTTCTTGATCAATTACAAAGTGCTTTTGGTGATCGTCTCGGGCGTATGCTTAAGTGTGGCCCGCGGGCCGCATTTCCATTGCGGATGCAACATGCTAAAAAATATACCTTACCACGTTTTGCCTTGTTAGGTGATGCGGCACACACGATTCATCCATTGGCAGGGCAGGGAGTGAATCTTGGGCTAGCCGATGCTGCAAGTCTGGCTGAGGTGATCGTTGATGCGCGAAGCAAGCGAGAGGATGTTGGCGCACATAAAATACTGCGTCGTTATGAACGTTGGCGTAAGGGTGAAAATCTGGCAATGTTATCAACGATGGATGGTTTTAAACGTTTATTTGGTTCAAAACAACCACTCATGAAGTGGTTGCGTAATACCGGCTTACATTTAACCAATAGCACTAGCCCACTAAAAAACATGATTATGCGTCAGGCGATGGGAATGGAAGGTGATTTGTCACGGCTGGCCAAGGGGCAAATACTCGGCGGGGATCAATAAATGTCATTACTTGATGTGATTGCGGTGATTATTTCACTCACGGCAATATTTAGTTTTGTTAATTACCATACGATTCGTCTACCCAATACGATTGGTGTGATGCTAATTTCCTTGCTTATGTCATTGTTGGTATTACTGGTGGGTTCACTTTTTGAGAGTGTTAATCAACATGCTTTAACGCTGTTAAACAGTATCGATTTTAATCGCACCTTGATGGATGGCATGTTGAGCTTCTTATTATTTGCGGGGGCTTTACACGTAAACCTTGATGATTTGAGTAAACAAAAAGGCGTGATTGCCATACTCGCTACGGTGGGGGTTATTTCCTCTACCTTTATCATCGGTGGTTTTAGTTGGATGCTGTTTGATTTGCTCGGGGTGGAGATAAGTCTTGGTTATTGCTTGTTATTTGGTGCACTGATTTCACCAACTGATCCGATTGCAGTGCTGGGCATATTGAAAAAGGCGGGTGTACCAAAATCACTTGAAACAAAAATTACTGGTGAATCATTATTTAATGATGGTGTGGGGGTTGTGGTGTTCCTGGCCTTGTTTGGTATCGTCACCGCAAACCAGGCGGTAAGTGGCTCAGGCATCGCCTTGCTATTTGTTGAAGAAGTGATTGGTGGCGGGGTTATGGGGCTGCTACTCGGTGGCCTTGCTTATACGATGTTACGGCGTGTCGATAATTATCAGGTCGAAGTACTGATTACCCTGGCACTGGTTATGGGCGGTTATTCCCTGGCCAGCTCGCTGCATCTTTCCGGACCCATTGTAATGGTGGTGGGCGGTTTGTTGATAGGTAATCATGGCCGGCGTTTGGCAATGTCGGAAAAAACCCGTGAACACCTAGATACCTTTTGGAAATTAGTGGATGAGGTCTTGAATGCGGTGCTATTTGTATTGATTGGCCTTGAGGTGTTGGTATTAACGAGCGATATGACAAGTTGGCTGGCGGCGCTGATTATGATTCCGTTAGTGCTGTTGGCGCGCTTTGTTTGCGTGGCAACACCGGTGTCGGTGATGAAATTGCGACGATCCTTTAGTCCTAATGCGATTAAGATCATGACCTGGGGGGGATTGCGGGGCGGTATTTCAGTGGCATTAGCGTTATCACTGCCGTTAGGTCCTGAGCGAGATACCATATTAATTGCTACTTATGCAGTGGTTATTTTCTCTATTGTGGTCCAGGGATTGACGATTAATCGCTTAGTTAAAGCTAGTTAATTATTTGTATAAACAGTTTTATTGGTAGTAAATACTTACTTTTATGTTTTCCGGCCTGGTTGGGTAAATAGCTAAACAGCGCAATACTTGATTTATAAATGATAATCATTATCATTAGCATTCGTGATTGTAATATGGACAATGTGACGTGCCTGGTATCCCGGCATGTGGCTTGAATTTAGGGTGAAGTAAAATGAAAAAGGTTTGGCAACACAGCCTGGTTGGTTTGCTATTGGTATCATTTTTAGCAGCCGCTTCTACAGTGCAAGCAGAAGAGTTAGTCGTTTATTCTGGACGTAAAGATAAATTCATTTCCCCGTTGATCAAAAAATTTACGGATGAGACGGGCATTAAGGTGGTTCTACACACGGCTAAATCAACTGCCTTATTAAATAAGTTAAGAATTGAAGGTGATCGCACGGTAGCGGATCTCTACATTAGTAATGATGCCGGTAACTTACAAACAGGCAGTCAGTTAGGACTTTTTCAGGCGATCGATAACGATATTCTAAAGGTTATTCCTGTCGGCCTGCGCGCAAATGATGACACATGGGTTGGCCTTTCGGCTCGCGCTCGCGTATTGGTCATTAACAACAACGTTAAAGATTTAGGTTTTGTTAAATCTGTTTTTGATCTTGCTGATCCGCGTTTAAAAGGTCGTTTAGCCATTACGCACAGCAGTAATGGTAGCTTTATTGCAGGTGTCACGGTCTATCAATTGAGTACCAACAAAAAAAGGGTCACTGATTGGTTAAAAGGCATGAAGGATAATGTTGGTGGAAAGCTGTTTAGTAAACACAGCAAAATTGTTAAGGCCGTTGCCGAGGGTAAGAAAGATGTTGGCTTGGTAAACCACTATTATATTTACCGTCACCTGGCAAAAAAACCTGATGCGCCAATTAGCATTTTAATTCCCGATCAACAGGATATGGGCATGGGCGTAGCATGGAATGTCGCGGGTATTGGTATCAGCAAATACACGAAGAAAAAAGCCCTGGCAGAGAAGTTAGTTAAGTACTTGGTGTCTGAACAGGGACAGCAGCAGTTTGCAGCCGTAAACAGTGAATACCCGACGCGAGTGGGCGTGCCAGCTGCGGCAATTGTACCCGCTGCGGGTAGTTTTAAGGTTGCTGACGTGCCAATGAGTGAACTGGGCATGCACCGTATCGAGACGCTGGATCTGCTAGATGTCATTGGTATGCCATAGCAGGGTACCTTCAATAATAAGGCTTAGATGCTAGGGTATTATGCCTGTAATCGAAAACACATTAGAAGAATCACCTTGGCCAATGAAGGCATGGCAGGTATTAGTACGTCGGGTAGGTGGTTTAGGTGTCGTGGCGACCGCAGTGGTGGTTGTCGCAGCAGTACCCTTATTATTTGTTATTGTCAGTAGTAGCCAATTATCTTTAGCTGGTTGGCAAGCGTTGTGGAGTCAGCGTTTGCCAGGCCTGCTATGGAATACGCTATCCCTTGCTATTCTGGTTGCCATTCTTAGTTTTATCCTGGGGGTTTCAAGTGCCTGGTTAATAGCGCGGCGGCAGTTTTTAGGGCGTAATGTCGCAACATGGCTGATGATTTTACCTCTCGCGATTCCCACCTATGTGTTTGCGCATATTTATACCATTTTATTTGAAGATGATGGTTGGGTAGGCATGGCATGGCAAGGGGTCTTTGGTGAGTCTATTGCGATTCCGGATCTCTATAGTATCGGCGGTGTAACGTTTATACTTTCCATTGCGGGTTTTTCCTATGTGTTTTTACTGGTGCGTAGTGCCTTAGAACACAGTAATCCGAGCATGGAAGAAGCCGCAAGAATTCAAGGTTTGTCTCCTTTTGCGGTATTTTGGCGGGTTAACCTGCCGCTATTAAGGCCGGCGATTGCGGCTGGTTTGGCATTGGTCGTGTTGCATGTGCTGTCGGATTTTGGTGCCGTGAGTATGCTGCGTTACCAAACGTTTACCCTGAGTATTTATCTGCAGATGAATGGGCGGTTTGACTATCAAGGTGCTGCGGGTTTATCGATGGTGTTGGTTTTGCTGAGTTTCTCATTCCTGATTTTTGAGCGATGGTCTCGTAATCGTCAACGTTATTATGCCAGTGGTACCCAATCCAGACGAGTGACGCTACGTCACGCGTCGGTGTTTGAGCAGTGTTTGATTTGGGCCTGGCTTGGCCTGATAACCCTGTTCGCATTTGCTTTGCCATTGTTATGGATGCTGGATTGGAGCTTGCAAGCCTGGCAGCAGGGCTTACTTGATGAGGCGTTTTGGGGTTATGTTTCAAACTCTCTGATTGTAGCAGCGGCAGCGGCAACCCTGGCGATTGTCGCTGCTTTTCCGGTTGCGTTTTTTCATACGCGTAAGCAATCAAAGCTTAGTACGGCTTATATTCAATTATCGAGTATCGGTTTTGTCTTACCTGGGCCGGTGATTGCGCTTGGGGTATTAAGTTTTATATTGGCGGTGTTATCACCATTGTATGGTGGCTTGGCGGCATTGCTGATGGCGCTGGTGGTGCGTTTCTTACCGCTTGCGGTGCAATCGCAAGAAGCAGCTTTGCAGAATCTGACCCCTTCCATTGAACAGGCTGGTCGCATATTAGGGGCTGGTCCACTGGAAAATTTACGTCGGGTTGTGTTGCCCATGATCAGTAATGGCATGATCGTGGCGTGGGTCCTGGTCTTTATTGATGCCATGAAGGAATTACCCGCGACGTTAATTTTACGTCCCACAGGCTTTGATACCTTGCCGGTGAGAATATGGATAGAGGCCAGTGAAGAAAGCCTGGAATTGGCGGCACCGGCGGCGCTGATGCTGGTTTTGGGTACACTACCGGCATTATGGATAATGATGCGCAACGAAAAACAGGTAGTTAGTAAGCCTTGAGACCAGTATTTGCCTAATTAAGTGATTAGGGTATGATCGCCCTGCAACAATGATTTTGTGGGAGAGACCTTATCTTTAAAGATGAGGCACCGAAGGCGCAAATCCACCCGGAAACGCTCAGGTAAAGTGGACCGCAAGAAGTAAGTTGCTTCTGGAGAGAGGTCGGGTAAGCCGACACACCGAAGGGGCTAAGCTCTCAGGTTTTGGACAGAGGGGTGGCAAATAAGGCTAATATCTTGGCGTTATTTGCCACCCCTTTTTTATTGTCTGCTATTAAGCATAACGGAACAGGTACATGGGAAAACAAACACCGCTTTATGATAAACACGTTGTGATGGGTGCCAAAATGGTTGATTTTGGTGGCTGGGATATGCCGTTGAGATACGGTTCACAAATTGAAGAACATAATCAGGTACGCACAGATGCCGGTATGTTTGATGTCTCGCATATGAGCGTGGTTGATTTTACTGGCCCGGATACGCGTGAATTTTTACGCAAGGTCTTCGCAAACAATGTTGACAGGCTGACCACGCCAGGTAAGGCACTTTATACCTGTATGCTGAAGGACGACGGTTTTGTACTTGATGACCTGATTGTTTATTACATGAATGAAAATTGGTTTCGTGTGGTGTTCAACGCAGCGACGCACGACAAGGATTTAGCATGGGTACAAGAGCAAGCCAAGCCCTTTTCGATAGAGATCATTGAGCCACCAAATATGGCGATGATCGCAGTGCAAGGGCCAAATGCACGCGTTAAGGCCGGAGCAGTATTTGATGAGCCAATACGTTCTGAAATTGCCGGGTTAGCCCCATTCACGGCTGCCTATTTCGGTGACGTATTTATTTCGCGTACCGGTTACACCGGTGAAGATGGTTTTGAAATTATCTTGCCAGCAAGCCAAGCGAGTGATGTGTGGCGCTCTCTTTATGGTGAAGGTGTGCAACCAATTGGTTTGGCTGCTCGTGACACCTTGCGTCTGGAAGCAGGCATGAATCTCTATGGTGCCGATATGGATGAATCAACGTCACCGCTTGAATCGGGTTTGGGTTGGACCGTTGCCTGGGAGCCAGAGGGGCGTGATTTTATCGGTCGTGCCGCGTTAGAAAAGACGCGTAGTACTGGCACACATAAAAAATTGGTGGGGTTAATCCTTGAAGAAAGAGGCGTATTACGAAATCACCAAAAAGTAGTGGTTAATGGACTTGATGACGGCGAAATCACCAGCGGTGGCTTTTCTCCAACCCTGGGTAAGTCGATTGCCTTTGCACGAGTGTCAAACAATATTGGTGGTACGTGTAAAGTGAATATTCGTGGTAAGCATGTTCTTGCTACGGTGGTTAAATTACCGTTTGTCCGCAACGGTAAGCCGGTTTAGCAATAACGTTTTAGGAGAAGATGAATGAGCAATGTTCCAGCAGAATTAAAATATACAAAATCACATGAATGGGTTTCTGTTGATGGCGATATCGCCACAGTGGGCATTACCGATCATGCACAAGATCTATTGGGTGATATGGTTTTTATTGAAGTACCTGATGTCGGCGCAACTTTTAGTAAAGGTGATGACTGTGCGGTGGTTGAATCAGTGAAGGCCGCATCGGATGTTTATAGCCCGGTGAGTGGCGAAGTCGTTGAAGTTAATGATGACTTAGCGGATAGCCCTGAAAGTGTTAATAGCGAACCATATCAATCGTGGTTATTTAAAATAAAGTTATCTGATGCCAGTGAATTGGATGAGATGCTTGATGCGAATGCCTACAGTGGCGTTGCCGCAGACGATTCACACTAGATTAGGAAGTTTTAAAGCATGCCTTTTGTTCCACATACTGAAGAAGATATTCGTTCCATGTTGGATGCTATCGGGGTCGAGACTATTGATGACCTGTTTGATGAAATCCCGACAGCGCTACGCCATGATTTGGGCGAACACAAACCGTTAGCCCTGGTACCAGAAGGCTTACCAGAATCGGAGGTTGCACGGCTTATGAATAGTCGTGCGAGTGAAGATGGTTCGCCGCTATGTTTTATTGGTGCGGGTGCTTACGAACATCATATTCCGGCAGCGGTATGGGAAATTACCACGCGTGGTGAGTTCTACAGTGCTTATACACCTTATCAGGCTGAGGCGAGCCAGGGAACATTGCAACTGTTATATGAATTCCAGACCATGATGGCAAGCCTCACCGGTATGGATGTGTCAAATGGCTCACTCTATGACGGTGCATCAAGTCTTGCAGAAGCGGTATTGATGTCGGTGCGTGCTAATCGTAAATCAAAATCAAAACGTATTTTGATGCCACGCACAACGCACCCTCATTATCGTAAGACGACTAATACGATTGTGAAAAACCAGGGTATCACACTTGAAGAGCTGGATTATGATCTTGAAACAGGTCATATCAATACGGCTAGCTTACCGGATGAACCGGGTGATTTTGCGGCACTTGTCATTTCATACCCGAATTTTTTTGGTGTTTTGGAAGATGTTGATGTATTGACGGATTGGGCACATTCACATGGTGCGTTGGTTATTGCCGTAGTTAATCCTTTGGCACTTGGTTTATTAAAAGCGCCTGCGCAATGGGGTGAGAAGGGCGCCGATATAGTGTGTGGTGAAGGACAGCCTTTAGGCGTGCCGATGGCATCGGGTGGTCCTTACTATGGCTTGATGTGTTGTAAGCAAGCATTGGTTAGACAAATGCCGGGCCGTATTGTTGGTCGCACGGTTGATCTTGATGGTAAGCCTGGTTATACGCTAACGCTGCAAGCACGAGAACAACATATTCGCCGTTCCAAGGCGACATCCAATATCTGTACTAACCAGGGATTAATGGTCACGGCATCAACGATCCATATGGCATTATTGGGGGGGGAAGGTCTGAAGAAAGTGGC
>Ga0316207_10003385_pt1 | contig 14890 bp, 14 predicted proteins | sample 6weekpyrite_MG_FD_204943 | JGI IMG/M metagenome (GOLD analysis project Ga0316207, IMG submission 204943) | Microbial mat bacterial communities from mineral coupon in-situ incubated in ocean water Damariscotta River, Maine, United States -... | ecosystem: Environmental > Aquatic > Marine >... | reverse complement strand
GCTACCGTGGTTGAATGACAAATCCGCGCTTGATGGTCAACATTATTGGTTCCCCACATCGCGGCATACTTACGGAATAAATAGGATTGCTCGTTATTAAATTTTGCTGAACCTAACCAGTATACTGAATCGGGTCCTGATTTTTCTCGAATGTCCAGCATCTGGTCACCGATTTCATTTATGGCTTGTTCCCATGACACGCGTTGCCATTTGCCATTAACCAGTTTTGTTGGGTATTTAAGACGGCGTTCACCATGTCCATGTTCACGAACTGAGGCTCCCTTCGCGCAATGTGCGCCCAGGTTGAACGGATGATCAAATGCAGGTTCTTGTCCGGTCCAGACACCATTCTCAACTTCAGCATAGATACCACAGCCAACTGAACAATGTGTACATATCGAACGGACTGTTTCAGTTGCGCCACCACCTGATGGTTTTGCAGCATGAGCCTTTTTCATCATGGTTGGAGACATGACTGTACCCAGCACGGTGCCTCCGGCGGCTAAACCTGAACGACGTAAAAATGTGCGCCGATCAATACCATTACCTGTTGAACTATGCTCAGTTGGATTGCTATCAACAGATTGGGTCTGATCCTGTTTTTTTCTCAGTTTCATTTAAAAGCCCTCAATTGGAATTCAATTTATTTCTTGTTCGTTAATTATGTAAACGTGATAAATATCTTCTTAGTTACGCAAACTATCGTAGTAGTCACGTACATGTTGTGTTTCCTGATAACCTTTAGCTTTTTTTCTTGTGCTGACTGTTTCTACTTCTTCAGCAACAGCAACCTTTTGACCTGTAGCAGCGACAACCACTGCTGCACCACTTGCTGCGGCAGCGCCTTTTAAGAATTCACGGCGTGACTTATTTGATTTTTGACTCATCACTTTCTCCTCTGCTTAAATTTCATGTTCAGTAATAAATTTTTTTAACTAAACCGTCTCTATACCATCATGGCAAAGTAACGGTTTTCGATATCTAAAATTGCTTCACCTAATTGACCTACAGCACAATAAAACCCTGATGATTCTGATTTCTGCAAATCACTAAAAAATCTTTTCATCCAGTTGCCAATAAAATCTTCGTAAAATGCACGCTCTGTTTCAAAGTCTGTATCTCTATCAAGAATTAACTGGCTAATAACATCACATAAGGCTGCTGCGTGATCTTCTGGTTCATGCACATCTTCTAGTTGTTCAAATCCCAATTCAGATAAACGTTGACGAAGATGAGCTAATGGTTTTTCCATTAAGAAACCAGTTAAATACCAGGATGCAAATGGAACCAACTCTCCCCGTCCTATACCAATAAATAGAACGTGGTACTCGTCTGCAATCGATTCCGAGCTATGTCTTTGTGCGGCCAGCTTAAGCATGGACCAGGCATTAACGACATCTTTAGAATCATCCTTACCTGTTTCAATTCGCTGCAACTCACTTAACAATGCTTCGCTTGGCGGATTAGCTAATAAATTTGCTAATAGTGCGTAGCTACTTGCACGAATTTGATCACTGTCTACTTGTACGCTCTCTTGTTTTGGTTGATTAACAGCAGCTTGATTCAACATATTTATTTTCCTTATTCATTTTATAGTGCACGTTGCGAGCCAATTATTTGAGAAAAATAAGGGAATTCAACAGAAAATAAGGAGAATGGCCCGATACAGACTCACTTTATTTTTATAACATGGGTCAATTTGTCCAATGGCTACCCATAATGACCTCTTGAAGCAGATAAAATCGATGTATAACTCTTACTTTTTTCACTAGTTAATTTTCATCTCTTTACTAAACATATCTCTGACCCGGCAGTCTTCACACATTCTTAAACGGTTAATTGATTCTTCGGTTTGAAACATTGAATGACTGCCTAACTTGCCAATAATTTTGTTAATAACAGAATGCGTTGCGAAAGGCTTATTACATTTAGTACAACAAAAAGGTTCATCTTCATGCAGTATTCGTTGTTCACGTTTAAGGGATGGATCAAAGTTGTAGCGAGCAGTTAACGTTAATGCCATTTCAGGACAAGCATTGCTACATAAACCACATTGCACACAATTGGCTTCAGAAAATCTCAATTGCGGAAGTTCACCACCATCCGCCAATGCCTTGGCCGGGCAAACAGAGACACACGCCATACATAAAGTACAGCTTTCTTTATTCACCTGGACTTCACCAAAGGGGGAACCGGCGGGGAGCTCAACAATTTGTTTTTGTGTTGGCGCAAATTGATAGAGATGATCCGTCGCCATACGTATTGCACTACGTTTATCATTTAAAGCAACATAGGCTCCTGGTTTAACAACATTAAAGCTGTCACTGATGGTAATTGGCGAAACCACAGTATTACTTTTCACCACCAATTTATGTAAACAGGATGACTCAAAACCCATGCCTGATATAATGGCATTCGCATAACTCATTTGCGTATCTAAGGTTTCATTAACTTCTTCAATAGTATTCTCATGAGTTAACAACACGATATCATGCGCACCAAAAGCAAAAGTAGACAGCCAGACATCCATGCCCACCGATCCTATTTCTTCTAATTGAAAGGGAATATGATTTTCTAATGAGGCCGATTCAAATAAATCAGCTTCTTCAGCGCCATAAAATGCAATTCCCGCTTTTTCACCACCGGCTTCATAATAGGCTTTTAACATGGAACGAATTTTTTCCAACGTATCCTTTAACCGTGGGTAAACATATTGAATAGCACCACTCGGGCAAACCGTGGCGCAGGTTCCACCACCCTGACAAAGATAGGGATCAACTTTAATTTTATCTTTAAGTGAACTAATTGCACCGGCCGGACAAGCATTAATACAACGTTGACATGCAAGCAGACCACTATTTCCATGTGCACATATATCCGCGTTGTATTCAAAGAATTTTGGCTTTTCAAATTCACCCAACATTTCAGGGATTGCATCGATTGCTTCATTAAGTTCCTGATCATTTTTCGGTGAAAAATAGCCAAATGGTAATAGATTATTTTCAATCATTGGTTTTTTCGCCAGGTCAATAACCTGGTCAAAACCTTCAACTTTTGGGTAATAAACCTTAGCAAGGTTTGTTAGTTTTCCATTTACAATTAATTCAGCAATAAATTCACCCAAATGACCAGATAGTGACGAGAGCTGTCCATATGCAATTGATACTGTATTCGGCATTAACTCAGCATCAATATCGTTTTTTTTATTTTCTATAAGAACCGTTATCGTTATTGATTCGGAGAGTTTATTAACAACATCAATAACTCTTTGATCATGACCTATAATTAATACATGATTATGACTTTTATATGAAACAAGTGATGTAGATTCAACAGAAATGCTATTAGCAGCATCTAAAGCCGCGGTAATGGCAGCATTAAGGTGAGTTCGATCTACAGACTTTATCTCATTAGTTAATACTTTTTCAGTTGAGTTTTTCATTATCAGCTTTATCTTTTAGATTAGGTAATTCATCAGGTTGTTCTGTTTCATTATCGGTATCATTCGCCAACTGTGATTCTTCATTTTCTGCTACTGGATCTGCTTCTAAACTTTCACTTTCTAGCCCATCATTAGCCAGCTCTGCTTGTTTCTGCTTTTCACGTTCCTTTTGTTTTTCACGCTCTAACATTCGTTTCATTTCATGGGGAACGATGTCACCAAGCGCTGCGAATTTAGTGTAATCTTCGGCGTAATCATCAAGTTCATCGACAACCTTTAAAAATGGCATTTGAAATAATTTACGTAACGCTTGTTTGCGTAAAGTCTCACTGACGTTCGGTGATAAAAAGTCACTAAAGTTTGATTCTTCCGTCAACTGTTCCAATGGCGGCATATCTTCATCTGACTTGTGTATTACAGGATCAGGTTTATTACCTGCTTGTTCTGATAACACCGTATTATCAGTTTTATTAACTTCGACATGAGTTTTTGATTCAATTTTTCTATTAGACCAGCGTTGCAAAAAACCTGAATTACTCTCCTGTCTGTCATTTTTTACTGTCATTTAGTGCATCACCCTGTTTTCTTTACTTCCACTTTCTTTCCAGTTCTCCAGTTTGCGTTTTTTCTTTTTAACCGGGATATAATTGTTAACCACGAAGTCTTCGAGCCATCGATAAATTTCAGGTGGCATGGCGACCTGAAAAACCTGGTCATCAAGTTCCATATAAGAAGCAGCTTCGTCATAGTTTACGCTTACTTTAAAAGGAAGCAGTTCACCATCCCCTTCTTCATCACGGCAAACAACAAAAACAAAAGGGGTATCTGAAATAATATTAAAGTAGTAACTCTCAGCTTCATCAGCGAATAAATTGATTTGATAATTTACCCAGGTATATTTTTCTTCTGCTGAGCCAATCCTGGAAACTGTGCGTTCAGGAATATAACCAGTAGCACCATGAGAACCAGCGATTACAGCTTCAACTTCCCACTGTTCTGCCTGCCAGATATTATTTTCAATAACACGATGTTGCATAACAATCGACACAGGAAACGATGTTGTTAATGACTCATCATGAATATGGTTTTCTGTTTTATCATTATTCATATCTCACACTCTTTACACCCTCTAATTAGAACTACCAATAACGCAGAAAAACACATAAAGTTTCTGTTTAAATAAAATAAACGCATACTCTCTCGCAATTTATATACCAATATCAAACTACATATTTCGACTGTATTTATCTGTGAAAATAAAAATAAACGTCATGTATTTTGGTACAAAACAATACAAATAAAATTTTCATGAGTCATTTTGTCTCATATGCTTAACCTTTTTTAGCGCTATAGTCAGAATTAAGCCTTTAGATACCTCATTTCAATTTAAAAAAATAAAGGTATGACTTTTGCTACTCCTAAATGAATTCGAATAATTAATAAAAACAATCAGGAATTGCATGGATAATTTAGATGTTTTAAATACCGATAGGCTTGTTGACCGATTTGGTCGACAGGTAACTTACGTCAGGCTTTCGGTTACAGATCGATGTGATTTTCGTTGTCAATACTGCATGAGTGAAAAAATGCAATTTCTTCCACGGCAAAAACTTTTAACATTAGAAGAGATGGCGGCGGTAGGAAAATCACTTTCAAACTTAGGTGTAAACAAAATAAGAATCACGGGTGGCGAACCTTTGGTAAGAAAAAACATTCTTTGGTTATTTGAAAAACTTGCTCAGCTAGATCCGATTAAAGATCTCACATTAACCACCAATGGCTCTCAGCTTTCTAAATATGCAAAGGAATTAAAAACCGCGGGTGTAACCAGGATTAATATTAGTCTGGATAGCCTAAATGAAAAGCGTTTTAACGAAATTACTCGTACCGGTAATTTAAGCCAAGTATTGAAAGGTGTAGATGCAGCCATTAATGCAGGTTTTGAAAAAATAAAAATTAATTCCGTAATTATGAAAAATCATAATCATGATGAAATTCATGATTTAGTCTCTTTTGCCGTTGATCGTAATATTGATATCAGCTTTATCGAAGAGATGCCATTAGGCATCATAAACTCTCATGGGCGCGATAAAACATATTATTCCAGTGATGAAGTTAAACGTGATATTGAACAACACTATGAATTAAATACTTCATTAAAACAGACTGCTGGTCCGTCCCGCTATTACGATATAAAAGACACAAATTCATCAGTCGGTTTTATTTCTCCACATAGTCATAACTTTTGCGAGAATTGTAACCGTGTTCGTATTACAGCTGAAGGCCGTTTACTTTTATGCCTTGGTCAGGAACATTCAGTTGATTTACGTGATGTTATGCGTCGTTATCCAGGTGATGATGCAAAATTACGCAGCAGCTTAATCCACGCAATGGAAATTAAACCTAAATCCCATGAATTTGACGTTAATGTTGAACCTGTAATTTTGCGTCATATGAATATGACAGGAGGTTAATATGCCTGTACAAAATATTGAAAAATCAACCGGCTTGGATTCCAGCTATATCACTACTGCAACCATTGATACTCCGTCACTTTCAGATGCAGGGCTAAGCCCCACATATTCAGTACTGGCAAAAGATGAATTTGGTCAACAGCAAGAAAAATATATTGCCGGTGAGCGCCCTTTAACCATTTATGTCAATAAAAAAGAAATTGTCACGTTAATGACCTTGGGCACACAACCTGAAGCATTAGTTTTAGGTTATCTACGTAACCAGGGTTTTGTTACTAATATTTCAGAAGTTAAATCGGTACAAGTGGATTGGGAAACTGAATCTGCAGCGATTGTCACTCAAACTGAACATGATTGGAATGAAAAATTAAGCCAACGAACAATAACCTCAGGTTGTGGCCAGGGCACTGTATTTGGCAATATGATGGACCAACTTGATAAGATACAGATTAAAAGCACGAATATTCTTCAATCTACACTTTATGCGCTGCTTAATAACATAAGTAAACAAAATGAAGTCTATAAACGAGCAGGTGGTGTACATGGTTGCGCCTTATGCAAAAATGACAAACAACTCATTTTTGTTGAAGATGTTGGTCGACATAATGCAGTAGATACCATTTCCGGACTTATGTGGCTTAACAATATCACTGGCGAAGATAAAACATTTTATACCACCGGCCGACTCACCTCTGAAATGGTAATTAAAGTAGCTCAAATGAGTGTACCTACACTTCTATCGCGTTCTGGTATTACTCAAATGGGATTATCAATCGCGCAACAACTTGGCGTCACGCTTATTGCACGAGCAAAAGGGAAGCATTTTTTAATTTTTAACGGTGATGACAATATAACACTAGATGCTACACCACCACTTAATAAAATTAAAAAATCATGAGCCAACTTACACCGTTAGATTCCACGATGGTGGAAAAAGAAAACGAGCCACGTTTCATGAATGTGAAACAAGTATCAGAATATTTACAACTTAATGAAAAAAAAATATATGCACTGGTAAGCGAAGGAAAAATACCCGGAACAAAAATCACTGGAAAATGGATGTTCCCTCGCACATTAATAGACAACTGGATCATTGAATCCAGTCATGGTGGACTATTAACAGATCGCTTAATTGTTGCCGGTAGTGATGATGCATTAATGCAACGAGTTATTATGCAAATCGCTAATAGTATTCAATCAAAAGCTTTGGTTAGTTATACCTGCACTGGAACACGACTTGGACTATCTCTTCTTGCACATCATAAAGCAGATGTTTGCTCCATGCATTGGGGTCCTTATTCCGAAAGTCATTTACGCCATCCGGCTTTATTAAATAATTATCCTCAACACAATAACTGGGTATTAGTAAGATTATTTAAACGCGAACAAGGCTTATTAATTAACAAAGGTTTATTACAAGATAATAAATCTACTGATTTAAAATCAATACTCAACACTGATCTTAAATGGTGCAGTCGACAAAACGGTGCAGGATCACAACGTTTTTTACAGGAAACATTGCAACACTTTGGAATAAAAGAAGATAATATTAATGTCAGCTGCACCGCATTATCTGAACGTGATGCGGCATCAAGAATTGCGATGGGGCAGGCAGACATCGCACCAGGCACTCGAAGTATCGCAACAGAATATTCTCTTGGGTTTATTTCTGTAGGCTGGGAAGCATTTGATCTTGCCTTATACAAAGGGATTTACTTTAGAACATTATTTCAAAATCTAATTGAAGAAATAAAATCAGAAAATTGCAGGGAACTCGCTAAACAACTTGGGGGTTATGATTTTACTGAATCGGGGAAATTAGTCTGGTCAGCTGAATAATTTCAAGCTTCCCTTACGCCACATTATCATCCTGTTCAATAATAATTTCTGGTTCTTCCAGCAAATAAATACTAAAACATGTTCCTGAGGTTGCATTACTCTCAACATTGATTGTTCCACCATAACGTTGTACCAGTCCGAAACTAACTGATAACCCTAACCCTGTACCATGTTGTTTTGTTGTATAAAATGGATCAAACACACGATTTAACTTATCCTCTGCAATCCCCGTTCCATTATCTTTAATTCTGATTATAACACCTTTATCATCCCAATCTTCAGTCTCTATAATAATCGCTACCTCATTATCTGAGTTAGACTGAATCGCATTAACAATCAGGTTTATTAACACCTGTTGTAATTCTTGTTTCTTAATATGTACTTTACTCGAAGCCTTTAAATCAAGCTTCACATCTGCATGATGTGTTTCTATTTCATACCTTACCAGTAACATAGTGTGCTCAATAACATCGTTTATATTAATGCTGCCAATATAGTCTGTCTTTTCTGAAGTTCGAGAGTACTGCAACAGGCTGTTTATAATATTACGAATACGGTAGACCTGCTCTATTATTAAATCACTCTCAACTTTAACCGGTTCCATACTGCTATCCAGCTCTTTAATAATAACTTCCATATTCCCTAAAATCACAGCTGTCGGGTTATTTATTTCATGTGCAATACCCGCTGTTAACTCACCTAAAGAAGCAAGCTTTTCTGCTAAGACTAATTGCTTTCTGGTATCATTTAACAGGTTAATGTTATTTTCCAAATCTTTATTTTTTGTTTGTAATTCCGCCGTTCGTTCTTCTACTTTGCGCTCTAGAACTTGTGCAGCATGCACGATTTCCATATTCCGTTCTTCCAGCTGGTCGAGCATTGAATCAAACTGACGCGCAAGAACTCCGATTTCATCATTTGTATCAACATTACCAATGCGTAATTTATCACCAGCTTGTGTTGCTTTTACAACTGATGTCATTTGTTCTATAGGCTTAAAAATAAATTTAGCACCTCGAATAGCAAACCAACTCGATGCCAACATGACGATAATAAAAAAGAAAAACAAAACTAACAGTGCATTTCTTAAAATTTGTCTAAAAGGGCTTTCCAGGAAACCAACATACAGTATGCCTACACGCTCACCATTAACATCAAAAATAGGTTCATAAGCTGATATATACCAATCATTTACTACAAAGGCACTATCTATCCATGTTTCACCTTTATCCAAAACAAGTGAACGAACTTCTTGTGATACACGCGTACCTAGTGCACGCTGGCCTGTTTCATTCTGTACATTTGTTGTTATTCGTACGTCATCTATAAATACCGTAACAGTACCTAAACTACCTTCAATCAGGCTTCCTGGACCGTATACAAGATCCCGTATTCTATCCACAAATTCAAAGTTTCTGTTTAATAAAACACCACCATCCAACAATGCAACAATTTTATTTGATGCGCCGCGAATAGGGTAAACCATGCGTAACATCATTCCACGGTCTTCGACATTATGTTTTACTGGTTTGGCACGAGGTGTTTCCACTAATGATAATCGTAATAAATCTTTATCTATATTTTTTTCACGTGCTAAATCTTTTTGCATGAATATTTCAACGCCACTAACTGCTCCACTAGTTTTTGCTTTATTAAATAAAACGCTGTGTTTACTGCGGGTAAATCCCGCGTGCGGCAATTCATATAACCAACGTCCCTTTAGATCTAATATGTGAAGAAAATCAAAATTACCTTCATCTTTTAATAAATCTATTTCCAGTTTTAGAGCTTCAAAGTCATTCGTGTACAAACTGTTTCTTAGTGAATAAGATTCAGCAACACGCTCAAGCTTTGCCAGGTAATTTTTTTGCTGTTGATAAAAGACCTCATGAGTTACAGATAAATCTGTACTAACCTTCATGAACAACTGCTCATAACTGAAATTTTTACTCCAATATGCCGCCATACTTAAAATAATAGGCATAACAATAAAAACAGGTAACAGGATCAGCAACAGTAGTTTATAACGCAGGTTCTTTTTTATTTTTAAAATTATATTTTGCAAAAACATAATTGTGCTAAACAATTATATAGCAGTTAAAATATTTATATGAATTAATAACAATAAAGCATTAGCTCCATGACTGAAATTTTCGTTCCAGTGTTTTACGCGAAACGCCCAAACGACGAGCTGCTTCTGATTTATTTCCACCGGCTGCTTTAAGGACATTATGCATATGATGTTTTTCAACATCCTGCATTGACCAGTTGTTTGGATAATCTATGCCTGAAGTTTTTTCTGAAAAATTATTATCTGTTGAATTTTTATTTATACAGTTTAGCGGTGCCCTTCCTAATAAAAGTGAACGTTCGATAATATTTTTTAATTCTCGAATATTACCTGGCCAGTTATAGGACTGTAAACCAATAAGATCCTGATGATTAAAGGGTATCGCTTCGACCCCTAGTTGTACTGAAAGCGTATCAGAAAAATACTTGGCTAATAACGGGATATCTTCTTTACGTTCAACTAAGGATGGCATGCGAATTGATACCACGTTTAAACGATAAAAAAGATCTTCTCTAAATTGACCTGCTTCAACTTCTTTATGCAGATCTCGATTGGTTGCAGCAATAATACGTACGTCAATTGATATTTCACGCTCAGAGCCAACCGGTCGAATGGCATGCTCTTCAAGTACACGTAATAATTTTGCCTGCATGGCTAATGGCATTTCACCAATTTCATCAAGGAAAAGTGTTCCTCCACTGGCATAATTAAACAGTCCCTGACGAGATTGATGTGCACCAGTGAATGCACCTTTAACATGGCCAAACAATTCACTCTCTAATAATTCAGGCGAAATCGATCCGCAGTTAATCGGTACAAATGCTCCTTTTCTGGTACTCAGTTCATGTAATGCTCGAGCTGCAAGCTCTTTACCTGTACCAGATTCCCCTTCAATTAATAACGTTGTAGGTGAAGGTGCTACTCGTTTAATGATGCTACATACATCTTTCATTGCATCACTGGCCCCAATCATGCCATCCATTTCATAATATTGTTCTAACTGTCTTTGTAAAACAAAATTGTCCCGGGCTAAGCGTTGCTTCTCTAAACAATTTTTTACAGAAGACAACATTTGTTCAACTCGAAAAGGTTTTAAAATAAAGTCTGCAGCACTGGTACGCAATGCCTGAATAGCGGTATCCATATCTGCAAAAGCCGTCATAAAAATCACATCAGTTTGAACGCCATTAGCACGTAATTCCTTAATCCACTCAACGCCTGACTGACCGGATAAACGAATGTCCATAATAAGTAAATCAAAGTGACAACGTTGTCTTAGTGCTTCGGCAGCCTCAACACTATCGGCTACCTCCACAAGCCCACATTCACGAACTAAACTTTTTTGTAAAAAATTTCGCATGCCAAGCTCATCATCAACAATCAAAATTGATGAACCTGAATATTTAGATGCGACGGGAAGCTCTACAAGCTCTTCTGGGATATCACTATTTTTGTTAGCTGTACTAGACATGAACTTGTGCCTCTTATTATTGAGTGCGGAAATCCTGAACGAGAAAATTTTAAGAAAATAATCATAATCTGTAAATACGAACAATGCATCTATTTTGGAAAAATAAAACCTATATTCACCGGTATACCTATTCTGCTGTATCAATATGACCCAAAAGAACTGGTTATGAGTCATATTGTCTGCAAATCACATTATGAAAAACTGTGATTATTTAAAGAACCCGCGCTAATTCTTACATATAACTTGCAAGAGCATAATAGCTCGATGGCATGAGATTTGCTCTTTTATATGTTCAGCAAATTGTCACAAGGTGATTTACGTTTATGAACAAAATACACAACCTATTCTTACTTGTATTAATCCTTATTAGTACATCAATATCTGCTGATACCCTAAAACTAGCGACGACAACCAGCACCGAGAATTCCGGACTTTTAAATAAGATCATTCCTATATTCGAAAATAACAGTGGTCATAAGGTGCACATTATTGCAGTGGGAACGGGTAAAGCCTTACGCATGGGCGAAGATGGTGATGCAGATGTTCTTCTTGTTCACTCACGCAAAGCCGAAGATCAATTTATCGCAGATGGTCATGGTGTTAACCATCGCAGTGTTATGTATAACGACTTTGTGATTGTTGGACCAAAAAATGATCCGGCAAATATTCAGGGAGAACGTGATAGTAGTGCTGCTTTAAAGAAAATATTCGATACACAAAACATATTCATCTCAAGAGGAGACAATTCAGGCACGCATAAAAAAGAACGTACGTTATGGATTATCGCCGGAGTAAACCCTACTGGTAAATGGTATCGCGAAGCAGGCCAGGGTATGGGCAAGGTTTTACAAATAACAAACGAATTATCTGCATATACCTTAACGGACAGAGGCACCTGGCTATCTAATCAATCTCATTCGAAACTTAAGGTTCTGGTTGAAGGTGACGAACGATTATTTAATCCCTATGGCATTATCGCCGTGAACCCAAATAAATATCCTGATATTAAATATACCGCAGCAATGTCATTTATTACCTGGATAACTTCACCACAAACACAACAACATATTGCTAACTATCGAATAAATAATAAAACTTTGTTCATTCCTATGGCGATTAAAACCAGTCAGCTAATTAAAAAATGAGGCTGAGAACTAATGGACAGTATTAGCTCTGCATCCCTTCATGCTATCTATTTATTATTTGCGGGTGATCCTGAGTTATGGGATATTATTGGTATCTCTTTTAGCGTTTCACTTCGTGCAATATTAATTGCGGCACCCATCGCAATTCTCATCGCGTTTGCCATGGCATATCACCGTTTTTTTGGTCGCCGTGTATTAATTTATATTTTTAATACCTTATTATCTGTACCCGCTGTTGTTATAGGATTAACACTATATTTATTATTATCACGCAATGGCCCTCTTGGTGATTTGAAATTATTATTCACTCAAGATGCAATGATTATTGGCCAAATTATTCTTTGTTTGCCACTAATCCTGATTATGAGTCACACAACATTTCAATCTTCTGATCGCCGTATATGGGAAACAGCACGAACATTAGGTGCGAGTCGTCGTCAGGCCATGCTAACCGTTATGTACGAAATACGTTTTGGATTACTCGCCGCGTTAATTGCAGGTTTTGGCCGCATTATTGCTGAAGTGGGTTGCTCAATGATGATCGGCGGTAACATCCTTCATCACACACGTAATATACCAACCGCAATTGCATTGGAAACCAGCAAGGGTGAATTCTCGCAGGGCATTGCTTTAGGTATCGTTTTACTCTTGATGGCAATGTTTTTAAATTTGTCTCTTAGTATATTACAGGGAAGAGGAGAAGTAATTTAATCATGTTTTCCCTTACATTTAAAAAACTGAATAAAAGTATTAATGAAAAATTATTATTCAATATTTCTGAATTAATCATTGATTCAGGAAAATGTTATTTTCTCAGTGGCATTAATGGAAGTGGAAAGTCTACCCTGCTTAAAATTATGGCTGGATTAGAAAAACCGGATAACATTGAAATTTATATTCAGAATAAAAAATTCGATTGGAAAAAAGCATCTAACCAAACACACAAAGAAATTATTTATTTACACCAGACACCTTTAATGTTTGATACTAGCGTGAAAAATAACATTCAGTATGGCATGCGTAAACAGGGGTTTTCTAAAAAAACAATCCAGGAAAAAACAACAAAGGCATTACAGTGGGCAGACCTTGAGCACATTAAAAATAATAATGCACGCAGGTTATCTGGAGGTGAAAAACAACGTGTTGCACTTGCACGTGCATATGTACTTTCTCCAAAAATACTTTTGCTGGATGAAGCTTTTGCTAATGTTGACGTTGATGGTAAGAATCGTATTTTCAAACAAATATACAAACTAAAAGAAGAAGGTATTGGTATCGTCATTACCAGTCATGAATTACCACATAATACCTCTTTAGCAGACTACCACTTACAGCTAAAGAATAAAACACTTAAGGAGATAAGTGATAACACAACACATTGTTTTGAACCCAGCTCACTTAAATTAGTTAATGCATAAATTATGACGAATGGTAATGAAATAAATATTAGTGATATTACAGCTGTAATTTTAGCTGGTGGTCGTGCCAAACGTATGGGAGGGAAAGACAAAGGCTTAATCAAGGTTAATAATCGCTTTATGATTGAGTTTGCAATTGAAAAACTGTTACCTCAGGTTGGTCATTTACTAATTAATGCTAACCGTAACCTGGAACATTACAAAAGTTTAAATCACCCTGTTGTCAGCGATGATAATATCAGTGACTATAACGGTCCCTTAGCAGGCATACTGAGTGCTCTAAAAACATGTACGACTAAATATATACTCACCATACCTTGTGATAGTCCTTTCTTTCCGGACAATTTATCTATTCGTTTTCTTAGTACGCTCATTGAGAGCGATGCAGATATATGTGTGGCACATGATGGTAACCGTATGCAACCTGTCTTCGCGCTGATTAAAAGTGAGCTAACTGATAGCTTACAGAATTACCTTGATAATGGTGATCGAAAAATTGATCTTTGGTATAAAAAACACCATGCCGTTCTTGCAGATTTATCTGACTTCAAAGATATTTCTTTGAACATTAATACACCAGAAGAACTTCTAAATTTAGAACAAAAACTCACAGAGTATAAGAACGCATGTTAATAAAAACAAATTGCCCGCTACTTGGTTTTGCTGCCTATAGTGGTACGGGAAAAACGACTTTACTTAGTCAAGTATTGCCGCTATTAAAATCACGAGGTATAAGAATTGCTGTTGTAAAACATGCTCACCACAGTTTTAATATTGATCATCCTGGTAAAGACAGCCACACATTGCGTCATGCTGGCGCAACACAAATGCTTATTTCCTCAAAAAAACGCTGGGCTCTTATGGTAGAAACCGGGGAAGAAAAAGATGAACCAAGATTGCAAGATTTATTATCTCAGCTCGACCAGTCACAACTTGATCTTATTTTAGTTGAAGGTTTTAAAGATGAAAGTTTTCCAAAAATAGAATTACACAGGCCATCATTAAACAAACCTTTTTTACACACAGCGGA
>Ga0316207_10003384_pt1 | contig 14894 bp, 14 predicted proteins | sample 6weekpyrite_MG_FD_204943 | JGI IMG/M metagenome (GOLD analysis project Ga0316207, IMG submission 204943) | Microbial mat bacterial communities from mineral coupon in-situ incubated in ocean water Damariscotta River, Maine, United States -... | ecosystem: Environmental > Aquatic > Marine >... | reverse complement strand
GGCATTGCTTGATCACATTGGCCTGATAGCTCAGTCGGTAGAGCAGAGGATTGAAAATCCTCGTGTCGGCAGTTCGATTCTGCCTCGGGCCACCACTATTCAATATTAAAAGCTGCAAATTCGTTTGCGGCTTTTTTTATGTCTGAAAGAAATCAAACAGGAAACAATACGATGCCCGGTCTGATCTGATCAGGCTGGTTTCTGTCAATAACCCCCCTAAGCGTCAATATTCATATAAACACGATAGTGACAAAGCTAAATGCGTCAAGATGGGGCATGTTAAATAAAAGCTTATAAAGTGCCATCTTTATAATATCAATCGATAGCTAATGGACGGCTTGGTTAGAGAAAATTAACATAGTGTAAAAAAGAATCCTGTTATACCGGGTACTTAATGTGAGATGTCCTGAGAGTGACCTAATTTCTTACTTTGTGTGGAGATGAAGGGGGATATGTCCGATAAAAAATAATAATCACTTAACATTGAATGATGATAATGTGAGAATGGCTGAAATAGTTATAAAAAATGAAAGTAAAGTCATTAAATCAGCTATAAGTATATGAATAATAGATGATATTTTAGCGGGATAAAGGATGTCGAAGTTTGTTCGTACCTTAAAGTTAGGTCTGATTTTTAGCATAAGCATAGCAATGGCTATGACTGTTATGCATTTTGCATTTTTAAGTATCGTAGAAAAAACCGGACAAGAAGATGTTAAAGCACAGCTGGAAAATGTTAATGAGTATCTGAAGCGCCGACTTGCAGAGACTGAGCTTGTAGCAAAAGCATGGGCTTCAGGTGCAGAAATCCCCCGCTTATTTGTAAAAAATAGTTCTAAAAACAGAAAAGAAATTCTCCGCTCAAAGCGAATAAATAAAGATAGTTATAGTTTTTTTGCTTTGATGACAAAAAATAACAAGATTTTCTTTTCCCGCCGTATCGAGAAATCTGAAACAAATTCTGAAAAGAAGATGTTTTCCACGCTTGATTCAAAAACGTCCTATCAGATAAGTACAGTCGAGTTTGTTAAAGCACTGGCTATAACGGATACCTATCGGGGCTTTATCTACTCTGACCGGTTGTATCTTATAATTGCTGAGCCTGTTTATACGGATGAGGACGGTAACAATAGTATTGGTTATCTGGTTCTCGGACAGGCATTAGAAGAACAGCAGCTGAGTAAAGATAATCTCATTGATGTCAGTATTGAGCTTGTTAACCCGGCGATTGATCAGCACCAGAAAAGAATTCTCACGGCTGCAAAAAATAAAAATGTTATTCAGGATAATAATAAGTCTGAAGTGGTGACGCGTTTACTTGTAAGGTCTGTAGTTGATACTCCTGTTGCCTTTGTAACGAATAAGAAAGCTAAGCCTGAAATATTGTATCTGTATAAAATAAGCTGGCTTAGTGTTTTGCTGGTCATGTTTGTCGCGGCTATGCTGGCTTATTTATTCTGGTGGTACAGAAAAACAGGACTGTGTAAAAGTATTAAGATTCTTGAAGAAGATATTCAAAGTGTAAAAATCGGATCAGAATTATCAAGCCGGTTATCACGTACAAGTCGTGGAATTCTGGACGGAGTAGTGCTGGCGTTTAACCAGAAAATAGGCGGTTTTGAGCAGACCTTTGTCGATAATAGAAAACATAATGCAGAAATTATTTTAAATGAATTGCCGCTTGAGGCTTATCTGAAAGATACGGCCTGTAAATACGTCGCTGTTAATGAAAAATATTGTAACAGTCTGGGTTTAGAGCGGGATAGTATTATCGGAAAGCATAATAGTGATATAGATGCTATCGCTGATTCAGAGTTAATCAATAAAAAAGAAAATGAGGTGGTTAGTACTAAAGAAGCGGTTATTTTTGAAGAAAGTGAAAAAACAAAAAATAATGGCGAGGTTATCTATTCAGTTCATCTGATACCTTTTATAAATTCAAAAGGGCTGGTTGAAGGTATTGTCGGAGTAAGAATTGATATAACGGATCAGAAAAAAGCAGCTGATGAAATGGAAATGGCAGCAAAGGTACTGGATAACACGGCTGAAGGTTTTATGGTGACAGATGCAGATCGCTATGCTGTACATGTGAATGCTGCTTATACCGAAATGACCGGTTACAGTGAAAGTGAATTGCTGGGTAAGGTGCCTTTGTTGCTACAAACAGAGAGTCGTTCAAAAACCTATCAGGAAATTCAGAGAAAACTTGATCAGGATGGTTCATGGTCGGGTGAGTTATGGAGTAGTCGAAAAAACGGTACCAGTTACCCGGAAATGATAAATATTAAAGCCATTAGAAATAAAAAAGGTGAAGTGACCAATTACTTTAGTATGTCGAAAGATATAACAGAAGAAAAAAAATGGGAGCAGCGCTTATATGAAATGGCACATTATGATGGTTTGACAGGGCTGCCAAACAGAACTTTGTTTCAGGATAGATTGTCTCAGGAGATTGCCCGTTGTGACCGAAGTAAACGAAATATCGCAATCTTATTTCTTGATATAGATCTGTTCAAAGGCATTAATGACTCACTCGGGCATGCTGCTGGCGATGACCTGTTAAAGGCGATAGGCAACAGGCTAAAGCTGACATTGCGTAGCGTTGATTCAATAGCAAGAATGGGTGGCGATGAGTTTACAATTTTAGTAACAGATCTGGCGCACGATTATAAAAAAAATATAGGCTATTTAAAAAGTCTGAGTGAAAAGATAATAGATGTTGTTGGTCAGCCGCTAGAGATAGAAGGGCGTGAAATAAATGTGACCTGTAGTATTGGTATTGCAGTTTATCCGGTCGATGCAAATAGCGTAGAAGACCTGATTAGAAATGCGGATTCTGCTATGTATTATGCAAAATCACAGGGCAGAAGAAATTTCCAGTTTTATTCAAAAGGATTTAACGAAGCGGCTGTTGAGAGACTGGAAAAAGAAATAGAATTAAGGGCAGCACTTAAAAATACGGATTTACAACTTTACTTTCAGCCGCAGATAGATGTGATTTCACGACATGTTGTAGGTGCAGAAGCTTTGCTGCGATGGACAAAAGATGGCGAGACTGTACTTGGTCCTGAAAAAATTATTACCATTGCAGAAGAAATGGGGCTTATTAATGAGCTTGGTAACTGGATATTAAAGACAGCCTGTACAGAGTGTAAGTCCTGGCTTGATCAGGGTCATAAAAATCTTCGTGTAGCTGTTAATCTGTCAACCCGGCAATTCAGACAAAAAAATCTGGTTCAAATAGTCAGCGATATTCTTGAAGAAACTCAGTTGCCTGGAAGACTGCTGGAACTTGAAGTAACTGAAAGTGCGCTGATGGAAAGTGTGGAGTACTCGATAGAAATGATGGCGGATCTGTCTCGCCTGGGAGTACGGTGGTCGCTGGATGATTTTGGTACCGGCTATTCGTCATTGAATTATTTACGTGACTTTCCGGTCCATGTGCTGAAAGTGGATCAGAGTTTTGTTCGTGAAATTACTATTAATCCGGAAGATGCTGCAATTGTAGAAACAATAATCGACCTTGCTCATAAATTGCATCTTACAGTTATCGCTGAAGGTGTTGAGAACGAAGAACAGTTAAAAGTATTAAGTCGAATGAATTGCGAGCAAGTGCAAGGGTATTATTTTAGTAAGCCAGAAATGATCGATGGGTTTATGGATTATATTAATAAAGGAATGAAAACGTAGAAGTTATGAAGGATGCGAATAATAATATAAATAAAAATGTAATGCCGGTGTATTACTGGGTTATACCTGTCTGTGTGGCACTGCTGCTCGTTTCCATAAGTCAGACAAATTTTTTATTATTTCATGTGTTGGCAGAGTTATTTGCTGTCATTGTTGCCATTATAATGTCGGTTGTTGTCTGGCAGATGTATCCTTTTACACGTAATACATTTTTAATGTATCTGGGCTCAGGGTATATTTGGATTGCTGTGCTGGATACGATTCATATGTTGACTTATAAAGGTATGAATATCTTTCCTGTAGCTGATGGAAATACAGCCATTCAATTCTGGATAGCAACTCGTTATCTGGAAGCATTTTTATTAATCACATCACCATGGTTCTTAACAAATAAATTAAATTATAAGTCTATATTTGCTGCGTTTGGGCTGGCAGCAGCGTCAATCTATTACAGTATTATATCAGGATATTTTCCTCTCGCATTTGTTGAAGGTTACGGACTCACAGACTTTAAGGTGATATCTGAATATATAATTATTGCAATGCTGGCGTTTGCAATAGTACTGCTGTGGAAAAAGCGCTCACATGTCAGTCTGAATATTATTAAATTGGTTATCGCGTCAGTTGTTTTGACCATGTGTGCCGAGATGGCATTTACGCTCTATATCGATTTATACGGTATATCAAATATTGTAGGCCACCTGTTTAAGTTTATATCGTTCTGGCTGATCTTCATAGCAATGGTACGAACTACCTTACACGAGCCATTTAGTGCAATGGCAAAAAGCTCTTCAACTTATGATGCGATCCCTGATGCTACAATAGTGGTGGATCATGATGGGGTGATTTATCAGGTTAATCAGGCGGCGTGTAATCTTGCGGGTGTTGAGAAGAAGGAATTAATTGGTGAGAGCAGTCACCGCTGGTTTCATGGGTCAGAGACAGACTCTGAAGATTGTCTGATCTGTAAGAATAGTCGTGACGGAAATAAAATTTATGCGTATGAAGTAAAGGATGAAAAAAATGAAAGGTGGCTGGACTTTACGCTCTCACCGGTAGGTGATGCGACCGAATATGGTGGAATGGTAGAAGTTATCAGGGATATAACAAGGAAAAAAACGACTGAACAGGAGCTTTTAGATGTAAATGAATTAAAGAATTCTATAGTTGAAAATCTTCCTGCGATGTTGTTTGTAAAGAGAGCCAGCGACCATCGTTATGTGGAATGGAATAAAGCTGCTGAAGGAATTACCGGGCTGACAAGGAAAGAGATGTTAGGTAAAAATGATTTTGATTTTTTTACCAAGGATGAAGCTGAGTTTTATATCAGTATGGATAAAAAAGTACTAAGTGAAGGAGCGCTGTACGATATACCAGAAGAAACTGTCCATACTAAATTCAAAGGTATACGGCTTTTACACACACAAAAAATTCCAATTTATAATCAGAAAGGTGAAGCAAGTTATTTACTAGGTATATCTCAGGATATAACTGAGAATAAAGAAACTGAAGAGATGGTTCGCAGAAGTCAGAAAATGGAAGCGGTGGGTCAGCTTTCTGGTGGAATCGCGCATGATTTTAATAATCAGCTCGGAATTGTAACTGGCTATCTTGAGTTTCTAAAGGAGTTTTTAAAGAACGAAGAAAAGCAAAAAAAATGGGTGGAGAACGCAACAAAAGCAGCCTACAGATGTGTCGAATTAACCAGGCAGCTTATGCTTTTCTCACGCACCAAGTCACCGGAGAAATCATCAGTTGATGTAAATGGTGTAATAACAGATATCGAAGATATTATTGAAAAGAGCGTTACCCCGGAGGTGAATGTCCTTTATCAGCTGGAAGATAACCTGTGGCCAGCAATGTTAGATGAAGGTGAGCTGGGTGATGCGATTGTAAATATTTTGATTAATGCGCGTGATGCTATGGAACAGGGTGGAAGTATTATTATACGCACCTCAAATGTATATCTTGATGATGAGGTGATGATTGCCGATCAGGGTGTTAAACCGGGCGAGTATTTAATGCTGGAAGTTCAGGATAATGGTAAGGGTATGAGCGATGAAGTTATTGAGCATATTTATGAGCCTTTCTTCACAACTAAGCCGGTAGGTAGCGGTACGGGCCTGGGTATGTCGATGGTGTATTCTTTTGTCCAGCGTTGTGATGGCACTATTAAAATTGATTCTACGGAGGGCGTGGGCACATCAATAAAAATTTATATCCCGCGTGCTGAAGAAGAGGAAAGTTTCTCAAGAAGTAAAATTGATCCGCAAAGGATTATTAAGTTACCCGATGGAAAAGAAACTGTACTGATTGTGGATGATGAAATTGATTTGCTGAATTTAACCGGTGAATATATCAGTTCGCTGGGTTACAAAATATTTAAAGCTAATAATGCCTATGACGCAATTGAAACTCTAAAGCAGGAAGATATTAGCCTTGTGTTCAGTGATATCGTGATGCCAGGTGGTATGAATGGCTATGATCTGGCAGCGCTTATTAATAAAGATTACCCACAGGTAAAAATATTGCTGTCATCAGGCTATATGGGTAAGGCCTCAAAAGGTGATTTTAAAGGTATAATCATTAATAAGCCGTATACAAAGCAGCAGGTAGCACTTGAAATCAGAACGGCATTAGACAATACATCACAGATAGTCTGACCAGACGATATCTGTAATACCAAAGACAAAAAATTCCGGGTTTAGCAGACTTTCTTTCGTGTTATATAGCAGCGCTTGCATGTCTGTCCGGGTGATCTGGCCACCTGCTTCATTAACAATACAGTGAGCGGCTGCAGTATCCCATTCAGATGTTAATCCAAGCCGAGGATAAAGGTCAGCTGCGCCTTCCGCAACAAGACATGACTTTAAAGAACTACCCATGCTTATCAGTTCGGGGTCACCAAGTTTATTTAAAAAAGATTTCATTTTATCAGACTGATGAGACCGGCTGCCGGCAATAATTAAATTGTTGATGTCAGAGGTTCTGCAATGAATTTGTTCAGTAGCATTCTGTGCTGATATCTTGAAAGCACCGCTACCTTTATATGCAAAGTAGGTCTGTTGTGTAACAGGTGCATTGATTACGCCAAGCACGCTTTTGTGATGGTGGATTAGGGCTATATTAACACTGAACTCTCCATTGCCCTTAATAAATTCGCGGGTACCGTCTAAAGGATCAACTAGCCAGTAGGTTGACCATGTTTTACGTTCACTAAAAGGAATGTCAGCGTCTTCTTCTGATAAAACCGGAATGCTTGGGGTGAGTTGCTTAAGCGCATTAATAATATAAAAATGCGCAGCCATATCGGCTGTGGTTAGCGGGGTGTTGTCCTGCTTGGACTGAATATCAAAGTCACCATGATATATTTCAAGAATTTTTTCCCCGGCTTGCTCGGCGATTTGAATACAGGCTTCAGACAGGGACTGAAGTTGATTCAGTATGTTATCGCTCACGTTAATGCTCGCTGTTGTAGGTGTTGCTGGCAAATAAAAAGTGCAGCAAAAGTTCTGGCTTCAGAGCATTCTTCTTCATTAATTAAGTCTTGTATACGTGAAAAAGACCAGGGAAAAATTTCTAATGGTTCGGGTTCATCACCTTCAGCAGTGGCAGGGTGCAGATCTTCAGCCAGAACAACGTGTGTGAAGTGTGTGGAATAGCCGGAAGCCAGCGACAGGCTGTGAAGGTGCGTGAGTTTATCGGCACGGTAGCCAGTTTCTTCAATCAATTCACGGTTCGCTGCATCAAGGATAGTTTCGCCAGCGTCAATCTTGCCCTTAGGCAGAGTCAGTTCATAACGTTCCATGCCCACAGCATATTCTCGTATCAACAGGAAGGTATTATCATCTGTAAATGCAATGATTAAAACGGCGCCCTGACTACGGTTACAAAGACGCTCATAAGTACGCTTTTCGCCATTAGAGAATTCCAAATCGATGGCTTCGATACGAAAGAAACGCGTTTTGGCGATTTCAGTGCATTGTAGAATTTTAGGCTTTATTGCGGACATATATCTTATATTTTGATGGTATATTTGAACTGATAAGATACTATATTACACCAAATTATTCGCAGGTGGTGAAGCGTGGTTAAAATTGACTGGCAGCAGATAAAGACAGTATTTCTGGATCTTGACGGAACGCTACTGGATCTGCATTTTGATAATCATTTCTGGCTGGAATATGTGCCTGTTCATTTTGCAGATAAACACTCGATTAGCGTCGAAGATGCAAAAAATCAGCTATCAAACTTATACGGAGAATTTGGTGGTACGCTGAACTGGTATTGTGTTGATTTCTGGACTGAACGCATCGGACTGGATATTCGTGGTTTAAAAGAAGATGTCAGCCATAAAATAGCGATCCGCCCATATGTGGAAGAGTTTTTACAAACGCTACATGAACGCGGTAAGCGAGTGGTGCTGGTCACCAATGCACATCCGGCAAGCATTGCGATAAAAATGAGAAAGACGGAACTTGAAAAGTACCTTCACAGGATCATAAGTTCACACCAGTACGGCATGGCAAAAGAGGAAGCAGGATTCTGGCAAAAGCTGAATAGTGATGAACCATTTGAAAAAGAAAGCACGCTGTTTATTGATGATAATCTTGCAGTATTAAAGTCCGCAGATGAATATGGTATTGAGCATTTAAGGGCAATTCGTCTGCCGGATAGTCAGGGAGATGAGATACACACAAAAGACTTTGCAGTGATTGAAAATTATAGGGAAATTATTTAAACAACGTTGTTAGTTTCGGTGTGCAGTTATCAGTAATGGTCAAAAAATGACAGCCATTGACAATAAGTTAGCTAAATCTGGACTTTGTTTGCCAGCTGCCAACTTTATTTAAGGCCATTTTTTAAAACGTTTCTGTGCATAAGCATATAGTTCCGCATGATCGCGAAAGTGTAGATCCCAGGCATCTTCAGGTGGTGCATCAAACTCGCAGTAATCGTTGGTGTATTCTCTGCAAATGTCCGGGCGAATATCATAAATTCCGCAACGTCCATCCAGTTCTAAATTGCTACACATAGTTTTGAACAGCAAAGTCCATCCATCACTGTCTTTATAGAGTTCGACATTATCATGTGAAACCTGCCACAAAAGATGATTAAACTCAGCTTTACTACGAGGCGTTGTGATTTCTTCGGTGATATAAGTGCAGCATAAAGAACCCGTGCATAAATCACATTTAGTTTCGGTGCTGACGGCGAGTTTATCGGTTGTATCAGGCATGATGCTCAAAAATTTCTGGAACTGAAGGACTATTATAGGTTGTTTTGTTAAAGCAATAAACCCGATGCTTTTAAACGACCGCTACGCTGGATAACATGTTCAGACTTAATCTTTTTTGGCGCGATTAAACGTAACAAATCAGTTAACTCAGACGGTGCATTGGCACGTGGCTTAAGCCGTACATCGAGAGTATAACGAGAGTTGGCCATAAGTTTGAGTTTGCCCTGAATGCTGAGCGCACCTTGCCTATTGGATAATATGGCAGATAACTCTCCTGATTTTGGCGTGCTGACATCGACGTTTAGTATACCCAGTGCTATCGGCTTACTGATTTTTACCTTCGCATCATTCCAGATAATTTGGCCATTAACCTGCGACAGTTTGTTTTGCTGTAGCACGATACTGTTCATATCCATATGTATGGAGCCAGTTAATTCTGCAAAAGGCAGCTCTAGTAATTTTTGTAGCTGACTGGCAGAGAATTCAGAGCGAAGATCAGAGAGCGATAGTTTTTTACTAAAAAGTGAGTAATCAAGTAACGTACTGGCATCGATGTTTTGATAAGAACTGAGTATGTCTGCAGAGAGTGTGCCTGTCAGTAGTGAAAGTGGCTTAACATCCCATTGAACAGCGTGGATGTTCTGTTTTTGTAAACGAACACGATCAATTCTGCCGGACCAGATACTGCCAGAGATTCCGCTAAATGATGCGGTACTGGCGGGTATTTTTAAAAAGGGAAAGATCTGGGCGGCCGGTAATAAGATCAACAAAAAAACAATATAACTGATGACAGCTGTGATGATTAACTTTTTAGAGCTCATGAGTTTAGCTTTTGTAAAGTGACACGGCAGCTGACCATGCCGGGTTTGTCAGCCTTATTAATTGAAACGAATTTTGCGCTGACACCGTAATCATTTTGTAATTTACCCAGCCACTGGGTAAGGCGGTCAAATTCAACAGATTTAAACTGTACTTTAAGTTGTTGTTTTTTGTCTGAATTCATTTTAAAAATATTATTGCGGATACCTGTGCTAATGGCACTTCGTTCGACCAGTGTGCTGATAGGTTGATTTGAATGCGGCGACAAACTGTTGCCGGACGAGCGTAGTTGCTGTACTTCTTTTTGTGCGTTATTCATCCATAAAAGAATCTTTTTATGAGACTGTTGCTTGAGTTGCTGTTCATCCAATGATTTAAAAACAGGTTCCCATAACAGCAGGTAGAGCAGGGTTAGTAAAATGGCAGCTGACATGAACAAAACCATATTTTTTTCGCGCTGTTGCAAAGTTGAAAATCGAAGTAATAAACTATTCATTTAAAGTGCCTCAATTCTAATTTTGGCATTAACCAGTTTGGCTTTTGAAGACGAAGAAAGCAATTCGGCTTTTATCGGCCCTGACTGATTGAGGCGAGACTTAAGTGATTCGATGTTAGCAAGACGATTAGTGCTAACATTAAGTTCAAGCTTGTTGTTGTTGAAATCCATTGATTGTATTTCAATATCTGCTGTTTGTTGCAGGATAGGTGAGGTTATTATTAAAAGGCCGGTAAATCCAAAATCAGCTTTCCCGCCACCTTTGCGCAATTTTTTAAGTTTATTTTCCATCTGTACACGTGCGTTAACAATGCGCTTGCTACGAGGGAAAGTTTGTTTATAGATCTTGTTAATCTGATGTTCCAGCTGTTTGTTCTCTGTCTGTAGTCTGTTTAGTGACAATCCTCCGGACAGCAGTTGTAAACAAAAGGCTGTGGCTGCAAGTGCAGCGGCCAGTCGCCAGGGCTTCCACCATTCTGTGTTCTGGTTAATCACTTTATAGCGGTCCTGCAATAGATTGACAGCTGAACGCTTATTTAGTGATTTTAAAAATAGACTAAGTGGTGAATGACTAAATGATTGTTGTGTGATTGTAATCTCATCAGGCGTATCTTCAGGCAACGTAATCTCTGTTTCAGACCAGATATTAATATTGCCAGGCAGATCATTATTGGCAGTCTGTTGCAATAAGCGGGATAAAATTAAAGAAAATGAATCCGCGTCACAATGAACGACACTGTCGGCAAATGGATTTATACTGATGCCATTCTTAGTGTGAAGGATGTTCCAGCTTCCGGTAGTCTGAGGCAGGCAGTCGATGTCTGCATACAATGCTGATGGTTTAATATTAAAAGCAGACAGTGAGGATAAAAGCTCGTTAATCTGTTTATGCTGAATAACAGCAACGGGGTAAATATTATTCACTGCATTATCAGTAGCGAAGTGAAGTTCTTCTAAGTCTTCTGCCAGTTGCTCTTCGAGTGCAAACGGGATGGCCTGCATCGCTCTTTGTTTATTTTTAGCAGGGATAGACTGATAACTAAAATGCAGGAAATCAGAATTTAAAACACAGCTGATAGATGCTGCGTTATTAAGATTGTTCTTTTCAGCCAGTTCACTGATCGAGCCGCTACTAACAGGTGACGAAATTTCACCTGCAGGGCTGCTAAATACCCAGTCTGCATCGAGACTGTGGATATCTTTAATATAGATAATCAGTTGTTGTGCCATTAATTAGCTCCCTGATTGCGACTGACAACAGTGCTGAGGCCGGTTGTTTCTCGTCGTAATATACTGCTTAAATTGAGTGTTGAATTACCAACGACAGTTTTTGCTTTAAGTAAAAAATATTGTGTTGCAACAGTCAGTGATGCTGTATCGACATTGGTAACAGCCTGACTGTTTAAATAACTCGTAAAAGCATTAACCGTTTCAAACGGTGTGGCTGAGCCGTTATCCAGTGCTGCTCCATTTCTTTTTGTTATGATGTTTTCAGCAATCTGATCGGTTATTTTTATATCCAATGATTTTAACACCTCAGCCGGCGCCGTGTTGATATTAATTGTTGTATATTCAGGTAATGCCGTAAAAACAGGTGGCAGTGCTTCACCTGTTTCCGGATTTACTGATGGAGTTATACGTAATTTTTTTAGTATTTCTGAATTAAATCCTTTAACTAAACGTAACTCAGAGAGGCCGCTTAATAAACGATTGCCTGCAAAGTAGGCTTTGTCAGGTTCAGTCAGTCCTTGATAATAATCGTCTTCTGCACCATAACCCACGCGGCTGGTCTGGTCGTGGTCAAGCCAGTCGAGCAGAGCCGGTGTGATCTGCTGAATTTCATAGGGAGAAAGTTCCAGTTGTTTTAACAGCCGTTGGAAACGTTCAATGTCCTGTGTTTTATTATTAGCCAGTGAGTTTAGATTAAACAGCCCCTGTAAGTCGCTGAGTTTACCTTCGAGGGTGCCGCCTTCAATTTCTTCAGCGACCGGTATGGTATGCCACAGTTCGTGTAAGTGATCGGTTTTGTTGTCATCAAAATCAAGCTTAAGACCATAACGGGCAAAGTCTTCGGCTGCCAGTGCATAAACATAAGCCTGATCATGATGAATAATATTGCCGTTACGACTAATCTCGCGTTGTAGTTGGGCGGTAATAGAAACCGCTGCCGTGGTGGCGAGTGCGACGATCAGCAGAGCCGTGATTAAGGCGATGCCATTTTGCCGCTTCATGTTCTCACCCTGAACAAACGAATAATTTTTCCCCAGTCTTTTAGGGTGAGGGTGATTTCAATAGCACGCGGCAGAGCCGGAGGCACGGTATCAGAATTGGGTATTTGTATGGGCCAGCGATCCAGCCATTCTTTATCAAGGTAGCGTATCTGTATATCTTCTACGTCTTTTAACAATACCCGGCGTACCGGCTCATCTGTTAATAAATGATCAAGCTGGTGCCAGTAAAGTCGAATGAGCTGATTGTCTTCAAAACTATAAGCGACACGTTGTAACTGGCTGCGTTTGTGCTCGGCAGGATTACGCCAGCCATTACGGGTCAGCTCCAGTACAGTGCTGTCGATATTATTACCACCAGTGATGGCAGCACTGGTGCCACCTAAACCATCACGAATTGGGCGCTCAATAGTCTGGCTGATATCGCGAGAAAGATTAAGCATGCTGCGTTGGATATCGCTCAAGCGTTGTAATTCATCATCAATCACTTGTTTGCTGAATAACACATTATTAAGACCAGAAAATGACATGATAGATATCAGGCTGAAGATCGACATGGCAATCAGCAGTTCAAGCAGAGTAAAGGCTTTTTGTTGTGTTTTTATCACTGGCATTTAATTTAAAAACTTAGGGTGAGTGACATAACCTGTGAGTGAGCTAACCTGTTGCTGATACTCATCATCGACATAAACCCGGTAAATAACTTTGCGTGTGTCATTGGACAAGGTTTTTAAAACCTCACGTTGCCAGTGCCATTCGTTTCGTGCCATGCGGATACTGTCAGTACTTTTACCTAGGTCGGGCCATTTTTTTTCCAGTAATAACTGGTTGTGAATATTTAACGCCACCCAGTTAGCGATTGTTTTTTGTTTAAGGTAGGTTGTATTGGCAGCCTGGTCAGCACTGGTTTTTATAATGGCACCCAGCGTAATGGCGATGACAGTGAGAGCAACCAGCACTTCCAGTAAGGTAAATGCACGATTTGTTTTATGATGGATGATGCTGGATTTTAACGGAACCATCTTCATTGCCCTGAATAGAAAAACTCATTTCCTGGTCTGTTATATAAACGCTTAGTTTAAAGCGTGGTGCAATTTCACCGGAAGATAACAGGTAGATCTGAGGCTTATAGTGTTTATCTTTTTTAGTATCAAATTTTTCAACCTCGCCAACTTTTGAAACCTCACCGATTTTATCAACCGAGCTTTTCAGGTCGGTGTCCTGAAAATCCAGTTCCAGATCAAATTCCATATCAGCAGGCAACAAGCGTTCACGTAAGCTGTTGTTATTAGTAACCGGTTTCCAGCCCTGTTCAGTACTGACCACAAACTGATAACGATTGTCTTTAACGACAATACCCAGTTCGGTGCTGTTTAATAAAGCATCGTCCTGAGCCAGTTGAAGCAATGCACTAAAGCGCTGTGCTTCGGTTTTTAAGCGTTGCTCCGGGCTGCCGGTTGAAAGCGCCAGTGTCGCCATCGATAAAATGATTGAAATCAGCACAATAACAACCAGTAATTCGATCAGGGTAAAGCCAGCTATTGCCAGCCGCTGACGTGACCCAAAACAGCCCGAACATGCCGCCATTATTCGATAGTCCAGTTACCTATGTCGGCTGCCACGGCAGAACCACCCGGAGCACCGTCAGCGCCCAGTGAGTAGATATCAATTTCACTGTGTTCACCCGGGCTTAAATAGAGGTAAGCTGCACCCCATGGGTCCTTTGGTAATTTGCGAATGTAACCGCCCTGTTTGTAGTTACTGCTATTGCTCAGATCAGAGGGTGCGGTGACCAGTGCTTCTAAGCCCTGATCGGTGCTTGGGTAATTAAAGTTATCCAGTTTGTAGAGGTTTAATGCGCTTTCAAGGGCGCGGATATCCTGTTTGGCTTTCGTGATTCGGGCTTTATCCGGGTTGTCCATAATCCTTGGTACGACAACTGCTGCGAGTATGCCCAGTATGACCACAACGACCATGACCTCGATCAGGGTAAAACCGCTTTGTTTGTAAATTGTTGGGTGGTTAGCAATTTTCATTCAGTATTAGTCCTGTTTTTTTTGTTATAGATGCCCTAAAGTGACGGTAATATTAACAAAAATAACGTTATCTGTTTGATGTTCTCCTTATTTAAACGCGTTACACCGCAAATGGGTTTATGGCTGCTGGTTTTAAGTGCTTGTGTACTGTTTCAGCTGGCAGGAATGCAAACAGCCTTGCGCTTTGACCGGGCTGCCATTGCCGCGGGTGAATGGTATCGACTGCTGACGGCTAATTTTGTGCACCTGAATGAAAAACATCTGTTAATGAATATGCTGGGGCTGATCATTATCAGTACGTTTTTTGGCCGATATCTGAAGCACTGGCAGTGGCTAGTGTGCGTGCTGTTTAGTTCGTTAGTTCTGACCCTGGCGCTGTACTGGTT
>Ga0316207_10003383_pt1 | contig 14900 bp, 13 predicted proteins | sample 6weekpyrite_MG_FD_204943 | JGI IMG/M metagenome (GOLD analysis project Ga0316207, IMG submission 204943) | Microbial mat bacterial communities from mineral coupon in-situ incubated in ocean water Damariscotta River, Maine, United States -... | ecosystem: Environmental > Aquatic > Marine >... | reverse complement strand
GCGTCGTTTTTTTCTTGGACTGATATTCAAGGTCTGAAAAGCTGCTTTGTTTCATCTCGCTACGCTCAATTTATTGCTTGAGGGGATTATCTCAAATTCTGAGACTTATGCAGAGGTTTCTTAGATACAAGGGTTAAATTTGTGCCTTCGTCTTAAACAAACAGCAAAGCTGATTTGCTTACCGCTACAGCCACAATATAGGCAAATACCAGCAAGGCAGCAAACCAGGCGATGATGCGAACCTGTTTGGTTTTACCTCTTTTCAAGGCCACAGTTCCCAAACCAATGTAGACCAGTAAGGCTATAATCTTGGCCAACAACCAAGGGTTATCAGCGGGACTAAGACCATATGACACCGCTAACCAAATAGCACTGCCCAACAAAAGGGTGTCAATAATATGCGGCGCAATCTTAAGCAAGCGCATTTGCAAAATGGCTGAATCACGCATCATCAAAACACCGCGGGCAGTGAAGCCCAATATGGACAACAGCGCACAGCCGACGTGAATTGTCTTTACCAGTTCCATCAAACCTTTCCTTTATGTTTCATAAGGCCATGCCCGCCAGGCCTGCATCAGAGGGAAATACAATCCCAGCTGAATCTGTCTGTCATCCTGTAAGCGCATCAGCGCCGCATAGCGTTGCAATTGATTACGATAACGTTCTTGTTCACTATCGAGAAACTCTTCGACATTCCCCCCCTCATGACTGCCGGTTTTATAATCGATAATCCAGCGCCTGTCATCAGCATCAATAAAGGTTCTATCGATCACCACGCGCATGACCCGATCATAAATTACACCACTAACAGCATATTCGCAGCGGCTGTCCTGGTGTTGATCATCCACTATCCAGCGGCCGCGTTGATCTTGCAGAGTCAATAACAGGCTTTTTTCAACACGCTCTACGGCAGCATCAACCTCCTCCTGCATCACCCCATGGCGTAACAGGCTGGCACGATAACAAGGCCGTAGCTCACTGATCCGCTTTTTATCCCAGTGCTGCATCCCTTGCTGGGCAATGCGTTGCAACAAGGCATGCACTACCGTGCCAACATGGCGTGCCGTTTCACTGGTCCAGATAAACTCCAGATTGGTCTCGTCTTCAAACTTCATTTTGCTATCGGCGCTTAATTCTATTGAGCTATTTGGGCTTGGCTGCGGCCATTGCAGGCTAAGGCGTTTAAGTCTGTTTTCAGCCAACAGAACTTTATCAGTGTCGCTAATATCAACATCTGGCCTATTCGGTAATAACTCGACAAAATCTGACTCCAGTCGTGACCACAACAATGCCAGCAAGGAACTGGAACGCGGCGTTTTCAACTCATCATCTTTGATGCTGGTATGCCCCAGCAGGTGCAATCGCTGTCGTGCCCGGGTTGCCGCCACATACAACACCCTACCGGTTTCATATTCAGCTTTACGCTTGTCGATACTCTTAAGATAGCTGTAGATAGCATCGTGTTTGTCACCCGTAGCCCGCAACGGCGCCAATAATAGTTCACCATGTTCACCGGCTGACCAACGTTCCAGCCACATCAGCAGTGGACTATCATCGGCCGCGGCCTGGCGTCCAAGATTAGGTAGGATGACGGTGTCAAACTCCAGGCCCTTGGACTTGTGTATGGTCATCAGTTGCAGCCTATCGTCGGCAGCGATATCAGGTAGGGAATACAACTTGGCCAAGCGCTCATCCAGCAGTTTCATCTCATCCAGACCACCGGCACTATCAAGCTGTTGCAGCAGACTGAAAAAGACTTCGGCATCCTCCAGGTCAGTGGCATTTTCAACACAGGCAGGGCCACCCAGTTGCAGCCAGGTTGATTCCAACCAGTGACGCAGGCCATGTTGAAAACGTGCCGCCATGGCCTGAGTAAACACTGTCTGCAAACGAGCCAATCGTTGCTGACCATCGGTCGACAATTGACCAATCAATTCGGCATCCTGCAACTGCTGCCAGATCACTGCCTTTGAATCGTGCGCGGCCAATTTATTTAGATCGGCAAGTTCCAGCCCACACCAGGGCGCCCGCAACACGGCTAGCCAGGCCAACCGATCAGCCGGATGCAACAAGGCACGCGTTAGAACATACAGATCCTGCACCACCGGTCTATGCCCAAGTTGTTCTATTTCTATAGCACGGTAAGGCAGTGCCGCATCCTTCAAGGCAGCAATGATATCGACCAGATGACTACGTGCGCGCACCAACACTGCAATCGTGCCTTGTGGATTTTTTTCACGCGCCTGACGTACCAGCTCAACAACCTGGCTGGCCTCCGCTGCCGTGTCTTGCTCAAGCGCGGCATGCACCTGCACCGCCTCGCCGTCATGACCATGAAAGGCGACCGATTCGGAATAGGCAACAGCACCGACGGTAACGTCCTCTGTCTCAGGGAAGACTTCGGCAAAGCTTTGATTGACCCAGTCGACAATGCCAGCCTGGGAGCGGAAGTTTACGCTCAGCGTCAGCGGTGTTAATGGTACGTCAGCGATACCTTCGCGGCGAGCGCGCAGATACAGGCCCACCTCGGCCTCACGAAAACGATAAATAGACTGCATCGGGTCACCAACCAGAAACAGGGTGCGGCCATCGTCCGGCTGCCAGCCAGCGGTGAGGCGTTTCAACAATTCAAACTGACCAAATGAGGTGTCCTGAAACTCGTCCACCAACAGATGTTGAATGCGATAGTCCAACAACAAGGCCAGGTCGCTAGGCGCGTCTTCGTCACCCAAGGCGTTCAGGGCTGACTGTGACATTTCGCTAAAATCCACCTGACCGCTAGCACCAAACACAACCCGCAGATGACCGACAGCAATGATCAGCAGCTGACATAGCGCAGCAACAATCTGCCATTGCCCTTCACTATAAAACGGTGCTGGCAGGCTGCGGATATCCACAAGCATTTGCTGCAAGGCAGGCTGTTCACTCAACAGTGATACCAGTTCAACTGCCTCGTCCTTTTTGGCAGAATATTTCTCTTTTAACGCCTTGTCCTTAGTGCTTGAGGGCGCCGGAAAACCTTGCCTAGCAGTCAGGCCGCGCGGATTGCTGCGCCAATCACCATCGTTCTTTAACAATAGTTCAACAATTCCTAGCCACTGCGGCAAGGCATCGGCACTGCAATCTGGCAATTCCGTCAGACCACGACAGACTACCAGGGCATGATCATCGTTTACATTGTTGGCAGCAAAGTCGAGCACATCCATCAGGCTGGAGACATGCATAGGGGGAAATGCCTGGTGCAACCTTGCCAGCGCATCTTCGATGGTGTTTTGCAGCGCTGCCTCCAGCGAACCACGCCACTCATCTTCATGACGAATATTGACCAGATGACGCAACCACTGCTCGCGCCGCGCCAGCATGCTGACCAGCATCTTCTCTGCCACTGCCAGGTTATTATCCAGGTGGCCAAGCAAGGCCTCGATGGCCGACGACCAGTCTTCACCCTTTTCAAGATCGGCCAAGGTGGTGCGAGCGGCTTCTATATAGAGGGCATTGGCATCATCGCTGATGACGGGCTGGGCACCGAACTTCGACATGATCGGCAACTGCCGTGTCAACGAGGCACAGAGCGAATCGATGGTCTGGATGCGCAGGCGAGCCGGATTCCGCAACAGCTGCCAATCTTTTTCGCTATCACGATCCAACGCTGCCCGGGCCAATGTCCAGGTCTGACGCAAATAATCATCAGCATCATCCGCTAGCGGCGTAGCAGCCAAATGCAGGGCTTCAAGCAGACGTTCGCGCATCTCGGCGGCGGCCTTGCGGGTAAAGGTGATGGCAACGATCTCTTCTGGCATTTCCACCAGTGCCAGCATCACCAGAAAGCGTTGCGTGATCAGACCGGTCTTACCTGAGCCGGCCGGGGCCTGAACGATAAATGACTGGCTTGGGTCAAGCGCCTGCTGACGCTGATCCAGATCGGCAACTTGATTTGTTTCGGGTTTACTCATCGCCATCCCCTCCCAGTTCATCCAAGCTGCTAACGGCCAGCTCATTGATGCGACACAGCGGTCCCAGGTCGCAATACATGCAGGCCTTGCTGCTGTGGCTAAAGGCATCCTTGGGATCGACCTCGGCCTGGCCCTGGCGAAAATTTTCACCGAGGCGATTCAGTTCATCGCGCCACAGGCCCTGTTGCACATACCAGTCCACCTCGCCAGGTTTGATGCCCTTGGCGATGCCTTTATCACGACTGACACCTTTCAGCGCCGCGTCACCGGTACGCAGGGTGGCAAAGGCCAAGGCGGTGACTTCCTGATCGCTGGTAGCTGCATACAAAGGTAACTGCGGTTCGTTGGGCCGTTCGCCAAACCAGTCATTGACGCTGGCCTTGCCAGTTTTGTAATCGATAATCATCTCGCCGCCTGACTCAAGCCTGTCAATACGGTCGGCCTTGACCGTCATCGCCAGCCCGGCCAACGTCACCTGTCGCTGTTGTTCCAGCGCAGCCACCTCGAAAGGTGCCCGTTGTCGTTCCAGGTCCAACCAGGCTAATGCCAACTTAATCAAACGTGTCTGTTCCAATGCTGCGAAACGTTCAGTAAAGACCTGTGGATACAGACGCGCCTCGGCGACAATCAACTCCGCCACGACCTTTTCAGTCAACTGCTGCAGGCCATTGTCATCGAGTTGATTAAGCGTTTGCAGATCTTTCAATTCCAACCATAGTCTTTCCATCAAGGCATGCACCAGGTTGCCACGCTCGGCAGCATTCAGGCCTAGCTCCGGCTCGTCCAAACCTTCAGCCCTGAGGCGATGCCGAGCAAAGGCACGGAAGGGACAGGCGGCTTGATCCTTGAAGATACTGGTGCCACCACGCACCTGTGTGCCCTTGGCTAATTCAGGCGCATGCCAATCGCTGTATTGTTGCAGCCGTGCCGACTGAAATAACTGATCACGAAAACGCGGCGCTACATCAATCAACCACGGTGCCTGCTGCAACAATGGCTTATCGGCAATCAAAGGACTGGGGCGCAGGTCGCTGTCACCTTCACGTTGCGGGTAGCTGACGATCACCTCAGGCGCTGCGGCAAACAGACGCTGGCTAACCTGCTCAGCATAGGCCAACTCACGTTCGGCCGAGGCATGGGGCATGTTGAAACGCCGTTGCAGGTCTATGGGTAAAAATGGATTAGGCGAGGTTGTCGGCGGCCAGACACCGTCATGTAGCCCCATCAACCAGCAGTGACTAAACTGCACGCCGGCTGCCTCCAACACACCCAACACCTGCACCGGCTCATTTTTACTCTGGGCCTGAAACAGGGTGGCATTGGCCAGCTGACGTAATTGTTTAAGGGCCTGACTAAACGTCAGATTAGTCGTCACCTGACTCAGACTGGCAAAACGCGACAGCATCTTTTTCCAGGCCTGGATGGTCTGAAAGGTCGTGCTGTCTAGGCTACGATCACCCGGCCAACCCGCCTGTTGCAGCAACAATTGAAAACTATTGGCCCAGGCACCAGGCGACTGTCGCGTGGATAAATTGGCCAGGCTCTGCCGCAGGCGCTGTAATAACAGTATCAACAGTTCACAGCCGTTTTTATCGGCGTGATACAAAACCTGTTTCAGACTCAGCGTCGCCTCACCATGACGGCGTAAGGCTGCATCCAGTTGCGCTCGTTGAGCCAACTCCTCATCGCCACCACCAAACCAGGGAGACAACAACAAGCGACTCCAGTTGGCCAGGGCCGTTGGCCCGCGCAGCACATCCAACAGACCTAAAGCCGCATGAATCACCGGCAATTGCACCATCGGCTGACCCAGCGAAATATTGTAAGGACGCAACGGTTTTTGATTCAGATCCAACACAGCAGCCGGCATGAGCACCTCATCAAAGATGCGTTCAATGTCGCCACGCAGACCAGACAGGTCAGGCACAACTATTCCAATAGGCGCTTCTGCACCCTGCTCTAACAAGTACCGCAACCACAACGCCACCTGCCTGATTTCAGACTGACTGTCGACACAAGGCTGCACCGAAACCGTTGTTGCTACGGCTGATTCGGGCTCAATCAGATCAACCCTTGCCCCCTGCATCTGCAACGCGTCAATGAAGACCTGATGCTGTGGCGTCAGCTCATCAAAACCCAATAGCAAAACATGGGCAGGCGACTGCAACCCGCTGGCCTTGAAAGCATCAGCGAGCCAAGCCGGCAATGACGCCTCATCCAGCCAGTGATGTTTTTGGCAACGATGACGAAACTCTTTGGCCCAACGGTAAAAGGCCGCACTATCTGGACTGTCTTCCGCGGCCAGGATCTCCGGCGCCAGATTCCATTGCTTCAGCAAGCGCCAGGCCTGCATCGCCGAACGTGCCGTGGCTGGAATATTCAGCAACGCCTCACCAGATGGCTGTATCACTGCCTCCCAGACTATTTGACACTGTTCGGCTGCCAACAGCACAGGCAAATTACCACCCTGCTGAAATGCAAGCTCTTGCCACTGTTGCTGTAACCAACCACTCCAGGGAATGATCTCTGGAGTAGTCCAAAAGCTGTTACCCAGCTGTTGCTGCCAGGACTCATAGTCCTTGTGCAAATGCAGTGCAAGACGGCTATTAACCGTCAAAACGGTGCAACCAGCAGCAAGTTTTTCCATTAAATCTGACAATATTTGCTCCATTCCAGGGCAAAAAAATTTAGAGCCTGTTGACGTTTCATTCTCACCACTGCTGGCACCGCATTTTTTGTCCAACAAGGCGACATGAGCGTCGTGTAGTTGCACTACATAAGCGAAATGACAACGCTGTTGGGCGGAAAATGCTGCTCAGCCAGGAGGGTTGAGCCAGAAAAAGCGCCGTCCCGCGTTACTCATCGCTCATTTAGAATAACTAAACTGCGCTCTTCGTGCCTTGATTGGCGCTTTTTCTGGCTGAACAGAGGCGAGAATGAAACGTCAACAGGCCCTCACCACAGTTTACTGGAAACTGTCTGGCGAACGTGGGAAAATTCTCCGCCATAGATATGGCCAGTAATGCTCATACATAGCCCTTTAAAGCACAGGTTTTTAATGCCCGCAGAAAATTTTAGTTTGGTTGGCTAGCTCACAACCATCCAGGCACTAAGATCCCCTTTTGCCTTTGCTTGCTGCGGTGGTGACACAACGCTGGGGGTTCTGGTCTAATTTTGACGGACACTTTAGATTAAGGCTATGAATAAAGACTACTTGGCTATTAATTTCTGATGAGGCAAAATATCCATCATGGTTATTTCCATAAATGAAATATGCTGGCTTTCATGACCCTGCTATAGACCCAGCCAGACACCCAAACAGGAGTACCCTGTGAGTCCCATTGCTTTTACAATCCTTCTCCTCACCGGCATGTTAGCTTCCGCTGGCACTGGGTTAATTAATCTGATGAGTCATGCCATCAGCGATGCAAAGCTGATCTAAATATTGGCTATGACCAAGAAGTTTATCCATCTATACGGGCTGGCTCAGCTAATTTTCTATGCCTTAACCAGTCGTACAATTTTCTTATGATGAAATCTTTTAGTTTTGCCGCACTACTGTTTGTGTTCTGGTTTTTTTTATCGGGGCACCTTGAGCCACTATTACTTGGGTTTGGATTGGCATCTGTTGCGCTGACCGTATTTCTATCAAAGCGGATGAATGTCATCGATCATGAAAGTTACCCCCTGCACCTGTCATCAAAGCTGCCTACTTTTTTTATCTATTTATTTAAAGAGATAATAAAAGCAAACATTGATGTGATTAAGCGGATTATAAAATTCAAAGAAAAATCAATCAGTCCTCAACTGGTTGAAATTCCATTACACCAAAAAACTGACCTGGGGCGCGTTATTTATGCCAACGCCATTACTTTAACACCCGGCACAGTAAGCGTTGAGCTATCCAAGGACACAATAACCATTCACTCACTCACCAAGGAATCTGCTGAAGAGCTTGCTGAAGGAAGTATGGCCAAAGAAGTCTCTAATCGGGTTTTTGAAGAATAATGTTTATTGCGGTCTCTCTGGCAATTCTTATTACCATGGGGCTAGCACTCGCACGCGCCCTTATGGGACCCACAACCTATGATCGAATTGCAGCGGTTAATATGTTTGGCACCAAAACGGTGCTGCTCATTGCTGTGCTGGCATTTTCATCAGGCCGAACAGATCTGCTGGATATTGCTCTGGTCTACGCATTGATTAATTTTATGGGTGTTGTCGCCGCGTTAAAACTTGTCACTCAGGGCAGTTTTCACTCCTCTGTAGAAGATAGAGCAAAAACAAAAAAGGCTGAAACAGAATGATCATCGACATTCTTAGCTTTATTTGTCTTTTCTCTGGTGGCGTACTGGGCATTATTGGCGGTATTGGCATGCATCGTTTTCCAGATTTTTATAGCCGCCTACATGCAGCAGGAATAACCGACACCCTCTGCGCCATATTAATTTTACTTGGTCTCGGCTTGCAGGCCGGCTTGAGCCTTGCTGCATTCAAGTTAGCACTAATTTTTGTTTTCCTCTTTTTTACCAGCCCAACCGCTTCCCACGCATTGGCAAATGCGGCCTTGTATAGTGGCCTTAAGCCCAAAGTTGATATGGAAAATGGTGAGGGTAAATCATGATTGATATCATCATCAATATAACCTTATTGACCTTTCTGGCTATCACTTCGGTGGCAATCATGCGTATGACAAACCTTTTTGCCGTCATTATGTTTGGGATTTTTAGCCTTTTGTCTGCAGGCCTGTTTGTGGTGATGGATGCACCAGACGTGGCGTTTACCGAGGCAGCAGTGGGCGCGGGAATTTCCACAGTTTTGATGTTGGCCACGTTGGCATTAACAAAAGATCATCATGAGAAATCCCCGCGTGGCCATCGCCCGTGGCTGCCGCTGGCTGTGGTTGGTATAACCGGTGCGGCACTGGTTTATGGCACCTGGGATATACCGGGGTTTGGCGATCCAAATGCACCGACACAAACCCATGTTGCGCGTTACTACATTGAAAATGCAGTACCGGAAACTGGAGTGCCGAATATTGTAACCGCCGTACTGGCCAGTTATCGCGGCTTTGATACATTGGGAGAAGTTGCCGTCGTTTTTACCGCCGGCGTGGCTGTTTTGTTATTAATAGGTGGAAAACGCTCAAAAAGCAGCACCAAGGTGACGCACGAAAGGGGGCAAGATGAAGCCTAACCTTATCCTGCACGTTGTTTCAAAATTCCTCATCCCTCTGATTATTATTTTTGCGCTTTATGTGCAGTTTCATGGAGACTTTGGACCAGGTGGTGGCTTTCAAGCCGGGGTGATTTTTAGTGCTGCCATTATTCTTTATGCGCTGGTGTTTGGCCTTGATGCCGCAGAAGAGATTATCCCTTCCCGCCTATTACGCATTTTAGCCAGCCTTGGGGTGGTGATCTATGCTGGTGTCGGCGTGGTTACCTTACTATTAGGTGCTAACTATCTTGATTACAGCGTTTTGGGAAGCACACAGATTGCAGGGCAACATCTTGGCATTCTATTGGTGGAATTGGGTGTCGGCATCAGTGTTGCTGCTGTCATGTTGATTATCTTTTTTGCCTTTGCAGGCAGGGGCAGAGAATAATGGATTTCTTTATTGGCCATTATAATTACTGGATTGTGATTTTTTTGATGATGGTGGGTTTATACACAGTTATAAGTCGCGGCAATCTCATCAAAAAAGTTATCGGCCTCAATATGTTTCAAGTTTCTGTCTTTTTTCTTTATATCAGCATGAGCACTGTGGAAGGTGGAGCCGCACCAATTATCACCGAGGGTGTTGAAGTCTACTCAAACCCTCTGCCGCATGTTTTGATCCTCACGGCCATCGTGGTTGGTGTTGCAACCACTGCGCTGGCACTTGCATTGGTGGTGCGTATTAAAGAGTCCTACGGCACCATTGAAGAAGATGAAATTCACGAGCAGGATCATTCGCTGTAATGGAAAGCCACATTAGTCTACTGCTTGTTGTCATACCGCTGATTGCCGCGCCTATCGTCGCCGTTTTACCGCAAGGTCGGCTGCCATGGGCAGCGGCTATGTTAGTCGCTTTTGCCTGTGCTGCACTTGCCGGCATGCAACTATGGGCAGTCGTTCACGATGGCATGATCAGTTACGAACTTGGTGGCTGGGCGCCCCCCTGGGGAATTGAATATCGTATTGATGCAGTCAATGCATTTGTTGCTCTGATTGTTGCAGGCATTGCGGCTATTACATTGCCTTATGCGCTGCTCAGTGTAGAGAAAGAAATTCCCGAGCATCAGATTCCGCTTTTCTATAGCGCACTGCTGCTTTGCCTAACTGGCTTGTTAGGTATCACTCAAACAGGTGATATTTTTAATATCTTTGTCTTTTTAGAAATATCTTCACTCTCCTCATATGCACTGATTAGCCTTGGGAAAAAGCGACAAGCACTCACCTCGGCCTATCAATACCTGATTATGGGTACCATTGGTGCCACCTTCTTCTTGATCGGTGTCGGCCTGATTTATTCACAAACAGGCAGTTTGAATATGCAGGATCTGTCGATGCTTCTGCCCGAAGCGTCCCACCTTAGAACGATCAATACCGGCTTTGCATTCATCATGATTGGCATCGCATTAAAGTTGGCCTTGTTTCCGCTACACCTTTGGCTGCCAAATGCATACACCTACGCGCCATCCGTTGTAACAGTTTTTCTGGCAGCAACGGCAACCAAGGTAGCCGTTTATGTGATGTTGCGCATTCTCTTTACAGTTTTTCCGGATGGCTTTGCATTGGCAACACCCACTGAAGAGCTATTTATTATGGCGGGCATAACCAGCATTATTATCATGTCGGTTTATGCCATTTATCAGGAGGATGTTAAAAGGCTGCTTGCCTATTCCAGTGTTGCACAAATTGGCTATATGGCGCTGGCAATTGGCTTTTCCTCTGCCACGGGTGTTACTGCCGCGCTGATCCACCTTTTCAATCATGCCTTAATGAAAGGTGCCCTGTTCATGGCCATTGGTGCCATTATCTATCGCATAGGCACATGTCGCATGGCAGACATTCATGGACTGGGAAAACAGATGCCCTGGACCTTTGCTGCCATCATCATTGGCGGCCTAAGTCTCATCGGTGTACCCGGTACTGCTGGCTTTATCAGCAAATGGTATCTGGTGATTGCTGCACTGGAGGCAGAAGCATGGATCTCAGTTGTCGTTATTCTATTAGGCTCTCTGCTGGCAGTAGTCTATGTAGGCAAATTAATTGAAGCACTCTTTTTTAAGCCCATCACTGAATCCGGAAAACAGATAAAAGAAGCGCCGCTACTTTTATTAGTGCCCACTTGGGTTTTGGTGTTTTTAAATATCTATTTTGGCTTGAATACAGAATTAACGGTTGGCGTGGCTGAAAGTGCTACAGCTATTCTGGGGCTAACTAATGAGCGCTGAAACACTTCTTCTAGCAGCCCTGCTGCTGCCCTTGATCGGGGCCATTGGCATTATTGCTACTGGGCGTAAACCCGATATTAGAGAAGGGGTAACACTGGTAACAGCGACACTCATCGCTATTCTGGTGGTGACTATCGCCGGCCGGTTCATGGACGGTGAGACGTTTGCGCTCACCGTTGCTGAACCTCTGCCAGGCATCACTATTGCTTTTAAGATTGAAGCCCTCGGGATGCTATTTGCTCTGATTGCCGGCCTGCTATGGATTGTGACCTCTATTTATGCAATCGGCTACATGCGTAGCCATAATGAACAGAATCAAACACGGTTTTTCGCCTCATTTGCCATCGCTATCAGCTGCACAATGGGGGTTGCCTTTGCTGCCAACCTGTTTACCTTATTTCTGTTTTATGAGCTATTAACACTATCAACCTACCCCCTGGTTACCCACGCAGGTACACCAGAGGCGAAACGGGGGGGACGTGTTTATCTCGGAATTTTGTTAGGGACATCAATTGGCTTCTTCCTGCTGGGTATTCTGGTGACATGGTTTGTCGCCGGCAGCGTCGATTTCCAGAACGGCGGGATATTAGCCGGCAACCTTGATCCCGCATGGGCAGGCCTGCTCTTTGCCCTGTTTTTATTTGGCATTGGCAAAGCAGCGCTTATGCCCTTTCACCGCTGGTTGCCTGAAGCCATGGTGGCACCAACCCCGGTGAGCGCCTTATTGCATGCAGTGGCGGTTGTTAAGGCCGGCGTATTCACTTTACTTAAAGTGACAATCTATATCTTTGGCAGTGATTTTATTCTATCTAATGATGTGACCGGAGGCTTGATCTGGGTTGCGGCAGCAACCATATTATTTGCCTCCATGATTGCGATGGGTAAGGATAATCTCAAGGCGCGTTTGGCGTACTCCACTATCAGTCAATTAAGCTACATTGCGTTAGGCGCAATGCTTGCGAGCAAGTCAGGACTTATTGGTGCATCAATGCATATTGCCATGCATGCTTTTGCAAAAATCACCCTTTTTTTTGCTGCCGGCGCCATCTTTGTTGCCACGCATAAAAAGTTAGTCAGTGAGTTGAATGGCTTGGGTCGGGCGATGCCGATCACCTTTGCTGCATTTTTTGTTGGCACCTTGAGCATTATTGGTTTGCCGCCTTTTGGTGGCATGTGGAGCAAATGGTATCTTGGCTTAGGTGCAGCTGAGACAGCGCAGTTTGCATTGCTGGCAGTGCTGATGATTAGCTCGCTGTTGAATATTATCTATCTCTTGCCCATTCCTATCCGGGCGTTTTTTAGCAAACCAGATAGCGGTCAACACTATACGGAAATTGCCGAAGCGCCAAAAACCATATTGCTGGCCATGATTATCACCTCAACGGCATGCATCATTTTGTTTTTCTACCCGGACCCATTCTATCAACTGGCAAATTTAGCTGCCGGAGGGACTTGATATGCCAGATAAGAATCAGAAAACATATCTCTTCGATAAACCTGAAAACGTTAAGCGTCTGCTCACAGGATTTTATGCAATTTGCACCATATTGGTCATTGCTGATTTTGTTGTCCATCGTCATATCGGTTTTTCCTGGGAAGAGCTGCCCGCTTTTTATGCCATTTACGGTTTCGCAGCATGTGTAGTTCTAGTGGTCATTGCCAAGAAAATGCGCAAACTCGTTATGCGCAAGGAAGATTACTACGATGAGTGAGCTGGCTCCATTTGTTCTATATTTCATCGCGGCGCTATTAGCCGCCGTCACTCGTGGCGCATTACGTCAGCTGATATTACTGGCAACACCTGTCGTAGCAGGTTTACACTTGTGGTTGAACATTGATATTGGCAGTTTAGCCACCCACTCCATTATGAGTCATGAGTTAATCGTCATGCGAACGGATAAACTCAGCCTACTCTTTGGTTATCTATTCTGCATCGCCAGCTTTATAGCAGGCATCTTCTCACTGCATGTAAAAGACACAAAACAACATGTCGCCGGTTTGATGTATGCGGGGAGTGCCCTGGGAGCTGTATTTGCAGGTGATTTAATTACCCTGTTTATTTTTTGGGAACTATTGGCAATAAGCTCCGTGTTTCTTATCTGGGCACGAGGCACTGAGCGGGCTTTCAAGGCTGGCATGCGATACCTGGTCTTTCAGGTCATGTCAGGGGTATTACTATTGGCTGGCGCATTGATTTATTTCCACGACACAGGTTCGTTGGCCTTTGATCATATTGGCCTGGAAGGCACCGCTGGCTGGCTGATCTTTCTTGCTTTTGGCATTAAAAGCGCATTTCCTTTTCTGCACAGTTGGCTTACCGACGGCTACCCTGAAGCAACAGTGACCGGAACGGTCTTCCTTTCGGCCTTTACAACCAAGGTGGCGGTATATGCTTTGGCGCGTGGTTTTGCAGGTGAAGAAATCCTGGTTTACATCGGTGTAACCATGGCCTGCTTTCCCATTTTTTACGCTGTGATTGAAAATGATCTGCGCAAAGTACTCGCCTATAGCTTGATCAATCAGGTTGGCTTTATGGTGACCGGCATTGGCATTGGCACCGCCCTGGCATTGAATGGCGCGATTGCACACGCGTTTAGTGATGTGATTTTTAAAGGCCTGCTGTTCATGAGCATGGGCGCAGTGCTGTATCGGGCCGGTAATATTAATGGTTCTGATCTGGGTGGGCTTTACAAGTCTATGCCAAAAACTACAGTGCTTTGTATCATCGGTGCCTTATCAATCTCTGCCTTCCCTCTCTTCAGTGGCTTTATCAGTAAGTCCATGGTTATGAGCGCGCTAATGCATGAGGACTATGGTTATTTATGGTTATTCATGCTGTTTGCCTCAGCCGGTGTATTCCATCATGCGGGAATCAAAATTCCTTACTTTGCATTTTTTGCACACGACTCTGGCATTCGTACCCAGGAAGCCCCGCTAAACATGCTGATCGCAATGACGATTGCGGCAGCGTTATGTATTTTTATTGGCACACAGCCGCAATTTTTGTATTCACTGCTGCCCTGGGAAGTGGATTACTGGCCGTACGATACAACACATGTTCTCGCCCAATTACAGCTGCTGTTTTTCTCTGCTTTAGCTTTTGTCTGGTTAAACAAAAAAGGGCTGTACCCACCTGAATTGCGTTCCGTAAATCTGGATATGGAGTGGTTCTATCGCAGGTTGTTGCCTGTCGGAGTTCAACGAGGTGTAAGCTTCCTTAGTAATGCAAAAGAGTCAGCCGTGACGACCTTAATGGCGCCTATGCAAGGTATCAGAGATGTGTTCTCGCAATCTTCATATGCCAAATACCATCTCTCAGAAAGCTGGCCTACCGGAAGTATGGTGTTTTGGATTTCAATTATCCTTGCCGCTTATCTGTTACTGGATATTTTTGGGCAATCGCTTTAGCGTCTAGTAAACCCTGAACCTGCAAAGCTCACAGCATACTCCGCTGAAGCAGTCTATTTGCTCTTTCCCAACCCGCAAAAAACACGCCAGACACTACTTA
>Ga0316207_10003382_pt1 | contig 14900 bp, 10 predicted proteins | sample 6weekpyrite_MG_FD_204943 | JGI IMG/M metagenome (GOLD analysis project Ga0316207, IMG submission 204943) | Microbial mat bacterial communities from mineral coupon in-situ incubated in ocean water Damariscotta River, Maine, United States -... | ecosystem: Environmental > Aquatic > Marine >... | reverse complement strand
CTGATGGCGGTGGCGGTTCAGTTCCGCCTTCAGTTCCGCCTTCAGTTCCGCCTTCAGTTCCGCCTTCAGTTCCGCCTTCAGTTCCGCCTTCAGTTCCGCCTTCAGTTCCGCCTTCAGTTCCGCCTTCGCCTTCACTTCCGCCTTCGCCTTCACTTCCGCCTTCACTTCCGCCTTCGCCTTCTTCATCAGACTCTGTCTCTGAACGCGCTACCAATGAGGCAGGCGGATTCGTGATTCTCCTAGGCGCTTGGTTAATAGATGGCACATTGAAGAATTGATCTCTACTAAATAACGTAGATCCCGCATCATTGACCATTTCAATCTGTCCTTCCAGTACTGTACCGACGATACCGGCAACGCCCTCACCACAACCATTACCCTCATCTACTGAAGCCTGAACCTGACTACATACTTGCAGCACGAAATGTGTGCCACGTACACCCATTGTGGCAACCGGTGTTTTAACTTTGTATTTATCGCGTGCTGACTTGCCAATTAACCCTGTAACACTGCGCATGCCGCCTTTTAACAGACTTAAAGCCGCACTCTTGTTTTGATCATTTTTATCTTTGAATTTATATTCATCAATCCGAAAGACTGTATTCGCTTTTAAGACCACTAACTGGTTATCAATAAAACGCAGTTGCAGACGTGATTTATTACCGACCTTGATCGTATCGCCTTCAAATACTTTTCCGCGGCGCTTTAATTTATTCTCTTCACCGGCCTTATTGGTTGTGACTACTTTACCAATACTAATAATGGCCTTGCCGACACCCGTCGCGGCCTGAACTGTGCCGACCGCAAACATGCCCAAATACACCAGGCTTGCCAGAAGGGTGCTTTTCAAAATAGTTTTTCTCATAACTTGTTTCTCCGCATCATGCCTTAACATGAGCTACTACATACTAAAACGTATAACGTGCGCTGACTTCGACTCGGGTTCGATCATAATCATTTAAAATATTATTAGAGTCATTACGTGTGTAATAAATGCCGCCACCTAAACTCCAGTTATCATCCAATAAATATCGACTGCTTAAAGCTGCCTGATAGAGGTAATCATTACGAGTCACACCAATGAGCAAATTTTCACCTTCATAGTGACTATTCTCCACAGAAACGGATGTAGACACACTCAGGTTAGTCGTTGGAATAACCTGTAGTGCAACTCTCACGCCACCAAAGTTTCGTTGCGCTATAGCGCGTGAGGTATTGTCATCTGTATCAGCAACTTCCCGTCCAATATATACAACGCCCGAAACCGTTGGTCGCCATTTCATAGCGTATTGATAGCTTAAACCTGTGCCTAAGGTGTAAAGGGTTGAGTCTCGAAAATCCGCACCGGGGTAAGAAAGTTGTGCAACTTGTATTTGCGAGATCCAATTCGTTTGCTTATTTAACCGCTTGGTCATGTTTGCTGATAGGCTTACTAAACTGCGATTATCAACATCGCCTAATTCAAATTCTTGCACTTGACCTGTGACACCAAAACTCATGTCTTCTACGCGCCATTTAACACCAGCGTAGATACCCCATGTTTCTGTTTCAAAATCTTCATCCGCTGAGTTAAAACGTGCCTGTACATCGGCACCCAATATCAACTGTTTGCCCGGTTCAAATGGGTGTATCAACTTACCGCCGGTTGTTACCGTTAGGTATTCGTCATCATCTTCTCTTGAATTATCGCTTAATAGAAAATTCAAACCAGTAAACAGTGGTGACGTAAAGCTAGCAATATCTGGTGCGCCATTAATATTCGTGTCATGACCTACGGCAACCTCTACATAAGCGCTGGCTGTCGATTTATATTCTGATTCACGAAGACGAATTATCTTGAGGAATTTTTTGACATTATTCACGACTGCTTGCGGAGGGTTGGTCGCCAAAACAAGTTCAAACTCCTGTCTTGAACGTGTGTCTTCTTTTAGCAGAAAATAACCACGTGCCAATTCAAGGCGGCTACGCGTATTCACCTGTGTATTTCGAGGTGTTGTTAAAACCGCCCGTTCTAGTGCCAACACGCCTTCACTTAACTTGCCTGCATCAAGTGCTGCAATGCCGTAGTAAAAATCAAAACTAGGATCCCCTTCGTGCTGCTCCCTATACTTAATCGCTAAATCGTAAGCTTGTTGAGCCTTGCCCTGTTTGCGTAGTGCTTCTATTTGACTGGCATCAAATTTAGCGGCGCTCACTGTTGGCGCGGCAATTGCCAAGCACAGGCCTAATAATAGGCTATTGATTATTTTTGTTGAATTCATACCCCTAACCGATCCCCATATGCATTACTCTGTATACTATAGTCCCACCTAGGCGCGTATGATGACGCTTCACTACCTATTTCTCAAGCAGATCTATGTCAGCATTTCCTACATTTTAAAGGCTGTGAGACAATACCGCTCTGTTTTATACCATTATTATATTATTGCAGCTATAAAAATAACATAAGAAACAAATGCTTATATGAATATCTCGCTTCTGCAGAACTTCGTCAGTTTTCTCGACAATATTGCCGAAAAGGTCGGCCGAACCATTGCCTGGCTGACATTATTAATGGTGATCATCCAATTTGGCGTTGTTGTACTACGTTATCTATTTAATATTGGCTGGATCGCCATGCAAGAATCTATCCTCTACATGCATGCTTTGGTCTTTATGCTGGGTGCGGCATATACCTTAAAACACGACGGCCATGTCCGCGTTGATATTTTTTACCACAAAATGAGTCGCCGAGGTAAAGCTTGGGTTAATGTGCTCGGTACCTTGCTACTCCTACTACCTGTTTGCCTGTTTATTTTCACCTATAGTTGGGATTACGTGGCAAGTTCATGGGAATTACTGGAAAGTTCTCGTGAAGCAGGTGGTCTTCCTGGCCTATTTATACTTAAAACCAGTTTATTAGCCATTGCCTTCTTTCTCGGTTTGCAGAGCATATCTCTTATCTTAAAAAGTCTACTCATTCTCCTCGGTGCCAATGAAGAAGAGGAGAGTAAACATGTCTGAATATCTTGCTCTATTCATGTTTATTTCTGTCTGCCTGGTATTGCTCTCTGGCTATCCCGTTGCATTTAGCCTTGCTGGCACAGCCTTGGCCTTTGCCTTCATAGGTTCTGGCACGGGGTATTTTGACAGTGATTTTCTCGAGGCCTTACCCAACCGCCTATTTGGCATTATGGAAAACGAAACCCTTATTGCCGTGCCTTTATTTATTTTTATGGGTGTCATGCTTGAACGCTCTAAAGTTGCTGAAGGCCTCCTTGAAACAATGGCTTCTTTATTTGGCGCAATGCGTGGAGGCCTTGGTATATCAGTTACCTTAGTTGGCATGTTACTCGCTGCCAGCACCGGTATTATTGGTGCAACGGTGGTCACCATGGGGCTACTCGCATTACCCACTATGCTCCGTCGTGGTTATGATCCTGCACTGTCCAGTGGCATTATCTGTGCCTCAGGCACTTTAGGACAAATCATTCCTCCTTCCATCGTGCTGGTATTACTTGGCGATGTACTTTCTTCTGCTTACCAGCAAGCTCAACTCGATATGGGTATCTTTTCGCCTGAAACTGTCTCTGTCGGTGACCTTTTCGCAGGTGCATTATTACCGGGCTTGATGTTGGTCGGTTTATATCTTTTATACATACTCTCAACGGCATGGCTTAAACCCAATAGCATGCCCAGTGCAACATCCTCAGAGCAACAAGACCAAACAGAGCTAGTACTACGAGTGCTTAAAGTTCTTTTACCGCCGTTAATTTTGATTGTCGCCGTACTAGGTTCAATCATGGCGGGGATTGCAACGCCCACAGAAGCGGCTTCTGTCGGTGCTATGGGCGCTATTTTATTGGCCCTGCTGAGTGGTGAATTTACTTACACGCGTTTGCTCGATGTGATGCGTAACACCACACGAGTCACTAGCATGGTATTTCTTATTTTCATCGGCGCATCTATCTTTTCTTTGGTCTTCAGGGGATTTGGTGGCGATGATATTGTTGCTGAATTTCTTACCGGTTTACCTGGTGGTGTATTTACAGCGATGTTTGCTGTGATGCTATTAATGTTTTTACTTGGTTTTATTCTCGATTTTATAGAAATAACTTTTGTCGTCGTGCCCATCGTTGGCCCTATTCTTCTTGCTATGGGGCTCGATCCTGTATGGCTTGGCGTCATGATTGCCATTAATTTACAAACTTCTTTTTTAACGCCGCCTTTTGGTTTTGCTTTATTTTATCTTCGTGGTGTTGCGCCAACTCAAGTAACAACTATGCACCTTTATAAAGGGGTGATTCCTTTTATTGCAATACAAATTATTGCGCTGTGTTTAATTGCTTACTGGCCCGCTATTGCAACGTGGCTACCAAATAAAATTTATGGTTAAGCAACCCGACATATATATCTCCGCTGATAACATCGCTTAACGTATGTTCATAATTACTAATCCGTTTAGCCTATTATCCTCGCGCATCAAGGTAGGCACGCTCTGAAATATTGTGCCAGGCTATCGCCTGATCCCTGAAGCTCCGGAAAGACTCAAAGACCTTCTTTGAAAGCTTGTCTTTATTACCTACTTCAGCAACTACTTCATCAGACAATACCTTAATCTTGTTCAAAACATCATCTGGGTAACGACGTAATTTTACTTTATGCTTGTTAATTAATGTATCAAGAGCGCGGTTATTTTGTGCCGTGTATTCAGACAACATATCTTGGTTCGCAACTCGTGATGCGTGCTGCACAATTGATTGTAAGTCATCAGGTAATGTCTCTAATGCCTTCTTATTTACAAAACATTCTAATGTTGTGCCAGGCTCATGCCAACCGGGGTAATAATAATATTTTGCAGCTTTGTATAGGCCAAAGGCAAGATCATTATAAGGGCCAACAAATTCACTCGCATCAATGGCTCCCGATTGTAGTGAGGTAAAAATTTCACCACCTGGCAAACTCACAGGGGTGCCACCAGCACGGCGTAACACTTCGCCACCGAGACCCGGGATACGCATTTTCAATCCCTTTAGATCAACAACTGAGTTAATCTCTTTATTGAACCAACCACCCATTTGTACACCGGTATTACCGGCTGCCATTGGTGTCAAACCAAAAGGGGCGTAAACCTCTTGCCACAATTCCATACCACCGCCGTGATACAACCAGGCATTCATTTCCTGAGCGGTTAAACCAAACGGTACTGCTGCAAAGAATTGCGCCGCTTCACTCTTACCTTTCCAGTAATAAGCAGCACCATGACCCATTTCTGCAACACCACGTGAAACCGCATCAAAAATCTCAAAGGCAGGGACCAGTTCTTTTGCTCCATAGACCTTGACCTGAATACGACCACCACTCATTTCATTGATTAACTGAGCTAAATAATTTGCACCCGTACCAAGTCCGGGGAAGTTTTTTGGCCAAGTGGTTACCATTTTCCACTTATATTCTGGTTTCGTCTTTGCTTGCACTAGCCCAGGTGCCAGCATTGTTGAGCCTGCGACAAGCCCGCTACCACCTAAATTCTTTATAAATTCACGCCGTTTCATGGTTTAACCCCTGATAATTATTGGTTTTTTCTACTCCATGCAGTCTATCCGAAGCCATTAATAAAGTGAAACAGTTCCATGTAAAACAACCCTATCCCTGATAGTATTACCCACATATAACAATAAAAAGATATCGCGCCTTGATCACATCTTCTGACTTCATTAAATCAACCCGATATCGTTTTGCAGCGATAGTTGGTAGTAGCTTCATTTTAATGCCACTACTTGGCCATGCTGCAGCCGTTGCCTTTCATTTAGTGAATTGGGCTGATTTGCAAGCCGCATTAGAGCAACCCTTTTTACCTATTTATGTCGCCTTCATGTTTATTTGGAGCACAGTCTACGCTTGGCGATTACTTGCACCAATTCAAAATTGGAAAGAGCAGAATCCCGATTCTCATTACGCCACACCTGATATTCATCAGCGCCTCAAAAGATTCAGTAGGGACTACTGGGGTTTTTACCTATGTTTTATACTCATCGTTCCTCAAATTTATTTCTGGTCAACCACTAGCCCGAATAATTTTGAATTCATACTTTTCAGTAAAATAATTTTATTACAACTTGTTGTTGCCATATTAATCGGTTTGCCACTTTATATGCTGGCGATGACGACACTTGGCCGACTCATTAAATATATTGGAATCAGTGCTCCATTACTGAGTATAAAAACCAACTTAATGCTTGTTGGTGGCTTTATACCTTTACTGACCAATTCTATTTTGATGTTATATTTTTGGAATCTAAATGGTGTTGAGGCCATTTCATCCTTACCTGTTTTTTTTGGGCTAACACTTATCAGCCTGGCGATCACACTACTCAGTGTTATAAGTGCTTCGCGCGCACTCAGTCCGGTGCAAAAAGTTCTCTTTGGACAAGGTGCTAGTAGTTATGATGAACTATCAAAACTACGGCCACAATCAACTGACGAAATTGGTTATTTGACACAAACTCTTTCAACACTTTTCAAAAATCTCGGTGACCAACGATCGCATATGCGGGCTATTTTCGATACATCCTCTGAAGGCATTATCGTTACTAACCAACAGGGATTAATCATTTCTTTTAATCCTGCTGCTGAACGTTTGTTTGAACTACGTGCTGGAACAGTTATCGGGCAGCCTATTTCTCGTTTATGTCCAAATATCAATTTAGCTGAAATGGCTAAGCAAACCCATACTGAACATCAACTTGATATTACTCGTGGCGATAACAGTACGCTTATCCTCGAATTACGCGTTAGTCAAATGCAACAAAGTAATATGCAGATGTATACATGCATGGTGGTTGATATTTCTGAGCGCAAAAGCACTGAAAGAAAATTACGTGATGCAGAGTCACGTTACCGCGATCTTGTTGAAACGGCCCATGACCTTGTTTGGAGTATTGATGCTAAAGGACATTGGATATATTTAAATCAGGCGTCCAGTTTGATTTATGGTTATCCGCCCGAAGAAATGCTCCATCGTCATTTCACTGAATTCTCTAGTCCTGAATATCGTGAACGTGATCGTGAAGCTTTTACTAATCTACTAAATAACCAAGAACTCGTTCAATACGAAACAGTACATATCGATCGTAATGGCAACGCTCGTCAACTAAGCTTTAATGCAAGTGCTCTCGTTAAGGATGGAAACGTTACACGTATACGCGGTACTGCTCGTGATATCACTGATCAAAAGATCTACGAACGTCAACTCGCATATCAAGCTGAACATGATTCCCTAACCGGTCTTTACAATCGGAATTATTTCCAGCAAGAACTCGAACGCCTAATTGCACGTACTGCCCGTAGTGGTGCTAATTCTGCACTCTTTTATATCGATCTAGATCAATTCAAATATGTAAATGACACGCTCGGCCATGCTTCTGGTGATGAACTGTTACTTGAGACAACAGCTATGTTGAAGTCTCATTGCCGAGAGGGTGATCTACTTGCTCGCTTTGGCGGCGATGAATTCACTTTACTTCTTTATAATATTGACCTAAAAAAAGCCAAACCTATTGCTGAAAAGCTTCGCTTACTGTTTGAACAATATAAATATAACAGTGCTGCTAATAGCTTTAACGTGACGTGTAGTATTGGTATCACAGTTATCGATAATCATTCCGAATCTGCCGATGAGATATTAGCCCAAGCCGATCTCGCTTGTAACTTAGCGAAAAGCCATGGTCGAAACCGTATCTATGTTTATGACCCAGAGGATCGTGACAAATTAGGCATGGCTGAAGACATGGGCTGGGCTGCAAAAGTACGTGAAGTACTTGATAATGATCGCTTCCAAATCGTTTACCAGCCTATTGTTGGAATAAACGATGGCAAAATACATTCATACGAAGTGCTTATCCGCATGCCTTATGATGATGGACAAACTATTTTACCTGGCGGTTTTATGCCAGCTGCTGAACGTTTCGGCCTTGTTCATAGTATTGACCGTTGGATGGTTGCCAAAACAATTCGAACATTAGCTGGCCTACGTGATGACGGTCATAATCTTCATTTTGGTATTAATTTATCTGGACGTGCCTTTGAGGATGCAACGCTTTTACCTTTAATCAAAGCTGTTCTTGATGAAACAGGCCTTGATCCTTCATGGCTTACATTTGAAATTACAGAGACCGCTGCAATTGCTAACCTCAATGCAGCAATACGCTTTATTAATGCATTGCGCGACATTGGTTGTCGCTTTGCACTTGATGATTTTGGTTCTGGCTTTTGTTCTTTTACTTATTTAAAACATTTACCAGTTGATACACTTAAGATTGATGGCTCATTTATTCAAAGTCTTCCGACTGCACCTGTCGATCAGGCGATGGTCAAATCAATGAACCAGGTCGCACACGCACTAGGAAAAAAGACGATCGCCGAATCTGTTGAAAACATTGAAACACTCGATTTACTTAAAGATCTGGGCGTTGACTTTGCGCAAGGTCATTATCTCGGTAAACCCAGTTCGAACATCGCTTAAGCCACTTGTAAAATTCAGTTTATGAAAGTGATAATAGAGAGGATGCGTATTATGTATTTTCTTTACTACAAAGCTAGTGCTCTTTCAGTGACTCAAGATAATGGTTGTAAGTTAGCGTAAGCTATAACCAACCACTTACTTCCCATATCATCAAAATTAACCTGCACGCGTGCATGCGCGCCATCACCTTCACTACTCGTCACAGTACCTTCACCAAATTTCACATGTGAAACACGCGAACCAAGTTCAAACCCATTACTCGCTGCCGTCTCTGCCTGCACATTTGAAACAGGTGCAGTTGTTTGTTGGACTCGCACTTCTTGTAAATATTCTTTAGGTAACTCACTAATAAAGCGTGAAGGCTGAGTATATTGTTCATTACCAAATAAACGTCGAACGTTAGCATAACTAATCGTTAGATGTTGTTTTGCTCGCGTGATACCAACATAGCAAAGTCGCCTTTCTTCATCGAGACGTCCAGGTTCGTCCATCGACATGCGGTGAGGGAATAAACCTTCTTCTAATCCTGTTAGATAAACATGTTCAAACTCCAGACCTTTTGCTGTGTGCAAAGTCATTAGCTGTACCGGATCTTCATATTCAGAAGCTTGGCCTTCTCCAGACTCCAAGGCTGCATGTGCCAAAAATGAATCGAGCTCTGATAATTCTTGCTCTTCATGTTCAAACTGTCGCGCAGCCGTGACTAATTCTGCCAGGTTATCGACCCGCATTTGTGCCTTTTCACTTTTTTCTTTTTCATAACTCGCAATAAGGGTACTGGTCTGTAACATCGTTTCCGTTAAATCATGCAAGGGCATGTTTTGTGTTTCAACGGCCATCTCTTCAATCAAGTATAAAAATGCCTGAATCGCATTACCTGCACGGGCGGTAAACTGTTTATCATCTATCAATTGCTGCGCGGCTTGCCACAAGGTGGTGTTGTAGGCACGAGCCTGCTCACGGATCATTTGCACGGTCTTTTCACCAACGCCCCGTGTTGGCGTATTGACGACCCGTTCAAAAGAGGCATCGTCATTACGATTGCTAATTAATCGTAAGTAGGCGAGGGCGTTCTTAATTTCTGCACGCTCGAAGAACCGCATGCCTCCATATACTTTATATGGGATGCCAGTACGCATTAGGCCTTCTTCAATAACACGCGATTGTGCATTTGATCGATACAGTACTGCAATCTCGTTACGCGGGATGCCCTTATCAATACAATTCTTAATACTATTTACAATGTAACGGGCTTCTTCTAAATCATTAAAGGCCTCATATACCAAAATCAATTCGCCATCGGCACCATCGGTCCACAAGTTTTTACCGAGTCGATTACTGTTGTTTTCAATCAGTGCATTGGCCGCCGATAAAATGGTCCCTGTTGAGCGGTAGTTTTGTTCCAACCGTACCGTCTTGGTGTTGGGAAAATCCTTAGTAAATCGCTGAATGTTCTCAATCTTGGCACCACGCCATCCGTAAATGGATTGATCGTCATCACCCACTGCAAACAGTGGGTTATTTTCACCCGCTAACAAGCGCAGCCAGGCGTACTGAATAGTATTGGTGTCCTGAAATTCGTCAACCAAAACATGCTGAAAACGACGCTGGTAGTGATCTAATAAGCCCTTGTTATTCAAGAGTATTTCATGCGCACGGAGCAATAATTCAGCAAAATCGACCAATCCACTGCGCTTACATGTTTCTTCATAAGCTGCATAAATTCGTATTTGCTGCTCTTCATATGGCGCATTATGATGATCTACATGCTCAGGGCGTCGACCTTCGTCCTTTTGTGCATTAATAAACCACTGCAATTGCTTTGGAGGCCAACGTGCCTCATCCAGCTCCATTTGTTTTAATAAGCGCTTGATAATTCGATGCTGATCATCAGAATCGAGAATCTGAAAGGTTTGAGGTAGTCCTGCTTCTTGCCAATGAGCGCGGAGTAGGCGATGGGCAATACCATGGAATGTACCAACCCACATTTGCCGAACTGGCATATCCAGCATTTTCTCAATGCGATCACGCATCTCACGTGCCGCCTTATTGGTAAAAGTCACCGCAAGAATCCCCTGCGGCGACACTTCGCCCGTACGGACTAAATAGGCAATGCGGTGCGCCAGTACACGGGTCTTACCACTACCCGCACCGGCCACCACTAACTGGTGTACGGGCGGGGCGGCAACCGCTTCACGTTGCGGCTCATTTAAATTATCAAGTAAATCACTAATATCCATCTGACCATTCTACCTTATTCAGGCAGGTTTAGGCCGCATGTGATGACCCCATTGATGTATGGCAAGCCCCAAAATTATCAATGATGTACCAAACCAGACAACAGCCGTTACTTGTTCATTATTAAAAGCCTGACCAATCAACAATGCTGTCACTGGTGTAATCAACGTTATCAATACCACATTGCTCGCACTGACATGCCGTAAGGTATAAAAATAAAACATATACCCTAATACTGAACCAAAGATACCCAGATATAGTATCGAACCCACGGCATGCGTTGGCACGTTTGTTGGCATCGAGCCATCGGCCCACACCCAGACCAATAAATACAAGGGCATTGAGAGTAATAGACTACCTGTCGTCATGCTCATTGCCGAGAGGTCTTGAGCTATCTGTTTGACCCATACGGTGCTGATTGAATGGAATAACATACCAATAAATACCGCAATCATGCCGTATACACTATCAACATTTAATGTCGTTGAGCTCGCATCAAGTGAAACAACGCAAAACAACCCCGTTAATGCCAGAATGATACCAAGCAACTTAGATGATCCAGGTCTTGCTTCGGTACCCAGTGTTACGGCAATTACTGTCGTGGCTAATGGCGATAAACCAAATAACAGGGCAACCAGACCTGAATTAATGTACTGTGCTCCCCAATAAACACTGATCATCCCTGCAAACACAGCCATAGCTCCTGCTGCATAAGCGCGCACCGCTTTACGATGCCATGGCATTGACACGCGCATAAGCTTAATCAGCACTAAGCAAATAATCGTGCCGATTAACATGCGACTTGTTACACCTGCAATAAAACTCAAACCATCTGAACTCCATTTTATTGTAAGCGGCGTCGTTGACCAGATCGCGATAACAGCAAGGTAAGCTGCAGGGACTGACATGATTTCTACTCCTTTTTCAACGTCCATAAACGAAAAAAGCCACGGAACTGTTAGTTTCCGTGGCCTTCTCAGGTATTTGCTTTGTAAATATTAAACTATGCTACATTTTTTATCTCTACAAAACACACGGAAAAATCTGCTTCCAGCGTGGCGCTAGATGCAGGTTCATCACACAAATATGTTTAGCGAAATTTAACATGCGCGCATTCTGCGCTCGAGGTGGGATTTCTGTCAAGGACTTATTTTCAGAATTTCATACGCTTGGCGAATTTGTATAAACATCTCTTTATTCCCGCCCTTATCAGGATGATGTATTGCCGCCAGCCGTCGATAACTTTCTGTAATTTGTTGTCTTGCAGCACCAGGCTCTATTTCAAGGATTTCAAATGCTGACTCGCGTTTATCCAATGATGCAAACCGTTTCCAAAAATCACCCAGTAATTCCATCACCTGCGCTTCACTGGTGCTCTCAAAATTATCCCAATCACGGTAATACGCACTAAGATTTTCTGTTTCAGAAATCGCTATCTCGCTGTTAACCCCATGCTCAGTCGGGGTTAATATTTGTATCTGTAAAGCAGATATCTCAAGAAAGAGTTGTTCTTCATCCCAAAGTTGATGTTGTAACTCATAGAGGGCATTCATGATCATGAAATGCTTCTGAAATAATGCCAGCTGGCCATCATCTGCTATATCGGCGAAGGCATCATCCTCGGCCAACCCCTGCATGAGCTCATATTCACTCATACCGACTGACTGTTGGCGTAATACGGATAGAATTGTTGGAATAAGCGGATTAAGCATACATCAAGAGTAATACATAACCGTTAAACTACAAACTGTGTGTTTGCACAGTTAAACTTGGCTTTTTTACGCTACAATCTGACTTAATCTCTATTCTATGAGTATTACATGCAGCTCCCTTTTCGCTACCAGTTTATTCTTGCTCCCTCTCTTACGGTCATCTTGCTTGCCTGTCTAGTTGCTTATACCTCATATGAGCTTACTCGTATCTATGATGAAAATGAGGCAACTGTTTATTGGGAAATTGTTAATGATAATGCTCAAACCGCAATAGCCACAGTTAACCAACTTAACACCACTATTGAACAATTAAGCGATATTCCGTCGCCACAACAAGACGATAATTTTTTTAGTTATCTTGAACAGTCACAAATCCTTTCAGATAACTTGTATGACCGAAATCTACTTGAACAAATTCCTCAGGAACTCCGTCAACGTATACTCAGTGTTGAAAAACTATTGCGTGAACCAGAACGTACCGATCCTGCCACGCTGCTTTCAAGTATCAACCAATTTCTACCCGATCTTGTATATCAAGCTAAAATCATTGCTGCCCAACGACGAACAACTTATATCGATAATCACCACAAATTACTGGAAATTATTGACCGCCTCACGACTGTACAAATTTCAGCTTTATTAATTTGTATTATCGCAGCAACCTTGCTTGCACTTTGGGGGCTATTTACAATTCGCCAACGCTTTAACCGCCTACAAAGTCGGGCACAACTTGTTTGCGCAAGCAGTAAGTTTGATTCTTCAACACGTCCCAAATCAAGTGATGAATTGGATAATCTTGAAAATTGCCTTATCAATATGACTGACAAATTACTCAATGCGGTTAGTATAGAAAACGTTTTACGTGGCGTAGAAAATGAACGTCGCCGTATTGCGATGGATATGCATGATGGTGTTTTAGCTGACCTTACTGGTATCAACCGTCAACTTAGTGATGATTCAGCTATACGCAATGATGTAAATGAAGTGATAGATAATCTCAGACGCACCATCGATGACCTACACCCACAGGTATTAGAAATACTAGGCTTTAATGCAGCCCTGAATTCTTGGCTCGAACGACATAGTTCTGCTCCGGGTTTTCCCCAATATCACTATGATTTTGAAAATACTATAGAGCCATTACTTAACCTTGAACAAAAAATAAATTTATTTAGAATTATTACCGAAACAATCACTAACGTCACAAAACATGCGCATGCCGATCGCCTCGAACTGGTAGTTCGACTTAATGATAATCAAATGATCTTAAGCGTAGAAGATAATGGTATTGGCATGCCTACTGATGTCCCTAACAACGGACATGGTATTGCCAATATCAAAGAAAGATCGCGACTATTAGGAGCTAGCGTCTCTTGGCGTAGATCACGATTTGCCCGTGGCACTTGTTTTGAGCTTACTCTAGTTCTGGCTAGTAATTCATGAAGCCACTCATTATTACTGATGATAATCCTCGAGATCGCAGTTTCTTAGCTGACATACTAAGCGATTACTCAACGATTATCACTACGAATATTGATGAGGCAATAGCTGCTTGTGAAGGATTAACAGATCCCTGGTTAGTCACAGATATCCAAATGCCTGGTGGCAATGGTGTTGAACTTGCGAGACAGCTTTGGCAACTGCACCCTTCGGCACGTATTTTGTTTTGGTCACAACATAGTGATGAACTCTATGTGCGAGAGCTCGCTAAACTGATACCCGCGGAAACGGTTTATGGCTATGTGCTTAAAAATAACCCGGCCGAAACAATTTTACGTGCAGCGCAAGCCGTTTTTGAAGACTGCCAATGCTGGATTGACCCATTAATCCGCCGCGTTCAAGCTCGTAGCCAGCGTGCTAGTGACGCCTTATCTGATGCGCAATATGATGTACTCATAGATATAGCGCTTGGCTTAACAGATAACACAATTGCCGAGCGGCGATACCTGTCACGAAGAGGGGTGCAAAATAGGCTTCAATCTCTTTATATCAAGCTAGGTGCCAATATAGAACATCATGAAACTGCATCAGAATCCGAATTACTTAATGTTCGCACAAGAGCCGTTTCGATTGCCCTACAACGTGGTCTCATCAATGCATTTGAGCTAACCGAAGAAGAGAAATTACTTGCAGATTGGTTAAGTTCCCGAAAATAATGTATCAAACACTGCTAGCCCTTTTTCACTAGTTGACTGTGCATAAGCACCTTTTATTTTCCTTAGCTACCTTTATGCTGCCATATAGGTTAAGACTTTGAAATCGATTAGTTTGACGTTTTAAAAGGAACAATTATGAATCTACATAAAACCATATTAGCCTTTATCTCACTTTCCCTTTGTTTATCAAGCCAGGCTCTATTGGCTGATGACAGTATGACTGTTTCAATTAAACGACTCAAAATGGATACGGCATTGCGTATAGCGCAAGCTGCGATCAAACAATGTCGC
>Ga0316207_10003381_pt1 | contig 14901 bp, 14 predicted proteins | sample 6weekpyrite_MG_FD_204943 | JGI IMG/M metagenome (GOLD analysis project Ga0316207, IMG submission 204943) | Microbial mat bacterial communities from mineral coupon in-situ incubated in ocean water Damariscotta River, Maine, United States -... | ecosystem: Environmental > Aquatic > Marine >... | reverse complement strand
AATAATTTAGAAAATATGTCAGTAGGGGGCTAGTTTGGATTTATCAGCTATAAAAATGTTATTTGTTGATGATGATCCTGTTACATGTAAGGTCATGCAGCGCCAGTGTGAGAGTGCAGGTCTAAACATGCGGGTATTTCAATCACCTACTGAATGTCTTGAAGAATTTACAAAATCAGGCGCAGATGTTGTTGTAACTGATTTACGCATGCCAGAGATGAATGGTTTTGATCTATTAACAAAGTTACGAGAAGTCGATCAAGAAGCTGTCATTCTAGTCATGACAGGGCACTCATCGGTTGAAAATGCAGTTGAAGCGATGAAGCGTGGCGCGGCTGATTTTATTAAAAAGCCATTTGATTTTGATGAATTTAAATTAACAGTTCAACGTAGCATTCAGTCTCAGGCCTTAAAGAAAGAGAATAAATTATTAAAGAAACGTTTACGCCGTTCGGGTAACCGGTTTGGAATGATTGGTGATAGCCCAGTCATGCGCTCGTTATTTAACTCTATCGAAAAAGTGTCCGAAGTAAGTTGCAATGTCATTATCACCGGGCAGTCAGGTGTTGGAAAGGAATTGGTTGCTCATGCCTTGCACGATTACAGTTCACGAAAGGATTCTCCCTTTGTTGTTATTGATTGTGGTGCATTGACCGAAACTTTACTTGAATCGGAACTGTTTGGTCATGAAAAGGGAGCCTTCACCGGAGCGAATCAACGCAAACAAGGTTTGATGGAACAAGCGAGTGGCGGTACTTTGTTTTTTGATGAAGTGTGTAATATTTCAGATGCCATGCAAATGAAATTGATGCGTGCAATTGAAGACCAACATGTGACGCGAGTAGGTGGCACGCAGTCAACACCGATTGATATTAGGATTGTCGCTGCAACCAATAGGGACCTTGGTGCATTGGTTGAAGAAGGATTGTTTCGTCATGACTTTTACCATCGTTTGAATGTGGTCAATCTTTGTCTCCCACCGTTAGATGAACGCCGTGAGGACATCCCCGCATTTGTTGAATACTTCGTTGATGAATTTGCGAATCGCTACTCACGTCAAGTGACTGGTTTTGATTCAGCATCAATGCGCAGGCTATGTGATGCGCCGTGGTCTGGGAACGTACGTGAATTACGTAACATAGTTGAGCGCTGCGTTATTCTTGCTGATAACCCTATTTTGTCATGGTCGAATGAGGTCGTGGATACGGATAATGACAAGGCATTTAACGAAGAATTATTCTCCGGTGTTAATTTTGTCACCCTTGATGAGCTTGAGCAGGCTTATATAAGCCACGTATTAAATCATTCCAAGGGCAAGAAGAACCGCGCGGCACAAATATTAGGTATTGATAAAACCACATTGTGGCGAAAATTAAAGCGTTCTGCGGCTGAATGAAGGATCAGCATTGTGAATTACAACGCGTAGCACACGAATATTGCGTATTGCAGTGTTTTTTTGATGCGAATAAATAATATTCAGGGCCTCTTAAGTCATGCAACCTTCTGATAATAAAGAATATTTTCATCAAGTAAAGATATTTGGCATATGATGTGGCAATCCGGCCTATATGAGTGTTAAATCAGTAGTGCGCAAACGACAATATTGTTGCTTTCGAAATATAATAAGATACATGAGGAGAAGTAAATAATGACTATTAAAAATACTTTGATGCTGGCAGCTGCTGGTGTATTGGCTGTTTCACTTGCAGGTTGTGCCGGTACTGCTGAACGTGGAGCTGCTAAAAACGGTTACAAAGCTCAGAAAGTGGTTTACCACATGAATGACATTAATTGGGGTTACCGTGGTCTGCGTAACATGAAGAACCACCTGAATGCATTAGGTGACAAGAACTTGAAAGCGGTTATGGTATTCCATAGCTCTGGCGGTTTCATCGTTGTAGATGGTAAGAAAGACAAGAAAGGCCATGCTTTCGGCGATCAAATTCAAGCACTTGCTAACCGTGGTGTGAAGTTTGCTCTTTGTGCAAACACAGTACGTGGTAAGAAGATCCCTAAAGATAAGATCAACTTACATGCTGAAATTATTCCTTCTGGTGTAGCAGAAGTAGCAGAACTTCAGCACCAAGGCTACGTTTACGTTAAGCCTTAAATAATACCTCCCAAGGTATGGAAAAGCCGGGCTTTGCCCGGCTTTTTCTTTTTTTGGCTTAAATACCAATTTTTCCAAGTATATTCTTGTAGTTAATAAACGACTTATGTATAGTGCCGACCACTGATGCGGGGTGGAGCAGTCTGGCAGCTCGTCGGGCTCATAACCCGAAGGTCGTAGGTTCGAATCCTGCCCCCGCTACCAATTTTTTAAAGCCTCCTTTTGGAGGCTTTTTTGTAGGTCAAAAATCAAATAAATTTTTATCTATTTGATATTTAATTGATTATTCTGTTTTTGAGGTTTCATTTTTCGACATATTAGAGTCAGAGAACGTATCACTCTAAATTTAAGAGAAAAAAGGCCGTAAACCCGTGAAGTTACTGGCGTTTTACGAGACTCAAGGCTATAATCTAGCGCGCTTTCAGTGTTTTTGGTTGTTTGGAGAGCGTTTTTTGGAGTGGGCCTTGCGCCCATTTTTTGTTTCCGGAAGGAATGAAATGGGTCAACAAGCAGTAAAAGTGGCAGCATTAATCGAGCCATCCTTGGGTGCGTTGGGTTATGAATTGGTTGGTGTTGAATACACTGCCCAAGGCAAGCACTCCATACTAAGAATATACATTGATGCGCCAGAAGGTGTTGATGTAGAAGATTGTCAGAAAGCCAGTCATCAAATTAGTGGCGTGCTTGATGTAGAAGAACCCATATCGGGTCAGTACACCTTGGAAGTGTCATCACCAGGGCTTGAGCGACCATTGTTTATCGCAGCGCACTTTGAGCGGTTTACGGGTGAACGCGCTGAGGTGCGTGTGCGTACTCCGATTGACGGGCAAAGAAAATTTGTTGGGCAACTTGCGGGTGTTGAAAACAACAGCGTTAAGTTGGACTTGGAAAACGGTGAAAGTGTTTTGCTTTCACTTACAGATATTGATAAGGCAAAACTGAAACCGGATTGGTAAATTCGGTATTGCAGGAATAGAGGCTGAAGGCTATGTCGAAAGAAATTTTAATGGTTGTTGATGCAGTTTCAAATGAAAAGGGCGTCGAAAAGGATGTCATTTTTGGTGCGATTGAAGCCGCATTAGCAACAGCTACAAAAAAACGTCACAAAGGCGAAATTGCTGTTCGTGTTGATATTGATCGCGAAACGGGCGATTACGATACATTCCGTACATGGGACGTTATCGATATCATGGACTTCGAACCAGAGTTACGTGATTCCACTTTAACATTGGAAGAAGCGCAGTTGCGCAAACCGGATGCTGAAGTTGGCGATGTAGTTGAAGAGCCGTTGGAATCGGAAGTCTTCGGTCGTATTGCAGCACAGACAGCCAAGCAAGTTATTATGCAAAAGGTGCGAGAAGCTGAACGCGCACAAGTTGTTGATGCTTACCAGGATCGAGTGGGTGAGTTAGTAACGGGTATTGTTAAGCGCGTTGAACGTGGCAATGTCATTTTAGACCTTGGTAACAATGCAGAAGGTCTTATCTCACGTGATGATATGATTCCACGTGAACCTGTTCGTTCAGGTGACCGTATTCGTGGTTACCTTTATGAGGTGAGCTCTGAAGTACGTGGGCCACAATTATTTATTAGCCGTGTTTCCCCTGAATTCTTAATTGAGTTATTCAAACTGGAAGTGCCAGAAGTTGGTGATGAGCTAATTGAAATTCTTGGTGCAGCACGTGACACAGGACTACGTGCAAAAATTGCTGTGAAATCTAATGATCAACGCATTGATCCAGTCGGTGCTTGTGTTGGTATGCGTGGTTCACGTGTTCAAGCCGTTTCAGGTGAAATAGCCGGTGAACGTGTTGATATTATTTTGTGGGATGATAATCCTGCACAGTATGTAATTAACGCGATGTCGCCAGCAGAAGTACAGTCTATCGTTATCGATGAAGATACTCATTCAATGGACATAGCGGTTGCCGAAGATCAATTGTCATTAGCGATTGGTCGTGGTGGGCAGAATGTTCGTCTTGCTAGTGAATTGACAGGCTGGGAACTTAACGTCATGTCAGAAGCACAAGCGGAAGAAAAGAGTGACACTGAAGCCGAAAAGGTTCAGGTGTTATTTATGGAACAGCTTGATGTTGATGAAGAAATCGCCGTCATTCTTGTTCAGGAAGGTTTTACTTCAGTAGAAGAAGTTGCCTATGTGCCTATTGAAGAAATGCTTGATATTGAAGAGTTCGATGAAGGCATGATTGAAGAGCTACGTAATCGAGCTAAAGATGTATTGCTGACAAAAGCGCTTGCCACAGAAGAATTACTAGGTGACGAAAAGCCTGCTGATGATCTGGTTAACATGGACGGCATGGATGAGCCACTTGCATTCAAGATGGCAGCTAAGGGAATTACCACAATGGAAGATCTTGCCGAACAGTCAATTGACGAGCTTATGGAAATTGATGGTATGGATGAAGAGCGTGCTGGCCAGTTGATTATGAAGGCGCGTGAACCATGGTTTGCAGAAGAAGAAAACCAAGGTTAATTAAACCAGGTTAATAGAAAATAACTTTTTAAAGAGTAGTGATTAATGCCTGACGTAACGGTTAAACAATTAGCAGAAGTCATCGGTACCTCGGTCGATAAATTGATCGTCCAGATGAAGGAAGCCGGCATATCTGCAAAAGATGCAGACTCAGAAATTTCTGATGGCGATAAAGCCACGTTATTGAGTCATTTGCGTCGATCGCACGGTAAAGACAGTGCCGTGGCGACTGACGCTGGGCCGAAGAAAATTACCTTGAAACGACGCTCAGTAAGTGAGTTGCGTGTTGGTGGTACAAAGGGGAAAACCGTTAACGTTGAAGTACGTAAGAAGCGTACTTACGTTAAGCGAGGCGTCGTTCAAGCCGAAGAAGAAAAGGTACGTGAAGAACAAGCGCGAGTTGAAGAAGAAGCGCGTTTAAAGGTTGAAGCAGAACAACGCGCAGTTGATGAAGCTAAGGCAAAACAAGAAGCTGAAGCCAAAGAAGCGGAAGAAGCAGAAGCGGCAAGAGTACAAGCTGAAAAAGAGGAAGCTGAGAAAGCCAAAGCTGCTGCCGAAGCAGAAGCAGAAGAAAAATCAAAGGCTAAGCCAAAAGCTAAGCCAGAAACCAAAGCAAAAGCTGAACCTGAGAAAAAGGCAACGGGCGATCCACGTAAGGCGAAGGGCCGAGCTAAAGACAAAGAAAAATCATCAGGTGGAACAAAATACGGTCGTAAAGAATTACATGTGGCGGGTGATAAATCGGGTCGCCGTAAGAAACGCACCAAAGGCAGAAGATCTTCTGTTTCTTCAAGCCCATCCGGCGAGCATGGCTTTGAAATGCCAACTGAGGCAATTGTCTACGAAGTAGAAATTCCGCCGACCATTACTGTTGGTGATCTCGCTCAGAAGATGAAAGTAAAAGCCGGTGAAGTTATTAAGGTGATGATGGGAATGGGCAGCATGGTGACAATTAACCAGATGCTTGACCAAGATACAGCAACGATTGTTGTTGAGGAAATGGGCCATACACCTAAGAACATGGTTGAGAATGCGGCAGAGGAAGAAATTCTTTCACTCCATGAAGAAGTCACCGGTGATGAAGTAACACGTGCGCCAGTCGTTACGATTATGGGACACGTTGATCACGGTAAAACATCTTTACTTGATTATATTCGTAAAGCCAATGTTGCAGACGGTGAAGCCGGTGGCATCACCCAGCACATAGGTGCTTACCATGTGAACACTGATAAAGGCATGATTAGCTTCCTTGATACACCTGGCCATGCTGCATTTACTGCAATGCGTGCGCGTGGTGCCAAGGCAACGGACATTGTTGTTATTGTTGTTGCCGCTGAAGATGGTGTCATGCCGCAAACTAAGGAAGCGATTAAACATGCGCGTGCCTCTGGTGTGCCGATGATTATCGCGATTAACAAAATTGATAAACCAGAAGCAGATCCAAGCAAGGTAACTAACGAATTAGTTGCTGAAGAAGTCGTACCAGAAGAATACGGTGGCGACATCATGTTTATGAAAGTATCTGCGCATACAGGTGAAGGTGTACCTGAATTACTCGACGCCATTTTATTACAAGCTGAATTACTTGAGCTTAAGGCCGTTGTCGATACCAATGCATCTGGTGTAGTTATAGAAGCACGACTTGATAAAGGTCGCGGTACTGTTGCCAGTATTTTGGTTCAAAATGGTACTCTGAAAAAAGGCGACATTGTTCTGTGTGGATCTGAATATGGACGCGTTCGCGCTATGATGGATGAAAATGGCAAGGTTGTTGAGTCTGCTGGTCCTTCTATACCTGTTGAGATTTTAGGCTTGTCTGGTACCCCAGGTGCAGGTGACGAAATGATCGTGGTTGATAATGAACGTAAAGCACGTGAAGTAGCTCAGTTCCGTGGCACTAAACAACACGATGCTAAGTTGGCTCGCCAACAAGCAGCCAAACTTGAAACTATGTTCTCGCAAATGGAAGGCGGCAACGTTGATGCCCTTAACATTGTACTGAAGGCGGATGTACATGGTTCAGCTGAAGCTTTGGGTGAATCTTTGCGCGCAATTTCTAATGATGAAGTACGTGTAAATATTGTTTCAAGTGGTGTTGGTGGTATTAATGAATCCGATGTGCAGTTAGCTATCGCATCATCTGCCATTATGATAGGTTTTAATGTTCGTGCTGATGCAACAGCTAAAAAGATGATTGCTGAGGAAGAAGTCGATCTGCATTACTACAGTATTATTTATGATGCGATTGATGAAATAAAAAGTTCAGTTCTGGGTATGCTCAAGCCTCTTTACAAAGATGAAATCATTGGTCTTGCAGAAGTACGTGATGTGTTCCGCTCCTCAAAACTCGGTGCAATTGCTGGTTGTATGGTGACAGAAGGTACAATCAAACGTAGTAACCCAATTCGTGTTTTGCGCGATGATGTTGTTATCTATGAAGGTGAACTCGAGTCATTGCGTCGTCATAAAGATGATGTTGATAACGTTAAATCAGGTACTGAATGTGGTATCGGCGTTAAAAATTATAATGACGTTAAACCGGGTGATCAGATCGAAGTTTACGAACGTACCTTGGTTGAACGTAAGCTCGATTAATAATGGCTAGAGAATATGCACGCAGTGATCGTGTCGCTGATCAGATCCAACGTGAGTTGGCAAAATTGATTCAGCGAGACATGAACGACCCTCGTTTAAATCTACTTAGCGTTTCTGCTGTTGAAGTCACTCGTGATCTTGCTTACGCAACCGTTTATGTTTCAAGTCTGACTGAAGTCACTAGTCATGAGGATATTCTCGGTGTTTTGAATAAGGCGCATGGTTTTTTACGCCGTGAACTTGGAAAGGCAATGCGATTGCGTATTGTCCCAGAACTCAAATTCAAATATGACGAGTCCATTGAGAAGGGCATGTCGATGGCAAAATTGATCGATGATGCCGTCAAAAACGATCACAACGAAGAAGACTAGCCTCCATGGGTAGACGTCGTAGCGCTAATCGTGGTCGAAACGTTAATGGCGTCTTGCTATTAGATAAACCCCTCGGAATGACATCAAACAAGGCATTACAAGAGGTCAAAAACCTGTTATTTGCTCGAAAGGCAGGGCATACCGGCACACTTGACCCACTTGCGACAGGCTTACTTGCAATTTGTTTTGGTGAAGCCACCAAATTAGCCAATTATATCGTGGATACTGAAAAGCATTACCGTGCTACAGCGCAGTTGGGGACGACGACGGCTACAGGGGATCGTGAAGGCGACATTCTTGAGGAAAAGCCGGTTCCGCCATTTGACAAGCCGCAGTTAGAACAGATTCTTGCCAAATTTACCGGTGAGATTATGCAAGTCCCACCAATGTACTCTGCGCTTAAGCACGAGGGAGAGCCACTATATAAGTTAGCACGCCAAGGCATTGTGGTTGAACGTGAACCTCGTCCCATCACTATTTATTCGATGACATTAGTCGAAATGACCGAAACGACGTTTACAGTTGATGTCGTCTGCTCGAAAGGCACCTATATACGCACTCTTCTTGAGGATATTGGTGCTGAATTGGGGTGTGGCGCGCATGCCAGCGGGTTGAGGCGCACCGCATTAGGCCCATTTACCGAACAAGATATGCTGACTATCGAGATCCTACGTGACGCAGAACAAAATGACCGAGAGGCCCTGAATGGCTATGTCAGGCCAATTGAGGATGCCCTGGTAAGCTTACCAGAAGTGACATTATCGCCAGATGCCGCGTATTACCTACGTCAGGGGCAGGCGGTGACCGTATCTCATGCACCCACTGAGGGCCTTGTTCGTCTGTTAGCAAATGCTTCTGACTTTATCGGTGTGGGCAAAATCCTTGATGATGGACGTGTTGCGCCGAAACGGCTTCTAAATCTGCCTGATTAAAGCCTCTGCAGGCGAATTTTTCCTTGTTTAATCGGGAGTTGCGGTTTAAAATACGCGCCTTCGAAAATCCTGCATGGGGCCGGATCAGGAGTAATAAATGAGCATCAGTACTGAACAAAAAGGTCAGTTAGTTTCTGACCACAAACGTAGCGACAGTGACACCGGTTCTCCGGAAGTTCAGGTAGCTATTTTGTCTGCACGTATCAATGATTTGTCTGGGCACTTCAAAGAACACATTCACGATCATCATTCACGTCAAGGTCTACTAAGAATGGTTAACAAGCGTCGTAAATTGCTTGATTACCTAAAAGGTAAAGACGTTGTTCGTTACCGTGAACTTATTACCAGCCTTGGTCTGCGTAAATAAGAAAAAAGTTTTCATGTTGAGATGCATGGGGTGTCTCAGCGAAAAAAATCAAAACACGTAAGGATTCCCTTGTGGCTTCGATCAAGAAATCGTTTCAGTATGGCGATCATACTGTCACCCTAGAAACGGGTGAAATAGCACGTCAGGCAAGTGGTGCCGTCATGGTAAGCATGGGCGACACCGTTCTACTCGTTACAGCTGTTGCGCAAAAGACAGCGGAAGCAGGTAGAGACTTTTTCCCACTCACAGTGAACTACCAAGAGCGTACTTACGCTGCAGGTAAAATACCTGGTGGCTTCTTCCGTCGTGAAGGTCGTCCCAGTGAAAAAGAAACACTGACTTCACGCCTGATTGATCGTCCGATTCGCCCCTTGTTTCCGAAAGGTTTCAAGAACGAAGTTCAAGTTATCGCAACCGTTATTTCTTTAAATCCAGATATCGATCCTGATATCCCAGCGTTGATTGGTACATCAGCGGCACTTGCTATTTCTGGCGCACCATTCAATGGCCCAGTTGGCGCATGTCGTGTTGGTTACGCAAACGGTGAATACCTTCTTAACCCTGGCTTTGAAGCACTTAAGACATCTGATCTTGATTTGGTTGTTGCAGGTACAGAAAGCGCTGTATTGATGGTTGAGTCTGAAGCGAACTGTTTATCAGAAGATGTCATGCTTGGCGCGGTGATGTTTGGTCACGAACAATCACAAACTGTCATTAATGCTATTTCTGAATTTGCTGCCGAAGTCGGTACTGAACAATGGGAATGGACTGCACCAGCAACAAATGAAGAGCTTGCTGCGAATGTCGCTGATGCGGCTACAGCGGGTTTAACTGAAGCGTACCAAATTGCTGAAAAGCTAGCGCGTTACGCCAAGGTTGATGAAGTTCGCCAAGCAACAATTGAAAAACTAGCGACTGAAGATGGCCCAACAGCAGATGAAATTTCTGGTGCATTTGGTTCACTTGAGAAGAAAGTCGTTCGTGGTCGCATTATCGATGGTCACCCACGTATTGATGGTCGTGATACCGCAACAGTTCGTGCAATTGATGTGCGTGTTGGCGTGTTACCACGTACACACGGTTCAGCATTGTTCACACGTGGTGAAACACAGGCATTGGTTGTGACAACACTGGGTACAAATCGTGATGCACAAATTATTGATGCACTGGAAGGTACGGTTAAAGAACCATTCATGTTGCACTACAACTTCCCTCCATACAGCGTAAACGAAACAGGCCGTGTGGGTAATCCTGGTCGTCGTGAAGTTGGTCATGGTCGTCTCGCAAAGCGTGGCGTATTAGGTGTGATGCCTGACATGGAAAACTACCCGTACTCAGTACGTGTTGTTTCTGAAATCACAGAATCAAATGGTTCAAGCTCTATGGCTTCTGTTTGTGGTTCTTCATTGGCCATGATGGATGCAGGTGTTGAACTAAAAGCTCCTGTTGCTGGTATCGCAATGGGGCTTATCAAAGAAGGTGACAAGTTTGCAGTTCTAACTGATATCTTGGGTGACGAAGATCACCTTGGCGATATGGACTTTAAGGTTGCCGGTTCAGTTGATGGTATCACTGCTTTGCAGATGGATATCAAGATTGAAGGTATTACTAAAGACATTATGCAAGCGGCACTAACACAAGCTTATGATGCGCGTATCCATATTCTTGGCGAAATGGCCAAGGTAATCGATTCACCTCGTAAAGAGTTGTCTGATTACGCACCACGTATCATGACGTTCAAGATCAACCCAGATAAGATTCGTGATGTTATCGGTAAGGGTGGCGCAACTATTCGTTCTATCATCGAAGAAACAGGCGCCAATATCGATATTAACGATGATGGTATGGTTAAAATTTCATCGGTTGATAGCGCAGCGGGTAACGCAGCACGTAAACGTGTTGAACAGCTCACAGCCGATGTTGAGGTAGGTACTATCTACGAAGGTAAAGTTGCGAAGATAATGGACTTCGGTGCATTCGTAACCATTCTACCGGGTAAAGATGGTCTGGTTCACATCTCACAAATTTCGAACGAACGTGTTGAAAACGTTAGCGACAAACTAACAGAAGGCGACACAATTAAGGTCAAAGTGCTTGAAGTTGATAAGCAAGGCCGTATTCGTTTGAGTATGAAGGCGGTTGGAGAAGGCGAAGCGTAAAGCAAGCTGATATCAACACGAAGAAGGGCCGCTTAAGCGGCCCTTTTTTATCGTAGTGCTTAATCCATACATTAACGTGAGCGTATTATTTTTCCCAAGAAGGCGTGGCATGAATAATCAGATTAGATTGATATGGCTGGCCTTTTTTGACTCTAATTTGAGATCCGCCTAGTTCCAACTGATTTGAGTTAGTAGCGCGCTGCACTCAATTATTCCTCCCTTATTTTTGTTTATTTAGCCATAGATAATCTCCCATAACTCTTGACCCTGAACTATACTTCAGGGTTTAGAATTCAAGTAAGAACTGGGTGCATTTATGTCGTTAATGAATATTGGTCAAGTCGCGAAACAAGCCGGGGTCACGGTCGAAGCCATACGTTTTTATGAAAAACAGAAGTTGATTGCTATTCCACCACGTTCTGAATCAGGTTATCGCCAATACCCATCGGATACGATAAAGCGTGTTCGATTTATTCAACATGCCAAAGAGGCCGGGTTTACCTTAAAAGACATCGGCGAGCTGCTTGCACTGCGCCAAGAGCCGGGAACATCTTGCACTGATATAAAACTAAGAACGTCAAAAAAACTTGAAGAGGTAGATCAAAAGATACGTGACCTTGAGAGTATAAGAAATGCATTGAGAAGCATGATCATGAAATGCAGTGGGAATGGTGCTTTGAGTCAGTGCCCAATTTTGGAAGAGTTAGAACTCGATTAGGAATAAGGCCAATGAGAAAACATAAAGTGTTAACGGCTTTACTTGTAGGTTTGTTTAGTTTGCTATCGTTGGCTGATTTGGTAGCCGCTGAGCCAAAGCCATTCGTAATGCAGCTCACCAGAGACGGTGATAATTTTGGCCATAGAAGAGCATTCTTACAACTTGATAAGGTTTTGGATGATCTCGGTGAAAATAATTTAAAGATTGTGGTCGTTGCCTACGAAGATGGAATTCATTCCTTATTGGCAGACAATGAAGGCACTTCTCAACTGCTATCTAAGTTGGCGAACCGTGGTGTCATTTTTAAAGCATGCCGTATCAGTATGAATGCCTGGGGACTGAAAGAAGAACAGTTTAAGCTTGAAGTGGATTACGTACCTGCTGGTGCACCAGAAATGATAAGACTACAAATGCAAGGGTATAAATATTGGAAACCTTAATAGAAAGCATTCATTGCTACGCGTGAGAATATGAGTCTTATTACTATATCTGAAAAAACTGGCTCGCTTGGCGCAACCGTTGGTCTTGGATTCCTTGCTAAATATAAGGGGTTATTCATCAACATAATAAGAGATGAGGCATAGTTATGGAACTAATTTTAGAGTCGACTCTAACCTGCCCTAAATGTGGGCTTGAAGAAAAAGAAACGATGCCTACAGATGCTTGCCAGTGGTTTTACGAATGTAAAGCTTGTGGTGAATTACTTAAACCAATGCAAGGAGATTGTTGTGTTTTTTGCTCGTATGGCACTGTTCCATGCCCATCGATTCAGCAAAGCTCAGGCATTTGTTGTTCACCCTAGTCAACATACATGGCGACACATGAATATAGACGTATAGTTCGCCAGTATTGAAAAATTGCTATCGACCATAAGAAGAAATTTATAACGGATGTATAGTTCTTTCGTTAAAGTAATATTTATAAAGGCACTAAAATCAATTTTATGATCACGGTTTGCGTTTAATCGCATTAATAGTTGAAAAGCGTTTAATCCACGGTTGCCATGTTTTCCAGTTGGCAGGTAGTTTATCGATAGCCCGTTTTGCCTCACTAACCGAGACATAACTTCCAAAGATCAAAGCATGCCATTTCGTCCCATTGAGACCGGATATGAGTTGAGCATACTGTGTATTCAATTCTAATTGCTTCTTAAATTCTTCGATTAATCGTGGTTCAACACTAGATGCAAGTTGTATAGTGTAATTATCAACAGGTTGTTGACGTGCCCAATCTAAGCCATACCCGTCATTAGTTGTTGATGTTGTAGGAAGGTCGGACGTTATGGTGGGTGGACCAAGTAGTTCGTTGTCATTTTCTTTAAGCACAACATGAATGCGCTGCTTAGGTGTTTCGATTGCTATTGATTCTGTTTTCGGTTGTACGGTTGGTGTAGAGGCTGGTGTATTATTCTCAGCCTCTGTTTCAGCTCGTATATTTGTTTCGGTTTCTATACTTGTTTCCGTTTTTGTATCGGTATCTGTATATGTGATTTTATATGTAATTGTATTTAGCGCTGAATCTGCATCTGACTCTGCATCTGACTCTATATCTGTCTCTGTAATTGTAAATATAAATGTATCTGTAACAGACTCGGTATCTATAACTGCTTCTGGTTCTGACTCTATAACTGTAATTGATTCTGTATCTGATTTTGACACTCTAGCTGCTTCTGTTTCTGGCTCCATAACTGCAACAGACGCTGACTCTGTAGCTGCTTCTGTTTCTGGCTCTATAACTGCAACAGACGCTGACTCTGTAGCTGCTTCTGTTTCTGGCTCTATAACTGCAACAGACGCTGACTCTGTAGCTGCTTCTGTTTCTGGCTCTATAACTGTAACCGGCTCTGACTCTGTAGCTGCTTCTGTTTCTGTTTCTGGCTCTATAACTGCAACTGATTTTGTTACTAACTCGATAGGTGTAGCAGGTGATTTCTCTAGTAATGCATAACGCCTGGCAGCATCTTTACGTCCTTGATCGGCTGCCGCTTTAAACCACTTGCGAGCGAGTGTGTTATTCGCAGTTACCCCAAGTCCTTGCTCATAAAGTATGGCAAGATTAAATTGAGCTTGAGATGAGCCTGTATTTGCCGCGAGTGATAACCACTTAAAGGCTTCTTGGTTATTTTGTTCAATACCTTCACCATAGGCATACATACTGCCAACCAATGTTTGTGCGAGCACGTGGCCACTTTGGGCAAGAGGTAGCCACATTTCTAGTGCCTGTGTATATTTCTTTTGTTGATAGGCGACAACACCATCCCGAAAAGGGTCTGCGTGAATACTTGTGGTCGCGAAAATGAGTAAGGCGAAGAGCAAATACCGCATTAGGTTATTATTTTACCTTTTCCTGATTAGGTAAGGTTTTTTCAGCGATGATATACCAGATATTATCAATTTGCTTGAAGTCTAGCTGTTTGCGTGTGACATCTTTGTAGGTATCAGAGCTGTAGTGCTGAGTAAAGCTGATGCTAAAAAGGTCTCGTTTAGTTGAATACAATTCAACATCGGTTAATGACAGGTTGATACTTTTTTGGTTTTCCAAACGATGCTGGCGGCTTGCAGCCCATGTGAAATGAGAAGGAAAACCTTTACCGATGTAATTAGGGCTGTAACTCGATATATAGGTTCGCGCATCTAGTTGCGCCCAAGCGCGTGCCCATTTATTCATGGCCTCAAGTACTTGCTTAGCGGCAACCTTAAATCCAATGGGGACGGCTTTGTTAGCATCGATTTCAGAATTATTTGCCTGTGCCAGTGATATGCTTGCGCCAAATAATAATGCAAAAATAAGACTAACAAGAATAGTTCTTAATGAATGAAATTGGTTGCGCATCTTTTTGTCCATAACTTCTAATTTATTGTAATTTAATTTATATCATAATGGCGATGGAAATTAAATAATAGTCTATTAATTCAATCAATTATGGTGTTTAGAAACTGAGGGATGCGTTTTTCTAACCAATAACCATGCCGATCTATAAAGCCAACATGTCCTCCGTGTTTACTAAGCTGAAGTATCACTGAATCTGGGATTTTGTCCTTTGTCGGGATAGCCGTTCTTTCTAAAAATGGGTCATCTTCGGCATGAATAATCAGTGTGGGTATGCGTATATCAGGAATAAATTGGTATGAACTCGACTGCGCGTAGTAATCATC
>Ga0316207_10003379_pt1 | contig 14908 bp, 17 predicted proteins | sample 6weekpyrite_MG_FD_204943 | JGI IMG/M metagenome (GOLD analysis project Ga0316207, IMG submission 204943) | Microbial mat bacterial communities from mineral coupon in-situ incubated in ocean water Damariscotta River, Maine, United States -... | ecosystem: Environmental > Aquatic > Marine >... | reverse complement strand
AGATTTATTATAATCGGCAACGACTTCATTCTACATTGGGCTATGAAGCGCCATTAGAATATGAAAGAATGAATGCTGTTGCTTAATTAATATGTCCGAGAAAACTAGGGAAGATCAGAGCACAATTGTTCCTAATATTCGTCGAGGCTGATGAGTTGTTTTAATATGTATCACTTCGCGATAATTGATTTACGTGACATCTCCACACGCAAGGACGGATCAGAGCACAATTGTTACTAATATAGATGAAGCAGGTAAGTGTGTATAAATTAAAAGGAGTTGATTTATGGCCAGAAAACCGAGGTTTAATCTTGTAGGTGTGCCGCAGCATGTGATTCAGCGAGGCAATAATCGTGAACCGTGTTTTTATGCAGAAGAAGATTATCGTTTTTATCTTGATTGTGTAGAAGAGTTTTCGAAAAAGTATAACTGCTTGTTACATGCGTATGTTTTGATGACAAATCATGTGCATATGCTAGTGACACCAAACCAGGAGTATGCTGTATCGCAAATGATGCAGTCGGTGGGTGCGAAATATGTGCGTTATATAAATCACACATATAAAAGAACCGGTACTTTATGGGAAGGGCGATATAAAGCGAGCCTGGTTGATACCAATAACTATTTACTGGTTTGTATGTGTTATATCGAACTTAATCCAGTAAGAGCTGGAATGACAGGGGTGCCAGGTGAGTATAAGTGGTCGAGTTATAGAGCAAATGCATACGGTGAATGTTCGAGTTGCATAACACAGCACCCAGTGTATATAGAGTTGTCGAAAGACAAAGAAGAGCGGTTATTTAATTATCGAGAGTTGTTTCTAGGTAAGTTAGCTTATGATCAATTACATGATATCAGGGATGCATTGAATCAGGAGTTGGTTTTAGGTGATAGTTGTTTTAAAGAAAAGATAGAAATGATGACGAATAGGCGGGCAGTTCCGGGAAAGCCGGGGAGGCCTATAGTGAAAGAGGGGGAGGGGTATTATGTGTATTAGAAACAATTGTGTTCTCACCTCGTTTCGTTTTTGGGTAGCTACCTATAAAAAATGGATAAACTTTATGAGAAAGTGTTTTAATAATATAGTTTTTATGTTTCTAACGATATATTCTTGTTTTCTTTCTGCAGCAGGAAGTTCGGGTTTGAGAAATATAACAAATGTAGCAATCGAAGGCTCAAGTTTTATACATATAAGAGCAGCAACCGCATGGGATAACCCTGATACATGTGGTAACTCAGATATTGCTATCATTCCAGCGTCTGACTTAACTTATCAAGCTAAGTTAAGTATGGCTTTATCCGCATATATGGGTGGTAAGAAAGTGATATTTTGGTTCGTGAATTGCCAACAAACACCGTGGGGTTATACGGCACCTGTTGTTTACTCTATGAATGTCGGAGATTAGAGGTTAAGTGGGTTAGTAACTAATAAATGGAATACGACTGGACTGATTGTCCTGATTTCCAGGGCAATAATTTGTGTGTTTAAAAATAAAACATTTAGGGTTAGAGTCCTTTTTGCTCATATAAGTGTCAAAAATCAAGACCCCGTAGTTCATAAAAAATTTAAAACATATAAACAATACAGGCTATAAGCTTGTGGTGGAATTGTGATGGTTAAAGTAATAATGAAGGCTTTGGTGTTGTGTTTTTTTGTTTCAAATGCATATGCAACTGCCGCATATGTGAAAGGTAAAGTGGAGTTTATGCGTGTGCATCATATGCAACAGGCTGGATGGGCACCTCCAATATTTTGGTTTACACTGCAGGGTATCTCTACGGCCGGTACTTGTAAGCTTTGGTATAACAATGTGCTTTTTGTTGGTGATAGTGATCAGATGAACGCTATGATTTTATCAGCGTATATGTCAGGCAAAGAAGTAGCTGTTTATTATGATGATTTAGCACTGACTTCAGGTTACTGTAAAGCGCAGTATGTGACTTTAGGTGACCCTGCACCGTTGAAATGATTGCAAGAAAAAGGCGGCGGAACACAATTGTTACTAATATTCGTCGAGACCGATTTTTAAGAACGGGCTCAGGTCTGACCCGTTTTGTTAAATCAGCTTACAGGTAATAATCGATTTATTGATGAAATAGAAAAACGTTTTGTTTAAGAGTTGAAAAAAGAGGTAAAGGTAGGCCGGTCAAGCATCAATAAATAGATATGCTCCCCTTTTTTTACCTCCCTAGTTTGAGAACCAAAAGGAGTGATTTTAAAATGATTTATAAGAGAATATTGATGTCTTTTCTTGTGTTGACAAGCGTAGTGCTAAGCCTAAACGCAAATGCAACTTTTTCTGGTGGACTGGAAATAATGCGTGTCCGAGTTCATGCGGAGGGGCTAGTGTTGTTTGGAGCAAGTGTACAGCCAGCTAATACATGCAGTAGCTGGGGTGAGTATTTTATTTTCGACCATACTACAGCAAGTGGAAAAAGTTTATTAAGTACGTTGTTGACAGCCAAAGCTAGCGGAAAAACTATTCAGGTTTGGTATATAAATAGTACTGCTGTGGGTACGAATCAAACTAGCGGATGTGATAGTGCAACTATGGCTAAAGTCACAGGCATAGCTTTACCATAAATAAACGATGGCAGAGTACAACTACTCTGGGTTGCATTTGTTATCTCTGGAAATAAAGGGAGCTGCTCTGTTTACGTTATTGAAAAAGTGAGGAATAATATGAAATATTTAATTTTAACAGCGTCATTATTTGCGAGTATTGTAAGTGCTGGAACTAGTACTGGAAATATACAGATATTAGGTGTAAATGCGTTTAATCAATCTTTGATTTTAGCTGGAACAATAACTGATGCACCCATTTGCGCAACATTTAATCGGTTTGCACTAGATATTACTTCAGAAAGTGGTAAAGCGATGTACTCACTAGCTGTAACAGCACAAGCTCAAAATAAAAAAATACGTATAGTTGGTCAAAATAACTGTAACATCAGAGGAGATGCTGAGTCAGTGCAGTATCTGGAAATAGTGATTTAGCAAACAATGCTATTAAAAAATGGTGCGGTCTATTTTGGGGAAGTCCAGTCAGGCCCCCGTTTTACCGTTGTATATATCGTTTTATAAAAAACAGGAGTTAGTAGTGAATAAAATATTGATGTTATTCGTTTGTATAAGTTTAGTTCTACCATTAGAGCTGGTGGCTGGGCATATTGGTAAAACCAAGATTAAACGAATAAGAAGTGTTTCAGCAAGTAAAATTATTGTCTGGCTTGATAGAGATATTACTAGTCCGCCTGCATGTGCGACGGTCTCTAATAAAATAGCTTTTACTGATATTGATACTGAGTGGGGTAAGCGTAAGCTGAGTATGTTAATGGCTGCTATGGCAGCGAATTACTCAGTTGATCCAAATTGCACATCTCTCTGTGCAACTAATTGGGATGGTTATATAACACTGTGCGGTGAGGCATCAATCGAGAAGTGAGTATGATTAAGATCAAATACAAGCTATGAATAAAGGAGACAGTGTCCACTGTCTAAAACAAATCAATATTGTAGGAAAAGCTGAGATGAAAATTATTTTGTCAATTTGTCTGGTGTTAGTATCTAGTATTAGCATTGCTGGTGTAGGTACAGGCGATTTTAAAATAGTACATGTTTCATTATGGTCAGATGGCTCGTTTAAAATATATACAGATAGTTCGTTAGTTAACGGACTAGAAGGTTGTACGGCAACTGACAAATCAATAGGTGTGCCAGCTAGTTATGTGGCTAAAAATCAGGCGTTGAGTTTGGCTCTTACGGGCAAGACAACCGGAGCTTTAATGAGGTCATGGGTGAGTGGGTGTTGCATGACGCATAATGGATTAACTTCACCTTGTTTAGGTACTTTAACATACTAACTTAAAAGGGAGTATGTGGTCATAAAAATGAACCTAAACAGCTTGGGAGCATAATTGTTCCTAATATTGACAAGGGCTGATGGTTTGTTTTAGGTTTTGTATTCCTCAAGAATGTTTATTTGTTAATTTAAAGGGGCAGAGATAACTGAAAGTTATTATTGGTATCGTTTATCTCCGCATACTTTAATTTAATAAAAGGGTGAACGGGATCAGGTTGTTCTTTTGCCTTTAGGTGTTTGAGTGTCAAAAATTAAAATTTGATGTGTGAAATAAAATGGATACTACACTTTAATTAAAGGCTAGTTATCTAAACCACTTTCAATAGAAGTACGTAATGCAAATATTACAATTCAGCATAATGGCACTGTTACCTATTGTGTAACACAGCCTGTCTGGGACTCTGCTGAAGTGCCCTGGTCAATCTGGTAGGCAGTCAGTTACACTTTTCTCTATAACCGCACACCCATGTTTACTGAGCGAGCCTGCCTTAGCTTTTCACAGCAATTCCCTTCAACGTTTCATCTCGAATGATTAACATTTGGTAATTAACAGCTCTTTAATTTACCGCAAGTCGATTTACCTCTTCCCGATATTCCTATAGCAACAAGCTTGGCATCCATCCTGCAATTAAACTCCTGAAACGTATTTTTAGTCAAAAAAACGACGGGAGTCTGTATGACGCAGGACACGGTAATGCAACTGGCGAGCCAAACATTATGGGTGACCATCTTGCTGGGTGGGCCTTTGTTGTTGTCTGCCCTGGCCATTGGTTTGATGGTGGGGATGTTTCAGGCGGCGACTCAAATTAATGAGATGACCCTGAGTTTTATTCCCAAGCTGGGTATTCTGGTGCTGGCGCTACTTATTTTTGGGCCATTTATGCTTAGCACGATTGTTGATTTTACGAAGACGCTGATCACTGAAATCCCCTTGCATCTGGGGCAATAAGTTACTGATTATGCTGGTTTTAAGTACAGAACAAATTGCACTTTGGCTGGGGGGGATTTTCTGGCCTTTTGTGCGTATTAGTTCAATGATGCTGGCGGCGCCGGTGTTTGGTGCGCGGATGATGCCAGTACGTATTCGGGTGGTGATGGCGATGATGATTAGTGCGCTAACTGTTCCCTTGCTTCCGCCGGTGCCAGCGGTTGATCCTGTTTCTTTTTCCGCCGCGGGTATTTTACTTCAGCAAATCATTATTGGTATTGCCATGGGGTTTATTGTGCAGATGGTTTTCCAGTCACTGGTCATTGCTGGTGAAGCGATTGCTAGCACGATGGGCCTGGGTTTTGCACGTATGGTTGATCCTGCTAACGGTGTCCAGGTACCGGTGATTTCACAGTTTTTTGTGGTGATGGCAACCTTATTGTTTGTTGTTTTAAACGGTCATTTATTATTAATTCAGTTAGTTATTCGTAGTTTTGAAATTATCCCCATTGCCGAAACCGGTATGTCTTTACCCGGAATAAGGGCGGTCGTGAACTGGGGTAGCCAGATGTTTATTGGCGGGTTGATGATTTCATTGCCTGCGGTTACTGCGCTATTAATTGTAAATATATCGATGGGTGTTATTACCCGAGCAGCCCCGCAGTTAAATATTTTTGCAGTGGGTTTTCCTTTAATGATATTGCTGGGTTTTATATTTATATCGGCAACTTTGCCCAGTATTTTCTCGCAGTTCACACAGATGTTAATGGATAGTTTTGAATACATTAGCCACGCACTGAGTCTTAAATAGGTGAGCGATGGCTGAGTCAGAAACAGGTCAGGAAAAAACCGAAGAACCCACCCCCAAAAAACTCGAAGAGGCGCGAAAAAAAGGCCAGATCGCGCGCTCACGAGACTTTAATACCATGGTGATTATTGCTCTGTCCGCTACGGCATTAATTATGATGGGGCACTGGATGATTGCGGATATTAGCACAATTATGACGGAATATTTCCAGCCGAGCCGAGCCGATATTTTTGATCCCTTAGGCAGTATTCGCTGGTTTTATGCGGCCATTTTAGACGGCGTTTTCTTAATAATTCCGTTTCTGGTTTTAATGTTAGTCGCTGCGTTATTCGCGCCTGTTATGATCGGAGGCTGGGCCTTTAGTGTTGAAACGATTACACCCAAACTCAGTAAATTAAACCCGATTAAAGGTGTTAAAAAAATATTTTCAGCCAAGGGCTTAATGGAATTAATTAAAGCCATGGCAAAGTTTTTCCTGGTAGCTGCTGTGGCACTGGTGGTGATCTGGACCAATACCAGCGATTACCTGCAGCTAGGGAATATGCCCATGGAAGCGGCGCTGGTGAAATCTGCTGAACTGATAAGCTGGGCCTTTTTATTTGTCACCATTGCGCTGATGATTATTGCCGGCATCGATGTGCCATTCCAGATCTGGGACCACAAAAAACAGATGCGCATGACTTTACAGGAAGTAAAAGATGAGATGAAAGATACCGAAGGTAAGCCGGAGGTAAAAGGAAAGATCCGTCAATTACAACGTCAGATGGCGGAGTCTCGCATGATGGATGCGGTACCCGATGCGGATGTTGTGGTGACAAACCCCACCCACTTTGCGGTAGCTCTCAAGTATGACCCTGAAACCATGAAAGCCCCACTGGTGCTGGCTAAGGGGGCAGATATCGTAGCCCTGAATATCCGCCGGGTTGCCAGTGCAAATGAAATTTTATTAATGGAAACACCACCTTTGGCACGGGCCTTGTATCACTGTACAGAAATAGGAGAAGAAATACCCCATGGTCTCTATGTAGCGGTCGCTCAGGTGTTGGCCTATGTGTTCCAGCTACGAGATGTACAAAAAAATGGCGGCGAAAAACCGTCACGACCAGAACCGGAGATACCGGAGGCATACGAGAAGTTTACGCATATGCCAGGGGATGCACCATTAGAAGATTAAAAGACGTCTTTGACCATTCGTCATTAGTCACAGTCACAAACTCTGCTTAGCAGAGTCCGCTGTTGACGAAGGATGAATGACTTAAGACCAACGATGAGCCGGTATAGAAAAAAGAGCGACACAGCATCTGTAAATCGAATAACTAAACGAGTAGTGATATGGAAGCAGTAATAAATAATATTCAAAACCTTGGGCGTCGCGGACTCGTTGCGCCGATTATGGTGATTGCATTGCTGGGCATGATGGTCGTGCCTTTACCTCCCATTGCGCTTGACCTGTTCTTTACCTTTAATATTTCCCTCTCGATTATTATTGTACTGGTGAGTATTTATGCTGAACGCCCGCTGGAGTTTGTTATTTTTCCAACGGTGATTCTGGTATCTACATTATTCCGCCTGGCACTGAATGTGGCTTCAACCCGGATCGTTTTACTGGAAGGACATACAGGAACAGGTGCTGCGGGTAGTGTGATTGAATCATTTGGTGAGTTTGTTATTGGTGGTAATTACGCAGTGGGTTTAGTGGTGTTTACCATACTGGTGATTATTAACTTTGTGGTGGTCACCAAGGGTGCAGGTCGTGTGTCTGAGGTGAGTGCACGTTTTACATTAGATGCGATGCCGGGCAAACAGATGGCAATTGATGCGGATTTAAACTCTGGCATTATTGATCAGGAAGAAGCGAAAACTCGCCGCGAAGAAATTGCCTCAGAAGCCGATTTTTATGGTTCTATGGATGGTGCCAGTAAATTTGTGCGAGGTGATGCGGTCGCCGGTATTTTAATTCTAATTATTAATATTGTGGGTGGTTTTGCCATCGGTGTTGGCCAGCATGATATGGAGCTGGCTGACGCGGTCCGCAACTACACTCTGTTAACCATTGGCGATGGCCTGGTTGCGCAAATTCCTTCCCTGTTACTTTCAAGTGCTACTGCCATTATTATTACCCGCGACTCGCGCAAGCAGCAGCTGGGCGATAAAGTAAAAGAACAAATGTTTGGCAACACAAAAGTGCTCTGGGTGACCGCCGCCATACTGGGTATTATGGGTGCAATTCCAGGCATGCCAAATTTTGCATTTTTAACCATTGCCGCAACTCTAGTGGTGATTGCAAAGTGGCTGGACCAGAAAGCCCAGGTGGTTGAAATGGAAGAAGGTGTTCAGATGGATGAACAACAGGGCGGTGTTGCACCTGAGGCCAAAGAGCTTTCCTGGGATGATGTGCAGCCCGTTGATCTGATCGGCCTGGAAGTGGGTTACGGTTTAATCCCCATGGTCGATAAAAATCAGAATGGTCAGTTATTAAATCGAATTAAAGGTGTGCGTAAAAAACTCTCGCAGGAGTTAGGTTTTTTAATTCACTCTGTGCATATTCGTGACAACCTGGACTTAAGCCCTAACGCTTATCGCATTACATTAAATGGTGTACCCGTGGGTGAAAGCAGTGTGCATCCGGATAAAGAGCTGGCCATAAACCCGGGCCAGGTTTATGGCGAATTGCAGGGCATTGCGGGTAAAGACCCGGCCTATGGACTGGATGCGATATGGATCGAAGCTGGAATGCGTGACCATGCACAAACCCTGGGGTATACCGTGGTAGATGCCAGTACGGTTGTGGCAACTCACTTAAACCAGATACTTCATGATAATGCTCAGGAACTGCTTGGGCACGAAGAAGTGCAGCAGTTAATGGATAACCTGGCACAGACTTCACCCAAACTGGTGGAGGACCTGGTGCCAAAATTATTGCCTTTAAGTGTGGTGGTAAAGGTGATGCAAAACTTATTAGGTGAAGGTGTTTCGGTAAGGGATGTACGCACCATTGCTGAAGTGCTTGTTGAACAGGGAAGCCGAACCCAGGACCCAGCAGAACTGACCGCGCAAACGCGTATTGCCCTGGGCCGCTCTATTGTGCAAAAAATAAATGGCATCGAGCAGGAGCTTCCGGTGATTACACTTGAGCCTTCGTTAGAACAACTGTTAATGCAATCTGCACAGGGTTCACCAGAAGGTGCAATTGGCGTTGAGCCAGGTTTAACAGAACGAATGTTCAAGTCACTGGAAGAGGCTGCCCGACAACAGGAAATGGCAGGGCAACCGGCTATTTTAGTGGTGGCACCTAACTTGCGTTTATGGCTTTCCCAGCTGGTAAGGCATTCAATTTCAGGCCTGAATGTATTGTCCTATAGCGAGATACCCGACAATAAAAATATAAAAGTGGTTGCGGCGGTGGGAGCAGATTAAATGAATATTTTATTTTTTTATTTGTTGAGTTTATCGGGTGGTCATTCAGTTTTTTTGTCAGCGCATCGATATGTTTTAAAAAAATTATCTCAATATGCTGATGTTATTAGTCAGAAAAATAGTTTTTGTTTTTACACAAAAGAAAAATCCAGAAAAGAAACAGGCGGAGAACAATCATGCAGGTGAAGCGATTTGTAGCAGATGATATGCGGACTGTCATGCGAATAGTTAAAGAAGAGCTGGGCGCTGATGCGGTGATTCTTTCTAATCGGGTCGTGAATGGAATGGTCGAAATTCTTGCCGCCAGTGATTACGATGAAACGCTTATTAATAACGCACTTAACCAGAGCCTGGTGGATAGTAAACCGGATAGTGCCGCGGCTTATTATGAACGTGCGGCAGCAGAGCGTGAATTACAGAACCAGCAGCTGACTGAAAACACCGTAGCAGAAGCTGAAACACCAGCTGAAACAGAATTAAATCAGGCCGATTCGAAACCCGCTTTTGTCGACACGCTCAGTAAACAGGCTGGCGCAGAATTGCCTGCGCAGCACAAAACAGGCCTTAATGTGACAACGCCGTCGCCACAGAAAAAACAGCACCAGGCAGCGGGCCTGTATACAAAGCAAACGCCACCGGTGAACCACGGCATTTCTGAGATGCGTGATGAATTAAAATCATTGCGAGCCATGATAGAAAACCAGCAGGTACTAGGTGAATGGAATGACCTGGTCAATAAACATCCCTTAAGGGTCACACTGTATAAACGCTTAACTGAAATTGGTTTTAGCCAGGAGGTGTGTAAATACCTGGCCAAGGGCCTGGATAATATGGTGGATATTGAGCAGGCATTACAGGCAGCACTTAAACAGCTGGTGCACCAACTGCCGATTGCCGATGAAGATGTTTTAAACCGGGGCGGTGTTTTTGCCATGGTCGGCCCGACCGGCGTTGGTAAGACCACTACCATTGCAAAACTGGCGGCGCGTTTTGCCATGCAGCATGGACAACGTCATGTGGCACTTATTAGCACGGACACCTATCGCATTGGTGCCCATGAACAGTTAATGACTTATGGCCGCTTACTCGGCGTGCCGGTACATGCAGCAAACGATGCCCAGGAGCTGCAGAAACTATTGCATAAACTGCACAATAAAAAACTGGTGTTAATTGATACCGCGGGAATGAGCCAGCGAGACCTGGGCTTGAGCCAGCAATTTGCCCACCTCAGTCACCCGTCATCCTTAATTAAACCTTATCTGGTGCTGTCTGCTAATGCACAGCTTTCAACACTGGATGAAGTGATTACGGCGTTTAAAAAAGCCAATCCGGCCGGGTGTATTTTAACCAAGCTGGATGAGGCGGCGAGTCTGGGGGGAATACTCAGTGCGGTTATTAAACATCACCTGCCGGTGGCTTATGCCAGCAATGGGCAGAAGGTACCTGAGGATATCCAGCCAGCACGGGCAAGAGATCTGGTGAAGCAGGCGGTAAGTCATAGTAAATATAACCGACTACCCGTAGATGACGAATTTATGGCGGCGGCTTTCACTTCGTCGCTGCCAGGGATGAGATTATGAAAAAAATAGTAAAGTTAAGTACTTATCCGCCATCAGCTGCCAAATGAGCATCTATACTTAGTCTAAAATCCAGTGAACTAATCATGTATATGAACGATCAGGCGGCAGGCATAAGGCGTATGGCAACAAAAAAACCAGTACAGGTTATTGCAGTAAGTAGTGGCAAGGGGGGCGTAGGTAAAACCAATGTATCAGTAAACCTTTCACTGGCAATGGTAGAGGCCGGGCAAAAGGTGCTGCTGCTAGATGCGGATCTGGGGCTGGCGAATGTTGATTTATTGCTGGGCCTGCGCGCTGAGCACAATCTTTCGCATGTGGTCTCAGGCGAGCGTACCCTGGAAGAAATTATAGTCGATGGGCCGGGTGGCTTAAAAATAATACCCGCGGCATCGGGCATGCAACAAATGTCAGAGCTTGGAGCAGAACAACATGCGGGTCTTATTCGGGCATTTAGTGACCTGAGTTTAGCAGTGGATGTACTGGTGGTTGATACCGCGGCGGGGATATCTGATGGGGTTGTCAGTTTTGTTAAAGCCTCCAATGAAGTGATTGTTGTGGTTTGTAATGAGCCAACCTCACTCACCGATGCCTATGCGCTCATTAAAGTGATGTCAGATGATCATGGGGTGACGCGTTTTAATATCCTGGCTAACTCAGTACGCGACCCGCAGGAGGGTATGAAACTGTTTAAAAAGCTGATTCGCGTGACCGACTACTACCTGGATGTCACCCTGAATTTTATGGGGGCGGTACCCTATGACGAATACCTGGTGAAGGCGGTGAAGAAACAGAATGCGGTTATGAATGCCTATCCACAATGCCCCGCGTCACTGGCGTTTAGAAAATTGGCTAAAACTGCGCTCAGTTGGCCAGCGCCAAGTACAGCCAGTGGTAATCTGGAGTTTTTTGTTGAGCGCCTAATTAAGTTTAGCGCCGCGGGATAGGCGGCTTAAACAGGTCAATGAGGCAGCTAATATTTTGCAAATGAATGTGAGTAGCACCATGTACTCTGATGTACAAAAAGATCAACGAGATCAGCGTATTATCGAGCATATCGGACTGGTTAAACGCATTGCGTACCACCTGGTCACCCGCATGCCGCAGAATGTGCAGGTCGATGACCTGATTCAGTCGGGCATGCTGGGTTTAATTGAAGCCTCAAAGCACTACGACCCCACCCAGGGGGCAAGTTTTGAAACCTATGCGGGGATTCGTGTACGCGGTGCTATGCTGGATGATGTGCGTCACTCAGACTGGTCACCCAGATCACTACACCGAAAAATGCGCCAGGTAAGAGAGGCTATTCAGCAGATTGAAAATGAGACCGGTCGAGATGCCCGGGACCAGGAAATTGCGGATAAGCTTGAAATTACCCTGCAGGAATACCATGCCATACGCCGCGATAGCGCTAATGCACAAATCTTTAGCCTTGATCAGGAAGAGGAAGACCCTGGCTACCAGAGCCGCCTGAAATCATCACAAAGTGACCCCCTGGAGGCCCTGCAAAATACCAGCTTTAAAGCGAATCTGGCGGAGGTTATCGCGGGCCTGTCTGAACGGGAGCAAATGGTGATGTCGCTTTACTATAACGAAGAACTTAATTTGAAAGAAATCGGCCAGGTACTGGATATCTCTGAATCAAGGGTCAGCCAGATTCATAGCCAGGCGCTGAAAAACATCCGCAGCAAAATGGGTGACTGGGTGGGTTGATTTTGACTTTTCGAAGAAAATTGAAAGATTTAGAAGAAAAAGAAAACGCAAATGAACGCGAATACACGCAAATAACAGCAATGGCCGGTGTAGCGCGCCAACGGCGCGCTACACATGAATGTTTTTACATATTAGCGAACATTCGCGTTTATTTGCGTTCATTTATGAAGCGTCTCCTACGCTGCATCCCTTCGGGGCCATACTTCGTATGTTCAAAATGCTCCCGGTATTTTAGTGCGTTTTCTGTTGCTTCTGGTTTTTCTAACCAGGTCTACTAAGTATGTTTTAAGCCTTTGGTTACAGAGTAAATTCTCATTTGTCTTCATATTTCTTGCTAGGTTTTTAATGAATCCTGAGAGAAATACGGCTTTCGACTGGAAATTGCTCAAATGTCTGCCAAAATCATTATGTAAATACAAATAACTGGGGAATTCCACCTTGGATAAAAATATGAAAATCCTCATTGTGGATGATTTTTCCACTATGCGACGAATAATTAAAAATCTGTTGAGAGATTTGGGGTTTAACAACACTGAAGAGGCGGACGATGGAAACACGGGCTTGCCAAAACTTCAGGCGGGTAATTTTGATTTTCTGGTCACTGACTGGAATATGCCGGGCATGACGGGCATTGATTTATTACGTGCGGTACGCGCCGATGAAAAACTTAAGGATTTACCTGTACTGATGGTGACCGCTGAAGCCAAGAAAGAGCAAATAGTGATGGCTGCTCAGGAAGGTGTTAATGGTTATATCGTTAAGCCATTTACCGCGCAAACCCTGAAGGAAAAAATCGACAAAATATTTGAACGTATTGAAGGTTAAAGGAGGTAAAAATGGAAGGCGCCTCAATTAACCGCGACCTCTTACTGGAAAAGGCCCAGTCCCTGATCAATAGCCTGGAATCCCCGGAAACCAGTGACGAGCAACTCGAAAGCGTTATTGATGAAATAAACAACCTGCGGGATAACAGCCTGTTCAATGAACTGGGCAAAATGACCCGTGAAATTCATGATTCGATTATGAATTTTCGTATGGACTCCCGAGTTTCTGACCTTGCCGAAGTTGATATCCCCGATGCAAAAGACCGCCTGGAGTATGTCATTACAATGACAGAAAAAGCTGCGAATACTGCGATGGGTGTTATTGAAGAAGGCAGCCCGGTTGCTGAAAAGCTGGGCGGTGAGGCGAGTGAACTTAAAGCACAGTGGCAAAAGTTTAGACGCCGTGAAATGTCTCCAGATGAATTACGCGCAATGGGGCATGACCTGGAAAGTTTTTTTGATGAGTCAGAACAGATGATGTCAAAACTCCTGACGGGCTTTACAGAAATATTAATGGCGCAGGACTTCCAGGATTTAACCGGGCAAATTATTCGCCAGGTGATAAACCTCGTCAATGAAATAGAAACCAACCTGGTTGAGCTGATTAAAATTCAGGGCGAAACACTGGTACGTGAAGAGCCCGAGAAGAAGAAATCCGAAGAGACCAAGCTTGAAGGCCCGCAGGTGCCAGGTAAAGAAACCTCTGATGATGTAATGAAAGGACAGGATGATGTGGACGATCTGCTGGCGAGTTTAGGTTTTTAAAAACGAGCTGATATCGCGGCTTAATGTCCACGCGTAAAGATAATGTTTTTAGATAATTTAGTGAAAGCAAACTGGAAAAGGCAGTTCTGTTTACAATTTGTAGCCTATGGTTTGCCAGTGAATCAACCTGGCCTTACCCATTTGCGAACAAACTATTAGTGCTAAAACTTTAGCGCGCATAAATAAGATGCTATGGAAATCTTATAGAAAGAAATTTATGTTTAACAAAGGCTCATAAATGGCAATTGATCTAGATGATGAAATACTCCAGGATTTTCTGGTTGAGGCTGGAGAGATACTGGAGTTATTAAGTGAACAGTTGGTCGATCTGGAACAATCACCCGATGATGATGATTTACTGAACGCAGTCTTCAGGGGCTTTCATACCGTTAAAGGTGGCGCAGGTTTTCTTGCGCTTGATCCAATGGTTGACTGTTGCCATGTTTGTGAAGATGTTTTTAATGTATTACGCCAGGGAGAGCGAACGGTTTCACCGGGTTTAATGGACAGTGTATTGCAGGGGCTGGATACCGTGCAGCACATGTTTACAGAAATTCAGGGCGGAATAGACCCAACACCCGCGCCGCCGGAGCTACTGGAAAGACTTAAGGTTTATGCCGTACCGGGAGATTCTGAGCCAGGAGATTCTGAGTCAGGGGAAGAGGTTGCTGAGCCAGCTGCCGAAATCGAAGAGCCACCACAAGTGGCGGAAGAACCCGCAGCAGAACCGGTGACAGAAGAAAGTCCCCGGGATGATACCGATGATGAATTTGATGCTTTGCTGGATGCAATGGATTCAGAAGGTTCAGGGTCTGAAGCAGATGCATCAGGTTCCGATAGTGATGAAATTACCGATGATGAGTTTGAAGCTCTGCTGGATGATATTCATGGAAAAGGACAGCATGGTGGAAAACCTGAGGATGAAGTAGAAGCGAAAGCCCCATCAGCAGAAAGTGCTTCAGGTGGCGATGAGTTAATGACCGACGATGAGTTTGATTCAATTATGGATCAAA
>Ga0316207_10003378_pt1 | contig 14908 bp, 7 predicted proteins | sample 6weekpyrite_MG_FD_204943 | JGI IMG/M metagenome (GOLD analysis project Ga0316207, IMG submission 204943) | Microbial mat bacterial communities from mineral coupon in-situ incubated in ocean water Damariscotta River, Maine, United States -... | ecosystem: Environmental > Aquatic > Marine >... | reverse complement strand
TTTTAACTCAAGCGTAAAATAATCCCCCAACGATTTCTTAACCTCATTAATGCTCAGGTACTCAACATCCACCGGGTCGTTCCACTGTATACACTCCAGCGAACGTACATCCGGTGCATCTGCCGAGTGCAAATAATAATAGCTGGCATAGCCCACAATAGTGGGGCCATCCCAGGCAAAAAAGGTAGAGGCATATTGCACATAACGCTGCGCCAACTCCTCTTCATCCTGCACCCGATAAATTTCAAAAACAGTGGGTTGAATAGTGCGCTCAACTTCTAGCAGGGTATTAACTAACAGGCTGCAATGCGGGTAGTAAATATTAATGTCACTTTTACGTACGGCCTTACCCGCCTGAAAATAGCGCCGCGCCAGATTCGTAGGAATGCTAATCGCCTTATTAAGCCGCAGCGTGGAGCCCACTGGCACAGAGTACAAATAAGAATTTTGGTCTTTCACCACAGGCGTTGTGCATGCGCTTAAGGCAAGGGCAGTGCATAGGGTAAAACTGAGTAGGAGTGGTTTCATAAAAGCACCCGTAATAAGAAAATAGATTTGTATATCATCACCCAGTAATAGCCTTAAGTCATTAAATTTTAATGTCCGCTGACGACCGTATTAGCAGACATTAACACTTATATATCAGCAGCTTAGTAGTAATACCTATACTTTGTGGTAGTATCGAGTGAATAGCTGTGTAGGATGCACTTTAATAAAGCTAACAGGGCAGGGAGGTAATGAAATTATAATATTAAATAGGGATGGCCTTAATAGCTAAAAGCTGATGAGTAGTGATTTAAATGAATTAAAACTACGCCTACGCAACTTCGCAGAAGCTCGCGATTGGGATCAGTTTCACTCGCCCAAAAACCTCTCCATGGCACTCAGTGCTGAAGTGGCTGAAATCGTTGAGCATTTTCAGTGGCTCACCGAAGAACAAAGCAAAACCCTCCCCAAAGATAAACTCGCCGGAGTAGAAACCGAGTTAGCCGACACACTTATATATTTAATCCGGCTAGCCGATAAGCTCGATATAGACCTACTCAAAGCCGCACAAAGCAAAATAGACATAAACGAACAAAAATACCCAGTAGAAAAAGCAAAAGGAAATGCTAAAAAGTACACGGAGCTTGTATGACAGTAACAAGTAATTTCAACTTTCTAAAACATCACGATGAGCTGTTATACAAGTTGGCAGAAACAGCCGAACGTTGCTTCGTATCAGACCCGAACACCACTCTAGTAAAAATGCGCCAGTTAGGTGAGGCGTTAGCGCAAAATATCGCTTCACGCGTAGGTGTTGAGTCTGGTGATGATATAAGACAAGTGGACTTACTCAGAAATCTCGATTACACCCTAAGGCTTGATCCAAAAATCAAAGATGCGTTTCATGCTATTCGTAAATATGGCAATGATGCTAATCATAATTTCACATCGTCTACTCATCGAGATGCACTTGTCATACTGCAAATCTCTTGGCGTTTATCGTGTTGGTTTCATCAAACATTTGGTGGCAGTGATGCTAAAAAGTTTGTACCGGGTAAATTTATAAAACCAGAAGACCCAAGCATAGAGGTAAGGGCATTAGAAGAACGCGTTCGTATTCTAGAAGCAGAACAAAATAAAGCGGTTGAGAGGGCTAAGGCTGCCGAGTTATTGCGAGATGTAGAGTCCTCAAAGCTAGAGGCAGAGCAGGCACGTGCCGCATTAATGGATGAAGAAAGAGCCGTATGGGCGGCCCTAGCAGAAGAGCAAGAACAAGAGTTAACTCAATTAAAACAAAGTCATGAAAGCCAAAATGAATCACTCTTTAATGCCTTCGAAAAACAGCCCGATGAAGTAAAAGCCAATACAATACAGTCAATAGAAAAATCGCCATTTGATATGAGCGAAGCAGAAACACGCTTGATTATTGATGCGCAGTTAAGAGAGAGTGGCTGGCAAGCTGATACAGAAAATTTAAAATATAGCAAAGGTGCAAGGCCAGAAAAAAATCAAACTAAGGCAATAGCCGAGTGGCCAACAAAAACTGGCCCAGCAGATTATGTGTTGTTTAATGGTTTATGCCCAGTAGCTATCGTTGAAGCAAAAAAAGGCGCTAAAAATGTGTATGGCGCAATTGATCAAGCCAAACGCTATGCCGCCGGTTTAGCCGCAGAAGAGGGTATAGAAATTTCAACCAACTGGGGAGAATATAAAGTCCCCTTGGTATTTGCCACCAATGGTCGCCCCTACTTAAAGCAGTTAGAGCAAGAAAGTGGTATCTGGTTTTTAGATGTTAGAGATAACACGCATAGTCGCAGAGCATTACAAGGCTGGTATAACCCCCAAGAAATCAAAGCCTACTTGAAACAAAACCCGGTCAAAGCACAGCAAGATCTAGAGCAAATGAGTTTTGCTTATGACTTTAACTTACGCCCTTATCAAATAGATGCCATAAAGGCTGTTGAGAATACGGTCAGCAGTGGTGCACATCAGGCCCTAGTCGCAATGGCAACCGGCACAGGTAAAACTAAAACCTGCATTGCATTGGTATACCGTCTATTAAAGTCAGAGCGTTTTCGGCGTATTCTGTTTTTAGTTGATCGCTCCGCCTTGGGTGAGCAGGCCGCAAATGCCTTTAATGAAACCCGCATGGAAAATTTGCAAACCTTTGCAGATAGCTTTGGCTTAAAAGAACTGGCCGATAAAGTCCCCGACGATGGAACCAAAGTACAAATTGCAACAGTGCAAGGCATGGTTAAACGTATTCTGTATGAAGGTGATAACGACACACGGCCAGGGGTAGGGCAATACGATTGCATCGTGGTAGATGAGTGTCACCGTGGTTACTTATTAGATAAAGAGCTCAGTGATACCGAGCTAGCTTTTCGTGATCAGCGAGATTACCAATCAAAATACCGTCAGGTAATCGAATACTTCGACGCTTTTAAAGTGGGCTTAACCGCAACGCCTGCTTTACACACAGTCGATATTTTTGGTGAACCTGTTTATAGCTACAGTTATACCGAAGCGGTGATAGATGGTTACTTAGTGGATCATCAGCCACCTCGCCGAATAAAAACCAAGCTATCAGAAGATGGTATTCACTACAAAGTAAACGAAGAAGTTCAAGTTTACGACTCAACCAATAATCAATTGCAGCTTTTTAATACGCCAGATGAAATAGACTTTGATGTTTCACAATTTAATAAAAACGTTATTAACCGAAATTTCAATAAAGTGGTGGTTGAACACTTAATAACCAAAGACTTAATTGATCCATACCAACCGGCTAAAACATTGGTGTTTTGTATCACCGATAAACATGCTGATATGGTGGTTGAGCTATTCAAAGAAGTGTGTGAAGAATATCATGGTGAAATTGAAGATGATGCCATTCAAAAAATAACCGGTGCCAGTGATAAACCACTGGAAAAGATACGTCATTATAAAAATGATCGCCTACCCAATATCGCAGTCACCGTTGATTTACTCACCACAGGTATTGATGTGCCGGCTATTAGTAATCTTGTTTTTCTACGCCGCGTCAATAGCCGTATTCTATTCGAACAAATGCTGGGCCGCGCCACCCGTCGTTGTGATGAAATATCAAAAGAAACCTTTAACATCTATGATGCGGTTGATATTTATAAGCAGCTCGAAAAAGTAAATAGCATGAAACCGGTAGCCACCAAGCCGGGCATAACCTTCAGTAATTTAGAAGAAGAGCTTAGCCAGCACGCTAACCCTGATTTACAACAACTAGCTAAAAATCAATTTCTCGCTAAGCTGCAAAGCAAACGTCGCCACTTAACCGATGACCAACAAGAAAAATTTGAAACCATTGTAGGGCAAAGCCCACAAGCATTTGCAGAGCAACTAAAAGAAATGCCGCTCAATAAAGTGGCAGAATGGTTTACGAATCACCCAGGCTTAGGTGAATTACTCGATGCTAAATTAACCAGCAATGGAACTCGCCCCATCGTTATTTCAGACCATGAAGATGAAGTAATCGAAGTTAGCCACGGTTATGGCGAAGGCCAAAAGCCAGAAGATTATTTGCAAGCCTTTAATGATTTTGTAAATGCAAACAGTAACCGCCTGGTCGCACTACAAACCGTTATTCAACGCCCCTGGGAGCTAACGCGTCAAAGCCTGAAAGAGTTGGCGCTAGAGTTAGAAAAAAACCACTTCCGCGAGGCAGACCTACGCACCGCCTGGCATGAAGTTAAAAACGAACAAATTACCGCCAGAATCATTGGTTTTATTCGACAAGCCGCAATGGGAGAGGCATTATTGCCCTTCGAGCAACGAGTCGATAATGCCCTGGCTAAAATATTAAATGCCCAGCAATGGAAAACGCCACAAAAACAATGGCTAGAAGCCATCGCCAAACAAATGAAAGCCACCACCATTGTTGATAATAAAGCGCTAGATGAGGGGGTGTTTAAAAGCCAATTAGGTGGCCTAAAGCGAGCCAATAAGTTATTCGACCCGCCCATTACCAATGTACTAGAGCAATTCAATAAAGCGCTGTGGGCTTCATAAGGCTAGTGTTGAAGCTAAGTTATTGAATTAAAATGAAATAATAGCTCATATAGTTAATTAAGGCTTGTTAATGAGCCGATTAAGGTCTATTATTCGGCTCATAATATGATTCGAATAAGCATATGTAATCGGCTCAAAAGTCACTAGTGGTTTAATTCCTAAAACACATTAAACCTAAGCATATAAACAAGGGCAGAATAATAGACCGTGTATATCTGGGAATCAAAATCTTGGCCTAGCTTTGTTTTTAGTACAGACCTCATACAGGCGCAGCTTGAAAATGTGCTGGTTTTACAGCAGCAGCTTATTGGTAAAGCCAAAAACCTCCCTGAAGGTATGGATCGCCAGGCCGAAATGGATGCGCTTATTCAAGAAGCATTGCAAACCACCGAAATAGAAGGTGAAAAGCTTAATGTGGGTTCAGTTCGATCTTCTGTAGCAAAACACCTGGGTCTAGAGCAAGCTGGCTTACCTGCCGCTACTCGTCAAACTGAAAGTTTGGTGACTATGCTATGTAATGCCACCAGTGATTTACAACAACCCATCAGTCAGCAAATGTTATGTGACTGGCAAGCAGCGATTTTTCCAGAACCACCCATAACAAAAAACATAAACATAGGTGAGTTACGTGGTGATGCACCCATGCAAGTGGTGTCGCAAAAAGGTCGCCACGAAGTGGTACATTTTCAAGCGCCACCAAAAGATAAGTTAGAAGATGAGTTAAATGCTTTTCTTGATTGGTTTAATCTAAAGCAGCCACTAGAAATGCACGGCATTATTCGTGCTGCCATTTCACATCTATGGCTTATTACACTTCATCCATTCGATGATGGTAACGGACGTATAACACGTGCATTAACCGATAGAGCGCTAGCGCAAGATGAACAAACCAGTATTCGCTTTTATTCACTAAGTGCTGCCATAGAAAAAAACAGAGAAGCCTATTACCAAATTTTAGAAAACACCCAGGGCTGTAAAACAAAAATACAAGAAGAGTCTGGTTGTGAAACAGAGGTAACAGAATGGCTGATATGGTTTTTAAATGTGTTAGCGCAAGCCATGCAGCAAGGCCAAGCGCGCATAGAACGTGTCATCAATAAAACACGCTTCTGGCAAACCCATAGCCAAACCGTATTAAGCGAACGACAAATTAAAGTACTAAATCGTCTGCTAGATGGCGCAGGGGATGAATTCGTAGAAAATGGAATAGATATTGGTATAAACGCCAGTAAATACAAAAGCCTAACCAATGTCAGTAAACCCACAGCTACCCGTGACCTAGCCGAGCTAGTCGCAAAAGGCTGTCTTAAACAATTACCCGGTGGTGGCCGTAGCACAAGATACGCCATACAAATAACCGCCACCAATACAGAAAGTTAAATAGAGAACAGATAATGAGTACACAAGCATGAGCACACAAGACCTGGTCGCCAAACTCTGGAACCTATGTAATCTATTACGTGATGATGGTGTCACCTACCACGAATACATCAATGAGCTAACGTTTTTAATTTTCCTTAAAATGGCCAAAGAAACGGACATGGAAGATACGCGCACCGAAAAGGAAAAAACCAAAAAGTTAAAGAAAGGTGAGCAACGTAAAGAAGCTAATATTCCAGAAGGTAACCGCTGGAGCGATTTAGAGGCCTATAATTCAGCATCGCGATTAGAAGAATACAAAAAAATCCTTATTCATTTAGGTTCTCACGGTTCAAAAATCACTAAAGCAATCTATAACAATGCCAGCACTGTTATAAGAAAACCCGCCACGCTAGATTCATTAGTCACAGAAATAGATAAGCTCGATTGGTACAGCGCAAAAGCAGAAGGCCTGGGCGATATGTATGAAGGCCTGCTAGAAATTAACGCCACCGAAAAGAAATCCGGTGCAGGGCAATACTTCACACCTCGTGTGCTAATTAACCTTATGGTTGATTTAATGCAGCCGACTTTAGACGATGTAATTGTTGATCCAACAGCCGGCACTGGTGGTTTTTTAATTAGTGCCCATCATTATATTAAAACCCATAACGATATAATGACACTAAACGAAAAAGCCTACGACAAATACCAGCATAAAACTTTTTTCGGTATGGAGTTTGTGCCAGACACCCGCCGCCTGGCAATGATGAACCTAATGCTGCATGACTTAGCGGTAGACGATGATCAATCAGGTATTTTATTTGGAGATACCCTATCAAGTGAAGGCGAGCAATTGCCGAATGCAAGTTTGGTGCTAGCCAATCCGCCCTTTGGCACAAAAATGGGCGGTGGCTTACCAACACGTGGTGATTTAGTTCATTACACCAGTAACAAACAGCTCGCATTCTTGCATTTAATTTATCATAAAATCTTAAAGCCAGGTGGCAGAGCAGCAGTGGTATTACCCGATAACGTTTTATTCGAAGGCTCTACCGGAAAAACCATCCGCCAGGACTTAATGGATAAATGTAATCTGCACACCATTTTAAGGTTACCCACCGGTATTTTTTATGCCGCAGGTGTTAAAACCAATGTATTGTTTTTTAGTAAGCCAGAAAATATACGCAAAGATAAAGGCAATACCAAAAAAGTCTGGGTATATGACCTTCGCTCAAATATGCCACAGTTTGGTAAGCGTACCTTATTAACTAAAACGCATTTTAAAGAGTTTGTAGAATGTTTTGGTAAAGAGCCATTTAAGCCCAGTGATAAAAAGCGCGAAAACATCATAGCCCGTCATTCCCGCGAAGGCGGGGAACCAGACGACGTACAGGGAGGTACTAGTGTCGCGGGAGGCACGACGCCGGGAGCGACGCCTTGCCGTTTAAACTGCTTTACCCGTGAAGAAATAGCGGAGAAAGATGATTCATTAGATTTAGCCTGGATACGAGATAATGATGATGAAGATCCAAGTAATTTACCAGAGCCGGATGTATTGATTAATGAAGCGATTGAGGAAATGGCGGGGGCGATGAATGAGCTTAAAGCTATACTGGTTGAGTTGGGTGCGGAAGAAGAGCAGGAGATAGTTTGATGGAATCTGGCAATTATGATTCGGCATTGCCTGTTTCTTGGTTAGAAATACCATTAGGTGATGAGGTTGAATATAAAAAAGGGAAAAAACCTAAAGTTTTAGAAGAAAATCAATTGGACGACTTGGTCCCATATATAGATATTAAAGCATTCGAAAAAAAAATAATAAGAAAATATGCCGATCAAGACTCAGGTGTTTTTGCGGTTGAAGACGATTCCTTAATGGTTTGGGATGGTGCGAGATCAGGATTGGTCGGTAATGGTATTAATGGTGTGATTGGCTCTACATTAATGAGAGTAAGGCCTATTGGTTCACACAATAAATATTTACACTATTTTCTTCAATCTAAATATCAAGAAGTAAATACAAATACTAAAGGGACAGGGATACCACATGTTGATCCAATGGTTCTATGGAATATTAACTACCCAATAGCCCCCCTAAACGAACAAATCCGCATAGCCAATAAACTCGACTCACTGCTCACCAAAGTCGAAGCCGCCCAAACCCGCCTCGAAAAAATCCCAAAAATCCTCAAACGCTTCCGTGAATCAGTGCTTGCCGCCGCCACTTCGGGGGAGTTGACAAAAGAGTGGCGGATGAAGAATGAGACTGAAGATATTAAGATACTTGTAGATAAAGTTAATATCGAAAAAAAAGGAAAACTAAAAGTTAGAGTAAAAAATGGTTGGGGTAAAGGTTTAAAATTATTTGAATTGCCTAATAATTGGGCGTGGATTCAAAATCATAAGCTTTCTGAGGATAACTCAAATGCTATATGTGCAGGTCCGTTCGGTACTATATTTAAAGCAAAGGATTTTCGTAAGGAAGGTGTTCCTATAATATTTCTTAGGCATGTAAAGGAGAGTGGTTTTAATCAAAATAAACCTAAATATATGGATAGGAGCGTATGGGATAAGCTGCACCAGGAATATAGTGTTTTTGGTGGTGAGTTACTAGTTGCAAAATTAGGTGATCCACCTGGAGAAAGTTGTATATATCCTGATGGCTGTGGTACAGCAATGGTTACACCGGACATTCTTAAAATGAATGTTGATAAAAAAGTTGCAGAAACTAAATACCTTATGTATTTTTTTAATTCGCCTATATGTAAGCAGTTTATAGGTGATTTAGCCTTTGGTGTTACTAGGTTGCGAATAGATATTGCTATGTTTAAATTATTTCAAATACCATTGCCTCCTAGAGATGAGCAAGTAGAAATAGTCCGTAGAGTAGAATCCCTATTTACCTTAGCTGACACAGTAGAAAAACAATACAAAGAAGGAAAAAAACGAGTCGATAAGCTCACTCAATCCATACTCGCCAAAGCCTTCAGAGGAGAACTGGTTCAGCAAGACCCAAATGACGAGCCCGCTGAACAGCTATTGCAACGAGTTAAAGCGCAGCGAGAACAAGAAGCCCAGAAAGCCCCCAAAAAGAAACGGGCTACTAAAAAGAAAGCGATTAAAAAGGTAAAAGCTATGAAACTGGATGATGCGCCTAAAGATTATTTGGTAAAAATACTGCACAAAAATGAGAATAAAATGTGGGCAGATGAATTATGGAAGGCATCAAGTATGTCGATAGATGATTTTTATGAAAAACTAAGTCAGGAAGTGGATGATAGTTTATTAGTAGAGGCCTTTGATGAGCCTGAAGACAGAATGACAGAGAAACGTTACCTCATTGCTTGTTAAGGAATAAAGCATGCAAATACAGCGGTTATATATAAAACACTATAATAATTTAAAAGATTTTACCTTCGAGCCAAACCAGGCAGAACCAACAACTGTGGTGCTTGGCCGAAATGGTGCGGGTAAATCTAATTTGATAGAAGCCATTGTTGAAATATTTCGAGATCTAGAAAATTTTACTGCGTCTTGGTTTTATTATGAAATTGAATACACCTGTTATAAAAATAATATTAAGGTGATTTGTAATCCAGAGGCTAAAAGTAAACTTCAGTTTTATGTGCAAAAAGCCAAACTGACTAAAAAACAGTTTATGGATGAATTCATTGATGAAGTGCTGCCAAAGCATGTGTTTGCCTACTATTCAGGTTGGAATAAACGACTGGAAAAGTTATTTGATAAGCCTTTAAATAGTTTATATTCAGCTTGGAAGGGCGGGAGTGCTACTGATAATATTCCCTTAAGACGTTTGTTTTATTGTCGAAAAGATTATAGTCAATTCGTTTTATTAGCTTTTTTTCTGCTAGATGAAGATCCTAAAATAAAGTCATTTCTTGAGGACTATTTAAATATAGACGATTTAGTCTCTGCCTTGTTTGTGATGCATAAACCTTACTGGCGCGGTAAAAAAATATCTGATAATGACCTTCAATATGGCGACCCGAAGTTTTGGTTTTCAAAAGGGGCTTTTCTTAGCTTTCTAGATCGTTTATGGCGATATGCCTTGGCGCCTATTCACTCAGAAGAAACCAAATCAGTTGATTTTCGTGACCGAACAGAAAAAAGTGAACATGTATACCTCTATATAAAAAATAAAGCGACACTTAAAGAGCTTAAATATCCAGGCGAAGATGAAACCCACTTCTTCGCTCATTTAGAGGGTCTATACCTTTGTGATTTAATTGAAGAAGTGCGAGTTACCGTAAAACATACCAAAGCCGGAAAAATACGCTTTGATAGCTTATCTGAAGGTGAGCAGCAGCTATTAACTGTATTAGGCCTTTTGCATTTTACCAAAGGTGAAGAATCACTGTTCTTGTTAGATGAGCCAGACACTCACCTGAACCCCTCCTGGACCTATGAATATTTACGCCTGATTGAAGAACAGGTAGAGAACCAAAACTCGCAATTGCTTATAGCCTCTCACAACCCATTAATGATTGGTGGTTTAGGTAAAGAGCAGGTGAGGCTCCTTAGACGTTCAAGCACAGAGAATAGTTATAAAACGGTAGCAGAACAACCAGAGCAGGACCCAATAGGAATGGGGGTAGATGGGCTTCTACAATCTGAAGTCTTTGGTTTACAGTCTGTCTTACCGCCGAGTGTGGTTGAAAGGCTTACGGCTCGCTATCAGTTATTAGGCATAAAAGATAGAACCAAAGAAATGTCTGATGAATTAGAGAAACTATCAAATGAGCTTAATCAGCTGGGTGTTGCTACAAGTTTTCCTCATCCTTACTTCGACCAGTTCGCGAAAGCGTTAGCTAATAATGAAACGTTTCAGAAAAAACAATATACGCCTGAAGAGTATGATGATATTGAAGCGTTCACTTTGCAGCTAATTAAAGAAGCCAGCGGTGATAGCAGTGAGGAGGGTGAGGTTTGAAGTATATACGATTAAAAGAATCTGATTTCTCGCCTTTAGATGACTGGATTAAGAAATCTAATGAGATATTAGATGAACTTAAAAAAGAAACTGACACTCAAAAACGTAGAGTGTTAATAAAGAAAAACTGTAAGCACTGGCGTAATAAAGAGCTTATTAGTTTTCTTAAAGACTTATCAGATGGTAAGTGTTGGTATACAGAAGCCAGGTTTACCGCTGAGTATCCACAAGTCGAGCATTTTCGACCAAAGAGTTATGCCAGAGATGAAAACTGGGATAGAGTTCATGAAGGTTACTGGTGGCTAGCATTTGATGTAGATAATTATAGACTCTCAAAACCGATGCCTAATTACCGAAAAGGCACCTATTTTCCACTTAAACAACGAAAAAGATCGGTGGATGAACCTGGTGATGCATTATCTGTAGAAAAACCGTTTTTAATAGATCCTACAGAAGAGAGTGATGTAGATTTAATTGGATATAACAGTTTAGGTTGTCCTGAGCTTGTAAAAAATCCGATCATTGATTTAAATGAATGGGATAAAATGCGTGTGAATTTTTCTATTGAACGCTACGGGCTAAATGAAAAGGATCTTTGTGATTTAAGAAAAGCATTGTGGATAAGTATAACTTCACAGTTTGAAGAATATATGACTAATGCCTTAAAAGGGCATAAACAGGGTTGTGTTAAAAGTAGTGGTAAAGCAGAGCAAATTAGGGTGCAGTTACTCAGCTATCTAGATCCAAAGAACGAATTTACAAAACTTATAAGAAATTGTTTTCAGGCTCATAAGGTTGGTAAATTTCTATTGGATAATTGCACAGAGTGCAGAACAGCGGCATAAAAATATTCTTAGTAAATAATTAAAGGAATTAAAGGAATTAAAGGGGGCGGTGACAACTGATAATCATTCGCATATATGATGTTTTCTTGAATGTAGATAATTAGTATGAATTTATACATGGATTAAAAAAATAGCATGAAAGATTTACCTGTCGGTTTATACGATCTACTTAATACCAACCAGTTACAAAATAGACTTGAACAAGCAGGGCTACTAGATCGAGCAGTATGGTCCAAGTTTGAACCAGAAGAATTAAAAACACACTTAGCTGTGCCACTGGCACGCGAAATTGCCCTATTTATTAGTGAAAGCATTTTAGGCAGTAAAGGCAGCGATTTTGAAGCTGCATTAATTAAAGCATTCGATTCGCATGCCTTATGGCTAGATTTAATAGAATCCATTAAACCACTCTCAACAGAATTACTACAACAAATTAACCCTGAGCCACCACTTGTTGCATCATCAGTTCGCCCCGATACACCACTCTCAGTTTCATCATTGCTTACAGGCTCATCTAGAAGCCCTGCATTACGCACACAAATTATTAAAGAGTTGGCGAGTTGTGATAAAGCCGATTGGTTGGTGTCGTTTATTAAATATGCGGGCATTGTGCCATTGTTGCCTACACTGCGAGAGTTTACCCAAACCCCAGCAGAAGATGGTGGCCCGCGTTTGCGTATTGCCACTACCTCTTATATGGGTGCAACCGATTTAAAAGCGATTAGTGAGTTACTGAACTTACCCAATACTGAAATTCGTGTGTCTTATGATACTAAGCGCACCCGTTTACATGCCAAGGCGTATTTGTTTCATCGACATTCGGGTTTTGGCTCGGCTTATATTGGTTCGGCCAATGTATCTAAAGCGGCACTTGATGAGGGGCTAGAGTGGACGGCGAAGGTTAGCCAGTATGAAACTGATCATTTGTGGCAGCACGCTAAGGCGACTTTTGAATCGCATTGGGAGGATAACACTGAGTTCACCCCCTGTGGTAAAGACAACTTAACCGAGTTATCTCAGGCGCTTGCACAAGAGAGAGGTGAAGCCGCACCAGCGGATGCACTCACATTTTTTGATTTACGCCCCTATGGTTATCAGCAATCTATTTTAGATGATATTCATGCAGAGCGTAGTGCGGGTAAGCAAAAGCATTTAGTGATTGCGGCCACTGGCACGGGTAAAACCATGATCGCCGCGTTTGACTATAAACATTTCTGTGGGCTTAACGGCAATCGGCCTCGCTTATTGTTTGTGGCGCATCGTGAAGAAATTTTAAAACAAGCCCGTGCAGCCTTTCGCCAAGTGTTACGTGATGGTAGTTTCGGTGAGCTTGTAGCGGGTGGGGCGCAGCCTTCGCAAACTGATTTTTTGTTTTGCACCGTGCAAAGTTGGAATAGTCGAAACTTTGATTTGTTTGCAGCCGATCACTTTGACTATGTGGTATTAGATGAAGCGCATCATGCCAGTGCTAGCTCTTATCAGAAATTAATTAACCATATATCACCAGCGTCTTTATTGGGTTTAACCGCCACACCAGAAAGAACTGATGGTGCAGATATAAGAAATGATTTTGGCGGTGCCTTTACTCATGAGATACGTTTACCCGAAGCTATTGAAAGAGCTTTATTGAGCCCGTTTCATTATTACGGCGTGCCAGACTTAGAAGGCCTGGATTTTTCAGCCATTGCCTGGAGAAGAGGGGGTTATGACATAACCCAGCTTCGCCAACAATTAGAAGGTAATGCAGCCCGAGCACAATGGGTGATAGGCCAAACAGATCGTTATGTCGCCAATATAAAACAGATACGCGCCTTAGGCTTTTGTGTGAGCGTAGCCCATGCAGAGTTTATGGCGGAGTATTGTAATGCAAACCGGCTACCCGCCATCGCCCTAAGTGGTGAGTCACCCAGAGAAGAACGGCAACAGGCACAAAGCCAATTAGCGAGAGGTGAGATTAAATTTATATTTACCGTCGATTTATACAATGAAGGTATCGATATACCCAGTGTAGATACGGTTGTATTTTTAAGACCCACTGAAAGCTTAACCTTGTTTCTACAACAGCTAGGCCGAGGTTTACGCTTACATGAAGAAAAGTCTCACCTAACCGTGCTCGATTTTATAGCACCACAGAATAGAAAGTTCAGCTTCGCCAAACGCTTTCAGTCATTAACCAGCCGCCCCGAACTGCGCATAGATAGACAAATAGAATCAGATATGCCCTATATGCCCGCGGGTTGTTTGGTGCACCTTGAAAAGCAAGCTAAAGAAACGGTGCTAGAAAATATAAAAGCCGCCGCTGCAAGTTTACGCCATGAAAACTTGTTAAGTGAATTACGCCAATTACAGAGTGCAGTTGAGGGTGAGGTAAGCCTTCAACAAATGATTGATTATTTACACTTAGACTCACCCGATGAAATTTATAAAAAAGGTTTACCCCATAATTTATTAGCCAAGGCGAGGGGAGAAGAGCTCGAAGCGGAACTAACTAGAGTTTATAAATTAAACAAGGGTTTCCGTAGACTGTTACTAATGAACGATACAAATTTAATAACAGATGTTAAGTCATTAATTGAAACAGGTGTGTCTAATAATAAACGCTGTAAAGAATTATTAAATTGTGTGTTATGGGGTAAAAAGAAACCAAATGAAGGCATGCTTGCAGATGTGCATGCATATCTCACTTCAAGACCCGGTTTGTTACATGATTTAACAGAACTACTAGATTGGTTATTAGCACATACAGTGCCTTTACCTAAACAGCAATTTGAGAATTACACAGAGTCATTAAATTTACATGCGTCATACACACGTGAGCAAGTTATTCTTTCGTTAGGTAAGGGGAGCTTTGAATCGCCTTGGACTTCACGTGAAGGCTGTCTGCATGTAGATGAGAAAAAGTGTGATGTGTTCTTTGCTGATATTAATAAAAGCGAAAATGACTTTTCACCCACCACCATGTATGAAGACTACGCCATTACAGATAAGTTATTTCATTGGCAAAGCCAAACCGGCACTAGTGAAACAACAACAGTAGGTAAACGTTATATAAATCATATAGAACAAGGTTACACGCCACTGTTGTTTATACGCGATAGAAAGAAATTAGAGAATGGTTTAACTGCGCCATATTATTATGCAGGGCCGCTTCATTATTTAAGGCATGAAGGTTCTAAACCAATTTCGTTTGTCTGGCAGTTGGAGGTAGCGTTGTCTGCTA
>Ga0316207_10003377_pt1 | contig 14911 bp, 11 predicted proteins | sample 6weekpyrite_MG_FD_204943 | JGI IMG/M metagenome (GOLD analysis project Ga0316207, IMG submission 204943) | Microbial mat bacterial communities from mineral coupon in-situ incubated in ocean water Damariscotta River, Maine, United States -... | ecosystem: Environmental > Aquatic > Marine >... | reverse complement strand
TGGAAACATCGCAGGTCACCGGCAGCTTTTATTCGGCACGCGGACGGCGGCAACTCTTGCGTCAGGTTGTCGACATGATGCTGTCGCCCGAAGACCCCTATGAGGCGCTGGATGCCGGGCGACCGGCACCGCGGCAACACCTGCGGGTGGTCAAGTAACAAAAACTGGCCTTGGCGAAAATAATTCGCTAAAGTCGCAAAAAAATAAACGAGGCAGTACAGGCAATAAGGAGCCGAAATCCGTGAAATCGCTGGTTTCCCAAAGGGTGCGGTTCGTCGCCCTCTTGGTGGTTGTGTCGCTGGTGGCCCAATGTGGCCTGTTACCGCGATCCGGCCCCAATCGTAGTGAGCTGTTCCGGGGCTCGGTGCAGCGGCAGGGCGACGCCTTTGTCGTCACCGTCAACGACCGCGTTCTGCGCGCGACTTCTGTGGTCGAGGTGCTGGGCTTTTCCGAAGAATTTATCAATGCAGGCGCGCTTGGCTCGGATGTGATCCGCCCGGGCGATACGCTGTCGCTGTCGATCTGGGAAAACGTGACCGATCCGCTGCTTGGCGCGACCGGAGCCCCCAGCACCATCCTTGATGAGGTGCAGGTCGATGGCTCGGGCTTTATCTTCATCCCCTATGCGGGCCGGGTCCGCGCCGCGGGCAACACGCCCGATGGCTTGCGCCAGATCATCACGCGCAATCTGGACGAACAAACCCCCGATCCGCAGATCATCGTGCGCCGCGTCGCCGGTGATGGGGCTACCGTTTCGGTGGTTGGCGCGGTCGGCAGCCAGGGTGTCTTTGCCATCGAACGGCCCACGCGCACCCTCTCGGCGATGCTCGCGCGGGCAGGTGGTGTGCTGATCGAGCCTGAGATCGCCCAAATCACCGTTGTGCGCGGCGATCATTCCGGCACCATCTGGTTCCAGGATCTCTATTCCAACTCCGATCTGGATATCGCTCTGCGCGCAGGCGACCGGATCCTGGTCGAGGAAGATCAGCGCACCTTTACCGCGCTCGGGGCGACCAACGCCCAGACCCGCGTGCCGTTCGACACCCAGACCATTTCGGCGATCGAGGCGATTGCCACCGTCGGCGGGCTTAACCCCAGCCTGGCCGATCCAACCGGGGTCTTTATCCTCAGGAACGAGCCCGAAGCCATCGCCCGCGCCGTGTTGGGCCGCAACGATATCGTCGGCACGCAGCGGTTCATCTACGTGCTGGACCTGACCGCACCCACCGGCATGTTCGAGGCCCGTGATTTCGTGATCCGCGACGAGGACACGCTCTATGTCACGCTGGCCCCCTTCGCGCAGTGGAACCAGGTGATCAGCGCGCTGACCGGCACGCTTGGCACCGCAGGCTCGATCAGCAGCCTGGCCTCGGGCGGCTAAGGCAGCCGATGCCGGGCGACACGCCACAATCGCCCGCCGGGGACCCCTCCCGGCGGGCGTTTTATTTCAATGGCGGGTTTCTGACCAATGCCCGCGTGCGCCGCATCCTGAAACTCGCGGGCCATGATCTGCGGCTTGGCAAACCGGGGCCGCGCGATGACATCCTGGTCTGGGGCCACAGCCCCTATGCGGCGCGCGGCGAGGCGGCGGCAAAAGCCACCGGTGCGCATATTCTGCGCGTCGAGGATGCCTTTCTGCGCTCGCTGCATCCGGGCCGCGATGGCGAGCCGCCGCTTGGCCTGACCGTCGACCGGCGCGGGGCCTGGTTCGACAGTCGACAGCCCAGCGATCTGGAACATATGCTGGCCACGCATCCGCTGGATGACACCGCGCTGCTGGATCGCGCCCGCGACGGCATTGCCCGGATGCGGGATGCGCATCTGACCAAATATTCCGCCGTCGACCCCGCTATCGTGCCGCCTGCACCCGGCTATGTGCTGGTGATCGACCAGACCCGGGGCGATGCCTCGATCCGGTTGGGCGGCGCTGGCGATAACACGTTCCGCGAAATGTTGGTCTATGCGCGCGAGGAAAACCCCGGCACCCGGATCGTGATCAAGACCCATCCCGAAACGCAAAGCGGCCACCGGCCGGGCCATTACGGTGACGCCGATTGCGACGCAACCACCACGCTTTGCACCGATCCGATCTCGCCCTGGAGCCTGATGGAGGGCGCGGTGGCGGTTTATACGGTCACGTCGCAACTGGGGTTCGAGGCCATTTTCGCGGGCCACAAGCCGCGGGTCTTCGGTCAGCCCTTCTATGCCGGCTGGGGCCTGAGCGATGATCGCAACCCGGTCGCCCGGCGCAGACGCACCCTGACGCGGGCGCAACTTTTTGCCGCCGCGATGCTGGAATACCCGATCTGGTATGATCCCTATCGCGATCGGTTGGGCCGGTTCGAGGATGTCCTTGGCACGATGGAGGCGCGCGCGCGCGCCTGGCGCGAAGATCGATTTGGCCATGTCGCCCTGGGGATACGGGCCTGGAAACGCGCGCCGATGCAAGAGATATTCGGCGGCGCGGGCCCGGCCCTGCGGTTTGCCAAAAGCTCCGAGGCCGCCCTTGCCGCCCACCGACCGGTCATGGTCTGGGCCGGCCAGGAAACCGATGCCCTTCGTGAAACGCTTGGGGCTCTGCCGCTTATCCGCGTCGAGGACGGGTTTCTGCGTTCACGCGGGTTGGGGGCCGATCTGATCCCGCCGCTCAGCCTGGTGACCGATGATCTGGGCATTTATTATGACCCGACGCGGCCCAGCCGGTTGGAGGCGCTGATCACGGAGGCCGCTGCCCTGCCCGCGCCCCGCCTGAACCGGGCCGAGGCACTGGTAGAGGTGTTGATCAAATCGGGGCTCAGCAAATACAACGTGGGCGCGGCAGAGGCGCTTGACCTGCCGCAAGGCCGCGATGTGGTGCTGGTGCCCGGCCAGGTCGAGGATGACGCCTCGATCCGGCTTGGCGCGGGCGAAATCCGCAGCAATCTGAGCCTGTTGCGCAAGGCCCGCGCGCTTTTTCCCGAGGGTTTTCTGATCTACAAGCCGCACCCGGATGTCGAGGCGGGCCTGCGCGAGGGCCGGATCGAGGCCACTGATATGGCCGGGCTGGCCGATCTGGTGGCCGAAAATGCCGATCCCGTCGCGCTGATTTCGCGGGCCGATCATGTTGTGACGATGACCTCACTTCTGGGATTCGAAGCGCTGTTGCGAGGCGTTTCAGTGATCTGCCTTGGCGCGCCGTTCTATGCCGGGTGGGGCCTGACGCGGGATCTGGGCCCGGTGCCCGCGCGCCGCGATGCAAAGCCTTCGTTGGGCGCGCTGGTTCATGCCGCCCTGATTGCCTATCCGCGCTATTTCGACCCGGTAACGCGCACCGCTTGTCCGGTCGAGGTGGCGGTGGGGCGGCTGGCGCGCGACGCGATCCCGCGCCCGGCCATCCGGTTGAGGGCGCTGGCCAAATTGCAGGGCTGGTTCGCCGGATACGCGCATCTGTGGCGCTAGACGAGGCGCATCGGCAGGCGCCGCTGGTGCCCTTCTCAGCCAGCATCGCGAGGAGGTTGGAGAACACCTCATAACGCGGCGATCCAGTGCAGAGGGCGGATGCCTCCGGCGGGAGTATTTAGGCAAAGAAGAACCTGAGGCGCGTCATCTCGATCTGTATCGGGTGGCGGGACCCATGGGTTCAACGCCTCTCTCGGGTGCATCCGTGTTCGGGCAGCTCAGGATGCGCGGTCATCGGACGGATCGCGAAGGCACCGGCCAGAGGCAGACCTCTGCAGCGCGCCACACCCTTAGGCGGTTGCCAGTATCACCAGGCCCAGCGCCACCACCCCACCTCCGAGGGCGAGCTTCACACCATCGCGGTGATGCAGATTCCAACGCGCCATCCGATTCAGACCCGCGCGGGATGACGCCAAAAGCAGGATCGCCACAAGCGGCAGGATGAACATCACATTGTAAATCAGCAGATAGCCATAGCTGACAGCGAAATCCGCCTGCAGCGCCAGCAGGCTGACGATGGCGATGTAAACAGCGCCCGAGCACGGTACGGTGCAGAGGCTGATTAACGCGCCCAGACCGAACATTGTCGCCGCCGAGGCTGCGCCGTCAACGCCGCGCGCGCGGCCCGCAACCCAGCGTGGTGCCGCCAGTTTCGGGCCAAACCCGGGCAGGAAATAATCCTTGAGCATCCACAGGCCCAGCAGGATAGACAAAAGCGCGCCCAGACGTGCGCCCAGATGGTTCTGCGCCAAGGCCGAAGAGACCCGCATCAATCCGGTTCCGAAGAGAAGGTACGCCAGAAAGATGGCGAAAATGAACGTGCCGCCGTTCAGGAGCATTCGACGCCGGGCCAAGGCGACGCCATCCGCGCCGGCACCGCCGACGGTCGCCAGAAGTGCCGTGATAAACAGCAGCAGCAGCGTGAAGGAGCAGGGGTTGATCCCGTCCACGATCCCGGCCACGACGATGACCGGCAGAGTGACCTCCGGCATGGACAGGGCTCCCGAAACGCCGCTCATCAGGCTGGCCGGGCTTTGCAGCCAGCCAGCCGCGAGACCGATAGCCAGCGCCGCTATCGCCGCGATCACCGTGAAAACTAGAATCGGTTTTCGTGCAATCATCGTCACGCCTCCACGGTCAGAGAGCCATGCATGTAAGGATTGGCCTGGCCACCGCAGCAGATACCGCAATAGAAATCGTAGGTTCCCGGTGTATCTACGGTGAAGCTGACGCGCTCTTCGCTCAGAGGAGCGACGAGCACATCGAGCTCGAGCTCATCGATCGCGAACTGATGCCAACCGCCGCCATCGGTATGCAGGGCGTTATCCGGGTTGACCAATTGCAGATCAATTCGCTGCCCGGCCCGCGCGACAAGCGTGTTGGGGGCGAAGCCGCTCATGGAAATGGTCACGGACAGGGCCCCTGCCGGAACCTCGCGCATGTTCTGACGTACTGCCGGCCACAGAAAATAGCCAGCCGCGGCCAGCGTGCCGCCACCGATCAGGCCAAAGCTCAGGAAACTGCGGCGACTGGGTCGGTTTGGGGCGTCTTCTGGCGCGCGATTGGGCTGGTTAGGGCTCATGCTCGATAATCTCCTGTCATGTGATCCGTTCGGATTGGTTGCGGCCGGCGGTCGGGCCGCCGGCGGTTATACCCGTCAGGCACGCGGCCTGCTGCCCAGATAGCCCAGAACGACCAGCAGCACTGACCCCGCCCCGAACGTCCAGAGCATCCAGGTCGGCAAATAGAAGGTCATGTAGACGTTCCAGCCAATCCAGCTGAGGCTTTTGGTCACCAGCGATGGCGTACCCGTCAGCGACCCGCCCAACGTGCCGGTGATGGTGATAACCAGGGCCCCGATGGTCGCCAGAACGAGAGTGATCCAGCGTTGCGCGCCGACATAGAGATGGCGGCGAAAGCGATATCCAAGCACGCTCATCACGGTCCAGTAGCTCAGCGTCCAGGTCGCCAATATGATGTGGTTGCGCCCCAGCGGCGACTCGGTGATCGCCGACCACGGATAGATCGTCAGGCCCAGACCATAGGTCACAAAGCCCGCCAGTGTCCCCAAGGCGGCCAGCGGCCAGATCGCCTTTTGCAGGCGCACCGCGAATTGTGAGTCCGACAAGCAGCGGACCAGGATGAACAGATAGGCCGTCACCCAGAGCGCCACCGGGAAATGCGCGACGAGAATGTGGTAGACCGGGCTCAGCGACCAAGAGGAGGCACTCTCGGCGGCCAGCGCCCCCTCTCCGCCTGCGCTTTGCGCAAGCGCCGCGCCAGTCGCTGTCAGCACGACGCCGATCGCGACCAATCCGATGCGGCTGCCGCGCATCATCCGTGCAGAGCGTTTCATGATGTCTTCCTTTTCGAAGGGGATCAGGGGGATTGGTTGGTTGGCCGGACGGGTCATTGCGTTTCCTCCCGGCGGCGCATCAGCATATTGACGCTGATGCCCATCCCGACGATCAGCCCGAGGCTGGCGATCAGCGTCCAGAGCCACTGATTGCGAATCTCCTCGGCAAATTCCATCTGGACGCCATACATCGCCAGCTGCTCTTCGCTGTGACGAACGGCGACCGGCACCCGGGCCGCGATGCGATCAGCACCGGGGTGCAGCTCTGGGTTGGTCAGACGACCCCAGGTGACCTGCCCGGGGTAGAATGTGGTGAGCTCGGTCCAGGGTTGAGACCAGTCAGGCTCGGTTCCCGGCTCGATTCGGTCGGCGACCAGTTGGGCGGATTGTTCCAACCCCAACGACACGGGCAGCGTCACGTAGTGCCAACGCATGGTCGACGCGTTGCGGAACACCGCAAAGGCCAGATCATAATTGCCGCCATCGCGGAAGATCTTATCGTCCAGCGTATTGCCGGTATCCATGTCCCGGACCAGCGTCACGTCCCAAAACCCGTCGCTCCAGCGCGCCGCCGAGGGCTGGGTCACGTCGCCGCGTGAGCCGTCGGTCGGTCGCAAAAAGCGCCGCGGAATGGTGTCACCGTTTTGCCAATCCAGCGTCGGGTCAAACGGCACTGCGGTCTCAGCACTGAGATAATAGGTGTCGTCGAACCCGACATCACCGGCGATCACCGCATCCAGCGCCAAGGCCGGGCTGCCGGCAACATCCGGGTTGAACATATAAAGCGGCTGTCCGGTCTCGCGGTCAAAATTGGTGGTATAGGGTCCGGTTCCCGCATCGCCGCCGCGTTCATCGGCAACAAACCCGTCATCGCCCAACCCGATGGGGTTGGAGCGGCTCGACCGCCATTGCCACAGGTCAAGGAACTGTCCTGCGGCGCGCAGCATTTCCAGATCGCTTTCGGGTCTGATCGCGTCGAACTCATTGGGGTCGGTGCGGGTGGAGGGCAGGTATTTGGTGCGTTCCTCATCGGTTTCGGGCACGCCGGTAAAGGTGGTCAGCCCGTCGCCAATCGTGATGTACCCGCCGTAGCGTGAAAACAGCGGCACCGACCCGTCATCGATCATCATCGCGACCCGGTCTTCGGTCAGATACTCGGGGTTGGGCCCCAAAGCCTCGCCGCCGCGCGCGACCCATTCACCGTCCTGATAGACCAGGACATCATTGAAAATTGCTGGGCGCTGCGCGGGCCACCGGTAGCGGAACCAGATCCGATCGCCATCATAGGCGGCCCGCACCTGAAGCGTGCTGGTCAATTCATCGGGGATTACGATGTTGCGTTCTGGATCGTCGCGGACCACGCCTGTGCCATGCGTGACCCAGGCGGCGACCAGCAACCCGGCAAAGATTGCCGTCGAAGCCGCGAGATAGGTGGTTTGTCTTGCCATGTTGGATGCTCCTTACGGTGCCGTGATCGGCGCGCTTGCTTGACTGTCATCGGTGTTGATACTCAAAGATCGTGTCGACGGGGCCGCCTCCACCGGGCAGAACCGCGCGGACCTCGATCTTGTAAAGACCGGTCCGCGCGAACTCGAAATAGCCGCCATATGTCAGCTTATCGCCGATCAAAAATGGCTCGAGCTGCAGTTGCGTGCCGGCTAGGTCGGACTGGGCGAGGGTTGCGGTGACGGTGGCCGCGGTGATGCGCGCATAGGTACTCGCATCGAACAGAGCGATCTGTAGATGATGGATATGTCGGCCCTCGGGAACCCCGCCATGCATTCGCGCCTCGTCGGAACCGGGCGGAAAGCCACGTAGCGTTTCGGCGGGCATGATCGCAGAATACACCGCCACCCCATCGACGATGGCGTAATCGCTTTCACTTTGCCCATAGGCCGCGCTTGCGAACACGAGCGCAAACGCGCTCAATCCGTGCCTCAAGGGGCGCATCAGCCCGAAGGGCCATGCCGGTAGGCTGATCATCTTTGGTCCCTGTGTTAAGTGCCGGCCGTTCCTCCGACTAATGACACGGACGCGCGACGCGACGATCCATTACAGACTTTTTTTCTAAAAACTGAAAAAGGCCGCCTTGCACGCCCAGTCGGCCCGCAACGTGGCGGTGGCCTGGAGCCTGAGGTCCGGCCCCCTGACTTCCTCCGTATGGCGTGAATCACCGACCGAAAACCGAGCGGTGATTGGGGCAGGCATCTCTGGTGGAATGACTCGCAAATGGCACGTCTGGTGCTCTGCGTTCCGCAGTCCCATGACAAGCCGCGCATAGATGACAGGCACGTGCTGAGCGGCATAATATTCTCAACAGCTATGGCTTGCGCTGGCGAGATGCGCCCAAGGCGTACGAGCCGCACAAGACATTGCGCACCCGATGGAAGCTCATCAGATCAGCCAGCAACAAGCGTGCTCTGCTCTAACTGCGGATCGCTCAAAGGGGGCGCGGTCAATCACGCCGAGGCCGGGATGAGAGGCTGCGCACTGGAGTCACGAAGACCGCGACGGAACGACAGAATTCGGCTGCCAACGCTTGATCGTCATGTTGCAGCGGAAGGGTACGGATGGCTGCGCACAATTTGCCAGAGTTGTTTGAATACTTTAGGGATGAACATGCTGTCACCGCTTGGCTGAAACCTGCGGTTCAGGAATAGCGACAACGCGAAAAGGACGCTGGAATCCCAATGCATATGACCGAACAGAGCTGGGGGGGCCACCAGCCTGGCTTTTGTAGCGCATTTACTGGTCGAGACCGGCGAGATAGCAAAGCCCGAGCCTGTGGGAGCTTCCTTTTCGATCTCCTGTCCGGGCCAGAATAGCATTGTCATGCCGTGCCACAGGGACTGGTTCGTGGAACATTCCCCACCTGAGACTCGGTGCGTATATCTCTGGGCCGACCGATGAAACCACGTCTGAAAGAGTAGCAGGACATCGCTTCCCCCTTGGCGAGGTAACTTCATGGAATTGCCTCCACGACCTTGTTCGATCCGTCCTGTTGAGATCGGACCTGCCGGAGATTACCATGTTGGATTGCCACCCCCCTGTGGCCCTGCCGAAGTTGATCCCAAGCAAAGGCGACCAGCGATGATCGAGCGCTCTACAAATATGGTTCGGGGCATCGAAGTGGTACATCTTTCCCTGGTTCCCGCCTGCAAGAACGAGGTCATCGCTCTGGCAGCGCTTTCCGATGGCGCAGAAGGGGCGCGCGTGTTCTTCAACTCTGCAGCCCGCCCCGACAAGGTGGCACCGTGTGCCGGTGGATTTGTTCCGACACAGATCTTCCCCATGCGTGGCAAGGCTGGGCTTTGTGTGGAGGGAACAGTAGCTGACGAAATGGGGCATACGGTCACCCTGACTTATGATGGTGCGCCGCTGAACGTGCCGCTATCGGCCTCGCGTGGCGAACTTCTTGCCGGGCAGGACTGTCTGCTGAGCACACTTAATCAGGCGCTGTCGGTGCCGGTCGACGCGGATGACAACGCACTTAACCCACTGGCCGATCCAGCCTATATCCGTGGTTGGCTGGCGCATCATGCGCGCCACCAGGGTGCCACGGCGGCGGTATTGCTCAACCGGCTGGGCCCAGGCGGGGCGGGCACGAACTTTTGCGAGAAATTGCGTGCGGAACTGGAGGCAGAGCCCGTCTTGCTGGCCCGGATCGTGGTGCTGGATGTACCTGGACCGACAGGGCGCGTGGGTGAGCCGGACGAACGGCATCTGATTTGTGCTCCCGATGCGCCGGGCAAGAGTCGGATGCAACCACCCACAGCCGATCCCTGGCGCGCAGTCTTTGGCGACGAGATCCTTCTGGAGTTCCTCCGCCTCGCTCTGTTCCCCAACGCCGATGGAGTTGCCTATCTCGACTTGTCCGACTGGCTGTCTCCACCGCGTGAGGGTCAGGGCACGGTCTTTGAGAACTCCCGCGCGGCACGCCCAGATCCGTTGATTTCGCTGACAGGGTTGCGCGCGTTTGCGTGGAAACTGCCTAACAGCCGAGAGGCGCACCCCGGAGATCATATCTGTCGCCCCTTCGACCTGAAGGCCGCATTTACACGTTGGGTGTTCAGCCCTGCCCAGGGGCGAAATGTGCATCATGTCTGGAGGCCCCATCGGATTATCGGGCTGGAAGCACAACCTGCTCCACAGCAACGGCTTTGGCGATTTACAGGGTTACGCCACCCCGGGGCCGCCCCGTCACAGTTAGTGCCGAAAAGCAGTTTGCGTGAAAACGCCGAGCTGCTGGACCTGTCGCGGCAGGTCTTCGGCCACGACCCGTTTCGTGTGCCTGAACCGGCGATCGACGCGGAGGCCGTCACGGTGCCCGCTGCCAAGCGGGGCGACAAGATTGTGCTGGTCACAGCGATGAAGAACGAAGGTCCCTTCCTGCTTGAATGGATTGCCTATCATCGTGCCATCGGGGTTAGCGACATCATCGTCTTCACCAACGATTGCACTGACGGCACCGATACGTTGCTTGATCTGCTGGCGAGCCGTGGCATCGTCGAACACTACCCCAATCCGTTTCACGAAATGGGGCTTAGGCCACAGCACGCGGGCTTTCGCGCGGCTGAGAAAATGGAGACAGTAGAGACCGCGGATTGGTTGATGACCTTGGATGTTGATGAATTCATCAATGTCCATGTCGGCGGCGGGCATCTGCGGGATCTGTTCGCTGAGGTGGGGGATGCGAACATGATCTCCTGCACCTGGCGGCTGTTCGGCAACTCGGACCTGGCGCATTATGAGGACGATTTCCTGTTGCGTCAGTTCACCCGCTGCGCCGCCAAAAGCGCCGCGCGTCCGCATCAAGCCTGGGGATTCAAAACCCTGTATCAAAACAACGGTATCTTCCGAAAACTGGGGGTTCATCGGCCGAAGGGGTTGCAGGGCGCTGCGGTGAAGCATCTCAACTGGGTCAACGGATCAGGTCATGCGATGCCGGAAAAGGAATTCCGGTCCGGCTGGCGCAGCAACATCGGTACGATTGGCTATAATCTGGTTAGCCTTAACCACTACGCAGTGCGCTCGACCGAAAGTTTTCTGGTCAAACGCGACCGTGGCCGAGTGAATCATGTGGACCGGGATCAGGGCGCAGCCTACTGGTTTCGGATGAACCACAACACAACCGAAGACACATCCATCCAGAGGATGATCCCGATACTGGAGGCGGAATGGGCGGCGTTGATGGCCGACCCCGAGATCGCAGCCGCGCATGATTATTGTGTCACCTGTCACCGCGCCAAGATAACCGAGCTCATGAAGCAACCCGAGCCGCGCGCGTTCTATGACGACCTCAACAGCGACCGTTTTCGTACTCTGTCGCGGCTGCTCCCGGCATTCGGGTCCAACGTGTTTCTGGCCGGGCCCGAATCTGTGCCGCAAGAGCTGATCGAGCGGTTTAGCGGAGCGCCGCTGCCCGATGATTTTTACTTCACCGTTGATCGACCTCTGGACACAAAGCACTGATGCGCGCCCTGATCGTCACCTGTGTCCGAAACGAGGCTCCCTTCCTGCTGGAATGGATCGCCTATCATCGGCACATCGGGTTTACCGATTTCCTGATCTACTCAAACGATTGCGATGACGGCACAGACGATCTGCTCGATCGGCTGGCACAAATGGGCGTGGTTGTGCATGAGCGCAACCATGCGCGCGGCAAAAAAACCGTGCAGTGGCGCGCGTTAAGCCGGGCGCGGCATCACCCACTGACGGACAAAGCTGACTGGATTTTCGGAACCGATGTCGACGAATTTTTGTGCATTCACAAAGGCGACGGCCATCTGCGCGACCTCATTGCAGCCTGCCCTGGCACCCCCGGCTTTGCTATCCCATGGCGAATGTTCGGCAATAACGGGGTCGTCAAATTCGAAGATCGACCGATCCTGGAGCAGTTTACGCGCGCGGCACCCGACGCCTTGCTTTGGCCGTGGCGTGCCGTGCAGTTCAAGTCGCTCTACCGGGCCGACCCAAAGTACCAACGGCTTGGCGTGCACCGTCCCCGCCTAAAGAACGGCGAGACGCATGGACCCTGGGTCGACGGCAACGGTACGCCATTGGCAGAGACCCCCGGTACGGTGGTCCCAACTTTGAAATCACGCTATGGGCTCGTGCAGATCAATCACTATGCGCTTGGATCGATGGAGAGCTTTCTGGTCAAAGTCGCGCGGGGCAAGCCGAACCACACCCATGATGCCATTGATCTGGCCTATTGGTTGGACAGAAATTTCTGCGCAGTCGAAGATCGATCGATCCTGCGCCATTCAGAGGCGGTGGCCGAAGGTGTGGCGGCGTTGCGGGCCGACAGCGAAGTTGATCGGCTGCATCGCTTTGGCGTCGATTGGCGGCGGTCGCGGATTGGAGCTCTAATGCAGGAATCCGACAGTTTTTACATGCTGACGAGGATGATGCAGATGCCGCCGACGCGGGTGTTGTCACCTGCGCAACAAACCCTCCTGTTCAAAGGGTTAATGTCAATGCGCCGCGCGCAAACCGCCCGTAAATCTGCAGCCGCGAAATAGGGTGGCACCGCGTCCGACGTCGCGGTGCCCGGCAGTGCACACAACAAAATCGGGAAGGACAACAGACGTGACTTCTCTGCCCTCCGCGGGAAGACCGTTGTTGAAATGCGTCGAAGTCTGAAGGATGTTACCGTAAAAGACCAATATATCGAGCGAGCGACCATGGCCAAAACAAAAAGCTTAATTGTATCTGCGATGCGGGACGAGGGTCCCTACATCCTGGAGTGGATCGCGTTCCATCGATCCATCGGGATCACCAATTTCCTAGTTTATACCAACGATTGCAGAGACGGCACGGATTTGCTGCTGGACCGCCTGCAGCAAAATGGTGTGCTCACCCATGTCCGCAACAAGGTCTTAAAACGAGGTCCGCAAAAGTCGGCCTTCAAGGCAGCGATGGAACATCCAGCCTACAAGGCCGCAGATTGGGTCTTGGCCAGTGACGTTGACGAATTCCTGAACATCAAGGTTGGTGCCGGACATGTTGATGATCTGCTGGCGCTCTATCCCGACGCCGACGCGATCCCCGTTTGTTGGCGGATGTTCTCGCATAATGGCCATGAGAAAATCATTCCCGGTTTCTCGATCGAAGCCCTGACGGATGCGGAATCTGCTGTTGCCGATCCGGCCGCCGTTGGTCGGTTTGTAAAGAGCTTCTTCAAGCCTAATCCTGAATTGAAGCGGATCGGAACGCACGCGCCCGTCTACACCGAGGATTTTGAGGCAAAGGCAAAATTTGGCACCTCATGGTGCACGCCAGAGAACCGTGACGACCCGCGACGTCCCAAAACTGACTATGGCTACGACATCGCGCAAATGAACCACTATGCGGTTCGTGCGATTGATCCGTTTCTGCTCAAGCGGGATCGCGGTGATGTCAATTTCATGGCAAACCGCCTTGAGGCGGATTATTGGGTCCGTTGGTGCCGTGGAGGCACGCAAGACACATCGATCCTGAGGCATGCCGCCGGCATGAAGAACGAACTGGGCGAGTTAACCAAAGATCCGCTTGTTCGCCACCTACATGACGGCGCGATCGAGTTTCACCACAATCGCATTCGTGAGTTGTTAGAGACCCCTGAATATCGAGCCCTCAAGGCGCAGATTCTTGCCCATTCTCCGGGAACGCCGACAACCAAGAAGACCGAGAATCCCAACCTCGCAGCGACCGAGCTAGCCCTCAAAGCGCCCGGCCGGCATAAAAATCGGCTGCTGATGCTGGATCAGTTGCCCAAGCATGGCCGCGGGGCCGAAATCGGTGTTTGGAACGGCGGCTTTTCCGAATTCATTCTAGAAGTGACAACCCCCCAGGAGCTGGTGCTAATTGACCCTTGGGATCTCCTGTCAGTGCAATCTGACGAAGAGCGCACCCATAAGAAGCACGCCGATACAGATTTCATGGCTGACATGTTCCAGAACGTCACCGAGAGATACGGCCACTTGGACAACGTGAACATCGTTAAGGGGTTTTCCTCTGATGTCTTGTCAAACTACCCAGACGACTACTTTGACTGGGTCTATGTGGATGGAAATCACCAATATGACTTTGTTAAACAGGACGTCGAGCTGGCATTCCGGAAAGTGAGAACCGGAGGCATCGTTGCGGGTGATGATTTTTTCTGGAAACGAGATGGGCGAATGCACGTCAAAGAAGCGGTCCTGGATGCCATGAAAAATCATGGCATGACCAACCGACCGACGCGCATGGGGCAGCAATACATGATCGTTGTCCCGGAAAAGCCGTTCTCATTTGCTGAGGTCGACTGAGGTCACCTTGCGGGGAACGCATCTCTCATCGCCTCAACCAGCTCTGGGCTCAGAACAAGATTCTGTTCGCTAATCGAACGATCGAATTTCCACCCGGTTGAAACTTGACGAAAGTGCCAAATCAGGAAATTCGGATCCACAGGGTCTTTTGATGAGTCAAGGAAGTGTGTCAGCCATTGTTTGCCCCGTTGCGGGCCATTTGGTGCGACACACCACTTGCGATTGGCTTTTGGCTTGCCTGTCGCACTGACATGGCTGTGGGTGCAGTGGCGCGCGTAGCCGTTGGGCCCTGGTTCGAGGGCATACGCCCACTCCGCGTTAGCTCTTAAGTAGCCACAGGTCGATGCGACCGTAGCGTCAAAAACCGATTTTCCGTCGAAGGAATGGAAAAGTTCGTCAATGTCCGCGTTTACGACCGCTCTGGCCTTTGCGAAAAACCTCAGGCGCCCCAGCTCCGCCAAAGATCTCTGGAGGAATAAAGACGCGTATCCGGCTTTGTTGGCGGCCGTCGGCCCAAAGGGATACCGCGCGCGCAAAATGGCGACCTTACGCAGCCCAGGTACATCTGCCAGTGTCCGGCGTAAATCGGAAAGGCTGTAGTCGGTGGAGCCATTGTCGCTGAGTACAACGGTTTCCGCTCCGTGCATCTTGACGTAGTAATTCAGCCAATCCGAAATCCAATCCAGACGATTGTTCAACGAAATCGTGTAAATGCCATTTAAGCTGGAAAACTCTTCCACATAGGATCGACCTATCGGAATTGAGCCGCCAAACAGGACATGTTTCAATGTCAGAACACCGCCGTCTTGCGCATCCAACGCCACGA
>Ga0316207_10003376_pt1 | contig 14917 bp, 16 predicted proteins | sample 6weekpyrite_MG_FD_204943 | JGI IMG/M metagenome (GOLD analysis project Ga0316207, IMG submission 204943) | Microbial mat bacterial communities from mineral coupon in-situ incubated in ocean water Damariscotta River, Maine, United States -... | ecosystem: Environmental > Aquatic > Marine >... | reverse complement strand
GTGATTGGTTTGCCGGATAGAATGCTGATTAAATTACTCATAACAATTCCCGTTTCTGTATATCTGGCAGCAAAAATAAACGAACAACGTATAATTGTCAAAGCTTTTTTAAACGTAAAGCGTATATTAATTTCGGAAAATAATCGAAAAATGGATGAAATGAGGGCAGGGAGGGGTCGATATTACGAAGTTTTCGGGCAAAAAAAATCCTGCAAAGGTCGCAGGACTGTGGATTTGGGCTTAAAGGGGCTTAGTTGCTGAGTTTGGCAATCTCGGCGAAGTCGATCACTTCATTTTTCATGGCTTTGTCACTTGTTGGCGGTAGGTTTCCATCTAATAACAGGCGCAAATAGCGATCCCGAATGCGTTTGAAGAGGTCGTGTTTGTCGTGTCGGGACAGGTTTATATCCAGTTCGCGTTCAAATATATCGACAAATTCCATTGCTTTTATTTCGGCCTCGTCCTCGATGTTCGCAATGGGTAGATTATCTCGGTCGATATTCAGGCCGGTTTCGTGAACTCTATCGAGCCAGCCTTCTGAGTAACCGGCGGCGTTTTCAATTTGTCTGGCGACACTATCGCCCATGTTTTCGGGTGTGCCGCCTCTGGGTTTTAAATAGCGAGATATTTGCGAGCCGTTCTTGTCCATTGCATCAGCCAATAGTCTGGGCTTGCCGCTAAATTTCTCATTGAGTGCAGTTTGTAAGTTAACGCGTCTTATTTCGTATATGTTCATAGTTTTAATTTAGTCTATTCAGTCCTTGAAAGAAAAACGAAATCCGTATATATTCTAATAAATACACTAATAACGTAGATATTTGAAGCCATGAGCCTATTGAATTATTGGAAAAATCTTGAAGATGCGGAGCGGGTCACACTCGCGCAGCATCTTGATGCCTCTTTAATGACTGTCCAGCAAAAATACATGTGTCCGGCGCATTCGCGAGAAGTGCCTAGAAAAAAACGCATGAATCGATTAATCGAACTGGTCTCGGACAAGGTAAGTCGTGACGAGGTGTTGAATCATTTTTACCCGTTTGATCAAGACGTCGAAGAGCATAGAGAGGCCGGCTGATTTGTCGTTTTTTATCTGTTTAGCTGTGGGCTGATTATGTCGAGGCCGTTATACAGAGACCCGACTTTCGATGCGGTGGTGGCGATGCAAATTGATATAAAAGGCTGCGCGGTTTGTGAGCGTCGCCGAAAAGTTTTTAAGGATGCGTTCGCCTGTAAGGTAAATAAAAAATTTCCGGCTTGTCGACAACAACCGGGCGGCTTTCGACTTGATGAGGGTGAGGATGGAAAACAATAACGGTGTGTTAATGGAAGCGAACAGCTTGGTGCATGGTGATCGCAATGATGACTATGGCCACCCGTTAGATGACTTTACGCGGACCGCCAAAATGTGGTCGGCGATTTTGAATGTCGACGTGTCTGCACAGCAAGTGGGTTTGTGCATGTGCGCTTTGAAAATTAGTCGTGAATGCAATAAACCCAAACGCGACAATCTGGTGGATCTGGCCGGTTATGCCGAGACGATTGACATGTGCAATGCGGAAGCCGAAAAACGTAAACAATTTAAGCCTGGTCAGATCATTGAGCTGGATTAAAGTTTGTCAAAATTCACAAGAGAATAATTATAATAAATGCAATTATTAACGCTTGATATTGTCGCCGACGCCATTGCGAATATTGACTATGATGACCGCGACACATGGGTGTCGGTTGGTATGTCATTAAAATCTGAATTTGATGACGCCGCTTTTTCGATTTGGGATCAATGGGGCAGCCAGCACAAAAAATACAATGCAAACAATGCAAAATCAGTTTGGAAGAGCTTTAAAACCGGTGGCATTAGCATTGGAACTTTTATTCATTTGGCCAAAGAATCTGGGTTTTCATTTCCTAGAGAAGAATTGAGCGACGAAGAAAAAACACGAAGAAAGGAAGAGGCTAAACGTCGACGAATTGAACAGGAAAGAATACAGGCCGAGCGTGTCGAACAGGATAAAAAAAACGCGGAAGAGGCTGCGCAAAAAGCGGCTGAAATGTGGGCTAAATTACCAGACAAAGGTCACTCGGTTTATTTGCAAGTAAAAAAATCTGATGGCTACGGCCTAAAGTTCACACCCGAAGGATCGGCGGTCGCCAAAGTTCAAGATATAGATAATAAAATTCACGGCATTCAGTTTTTATTGCCGGACGGTCGAAAACAATTTTGGCCGGTCAATATGCGAGTAACCAGCCATTATCACCCGATTGGCAATATCTCCGATTCAAAACATAACTGTATTGGTATTTGTGAAGGTTATGCGACTGGGGACACAATACATCAAGCCGCATCGATTCCATTATTCGTGGCCTTTAATGCGGGTAATTTATCGGCGGTTTCCAAAGTGGTGCGCGAACGCTATCCCGACCACGACATCATTATTTTTGCAGATGATGATTACCAAACAAAAAACAACCCCGGCATAGCCAAAGCCAAAAAAGCAGCCAAAGAAATCAAAGGTAAAATTTTGATTCCTGAGTTTTCGTTTCGAGAGGACGACGACTGGACCGACTTTAATGATCTGGCCGATGTTGAAGGTCTCGGCGTTGTTCGTGACCAGATCTTACCAATGATTTATGCCTTGCCGGAAAAAAACAAAAAAGGCTCGGCTTTTGAAGTGCCGGTCGGTCAGGAATGGCAGTGGAAGTTCAGCCGAACGCAAAGCGGCAACCCGCGCGCTGACGTGAACAATGCGCGCCTTGTTTTGGCGAACGACGATCGATGGGATGGTGTGTTGGCCTATTGCGATTTCAATTGCGCTGTAATGAAAATTAAACCGCCGCCTTTCGAAGACAATGCCGAGACCGGTGAGTGGTCGGATGCTGACACGGCACGGCTTCGATGTTGGCTGGCCGAGCATCATGATTTTTCACCCAAAACCAACGACGTCGACGACGCAGTGTTGGTGGCCGCTCAGGCTAAAAGATTTCATCCAGTGCGCGAGTATTTGAACGGCTTGGTGTGGGATGGCGAAGAACGGGTCGACACCTGGTTAATGGATCTGATGGGCGTTAAATTCACACTGTATAACGTGGCTGTGGGTAAAAAATGGTTACTGGGTGCGGTCGCTCGTATTTTTCAACCGGGCTGCAAAATGGACAATGTGCTCATTTTTGAAGGCGGTCAGGGCAAGGGTAAATCGACCTCTTTAAAAATTCTCGGCGGTGACTGGTTCAGTGATACCCATTTCGAATTAGGGACAAAAGATGCCTATCAGCAAATGCGTGGTGTTTGGATCTACGAAATGGCTGAACTCGATGCCTTCAACAAAGCGGAAAGCACAAAAGCCAAAGCGTTTTTCACAGCACAGGAGGACAACTACCGGCCGAGTTATGGCCGCAGAAATGTACGCATTCAACGCCAGTGTGTTATCGCGGGCTCGACCAATCAGGACCATTACTTAAAAGATGTCACGGGTAACCGGCGTTATTGGCCGGTGCGTTGTACCGAGATCGATCTTGAGGGTTTGCGTGATGTACGCGACCAGCTCTGGGCCGAGGCCGTCCACCGATATAAAGACGATCAGTCCTGGAAAGTACAGCCGGAAGAGTTCGAGTGTTTTGCTGAAGCACAGGAAGAGCGTTTTCTTTCTGATGGCTGGGAGGATGACATTGTCGATTGGCTCGATAATGCCGCCAATAAATTCATTAATCTTTTTACATTGGGTCAGATCATGCGTGAAGGGTTGGACATGATCACAAAAGACATTAACCCACCGAGCCAGACGCGGGTCGGCAATATCATGAAGCGATTAGGCTGGAATAAAGTCAGGCGAAGACGCGACCTTGATAACACTGGCGTTAAAAAGCCGATGTGGTTTTATGAGCGACCAGCAGCCGAGCAAATGGCCGATGCTGACACAGGCGATCCAGATTAGCTTTGATGGTAGAACAACAGCGTGGATCATTAAGAGCAAGCTATGACGCGGGTGTTCTACCTGTTCTACCCGATCCACCCCTTTTTTACATGCGTGTAACTAAGTAATACATCACTGATAGTGTTTTATTTTTTTTAAACCGAATCATATATAAATATTTTTTTAGTCATAGAACAGATAGAACAGGTAGAACAGCCGCATCGCATAAGCCTGCGAGTGATCTACCCAATTGATCTACCCCCCTTTAAGGGTGGATCGCTGACAACAAAAGCACAGGAGAATTTTTTTATGAGCTCTGTTCATGCTCGTCTTATCGAAGCATTAGAAATCGAATTGACGGATGATAACGGCGTCGATGAGATTAGACGTTTATTAAAACTGTGGTCGTTATGGACTAAGCAGGGCGCTTACCCTGGTGCAAAAGGTTTTCCAAAATCATGCGCGTTTATTTATGCAGGGCAAAACCGCGGACACGGTAACCAGATCGAAGCAGATGACCCGGAGGCGATTAAGGTTGAGCGCGGCATGTGTCAGTTGCGCATGTATAACAAGCGCGCATATTTCGCGCTGGTGTTTAAGTATCTTCAGGATTTAAAAAACAAAGAAGCGGCCGGCTTATTAGGTTACAAACAAGTCAATCGATATCTGGCACTAAGAGAAGCGGGCGAGCATTTCATTGCAGCATGGATGACGACAAAAACATTTTGACAGTGTACAAACTTTTTGTTACAAACAAGCCACTCTAGCAAAGAAGCCACTAACGAAGCCCCAACGAGAAATCGACGGGGCTTTTATATTGCGTGAAATAAAAACACCGAGGGAAGTATGTCATCCATGAACGATATGGAAGCCGGCCAACTTATCGCAGCAGTTAATCGACTATCGAAAGATGTAGAGAAACTAACGGAGCGTATCGAAGATTTAGACGGGCAGTTAAACAAAGGCAAAGGACTTGTGGTCGGTGTGTTTCTGGCGGCTGGTGGCTTAGGTGCGGCAGCTTCGTCAGTGCTGGCAAAATGGTTGGGCGGTTAGAATAAAAAATAATTTTATTCTAATACAAAAAGGTACTCCCGAAGGGTCTGTCACCTACGGGTTCAAAGCTCGCGGTTTTATTGCAGAATTGAGATCCTATAAGGGGTTCCGTTTCCTCATTGCTTTATTGTTAATTAGTTGCTTAGGTTTTTTTATGACAACCCAGATAGACATTGCAGATCATTTGGATATGTCAGACAGAAACCTGCGAGAGGTTTTAAAAAAATTAAATCTCGATCATCGCAAACATTCAAAAGATGAAATTCGAATCGCCTATATTCGACACTTACGTGATCAGGCATCCGGTCGTGGTGGCGAAGATCAGGCATCGTTAACAAAAGCACGAACACGCGAAGCGCGAATCAATGCAGATTCTAAAGAGCTTCAATATTTTAAAGACGTTGGTTTACTGGTTCCGGTTGAGGAAATTGAACCGGTGCTGACAAGCTGGGCCGTGCTGGCCAGATCGGAAACAACTAATGCACTTAATAAAATTAGAATTAGCATCGAGAGCAAATACAACATTAAGATCGATCAGGACTTAATAGATGGACCGCTTGTCGATGCCTTCGCAGCTATTGCAAACTACCCAAAAAACAATGGGTGCAATGTTGTTGAGGATGGCGGAGAAGTGGACACCGCCGCGTAAAATTTCAACGCTGAAATGGCTGCGCGAAAAAAATTATTATTTACCTTCAGAGGGTGCGGCGTTACCGGGTCCTTATAATCCTGATTATGTCCCTTATCTCTGGGGTATATTTGCAGCGCTTGATCACCCGGACTCGAAAGTCGTTGTGATGCAAAAAGCGGCGCAGGTTGGCTGGACTTATGGCTTAATCGGATGGCTCGGAAAAAAAATCGACCGAGAGCCGTGCCCGTTAATTGTGTTGTTTCCGAAGGATGGATCGGCGCGTGAATTTTCAGATGAAAAATTCACACCCGCCGTGAAATCATCACCGGCATTAAAAGAAAAGATCGATGTTTCAACCAGTAAAAAATCTGGCAATCGAACTTTGTTTAAAAATTTCCCTGGTGGGTTTGCAAAATTTGCCGGTTCCAATTCAATCAGCAATGTGCAGTCGACACCGGCTGAAGTGGTGGTGGTCGAGGAACCGGATCAGACCTCTGAAAATGTAAAAGAACAGGGCGACGCGATTAGATTAATTAAGGAGCGTTTAAAACGATTCCTTAATGGCATCTTGGTGCTCGGAGGTACGCCTTCGGTCAAAGGTTTGTCGCGTGTCGAAGAGCAAATGGAGCTCTCCGATCAGCGCGTGTTACCAATTGCCTGTCATGAGTGCGGTGAAAAACACCCGTTAGATTTTGATAACGTCTCGTGGATTACGGTCGACGAGGGTATTCCGCATGCTGTCTTTGGACATGCGAAACCTGAGACGGCTGTCTATGCTTGCCCGCATTGCGGTTCGGTTTGGGATGATTGGCAGCGACAACAAAACGTCATCAACACCGTTAAAGAAGCCGAGGCCGATGGTGACCCGATGTTTGGCTGGGTTCCCACCGTGGAAACCACGGGTGGCGTGATTGGCTTTAAAGAATTAAACGAACTTTATGTTTGCATACCCGGCACAAGTTTGTCGGATGTGGTGCGCGATTATTTGGAAGCATTACACGATGCCGAAAAAGGTGATCAGTCGGGCTTGATTGTTTTCCAAAATTCAAAGCTGGCCAGAACCTACGAATATCAATCGAACATGCCAGAGGTCGAAGACCTTAAAGAGCGCGGCGACGATTATAAAGAATTTACCGTGCCCGATGGTGGCCTGGTGCTGACGGCGGGCGTTGATGTTCAGCACGATCGATTGGCAATCATTATCGTCGCGCACGGCCAGCACGAAGAAACCTGGCGAATTTTTGCCGGTGAAATTTCTGCAAAAAACAGCACGGTCGATATCAAAGATCCGATTTGGGATGAGCTGGACAATATATTGTTTACACCCAGGCAACACGTTCGTGGTTTTTCGATTCCGATGAGTGCGGTGTCGATCGATTCATCGGACGGTAGTACATCGGATGCGGTTTATCATTATGTGCGCAGCCGACAAGATCGCGGCGTGATGGCGGTCAAGGGTTCGTCGAATGATTACGGTAGCCGAGAGATTTACAGCTCACCGAAAAAAATCGATTACAAAAGCAAGAACAAAACCAAAGCCAGTCGACACGGCCTGCAGGTTTATATTGTGGGCACGTATAAAGCAAAAGATTTATTAATCGGTGATCATGGTCGATTGCACATGCTTGGTCATGGTGCGGGTCGCATGCACTGGTATGAAGATATCAGGGCAGATTATTTCGAGCAGGTCACGTCCGAGATTAAAGCACCTCACCGAAGCGTTCGCGGCAAGTTAGTTTGGCAAAAAAAATCAGGGGTTCGAAATGAGTTTCTTGATTGCGAAGTCATGAACCTGCATGCCGCGCGAAGTTTAAAACTGCACGCGAAGTCGGACAGCTGGTGGTCGACCCTTGAACAACAGCTGCAGCAAGACGATTTATTTAACGAGAAACAAACACAAACAACAACCTCGACAGAATCATCGCCACCGTCGTCTGACGATTGGATAGATACTGACGACAAGGACTGGATATAAATGAGCAACGCGACCGACATGTTGGATTTGTATATCAAAGCCGAAAAAGCCGTGCTATCAAATCAAAGTTACACGGTCGACGGTCAGTCAGTCACAAAAGCAAACCTGACAGAAATACGAAAGGGAAAAAACCAGTGGCAGCGCGTGGTCAATTCCGAGATGGCAGCAAGCCAAGGCGGATCCAGTATGAGCAGTGTGGCGGATTTTACTGAATGAATATTTTTGAAACAGCTATCTCAAAAATAAGTCCACAGTGGGCGTACCATCGCAGCCGTTATCGCGAGGCATTTGCCGCGTATGAGTCCGCCAAACCGTCACGACTTCGAAAAAACAAAGGCGATAATTCCAGTGGCAATACAGTTGTTGGCAAAGGCGCGGTCGCGATTCGTGCTTATGCGCGTGAACTCGAACAAAATTACGATGTCGTCGAAGGTGCGCTGAAAGTTTTAGTCAATAACACGATCGGTGCTAATGGCATCAATCGTGAGCCGATCCCAAAAAACAAGGACGGCAAAATTAACAGCGACTTTTCTGATGCCTTACTCAGTTTGTGGGACGACTGGTCCCTCGCGCCTGAAGTCACCGGCCAGTTTGACAATGGACAGATGGAACGACTTGCCGCGCGCACCTGGTTCAGAGATGGCGAGCTGTTATCGCAAATGCTTGAAGGTAACGTGCCGGGTTTGGTGCATGGTAGTCGCGTGCCTTTTTCCATTGAACTTATCGAGGCCGATCAGTTACCAATGGGATATTACGACAAAGAAAAAGGCATCCACCAAGGTATTGAGATCAATGCCTGGGGACGACCTCGCGCCTTTCATGTTTATAAAGATCATCCGGGCGACCAGTCGTATGTCTTCAACAGCAACACCAAGCGCATACCGGCCGCAAAAATTCTGCACCCTAAAATCGTCAATCGCATAAAACAGCTTCGCGGTGTCTCGATTTTTGCATCAGTAATCAGACGCATCGAAGATTTAAAAGACTATGAAGAAAGTGAACGCATTGCCGCGCGCGTTGCTGCAGCTTTAACGGCGTATATTAAAAAAGGTCAAGCCGAAGATTACAAAGCACCAACCGATCAAAAAGATCGTCATATAAAAATGAAACCGGGTTTAATTTTTGACGACCTACAGGAAGGCGAAGAAGTCGGCACGATTGATAGCAATCGACCATCGGGTTTATTGACTCAATTCCACGACACCATGACGCGATTTTTCTGTTCGGGTATTGGTGCAAATCACAGCAGTGTTTCAAAAAATTATAAAGGCTCGTTTTCGTCACAACGTCAAGAGCTCTCTGAAGGCTGGGTCAATTATTCATCCATCACAGCGATGTGGGTTGCACAGTTTAGTCGACCTGTCTGGCGTCGTTTTGTCGACATGGCTGTGTTGTCGGGCGCTGTAATAGTGCCAGACGAACTGGATATCAACACACTGTATGACGCTGAATATTATGGACCATCGCAGCCGTGGATCGATCCTAAAAAAGAAGCCGATGGCCTCAAGTCATTAGAGCGTTCAGGATACAAACCAGCACAACAAACCATTCGTGAGCGTGGCGGTAATCCGCGTCGCATACTTACGCAGATTAAATACTGGCGCGATGAAGCTAACCAGCTGGGCCTGGTGTTTGACACGGACCCCAAACACGACAAAGGCGCAGTCGACACCGAAGCGATCAAAGAAAAAGACGATGACGAAGATGACGAAGACGTCAATAAAAACAACACCGAAGACGATTAATATTTTTTTTGTTTCTCAAGAAACACAAACACCGGCCCGCATTGCGGGTTTTTTTACGCCTCCATTAAAGAGAGAGAGACCATGAGAAATCCATTTCAAATTAAAGCGGCCGGCGAAAATGAAGCTGAATTATTAATCTATGGCGACATTGGCGAGAACTGGTACGGCGAAGGAGTGGCCGCCAAAGAGACCGCCGAGAAACTATCGGCAATGGATGTCGAGACTATTACCGTGCGCATTAATTCTTACGGTGGCAGCGTGGCCGATGGCATTGCCATATTCAATGCACTGCGCGGTCACAAGGCAACTATCAACGTACATGTTGACGGTGTTGCAGTCTCGATCGCTTCATTGATTGCGATGGCTGGCGACACGGTGAAGATGTCAGAAAACACGCTGTTCATGGTGCATGCGCCGTGGGGTGGCATGTATGGCAACGCCAAAGAATTGCGCGAGTATGCCGACGTACTGGACACCTACGCCGAAGCGATGGCGAGCTCTTATGTGCGCAAAACGGGTCAGGATCACGACATCATCATGGCGCTGTTAACCGATGGCGTCGACCACTATTACACGGCAGCCGATGCCTTGGCGTTTGGTTTTGTCGATGAGATTCTGGACGAAGAAATGGCCGCCGCGGCTTCGGGTTTCGATCAATCAAAATTCATGAGCTCTGTGATTAAAGCGGGCGCTGAAAAAATTAAAAAAACGATAACACAACATTCACAAACGGCGGCCCCGGTCGCTGCCACTACTAAGCAACAGGAGTCAACGACAATGACTGAAGAAGAGAAAGCAGCGGCCAAAAAAAAGGCCGATGAAAAAATCGCAGCAAAGGCTACAGCAAAAGAGAAAGCCGCTGAAGACAAACGAAAAGCCGATATTCGCTCGGCCGTGAAACCGCACATGTCTCACGACGGCATGCAAGCGTTGGTCGATGAGTGTATCGACAACGGTGACATCACCGCCGAAATGGCCAAAGACAAAGTGCTGGCGAAACTGGGTGCAAGTTCAGAACCGGTTGCAGGTGCATCGAGCATTCAACACGGCGTCGACGAGCAAGAGAAAAAAGCCTCGGCGGCGATTGATGTGATTATAAGTCGCGTCGGTGCTCACAGAATGAAAGGCAATGGTGTTGCGCCAATGTCTGTCGATTTACAGGGCAATCCATTTGTTGGTAATTCGCTGATGGACATGGCAAGACACTGCTTAAAAGCCAGCGGCAAAAATCCAGATGGTATGGACAAGCGCGAAGTCGTGGCGCAAGCCTTTCAGACAACCAGTGATTTTCCTGTCATCCTTGAAAATGCAATGCATAAGGTATTACTTGCGGCATACACGACAGCACTGGACACCTGGTCTCGTTTTTGTAAGGTTGGAAACCTGAGCGATTTCCGTCCGCACAATCGTTACCGCACAGGCTCTATCGGCAACCTGGATAGCCTGAACGAAAAAGGCGAGTTCAAATCTAAAATCGTCCCTGATGGCGAAAAAGGAACGATCCAGGCATCAACAAAAGGCAACATCATCGCGATCACTCGCGAAGCGATCATTAACGATGATTTGCAAGCACTTGCTGATTTGTTCATGAACACGGGTCGCGCCTACAAACGCACCATCGAAGCGGCGGTCTATTCGTTGCTCGCCGAAAACGCAGGCCTCGGTCCAACACTCACCGACGGAAAAACGCTGTTTCATGCTGACCACGGCAACATCGGTGCAGCGGCGGCCATTTCAATGGCGTCGATCGAAGCTGATCGTGTCCAGATGGCAAAGCAAAAGGACGTCGGCGACAATGATTATCTGGATTTGCGCCCAGCTAAACTGGTGTTGCCTGTTGGCCTTGGCGGTACGGCACGCTCGATCAACGAAGCACAATACGATCCTGACACGCCAAACAAGTTACAAAAGCCGAACATCGTTAATGGTCTTTACGATGACATTATTGATTCGCCACGAGTAACAGGCACACGCCGTTATTCGTTTGCGGATCCTGACCAGGCTCCTGTGATTGAAGTCGGCTTCCTTGACGGCGATCAAGAACCGTACATCGAAACCCGTGACGGCTGGTCGACTGATGGTGCTGAGTTAAAAGTGCGCGGCGACTTTGGTGTGGCAGCGATTGATTATCGCGGCGCACAGACTAACGCTGGCGCTTAATAAGTCATCGGTAACGGCCGTGTAATTATTCACGGCCTTTTTATTTTTCATTTTTTCGGAGGTTGACCATGTCAACAAATCAAGTAAGCAAAGGTAAGACTTTGGATTATACAAATAGCGGCGCTGATATCGCGGTCAACAGCGTTGTTATTGTTGGTAGTTTAGTGGGTGTAGCGGCGGTCGATATCGCAACGGGTGAAACCGGCACACTGGATATTGAAGGGGTGTTCAATTTACCCAAAGTTGATGGCGCTGATATCACGCAGGGCGATACCGTCAATTATGACGTGTCCGTGTCTAAGTTCGATGACAATGCCGCGGTGGCGGCGGCCGGTGATATCACTGGCAGCTGTATTGCAATGGAAAGCAAAGGCGCGACAACGGGTGAAAACATCGCTGTCAAAATCAACGTGGGTGCTGGCACGATCACTTAATCGTATCGACCAGTATTAAAAAAGACCGGCATCGACCGGTCTTTTTTTTGGGAGAAAAAAACATGCCGACAGCTGCCGAACTGGATGCCGATTTGGATGGTATTTTCAATGACTGGAATGACAGCCTAACCGAAGGCGGCACAGATTATCCGGGCATCTATCAGGAAACAAACATCGAGTCAGGAAACTTTCAAGGCTATGCGCCTCTATTCACGGGTAAAACCAGCGACCTGATTGGAATTAATAAAAATACAATCGTGACGATCAGCAGTGATATTCAAGGACTGACGGCGGTTGCTTTCAAGGTGGTTGAAAAAAATCGAAGTGGCCGCCTCATGCGTTTGATTTTAGAAAAATCATGAGCAGTTTGGACGTTGATATCAAGCTCGATGTCAAAGACGTAAAAAAAGCGTTTTTATATTTAGAAAATAAAGCCATTGATCAGGCCGCGGCACGAAGCATTAACCGCACCGCAATGAAAGTGCGATCCATTAGCCGACGCATCATTGGTAAAAAAATCGGTCTTCAGCAAAAAGTTTTTAAGAAACAAGTCGACATCATTCGCAAGGCCAACAAAAACAAATTGCTCGCGGTTGTTGAGGCACGCGGTAAACACATAAATTTAATTGAATTTGTAACACCCAGTAAACGAAAGCCCGGTGCATTTAAAAAGCAAGCCGGCGTCAAGGTCAAACAATACGGCAAGCAGGTCGTGGTTAAAGGCTCGTTTATTGGTCGCGGTAAGAACAGCGGCAAAGTGCTGGTGTTTCAGCGCAGCGACATGGACAACAACGCATCCAGCGTGCAGGGCAAATATGGCCCCAGTGTTCCAAAAACTTTTATTAATAAAGAAATTTTAAAAACCATTCGGAAGGTTGCCGGTGAGACCTGGCAAAAAGAATTTGCGCACAATATTAAATATTACATTGAGCGCATGAAATAAAACAGTTTCAGTTTATAGGAGTAAACCAACATGCCCGTCATGCAAAAGTTTGATGATTTTTCCGAACAAGTAGCGTTAAAGCAGCACAATCTAAACACCGACACCCTGAAGGTCGCGCTTACCAATGTTGCGCCGGTGGCTACACAAACGGTTTTCGATCCAGTCACGAATCACGCTGCACCGGCAGCGGCCAACGGTTACACCGCCGGCGGCGAAGATGTCACCAACGCACTGTCCGAGGTGGGTGGTGTGGCAACGATCTCTGGTTCAGATATCACGTACACGGCCTCCGGTGGCTCAATTGGCCCGTTCCAATACATGGTGCTTTATAACGACACCAACGTCACTGACATGGTGGTGTCGTATTACGATCACGGCGCATCGATTACGCTGCTTGATGGCGAGTCGTTTGTGTTCGATATCCTGACTAATCTTTTCACTATTTCATAGGTGGCGGCAATGCATAACAGAGATAAATATCCAGAAATTTGGGCAGCAAAAGAAGCGGCCGAGCTTGAATTAAAACCGCTGATGGAAAAGCGCGCGGCGTTTACCGATCAGATTGCGGCGGTCGAATTACAAATTAATGTGCTGGAATCTGAAAAAGAACAGCTTAACGATTCAGCCATGCAGGACGCTGAACGTATTCATGAATTAAAAGACACGGTAGCACGCATGGCGAAAGCGATGGGCGCGAAAACCGCGGGCTAATCGATGACAGTTGATGTTCAAAAATTCGCCGACCCGGACGCGATCGGTGCTGGCACTGGGTTAAACTGGGCGGACGCTTATGTCGGCATGGCGGCGGCCTGTGTAGCGGAAGCCGGCGCGGCGGTTAACTGCAGCAATATTCACGAAGCGACCGTGGTGGTAACTTCGATGTTTACTGTGGCGAATGAGACCATCAACTTTTCACCATCGGGCGCGACGGCACGTTTTATAAACTTGTCCGGCAATGTCTTGCAATACGAAGTGAAGACAGGCACACCGGCGGTCGGTGATGATGTCACCGGTGTTGCGGGCAATGTGAACATCACCACGATTGACGACACCAGCGGCGGCCTGGTGACGATCAACTACCGTCGAAGTGCTGGCACAAAAGATATCACCCCGGTCGTCGTGGCGGCCGTTACCACGCTCAACAATCACATTAAATTATTGGGCGATTTTTCACTGACCAAAATCAGTGAAGCGGTGGCCTGTTATCTGAGTGTTGGCAACAACACCGGCATTAATTGCACGGCTAACCATTTAGAAGTGGTTGGGGTCCAGCTTGAATTTTCACCGACCCAAAATTCGAAACGCGGCATTGATTTTTCTGGCACGGGTTTGTGTACGGTGGATCGTTCTTTAATCTGGTGTACCGCCACCGGCGGCAATTATATTCGTGGCATCATCGCGGTTAGTGGTGATTTAACCGTGACCAATACCGTGCTGCAGGATATAAAACGCAGCAGCCAAGATTTCAAAGCGGTTTACGTTGGTGGCGCGTGTAATCTTAATTTTTACAACAATATTATTGATAACGCATACACCGCCATTACCAATGACTCGACCGGCATCGTTAATGTCATCAACACGGCACTGCTGGCGAATGTTGAAAGCAGCGGAACCGGCACAACGAATTTTGATCATTGCGCATCCAGAACCGGTATCGGCACAAACGGCATCGCTATTGCTGACTGGAACGACGCCGACGTTTATTTAAATATTTTCTTAAAAGAATACGGCCTTAAATTTGATTCGCTGTTCATCAATGCCGGCCTTGGTCCGTCGCTTGACGCTAACGTGCCGTTGTTTGATGTTGAAGGCAATAGCCGGCCAAACACGGCGACCACGGATATCGGTATTCAATACGACGCGGCGCTGCATGTTGATCCGAACGCGCCGCGCATTGTTTATTCATTTAATGACAGCACCGGCCTGGTCTGTGTCAATGATCAAAACAATCGACTGAACGGCGTCATCGGCGAAGAGTTGGTGGTGACTTACACCAGCCCGCTGTTGGTTCCTTATCAGTCTTACAGCACCGACGGCACGAATCATTACATCGCCAAAGCTGGCGTGA
>Ga0316207_10003375_pt1 | contig 14917 bp, 9 predicted proteins | sample 6weekpyrite_MG_FD_204943 | JGI IMG/M metagenome (GOLD analysis project Ga0316207, IMG submission 204943) | Microbial mat bacterial communities from mineral coupon in-situ incubated in ocean water Damariscotta River, Maine, United States -... | ecosystem: Environmental > Aquatic > Marine >... | reverse complement strand
AAATTTAATAAGATAAAGTCTCCCAGTTGAAAAAATCATGTGATAATTTATAGTGGAATATATCTATATAATTTGTATAGAAATTATTTGTTAAAAATAATACAAAGCACTTTTAACCAGGATGGTGATTGAGTGCAAGAGTTTGAAAGTCATACACCGTAAGCAGGGATGAACCGGTGAATTTAAAAACCCCCACATCATGTTCGAAGCAAGATATAAAAAAAATTTTATATTTGTTTCGCCATCCAATCTTAATTACAAAATACTTAACTACCATAACGATTCAACAAGTTAATAATTATATTAGAGAGACGGAGCATATTTCGCAGCAGTGTATTAAATATTGCTAATAAATAATTAGTTTTTTTACTAAGTAATTTTCAATATGCCCCGATAAGTGTTCATGGACAGAATGCATAAAGAGAGGTCTGAAGTCTTATGAGTTCAGTAACACAGCTAAATGAAACGCCAGAGACAGAGTCGGCGCCAATATTCACTTATGCTGATTTGATTGTCAGTTATCTGGTACAGATCGATGTTGGATATATCTTCGGAGTACCCGGCGGCGGCATCGAGCCTCTTTACAATGCCATTGCCCGCCATTTACGCCAACCAGTAGATCAGGCAACCCGACGCATGGCGGTCAACAGTCTGATGCCAATGCGACAGCGAGACACCAAACCACACCTTAAACCAGTCATTGCCCGCCACGAAACCGGGGCAGCATTCATGGCCGATGGTTATGCCCGCGAAACCGGACGCCTAGGTGTGTGCTGTGCAACCACCGGCCCAGGTGCAACCAACCTGATCACAGGTGTTGCTTCAGCCTATGCCGATCGAATTCCGATGTTGGTGATAACACCGCAAACAGCTTTACCTGATTTTGGTAAACGTGGTCTGCAAGAATCATCAACCGATGCGGTAGATATAGTCGGTATGTTTGAGCATTGCACTCAGTACAACAGTCTTGTATCACATCCAGAACAACTTGAAGGCAAACTATATACAGCATTGTTGCATGCATTCCGCCGTCCACGTGGCCCTGTTCATCTCAGTATTCCCATGGATATACTCAACGCACCTTTATCAGGTGAGACCAGTAGTTATCAAGTGGCCCACCTATTTCGCCAGTCACAATCTATGGATGATGTTGCATATCAGGCGCTTGAAAAAAGGCTGGGTGAAACAAAAAAGCCAGTTCTTTTTCTGGGTGGTGGCTGCCGGCATGCCATTGAAATCATCATACTCTATGCTGAATTAACCAACACAACAATCGTGACAACACCTACAGGCAAGAGCTGGGTAAGTGCTTATCACCCACTAAATCGCGGTGTGTTTGGTTTTTCAGGCCATCAAACAGCATTTGATACATTGGCAGATCCAGAGGTGGATCTCATCATCGCAGTTGGTACTTCGATGGGTGAGCTTTCAACCAGTGGCTGGGACAAGCAATTGATGAGTAAAAAACTTGTGCATGTTTCAGCATCACCAGAAGACTTTGCACGCACGCCAATGGCATGTCTACACCTCTCGGGCGACCTTAGGACAATCTTCGCCAATTTGCACAAAGACTCTATGTTGAATAAAAAAGAATTTGTTTTCGAACAGTCTGGGCCTCATTACTGTGAAGATAATTATTTGCCAGAAAACATCGAAGTGATAGAGCCAAACAGCGTCAGTGAAAAAACAGCGTTAATCATGCCGCAAGCGGTAATGCGAGAGCTTGCCCAACGTTTCCCCAAAGATACCCGTTACCTGGTGGATGCTGGAAACGCCTGGGCGTGGGCGACTCATTATCTGTTTTTGGAAGAAACCGGCTTGCAAAGAACAGGTTTTGGTTTTGGTGCAATGGCTTGGGCAATTGGTGCGGCAGTTGGAACGGCATTGGGTGAGCGAAAGCACCCCGTGGTTTGTCTTACTGGGGATGGCAGCTATTTGATGAGTGGTCAGGAGATAACTGTTGCCGTTGCCGAGCGTTTGCCAGTGATTTTTGTAGTATTGAATGATAGTACCCTTGGCATGGTTAAACATGGACAACGACTGGGTGGTGCAGAGCCGATAGGTTATGAACTGCCCCCCGTTGATTTTGCATTGGTAGCGCAAGGCATGGGGGCGCAGGGATTTGCGATTCGTAATCTTGAAGATTTTGATGCGCTGGACATTGAGAAGTTATGCAATGCTGATGGACCAACGTTATTGGATATCCATATTAATCCAGAGGCCGTACCGCCGATTGGTGCGCGTGTAAAAACACTCAATGGTATGAATAAGTCAGCGTAATACTGGGATATTCCATTATATTGAAGAAAAGGTTATAAACGTAGTAAGTAACTTAACTTATTATAAGAATTCTATTGGGGCGATGGGGGTCGATGAAAAAAGAACATGAGTGAACAGGGGTGTACATGCAATATTCGAAAATCGCGTTAGCGACTATCCTTGGTATGGGGTCTACACAACTGCAGGCAGATATGCAGGCTGAAGAAGACCTCATGTTGCTGTATGAAGATGAAGAAATGATCAGCATTGCCACCGGAACAAAAAAGCCGATTCATCTGGCACCGTCAGTTGCCAGTGTTATCACTGCAAGAGATATAAAAGCCAGTGGCGCCAGAACATTAGATGAAGCACTAGAAACTGTGCCAGGTCTTCATGTTTCAAAAGCGTCCAATCGCAACAACAGCCTATATTCAATTCGCGGTTTACAAGCTGGTGAAAATGCTCAGGTTTTATTACTGGTTAATGGTTTACCATTTAATGATCTAATTTCAGGTGCGCGTCCTCCCTTGTTTCGTTTGCCGCTTGAAAATGTTTCTCGCATTGAGGTGATCCGTGGTCCTGGCTCAGCCGTGTTTGGTGCTGATGCCTTTGCCGGTGTGATTAATGTGATTACCAAAGATGGCAGTGATCTTGATGGCAGTGTAATTGGTGGCCGTGTTGGTTCATTTGCTACCCAGGAGGGATGGGTACAATATGGTGGAGATCATGGAGACTGGGATATCGGTGTTAGCTTGGAGTACAGCAGCACTGATGGTGATGATGAGCGAATAGTAAGTGCAGATTTACAAACAGGCCTAGATGGCATGCTAGGTACAAATGCCACATTGGCGCCGGGTCCGTTGGAGAGTGGTTATAATTTATTGAACACCTCCATTACGGCTAAACGAAAGCAGTGGGTTTTATGGTTTAATAGCTGGAATCTTAGTGATGCCGGCGTGGGTCCAGGTGCTGCTCAGGCGCTGGATCCGGCTGGTTATCAGGAGGTAGACCAGTACAGCATGAAGGTCGATTTTTCAGATGGCGAGATGGTAGATCATTGGCGGTTGGATTCTAGTTTTTCATACCGGGTAATGGATCAGCAAGCGACTTTCCAAATACTGCCACCTGGGACCACTGTGCCAATTGGCGCAGATGGCAACCTGTTTACGCCATCGGGTTGCGGCTTGCCTGCATGTTTGGTTGCTTTTCCAAATGGCATTTTAGGAAATCCAGGTGGGGAGCTGACAGATATCCGTCTTGAAGTGGCTGGAGTTTACGAAGGTTGGCGAAGTCAGCGACTGCGTTTAGCGGTGGGAGTCGACCGTGATGAATTTAAAGCTGTCGAGACCAAAAACTTTGGCCCAGGTGTGATCAATGGGTCGGAAGGCAGCGTTGATGGCACTTTGACTGACTTGACCGGCACAAAGAATATTTTCGTACAGGATCGTTCCCGTATAGTGCGTTATCTTTCACTTCAGGACGAATGGCAGCTGGCCCGTGACTGGGAGCTGACCGCAGGTATTCGTTATGACGATTATTCTGATTTTGGTAAAACTACCAACCCGCGCCTGGCCCTGGTGTGGGCGACGGATTACAATCTGACTAGCAAACTTCTTTATGGTCGCGCTTTTCGCGCACCCAGTTTGACAGAACTATTTTTTGAGAACAACCCGGTCGCTATGGGCAACCCGGATCTTGAACCGGAAAGCATCGATATGATGGAACTGGTGTTTGATTACCGCCCCACTTTTGATCTGCAAACAGTGTTGAATTTATTTGCCTATCAAGCAAATGACTTGATCGAATTCGTAAATGGATTGGCGCAGAATAATCGAAAACAAAATGGCCATGGTCTAGAGCTTGAAGCCAGCTGGTTGCTAAGTGAGACCACGAAACTCAAAGGTAATTTTGCCCTGCAATACTCCGTTGATGATAGTGACGGATCTGTCATCAAGGATGCGCCTAGGCGACAGTTATTTATTGCCGCTGACCAAAAACTGATGGATGCATGGTCTTTTTATGCACAGGCCAACTGGGTCAGCGATCGGGCCCGTGCGGGATTGGATACCCGCTCGGCTATTGAAGATTACACTACGATTGATATGGCGTTGCGATATCAATCACAACATCAGCCTTGGCAAGTTGCAATTAGTGTTAAAAATACCTTTGATGAAGATGCCCGAGAACCCAGTGATGGCACTATTCCTGATGATTATCCACTGGAAGGACGTGCAGTTTATCTGGAAGCACAATATAAGTTGAATTAATCTTATGAATTCACCCAAACCCTCAGCTCAGGTGTCTAAACGTGATGATGTCTACGCACAGCGTTCGGTAACCCGGATCTGGCAAGAGCTGCCTGCAGAAGACAATGCCTACATAGCTGCCCAAAGCCGTTGTCATGGTTACGACTTAATGGCCCTGTTGCAACAACGCAGTTTTGTTGATGTGTTGTATTTATTATTTAGAGGTGAATTACCGGAACCTGAAGAGGCCGCTTTGTTAGAGACCTTGATGGTGGCTTTTATTAATCCAGGTCCACGTCATCCGGCTACGCGCGCTGCCATGAATGCCGGCATTGGAAAGACCGACCCCGCCTTGATTTTACCGATTGCCTTAACCACACTGAGTGGCAAATATAACGCTGCCGGTAGCCTTGAAGAATGCATGCGTTTTCTGCGTAAACAACAGCGCAAACCAGCGCAAGTCACGGCACGGCAACTGTTAGAAAAACTCGAGCGGCCAGCCGAAGGTGACTGCCATATTGCAGCGGGCTTCGGCAGTGTTTACAACGGTATAGACCTGATGAGCAAACAGATTGCCGAGCATTTGGTACAAATGCCTGGCGCGGGCACAGCGCTCAAATGGGGGCAGGATTTTGCACAGACACTGACCAAAGAGGGTATGGGATGGTTAGCGACCGGCGTAGTCGCAGCGGTGTTAACAGATCTGGGTTTTCAGCCTCGCACTGCTGCTGGTATTTATCAGATCATCAGTGCCCCAGGTCTATTTGCCCATGGTGTAGAGATGGCAAACAAACCCATGACAGCCATGCCCTTCATTGACGATGAGAATTACAGCATTGAATACGATTAATAACACCGACTATTGGGATCAACGCCGTGGCAAGATCATCAGTAGTAAAGGTGGTTGGAAGATTGGCCAAGGGGTTTTTAGCCATGGATATTCCATGATGGATGACTTTGTCGGCAAGACTTCTTATATGCAGGTGGTGATGCTCAATGCCACTGGTCGTCTACCAGAACGGAATCTGGCAGACTGGCTAGATGCAATTTTTATTTGCTTGAGCTGGCCAGACCCTCGTATCTGGTGTAATCAAATTGGTGCTCTTGCTGGTACAACACAAACGTCTGTAATGGCCGCGACATGCGCGGGCACATTAGCAACAGATGCTCGTGCTTACGGAGTACGCCCTCTGCTTGATGGCCTTGCTTTTATTCAGAAAGCTTTTCAAGAATTCGAAGCTGGGACGTCAGTCGAAGAGATCGTTTTGTCTGGCAACCGCGTACGAAAAGGTAAGCCAGAAATCATGGGGTATGCGCGACCGATCGCTAAAGGGGATGAGCGCATACCTGCTATGGAGTGTGTTACTAAACAGCTTGGTTTTTCTATAGGTAAACATTTATCTTTGGCTTATTCGATCGATGAATATCTGACATGCCATTATGATGAAGGTATGAACATTAATGGATATATGTCAGGTTTTTTGTCAGACCAAGGTATTACTCCTGAAGAGAGTTATCGTATTTTTTCGTCTCTAGTTGCTAGTGGTGTTACTGCTTGTTATGTCGATACCCGCGACAAAATACCTAACTCATTCCTGCCTCTGCGTTGTGATGATATCGTGTATGAAGGTAAGTCTGTTCGTGCCGTTCCAGAAAACTAGTAGGTATTATTAAGATCTAAAATGTTTGCTAAGTAGAATTTTAAGGGAAAAGAATGAACCAAAATAACGAAAAAACTAGTCATCCTCTTAATAGGAAGGTGGCAATAGTAACGGGCAGCACTAAAGGTATTGGTAAGGGTATTGCAGAATCTCTTTCTCAATCAGGTGCAAATGTTGTTGTAACAAGCCGTAACATTTCTGATGCGGAAGAGTTGGCGAGAAAACTATCATCATCAAATTCGAGGGCAATAGCAGTACAATTTGATCTGGAAGACAGATCAAATTTTCAGCCATTGATCGATGCCACGCTTGAGTCGTTTGGTAGGCTAGATATCTTAGTCAATAATGCGCTGAGTCACAGTGCTGTGCCACCTTTAGATGTACTTGATGATGACCAAGTTGAATTTGCTATAACGTCAAATATTACAAATACACTTTTATTAACTAGAAAGTGTTTTGAAAGTTTAAAAGAATCTCATGGAAATATAATAAATATTAGTTCGGTTGCTGCAAACCGGCATGTATACGGTATGCCACTGTATGGAATTATTAAGGGCAGCATTAATCAAATGACAAAGGCACTTGCTGCGGAGTGGGCAGAGCATCGAATCCGAGTAAATTCGATTAATCCAGGTTTTGTGTATTCAAGCGCATTGACGTATTTTGGGGTTCCAGATGATGTCATTGCTAAGCATTATAAGTTTTGTGAACAGTATCACCCATTAGGAAGAATTGGTGAGCCAGAAGATATTGGAAATCTAGTGGCGTTTGTAGCATCGGATAATGCAAGTTTTATGACCGGCAGCGTTATTGATAGTGATGCAGGATATAGTGTGCAAGGTGTACATATGCCGAAATAGCAAGGCATATAATCAAATTAAGTTATTTTCTTCGCAATTCTACTTAAAAGAATTTTGATAATTATCTAGTCATTTTTGAAAAGAAACAACCCCCACTTTCTACTGACTCAATTCGATAATAGGGTTTCAGAAGAGCCCCACATATTCATGAGTAGATAAATACATAGTTTTATTGAATACACTAGCCTGACTATCATTCACTTATTAATGAGTATTATGTGATTGCTTGGTCAATCAGTCTCATAATTTGATTTGCGCATGGCTGAGCAGCTGGTGTGTTATTGTTAATTCGAGTTGCATGAGGCTGATGTAAGACACTAAAAAATATTCACTGTTAGTTACACGGAGGTTGCTATGGAAGGAATCTATGTTGGTGATAGTAAAGTTTCTGCCCAAAAAACCTATGCTGATCTCATAGTAGACTATCTTTATACGCTCGGTGTTAGGCGTATTTTTGGTGTGCCGGGTGGAGCGATCGAACCTTTTTTTGATGCCTTGGCACGACATGCGCGTGAATATCCCGATGGAATTAAATTGGTTGTTGCCAGGCATGAAACGGGTGCGGCATTTATGGCGGCGGGATATGCCAAAGAAACAGGTAACCTGGGTGTTTGTTGTTCAACCACAGGCCCAGGTGCGACTAACCTGGTAACCGGGATTGCCTCAGCTTTTGCTGAGCGAGACCCTATACTGATTATTACACCACAAACCGCACTGCGAAATTTTGGTCGTTTAGCCCTGCAAGATTCCTCCGACGTGGGGGTAGATATTGTGGCCATGTTTTCGCACTGTACCCGCTTCAATAGTTTGGTATCACATCCAGAACAATTAGAAAGCAAACTATTAAAAGCGATATCAATTGCTTTATCTAAACCACATGGGCCTGCTCATCTCAGTATTCCTGTGGATGTGTTGAGAGACCCATCTGCTCCTCAATACCCGAGTTATGACATTAAAGAGCTTATGCGGCCATCGGCATTTATTGATGATGTAAGCTTTTCAAAATTATTAACTATTTCGGAAAATTCTCGCAAAATGGTGATTCTGGTGGGTGGTGGTTGCCGAAATGGCGCGATGGAAAAATTGACTACGTTTTCTGAAATAACAAATACAGCCATTGTATCTACGCCATCTGGTAAAACATGGGTTGATGTTTATCATCATTTATATAGAGGTGTGTTTGGATTTGCTGGCCACAATACTGCGCGTGAAATTTTATTGGATGCCGAGGTTGATACACTGATTGCTGTAGGGACTATGTTAGATGAGTTTGATACAGCGGCATGGGATAAGCTGGCTTTGCTGAATGGCAAGCTTGTCCATATAGATTCTACTTTTGATAATTTTTCACAATCACCCATGGCCAAGTTGCATGTCTTTGGCGATCCCGCTGTCATTTTTCAGAAACTTAATGCAGATATTTTGATATCAAAGCAATCGTTAAAATATCAGCATAAATTACCGCCCCTTACATTCAGAACAGATAATGAGCTGGGGTTTTCAGAAAATTCAAATGTAGATGATGAGGCGTTTTTTGATTCATCTAAACGTTTTCAGTTGCCACTGATAAAACCACAATGGTTAATGCAACAACTGCCATCAGTACTACCTATGGATACGCGTTATGTGATTGATGCGGGTAATGCCTGGGCATGGTCGATTCATTACCTTAATCATAGAGGTAGTGGCAATTTACATCTCGGATTAAGTTTTGGCGCTATGGCTTGGGCGATTGGCAATGCTATTGGCATTGCATCGGCTTCGCCTGACAAACCGGTGGTATTGATTACGGGTGATGGTTCTATGTTAATGGGGGGGCAGGAAATCACTGTTGCAGTGGCTGAGAAATTACCTGTGCTGTTTATCGTTTTAAATGATCAGGCCTTGGGTATGGTAAAGCATGGACAGCGATTGGGTGGCGGAGAACCAATTGGTTATCAATTGCCTCATGTAGATTTTGCAGCCGCTGCACGCACTACAGGGGCTGATGGTTATTCAGTTCATAGCAGTGCAGAATTTGAGCAGCTTGATTTTGAAAAAATATTTTCCAAAGCAGGCCCCAGTTTGTTGGATGTTTATATAGATCCTGAAGAAGTACCGCCAATGGGGATACGGATGAGTGCACTTGAACGCCGTAATGGTGGACGTGATAGTACTGATGGTAGGCGAACAACTGACAAGATTGAATCATAAGTTTAGGGATGATTTTTTGCTAGGACCATCACCAGCTTATGGAAAATAGTTATTTACTCAAAATAATGCTTTTTCCATTCAGAAAGAAAAGGACATTGTTGCCTTCGCTTTATGCGCTAGCAGCTAAAAGATTAATAATCGGTGTGGGTTTGCTAATGGCATAGCCTTGTGCGAAATCGACTCCAAGAGTTTTGAGATCGGTCATGATATCTGTGTTTTCAACAAACTCTGCGATAGTTTTTAAGCCAAAAACATGCCCGATTTCATTGATTGATTTGACCATGGCTTTGTCGATAGGGTCGTCAAGAATATCTTTAACAAACATGCCATCAATCTTTAGGTAATCAACTGGAAGCGCTTTTAGATAGGCATAAGAGGACATGCCACTGCCAAAATCATCCAGTGCAAATGAGCAACCAAATTTTTTCATTGTATGAATAAAATCAGCAGCATCTTGAAGATTACCAATTGCTGCAGTTTCTGTAATTTCAAAGCATATTTTTTGAGCGGGGATGTCTTTAGATTGAATCTCATTTTTGACAAAATCAGAGAAGTCGTGATCACTGAATGAAAGTCCTGATAAATTTATCGAACACATATCTATTTGCTTTAGACAGCTTATGTTATCTGATAACCAAGACATCAATGAGCTAACAACCCAGCGATCTATTTTTGGGGCTATGCTGTAACGCTCTGCTGCAGGAAGAAAGAAGCCCGGTGTAATCCAGTCGCCTTTCTCATCACTCATTCGAATTAATATTTCAATGTGTTTACCTAAGTTGTCATCAGTTAAAGGCTGTATGTCTTGGTAAAAGAGTGAAAAGCCATTGTTTTCGAGTGCGTGATTGATTTTTGAGACGACGTGCATTTCACCACTACGACGAACCATTTCGTGGTCATCTGCGTGATAAATATGAACTCGATTACGGCCTTTTTCTTTAGCAACATAACAAGCATTATCTGCCATACGAAGTGCATCATTTACATTGGCAATCTTTATGTTGATGGGTACTACACCAATGCTGGCACCGATGGAAAAAGTCTTATAATCGTAGACGAAACTGTATTCTTTGATTTCTTTGCATATTTCATCAGCAATGCGTCTGGCTTGATCAATAGGGCAGTCTGAGAGCAGTAATACAAATTCATCACCACCAAAGCGTGCCAGCGTATCTCTGTTTTGTCGGATCTTGCTAAGAATAATAGTCGAAATTTTTTGTAGTAGCTGATCACCAGCGATATGACCACAAGTGTCATTTACAACTTTAAATTGATCAAGATCAATGTAGCAGAGGGCGTGTTCACCACCATTGCGGTTAATGCCGTCAATCATTTTTTCTAACAGATCTTCAAAAGCAGGGCGATTGCTCAGGCCTGTGAGGGTGTCATGCTTGGCTTGATAGTCTAGTTTTTGGGCAAGTTCATGTTCTTCGGTAATATCACGAAATACCATCACTGCACCTATGATCTCACTGTTTCGATTTTTTATGGGTGAAGTGACGTAATCAAGTTTTAGTTTTGTGCCATCACGGTTTAAGTAAGTGATATCTGGGTTGCTAAAGGTTGCGCTTTTTTTGTTGAGACAAATATCAATGGGGCTGGAGGCTGATTTGTTATTATTATCAAAGTAACAAGCAATAATCTCGGTAAGCAGTTTGCTTCGTGCTTCTATTAGGCTCCAGCCAGTGATTTGTTCAGCGGCAGGGTTCATATATTCAATCTGGCCTGAGGCATTGGTTCGGATGACGCCATCGGCAATAGATTGCAATGTAATTTGTGCCAGTTCTTTTTCTTGGTGTAGTGCCTGCTCATGCTCAGTAAATTCTTTATTGCTGACAATAAAATCCTGGCGTTGAACCGCAATTTCACAGACCTGACGTAATTGGTCGGCACGAAAAGGTTTGGAAATATAATCAACAGCACCTTCGATGATGAGTTGGGCAGCACGTTCCGGGGTTGATTGTGCAGTCATCATAACGACGGACTGGGTGGGTGATTCGTTGATGATTTCTTTCAGCACTTGATTGCCAGACATTTCAGGCAACATGACATCAAGCAGGACAAGGTCATGTCGGTTTTGCATCCAACTATCTAGTCCCATTTTTCCGGTTGTTGCTACATCTATGTCAAAACGGTTTGAAAGTACACGTTTGCATAGTTCAACAGTGTCTGGATAATCCTCTATCACTAGCAGGCTTGATTTTGGTGCGCCGGGATTATCCTGGCGAAATAAGTCAGACAGAACCGATGGCAGGGTGTGAAACTTTTCATAGGGGATAAAACGATTAATCTGGAATGCTTTTGAAGTGGCTAAGGCAATGCGTTCACTATAACCATCCGATAGCATGACAATGGGTATATTTGGTTTTACAGTCAGCGCACCTGAACGGATTATTCTGGCTAAACGCCAGCCATCAACTGGCTTTAATTCAACAGCACAGACAATGGCATCGAATTGATTATCAGTCAGTAAATTAATTGCAGCCTGACTACCATTGGCAGTGACAATGTTATTAAAGCCTGATTGTTTTAGCACATGGTGAATCGCATTTCCCTGCGTTTCATCCATGCTCACAATCATGACATTCTGTCCAATCTCCAAAACTACTTCCTCCATACATCCTTTAGGGATTAGAGTTGTTAGAAAATAAATCTATTTAACAGGAATAACCACATTGAATGTAGAGCCTAATCCTTCTGTGCTTTCAACAGTTATTGATCCTTTCATCAACTGGCAGAATTGATGAGTGATCGCTAGGCCTAATCCAGTGCCTTCGTAGCGACGAGTGTGACTACCATCAATTTGAAAAAAGGGGTCAAAAATGTGATCAACCTGATCTTTATTCATGCCGATGCCGCTGTCTTTTACCTGAAAATGCAGCGCCTCTGATGTTTCTGTAACATTTAAGTTAACGGTTCCATTATGGGTAAATTTAGCGGCATTACCTAATAAATTTAGCAATACTTGACGTAATTTGTCGGCATCTATGTTGACCGTATTATTGCTGAGCTGTTTTGACAACTGAAGTTTGTTGTCATTTGGGGTCATTAAGGGTTTGATGGTTTCAACCACGTCATTGACCAGCTGGTCTAGATTGGCTGGCTTTATTTCAATATCAATTTTACCTGCTTCAACCTTCGACATATCCAGGATGGAGTTGATAATGTGTAACAAGTGTTCTGCATTTTGAACAATGGTATTAACATCATGATGAATTTCATTTTGCTCTTGTGGCATTACTTCAAGAATAAGATCGCTATAACCAAGTATGGATTGCAATGGGGTGCGTAATTCATGGCTGACATTCGAGAGAAAATTAGACTTGTTACGGTTGGCTTCGATAGCCATGTCACGTGCATAGACCAAATCACGGGTGCGTTCTCCAACCTCGTATTCCAAAATTTCATTATGGTGCTTTAATTGATCTTGTTGTCGTGCCAGGGCTTCTATCATTTTGTTAAATGCTCTGGCAAGTCCAAGCACCTCACGGGGTCCTTCTAGCGCTGCAAAGGCCTTGGTTTCTCCATCTTCTGCGCGTTCCATCACGGCTGCCAGATTATCCAATGGGGCAATCAAACGATTGAAGAAAATATGTATAACTATTAATAATAATGTGGAAAATATCAGCCCGATGCCAATGTTATTGATAATGGCGGCATAAAAAACCTCATTGATCTTTGATTTTCCTTTTTTGACGAGAACATGGCCTATTAATTCTTTTTTATTTTCAGATTGGAATAGTAGGGTTGTATCATCAGGGGGTGTCTCTGCATTCAGAAAAACCGGCGCTAAAAATATCCAGTGGTTAATGCCTTCTTCTAGCAAAGTAATTGTCTGTTTGTTAGAGCTAATTTTGTATGTGCTTAGCAGACCGCCGCGCTGAAGTAGTATCGTGTTATCGGTATTGATAATGGCAAGCTGTTCAATGTCTGGAAATCCCATCGCCGCGTCAGCAGCATCTTTGGCATTGTCCGCACTGTTGTATATCAGCGCCAATGCTGACTGCTTAGCTAATGACTCAGTAACTTGTTGACCATCTTCGAATAACTGATCTTCTATATGAACCTTTGTAACCCAGGCAGATGAGAGTGCCCCTGCAGTGGCAAGTGCCAGTATACCAATGGTAAAGATTGCCGTTAGCTGAGCGCGGAAACTTTTGGTTTTACTTTTTTTGATTGCCACTGCTTTAATGCTTTTTATCTGAGAGGATAAATAATGTCGAAAGATGCACGTTGTCCACTGGAATAGTGCAGCCCCAGATGGGATGCGGTTCGTTCATTGACTGATACCTTCAGGTTAGACAATGGCAACACTAATGGGGTGTTGGAATTAATTTGTTGTATGCTGAGTTCGGCCAAACTGTAGCCCATTTTTTCATGGTCGGGGAAAAGCGAAAACAGGGCGCCACGTTTTGTGTGGGCTGGATTGTTTGAGAAGAGTACGATGTTCTTTTTCCAGGCGGCATCCAGTGCCAGTGGTAAGATAGTTTGGTGTGGCACAACTTTATCAAACAGTAACCATATAGCATCTGTTGCATCACCAGCCTCAGACAGAATAGTTTTAAATTGCCGTGCCGCACCGCGAATATCTGAAGCTTCTAGCGCCTGTAGTTCAATATTTAATTTGAGCGCTTCTTGCTCGGCAATTCTAATTAACCAACCGCTATTTTTTTCGTTGTAGACAGTGAATATACGTTTAACATTTGGTGCGATATTTTTTAGGTGAGCGAAAAATTGTACTGGTGAGCCAACCAGGCTAATGCCACTGTGACCATTTGGCGTCATGATCATGCCGCCATGTATGACGGGCAGTTGATTGTGAAACTTTTTAGCAATGTTGTAGCTGGTGTGGCCTAGGGCAATGACGGCATCAATCTGTTTGGCATCGATTTCTTTTTGTATGTCCTCCTTCTGGCTGGCATTGGTTAGTGTGTAGGTGTGGGCGGTAACCCCGTCATGGGCCGTGATGCCAGTGAGGATTTCAGCGAAGATACGATCGTAGGCGGCAGAAAGTTTGGGCAGTAAAATTAATAGATTGTCACGGCCACCATCGGAAGCGTGCACTGGACTTAGCAGCCCAAATAAAAGTAATAGCAGTGTGCCTACAAAGCGAGTCATGCGTATTTATGTGATTTTATTATTGGTCTTAAATGCTTATAGATAATTTTAGCTACAATCTAGCTATAAGTCTCTCATTAATATGTTTTCATTCACTCACATGGTGACACCCGCCATACGCAGCGCTTGTCTGACTACATTGGTGGCATCCATCATCATGCGAATGGCGACTGGGTAATCACCATCTACTGCTTTGTCTTGGGCTTGTTCATGCATCCACTTGGCCTTGTCGCCGAGCTTGAGCATGGTTTCTTGTGCCATTTCGCTGGGCTTTTTGACATCAATAGCTATAGCGATCAAACCTTCATAACCTTGATAGCGACGTAGCTCATAAGAATATTCTTTTTCAGGAGTGTCTATATCAAGCTCTATTACCAGCTGCTTATTATTAAGCAAACCTTGCAGGGAGCTGGTGATTATGGATTGTGCTTCGGCCAAGCGAGTCACTGCTTTTTCGTAGTTCGAACTATTGGCATCGTTGTCTGCTAATACCAATAGTTTTTTAACCTGCTGTTTGTTGTATTGCTTGGCGCTGTTTTCCTCTGTACCAAAGCGTTGACTGTTTTCTTCCTGGGCACTG
>Ga0316207_10003374_pt1 | contig 14918 bp, 15 predicted proteins | sample 6weekpyrite_MG_FD_204943 | JGI IMG/M metagenome (GOLD analysis project Ga0316207, IMG submission 204943) | Microbial mat bacterial communities from mineral coupon in-situ incubated in ocean water Damariscotta River, Maine, United States -... | ecosystem: Environmental > Aquatic > Marine >... | reverse complement strand
GATCGATAGTAAGATTAATGGGTGAAGCGTGATTTGACATTGCGGCTCTCCTCTCGATTGATGTCGAAGAAGATATTAGCAGGCGATCTGGCTAACTGAATATAACGTGGTATTTTGAACGCTTACGGTGTGTCAGCTGTCATTGTGTTGAGTAAACTTGATTGCTGCGATAATCCGCAGGATTATCAATCAAAGGTTCAGGCTTTGGATGAATTGCTTGATGTTGTGATAGTGAATAGTTTGGATTCAGAAAGTGTGGGTCAGTTAAAAACCTGGTGCAACACGGGCGAAACGGTGGCGTTGCTTGGCTCGTCGGGGGTTGGCAAATCAAGTATTGTAAATACCTTGCTGGATTCGAAAGAACAGCGAACTCATTCTATTCGACAAGATGATGATAAAGGGCGTCATACTACCACCACGCGTTCATTACATTTTCTACCTGCTGGTGGATTGATATTGGATACACCAGGGATGAGAGAGCTACAACTTGCTGACTGTGAACACGGCGTTGAAGAAACCTTTTCTGAAATTGTTGAACTGGCTGCACGTTGTAAATTTTCCGACTGCAAGCATAACAGCGAACCAGGTTGTGCAGTGAGAGTGGCAATTGAATCCGGAAAGTTATCTGAAAGGCGTTTGACTAATTATCAAAAGTTGATTAGGGAGCAGGCGTTTAATGCGGGCACAATTGCTGAAAAAAGAGCGAAAGACCGTGCATTTGGTCGCTATGTTCGTTCTGTTATGGACGGTAAACGGAAAGATACACGTCAATAATATTTAAATGGATTAATGCAGGTGGCTGTAAAGCCTGGCCTGCAAAAGATCCGTTGTAGTAGTGTCAGTTTCCTTTGGTGACGACACTAATTTCTATAATATGAAATGGTCTCGATTTAATCTGACAGACACTTCAGTCAAATCGAAAACTGTCAGATCAGGTCGCGATCATTACATATAATAGGTTAGCTTCTCTTGTGCCTTCTTGTCATGAGTTGCTGTCAGTGTAAAACTCAATTTTATTCGCTATTAAAGCTTGCCCATTCCATGCTCCATAAACTTCGATAATGCCGTCTTTTACAAGATCGCTTTTGGTTCCGTGTTCAAAAACTGTTGAGTCCGATATAACTACTTCAATAGTACTACCAGTCGGTGAAAATCCCTCAGTTTCTGTAATTTGCAATGTTAGTTTGTCATCACTTATTGTTTGTATTGAACCTTCGGCTTTTGAGCTATTCGTAGCTCCATTTAGATCTTCGTCTGGCAAAGTAATGCAATTGGATTTAATCTCAATAACTGTTGGTAACAACGTGTTGGTATTTGTGGTTGAAACACTGCCTTTTAATTCAACTTCAGTACCAGTTACCAAGCAATCGATATTTCCATATTTAAACCAGGCGTCTTTAATGTCTAGCGTCAAGCTATTTCCAATAATGGTAATATTTTCTACATGGTCAATCTGAATTGTTAAAATAGTACCCTGTAATTGTGAGACACTACCTTCTACTTCAGCCAGTTGGTCACCACTGCTGCTACCCGAACTTGAATCTACAGCTTGAGCGCCTTCAATCTCGATTAGTTTTGCAGTAAGTTGCTGCCCATCCCATGTTCCTTTAATCTCTACTTTTTGATCGACGGCGAGCATTTCATAGTTGCCCCTTTCATATAGCGCATTAGTTAAATCTATAATTGTCACTGAATTTGTATCAGGGAAGAAACTAGCTTCATGCACATCAAGCTCAAGTGAATTGTTATCCAGATTGGTTATAATTCCTTCTACTTCAACAGTTTTGTTAATAACTTGACTGGAGCTACCGTTACTTGGTGTTTCTCCATTAACTAAAACACTGACAGCCTCAATTGTTAGCTTATTGCTATTGTAATTGCCAAAAATATTTACAATATCGTCTACTTTTAATGATGAAAAATTTAAACTCGTTAATTTTGCTGCTTCATCGGTAACAACACCGCTAGCATGTAAAAGTACAGTAATAACACTATTTCCAGCTGTTGGCTGAAATGTAAATTCATGATCATTTATTATAGAAACAATTTTCCCCTCGATTTTCGCGATAATTCGTTCAATAGCGGGATGGGTATCTGTAATGACATTAATTTCATGCGAAATTTCACTAGCTTGATCAATTACAAATTTTGCTATATCAAAATCTAATGCCAGTGATGATACTTGATCTTTAATCGTTGTTATATCTGTAGGGATTGACAACGTATAAGTATCAGAGGAATTTGTAAACTTAATTGATTTTTGATCACCATTTTGATCAACCAACGTGACATCGCTTGCTAATGTAATTCGTAGCGTTTTGTAATTTGCGACGGGAATATCCTTTGTGCTTAGTAATGCAGCAACAGCGTCGGTTGAAGCAAGGTTAAATGCACGTCCATCTGGATTGTCGTAAAGGCTTGTAACCTGATCACTGTCATCAATTGCTTCGACGCGATATAACCGGATCCATACTTCACGATATTCAAGTGAAAAATTATCTTTAACCAGGACGGTTAAAGTAGAGAAATCATCTTTGAGATTTTTAATATTATCATTGAGAGAGTTATTTGACGAACTACAGCCGATTATCATTATGGCGAGACACGTCACTATCATTTTTCGTAACATTATCTTACCCTCTTATTTATTATTACCATACAAAATATATGTTTTTGATGAACTGAACATGAAAGCAATAAGATGACAAAGTATGGTTCAAATTACTTAAACTATTTATTCATCATTGTTTCACGAGAATGTGATAAACCACGATTGCATTAATGATGATCCTGTATTTTCTTGCTCGAAATGCCCAGATACACCGGAGTTAAAAATGAAGTGCCACAACTATTTGCTGTGCTTGATTATTATAACTTTTCAAGATAACGGGATAGCTGCTTCGTTTATGGCAAAGGACCCGCGATCTCTAGCTATGGGGGGAACGAATGTTGCTGTAAGCTCATACGGCAATCAAGTTTTATATAATCCAGCGTTGTTAAGCTCAGCTAACGAAAAAAAAGCGGTGTACTGGGGTATTCCTTCATTTTCCATAAGAGTCGCTGATCCAGATAATCTATCGTTAGCAATCGATGATTTTACTGAAAATAAATATTTTGATAACTTTAATTCCGCTCTGTCGGATTTTAATCAATCTGCCACATTCGCTGAACTTGATCGGTCCCGTATACAAGTTGTAAAAACTGGTAATGAACTTGTTGACAACTTATCTTCATTATCTAACAAAGCAATAGAACTACAGGGAAGTTTGGCTGTTTTCTTTGCAGATACAGACCGAGGTTTGCCCTTGGCTTTTTCCGTTAATGCATGGGGAAGTTTTGGTATTGTTGGTGTAGTCATTGATAATGATTTGCAGCAAATGAGGGAAACGTTAGATGCTGTTGATAATCTCAATATTATTGGGATTCAAATTCCTAATCCCACAACCGATTTTGAATCCAATATTCAGGGTCGCGGTATTTTGTTACAGGAATTTGCACTGTCATTATCCTTTAGCAATAGTCTTTCCAATATATCATTTAGTTACGGAGTAACTCCTAAATATGTACACGTAAATACATATGATTATCATTTCACCGCAGTTGAAATTGATTTCGCAGAAATATCGCTTAGATCAGGATTGAAAACCTCCCAAAACTTTAATATGGATGCTGGTCTAGCAATAGACTTTTCAGAGCGATGGCGATGGGGAATGGCAATTAAAAATTTATTTACTCAGAAATACGATACTATTTTGAATAATTCCATAGAACTCAAACCAACTGCTAGAACGGGATTTTCCTATCATTTTACTAATCAAGTAATATCCATAGACTATGATTTAACACAAGAAGAAGGTTTGGGAATAGGTGGTTCAAGCCAGTATTTAAGTGCCGGTTATGAATTTCAGGGGAATGTTACTAGTTTGCGTTTCGGTTATCGGCATAACTTTCCCGACAACAATGTAAACGTAGCAAGTTTAGGTATTAGTTTTAAAGTATGGAGCACTCGAATGGACTTTTCGGTTGCAGCAAGTGAGAATGAAATCTCATCCGCGGCCCAACTAATTTACATTCACTAGTCAATCAGAATTAGAATCAGAATCAGGGGCATGTCTTGTCTCGTGTTTTTAACCCATTTTTTTGGAATGTTGACAATTAGGGTAAGCGCCAATTAAAGCGCATCTCGATTTTTGTTATCAAATGATTTTCCTGTGATATTTCTGTAGGAAGCTGGGTGTTAGTCTACCCAAAAACAACATTGCGCATGGAAAGTGATCCTAAATCAAATCCTTCGGTTGGGAAACTTACCTCATCACTTTCATTCGCCGCACCCGCAGCATAAATCAAGGGCAGCCAGTGTTCCGGTGTAGGATGCGCGAGTTGTGCATCGGCGCTATTCGGGTATAGCGATAACAGTGTTTCGGTATCGTGTTTTAGCAATGTTTGTTTAACAATTTCATCAAACCGGCTTGCCCATTCAGGTGTGATGGCTGTGCCGCTTCTCATTTGCGAGAACGCGTCTTGCAGGTTATGTGTAATATTGCCGCTCGCCAGGATCAATATATTTTCATCGCGCAAGGTGGCAAGCGTTTTTCCTATGGCGTAGTGTTGATGAACATCAAGTCGGCGATCAATGCTCAGTTGAATAACCGGGATATCTGCTTCGGGATACATCCAATGCAGTATCGACCAGGTACCATGATCCAATCCCCACTCCTCACTGAGCTGAACATGTTCTTTATCTAATAATTCACACAAAGACTCAGGAAGTTGAGGATGACCGGGTGCTGGATATTCAATGTTATATAGTGCTTGCGGGAAACCACCAAAGTCATGAATTGTCGGCGGTTGAGTATTGGCTGTTACATAGCTGCCATTGATATACCAATGGGCAGAAATAGCTAAAATCGCTTTTGGTCGAGGAGCAAGGTCGCGTAGTTTTCGATAACCGCGACTCCATTGATTGTTTTCGATTACGTTCATGGATGACCCATGACTGGCAAACAATACCGGCATGCGGCTTTTTTTTATTTGTCGGTTCAGTGTCATTTTTCACCTTTGGGTTAGTAAAACCTCCTGCCCGAACTGACAGGAGGTTTCTTGTAATGCTTATTAAGCAGTTGTGCCCACTATATCATTTGTTTTTACATTAGCATGGCGACGATTATCAAGACTATATGCACCAGCGCCGTGGATTGCTAACAAGATGAATCCACCTGCCATGGCGATATTTTTCATAAACATGATCATTTGAATTTGATCAGCAAAGTTATTATGAAATATTGCAGCCGATACGACAGAGAATCCTGCCAGGGCTATAGCCGCCCATTTGGTCTGATAACCTACGATGATGGCGAGTCCGCCAATTATTTCAAATGCAATCACCGCCGGTAATAATTCGCCCGGAACACCCATGGCATTCATCCAGCCTGCAGTGACTTCGTAGCCGCTGATTTTGCTTAAACCGGCAAGTACGAAAATATGACCAAGAAATACGCGTGCTACGACATGACTGACTTTTTCCATTTTTAATCTCCTTTGAGAAATATGAGTTTTAGCTTGCGAACCACCTGTTGATTCGCTGTTGAAGTAATTATCGGCGTTGTCTTTTTAGGAATAAACAGTCATTATTGGAAATAATTGTTCGATTATAAGCAATAATAAACGATTATGGAGGCTGAAAATGGATCGCCTGGAAAGTATGAGTACTTTTGTGCGCGTTGTGGAAATCGGCAGTATTAGTGGTACTGCGGATAAAATGACTGTAGCAAAGTCTGTAGTGAGCCGACGTGTGAAAGAACTGGAAGAACATCTCGGCGTGGAGTTGTTTCACCGTACTACTCGTCGCATGAATTTAACAGATACCGGCCGTGCCTACTATGATCGTTGTGTGCGCATACTGGAAGATGTTACTGAAGCAGAACTTGCCACTTCGCAACAGCACAGCGAATTGCAAGGCAGTTTAAAGGTAGCCATGCCATTGAGTTTTGGTTTGATGCATTTAAGCCCGGCGATTAATGATTTTGTAAAAGCCCATCCACAAATCGAGTTTGATCTGGACTTCAATGATCGAAATGTTGATATCATTCAGGAAGGTTTTGATCTGGCGATTCGAATTGGCAATTTGCAGGATTCCAGTTTAATCGCGCGAAGGCTGGCACCCATAGAATTAGTGTTGTGTGCTAGTCCGGCTTATCTTGAACGTATGGGTACACCCGTTTCCCCCGAAGATTTAATTCAACATCAGTGTCTGTCTTATGGCTTATTACCTGACTTCGAAAGCTGGCAATTTGTGGATAAAAATGACGAAACAAGAAGAGTAAAAGTTCGTTCGATATTGAAGTCAAACAATGGCGAGCAATTACGTGACGCAGCTTTGGCAGGTTTAGGTGTTGTATTTCAACCATCATTTATTGTTTATAAAGAAATTGAACGTGCTGAACTAACACCGTTATTAACACAATATCGACAGCCCGCACTCAATGCTTATGCGATTTACCCGCAAACTCGCCATCTGTCACAGCGTGTTAGAGCCTTTGTTGATTTTCTCGTAAAGCGTTTTGAGGGTGTACCGTATTGGGATGCGTGTTTGCGCGATTAAGTAAAGTATTGGGAGTACTATTATTGTAGTTTTTTGTTCCGTGATGAAATTGTGAGAAATTAACAATCTCCAAGTGATATTTTCCTGTTTTAATGATGTCTGAATTTAATTTCAGGAGATATTACGATGAAAAAACTTGCTTTTGTAGCTGTGATTACTATGTTACTTGGTGCCTGCGTTAGTACGGAAAAATCAGATGACATGATGATGGACGATAATATGGAAATGAAAAAAGACTCCATGAGCAGCATGCATGATGAGAATATGAAAAAAGATAAGATGGGTATGAGTGATTCCATGGAAATGGATTCGATGAACAAGAAAGAGATGAAAAAGGACAAAATGATGTCTGATAGCGCTATGTAAAAGGCATTGCTGTGACAGGGATGTCACTAGCTGATATTAAAATCTTCAGTGGCATCACTTTTTTGTAATGAATTTGTTCATTAATAAACATTTGGAATTTTTCGGTTTGATGTTACATTTAAAGGACTGCTTCTGATATAAAATGAGCATCTATTTCGAATAGTAAATAACCCATAGTTTGGTTAAGCAGAAAGGACCTCTCATGATAATTGATCAAATAGGGATAGCTGTAGCAAGCAATGCAAAAAGCACGGATTTTTATTCTCGCGCTTTGGCACCTTTGGGGATTCAGAAAATAATGGAATATCAGGCCTGGGTTGGCTTTGGTAAGGAAGGAAAAGCAGAATTCTGGATTGAAGAATCAAATGCAGTTACTTCCCCTATTCATATAGCCTTCTCTGCTGACAATAGATCTCAAGTGGATGCGTTTTACGCAGCGGCGATTGATGCTGGAGCAAAAGACAATGGGGCTCCAGGTATTAGAGAGATGTACCATCCCAATTACTATGGCGCTTTCGTGATCGATATAAATGGCCATAATCTCGAAGCTGTATGCCATCATTCTGAGTGACATTCTCTGATATGGATTAGTTGGCTCATTTATTTTCGATTAGCTAAATATAACTCTCGTCATACATTTCAATATGCCAAATTAGTCAATCTCAATTGAAACCGTTTCTAATTGGGAAGTTTACCCCCCACTAAATTCAACATCCTAGATTAATTGCCCAAATTGTTTGCGCCTGCACAAAGAAAATGCTCAACTAAGTATATTAATTGCATAAATCGAAACAATTTTTAATAAAATGTGCGGCTATTTCACCAGAATTTAGAGATTATTATGAACATTGTTTTAATTGGCGCCGGGATAATGAGTGCGACACTAAGTGTTATGTTGCGTAAGTTAATGCCGAACGCGAAAATTACCATATACGAAAGACTGGACCGTGTCGCACGTGAAAGTTCAGCGCCCTGGAATAACGCGGGTACGGGTCACTCGGCCTTTTGCGAGTTGAACTATACGCCGTTTGAGGATGGTCAAATTGATATCAGTAAAGCATTATCCATCGCTGAGGACTTTGAAATATCTAAACAGTTTTGGGCGTATTTGATCGAGAATGGAAATTTACCAACGAGCGAATCGTTTATTAGTACGATGCCTCATATGAGTCTTGTTTGGGGCGATGAAAACGTTGAGTTTTTGCAGAAGCGACATTCGGCGATGATCGAACACGCAATATTTAAAGATATGGAATTGAGTTTGGACCCAGGTCAAATTAGAGAATGGATTCCACTGATGATGGATGGTCGAGACAATGATTCAGTGATTGCAGCAACACGAATGCAAGCGGGTACTGATGTAAACTTTGGAAAGTTAACATCGGGCATGCTCAAATACGTGACAAATATGCAAAATGCAGATCTTTTTCTTCGACATAATATCAATAATCTCAACCAGGATGCAGACTCCGGCGTGTGGAAACTGGAAGTTGAAAATCTTGAAACAAACGATGTTAATACCGTTTTCGCCGACCATGTATTTATCGGTGCTGGCGGCGCTTCTATTACGCTTTTGGAAAAGTCTGGGCTTAAAGAAGCAGAAGGCTATGGTGGATTTCCCATTAGTGGACAGTTTTTACAATGTGATAATGAAGTGGTTGTTGCACAACATCAGGCGAAAGTTTATGGCAAGGCCGCCGTCGGTTCTCCACCGATGTCGGTGCCTCATCTTGATACCCGATTAATCAATGGTAAGCGAACATTATATTTTGGGCCTTACGCTGGTTTTACCACAAAATTTTTAAAAAATGGCTCTTACCTTGATTTGCCATTATCTATAGACACGCAAAATGTCTGGCCCATGATATCGGCAGGTTTAAAAAATGTCGATTTAACCAAGTATTTAGTACAACAGATAACACAATCACCAGAAGATCGTTTTAACGAACTAGTTGCCTATTACCCAAAAGCAAACATGGACGACTGGTCATTGATTACTGCCGGGCAGCGTGTACAAGTAATAAAGAAAGATGAAAATGGTGATGGCGAATTACGCTTTGGAACAGAAGTCGTGTGCTCAGAGGATGGTTCGATTGCCGCGTTACTCGGCGCTTCACCCGGTGCCTCAACGTCTGTTTCAATCATGCTAAATGTCTTACAGAAAATGTTTCCGTCTCATTTCGATAGTGATATTTGGCAAAATGAAATTAAAGAAATGATTCCAAGCTTCGGTCAATCATTAATTGAAGATGGTGAGTTATGTATTAAAACCAGGGAAAAAACCAATGAAGTTTTAAACCTTGGCTAAGTGCATTTGTCCGTTTTCAGCAATAATGTTATATGAGTAGCCCGGGTGCTAACCCGGGAGAAACTAAAGCCAGAAAATTTCCCCGGGTTAACACCCGGGCTACAAGATCAAGTGCTATATCCGCTATTGGCCAATAGTTCTTTCTAGCTGCTGACCTATGTAGTAACCTCGTCTCATCTGGAATATTGATGAGTAGGAGAAGCGAGAAAATGAATATTAGATCGGCGATAAATCAGGACCGTGACGACATTCAAAGGATTTACTTGGCCGCATTCCCCAAACGTGAGAACGACATAGTTTCAAAGCTTGCTATTGATTTGCTTTCCGAAAAAACGACACCCCAAACAATCTCCTTGCTTGCTGAAACCGATGGCTCAGTTGTTGGTCATGTGGCGTTCAGTCCTGTGATGGTTGATGATAGTGATGATTGTCAGTATTACATTTTGGCTCCGCTCGCGGTGCACCCAGACTATCAAAAGAGCCGAATTGGAACGAAGTTAATTGAATACGGCATGCAGCAGTTGTCAGCCATGGGAGTAAATATCCTCTTTGTTTATGGAGATCCAAAATATTACGAGCGGTTTGGCTTCAGCGCTGATGCGGCTACTATGTACACCGCACCTTATAAACTTCAATATCCGTTTGGCTGGCAAGCCATCGTTCTCAATGAATGTGATAGGGGAAAATCACCTGTAGCACTAACCTGCGTCACCTCATTGTGTGATCCCAAGCTATGGTGATAAGGCTGTTAAGAATATGCCTATGGGCACTACAAAAGAGTAGAATTTTGTTTTGTCGTGAGTGCCCGCTTTTGGCTGAAATGCCCTATACTTGTTATCACAACCTGTAAAAATCATGCTCATATGTCACCACTTGAAAACAAGCTAGATCAAATTGTTGCGCAAGCGCGACTCGCACGTGAACAACGTGAGCGGGGGTATCGCGAACAGGCGTTAAAAATGTTTCCTCACGTTTGTGGACGTTGTACACGAGAATTTAATCGCAAGAATTTACATGAATTGACTGTTCACCATAGGGACCATAATCACAGCAACAATCCACCGGATGGGAGTAACTGGGAATTGCTTTGTATTTATTGTCACGACAACGAACACCAACGTTTACTGGAAGCGCAATCGGGCGTTTCATCTACAACAGAACAAAAAACGTCGCCACAAGCGACACACAACCCTTTTGCCAATCTCAAGGATATGCTCAAAGACAAGGAATAGTTTTTGTGATGAATAATGGGCTGGCGACATTTTCTTATGTTGAATATTTTGTCTCAGTGTCTGCTTCTGACCCGATAGTGAAAAATAAGCGCATGTGACATATACTGATGATAATTGATAAAATAGTGAACAAAAAGTAATGCGTTGATAAGCATGTTTTTACAATCAGTGTAACTTAACTAAAAACAACATCACAGATGATGCTTCACAGTAAGGACGCCTTATTTTTCACCAAATTCTACTGCAACAAAAAAACAGAAAATTAAGATCTAAACTCGCGTTGAGTATTATTTTGGTCTTGATATTTGGTTGTACGCCCTACAAAAAATATACACCCCTTGATTTTGGAAACGACGATAATCAGTTGCTACAGATTATTTTAGATCAGGCTGTCAATGAGTTTAAAATGCCCGGTTTGCAAGCAGGTGTTAAATTTTCCAATGGAAAGACTGTACTTGCTTCAAGTGGCACGATAGATTTTGGTCGGGAAAGAGAACGCATTACAAACCAGGCGATATTTCGAATTGGCAGTGCAACAAAAATGTTTGTGTCTGCCTTAATAGGACGCTTGGTGGAAAAGGAGCTAGTATCTTTCGATGAGACAATTGATAAATGGTTTCCCGATATCCCTGCTGTTAAAAATGTAACAATCAGAGAACTATTAAGCCACACCAGTGGAATAGAGGAGAATCTATTCACCAGTCCTCTCATATTAATGCATTCTTTTATTTCAGATGAGAAAAAATGGAATTCACAGCAAGTAGTTAACGACTTATTGAGGGATATGGACTTGAAACTCACTAATCAGAAATCGTTTATGTATGCAAATAACAATTATCTACTGTTAGGTCTCATTGCAGAAAAAGTCACCGGGGTTAAACTTCACTCTCAATTAGAAAATGAGTTTTTCATACCATTAAAAATGAAGGATACTTATTTACTGCCGCATTATAGTGAAATGCCAATTGGTCTGGTTTCCGGATATGACGAATACATTCCATTTGGTCCACACGAAATTAAGCCGTCGAATACCAGTTGGGACACACTGACCTTTTCAGCGGGTGCAATGGCTTCCACTTCGAAGGATTTACTCATTTGGCTTGATGCCTTTTTTCATGGCAGGATTTTAAATGCTGATACGATTAGTATGCTGCGGGCGTATGGTGATGCAAGAGATAATGGGCGTGACAATAATATTGTTGGTTATGGACTAGGATTAGCCCGGTATGAGGTAGGTGGGTACACGCTGGAGGGACATCCGGGTGGTGGTTTTGGAGGGGAATGCTATCCTTTCTATTTTCCAGAAAAAAATATCTCAATAACGGTTTCCTATAACTGGTCAAAGAAAGACAATCCCGCTGGGAAAATAGTGCTTAAACGTATAATTGATCAAATGTTAGTGAGAGCCTCAACGTCAATGGACTGAAAGTTCAGGTAAAACGAATAAAGGGGGTAGGATCAGTAAATTCAAGTAAAAGACACGTTGTTAAAATTTCTTTTCTCTTTAAAAATATACCGGTTTTATCACCGCGAATTCATTTAGCCCTGCGAGATAAAAACCCGTCAAGCACAATCTCAACTCGCTGCGCACAAATAGGGCTTGCTTAACCTTGATAGCTATTCCGTAATCGGAGGCATTAAACTGGAAAGGTTATCATTGTGAATAAATACGGTAACGGTGATTAGTTGTAAATTGCGCATCCGCTTCTAGCCGCTTTCAGAAAACTAGCAAACATCTTCTTCGCGTGCATTTTTATTCCGCGAATTTATAGATATTCTTTTTCCCAGAGTTCCAGTTGTCTTAGCACCTGTTTTTTAAAACCGTTGGGATTTTCTTTAATGAATGCTTCTTTTTCTTTTGGAATTTTCAGCCATTCATGTAAATGATTACTTGCCCATAAAACCAACTCCGTCATCATATGGATAAGATCTTTGCCCATGGGAGTAAGGTAGTACAATTTGCGTCGAGCACTTTGCGGGTGTGAAACTGATGCAACAAGACCTTCTTGTTCCAGTTTTTTCAGTCGGTCACTCAAGATGCTACTGGAAATTTGCTCTTCACTAGTAAGCATATCTTTATATTCATGAAGCCCTAAAAATAACAGGTTACGAATGATTAATAGTGTCCAATGATCGCCAATTATATCTAGCGAGCAAGCGATAGGACATCCAGAGCGAATTTTATGTTCTACTTTTGAAACCATAAATAATACTTGCATAATAAAAGTAATTTAATATACTTCTATAATAAAAGTGAAAGGCAATTTGTTCAAGGATTGAAATGAAAAAACTGTTGATTTTTACTGCCGCTTATTTTGTCATCACAATGTCCTGGGCGTATCCTTGGCATTTGGTGTGGTTTCACGATTTATACGTCGGCTGGGGTGCAGTAACTCGAGAACAACCTATCGTACCATTTGGTATGGCAGCAATATTGATACAGGCACTTGTCATTGGATATCTTTATCCCTTTTATTATAAAAATAAGGGTAATCCGATCTTACAGGGAATAAAATTTAATCTGATTATTGGGTTAATGACCTATACAGCGATGGGGTTTGCTACTGCAGCGAAATTTCAGATTGAGCCGGTTCAAGACTTTTTAATTTTTCATACGCTTTTTCAAGCGATTCAATTTACACTCACTGGCGCTGCATTGGGTTGGGTTTACCGAAAACCGTTATAGAATTATCTATTAATTAACAGTCAATGTTTTAAATTATATCGCATTCAGTCGTACGCTAGTTTCAAATTGGCGCTATCCAACCATTAGGGTCTTCGATTCTTGCCGTCCCCCTTTCAATAGTGAAATATCTACGGTTTTTGTTAATCGTGTTATCAAGCAAAACGAAATCGTGGAGAGTATGTTGTGAATAGTTAATTCTACCAAGCCTTATATAATTTAAAAAATTTATACACTTCAACTCAGAATCCTTTGATTTGCATTTTACTGTGTAACATTAAAGCTATTTTGTTTAATCCGTACGATTGGAAAAAAAAGATGGTCGGTGCCCTTTTTCTGAATCCGATTGCCCACGATACGTATCGTTTCTGCCAATGTTGAAAGTAATAGATAAGTGCAGATCCCAAAATCTTTTTACAACCGCTATGTGTACACAATGGATACCTTGACGCGAAATAATTAGGGTTATTCCGGCGAGATAGCGCTATTTGTTCATGAGCGGAAACAATCATTTTACTTTTACCTACTTAATCATCCCAACAATACTCGTTAGACTATTTTACCGACGAATACTATTATTTCGTCATATTCAGAATCAGATAAAAGGAGATTGAGAATGCGATTCATTTTTAAAACGACGTTTTTTAGTAGTGTTCTTCTGGCAATGTTAATCACCGCTCAGGTGTCAGCCGACTCGCTTCCCGAATATACAACAGAGGTTGCGGACAATGTTTATAGCTATGGAAACCCTCAAATGGGTTATTTTTCTATGTTCGTAGTAACGAAGGAAGGTGTTGCTGTTTTTGAAACCGTAAACTCAAACCATTCTCAAGGTATGTTGGCTGCAATTCAACAAATTACCGATAAACCGATTCGTAAAGTCTTTCATAGTCATAATCATTGGGATCATTCGGCAGGTGGCAAAGTTTTCCAGGATGTGGGTGCAAAAACCATTGCTCATCATCAGGCCTATGAATGGATGGTTAAAAATCCACACCCCGACATGGCTGTTCCGAGTAAGTTTTGGAAGGGATCGAAAAAGCGCATAAAAATGGGTGATACGAAAATTGAGTTACATTTTCTTGGCATGAATCACGGATTGGGCATGACGGTTTTTGTATTGCCTGAAAAGCGTATTGCCTATATCGCTGATTTGGTCACACCCAACCGTGTTTTATTTACCATTGTTCCAGACTTTAATATCAAGCCGTTCGTTGCTTCTCTTAAAAAGATCGAAACACTCGATTTTGACTACGCGGTTTACAGCCATAGCCATGCGAGCTCCTTTGAACCCAAGTCATGGGTAACAACTACGCATGAGTTCATTAGTGATATCCGAAGTGCAATTTATGCTGAGTTTGAAAAGGGTACACCATTTGGCATGATTCCAAACGTTATCGATCTACCAGATTACAGTGGATTAGCCATGTACAACGAATGGTTACACATGAACGTATGGAGAATTATGCTCGATGACGTGATGGGGCCATTTCCCTGGACACCGGTAAAAGGGTATAAAATGAAAAACTCTCACCATAAACATGGACATCACCACGATTAGTTGATTTATTATCGAACTCAAAAACCGAGGGCAGATCATATGTAATAGTCCAGACCCGATCTGACAGTTACCAGTTTTTAGAAGTGACTGTCAGGTCAAGTTTAAGCTACAGACTTCTCCTGCCAGATTTTTTTCCCATCAAGCATTGTTTCCTTCGGTGTTCGACC
>Ga0316207_10003373_pt1 | contig 14929 bp, 11 predicted proteins | sample 6weekpyrite_MG_FD_204943 | JGI IMG/M metagenome (GOLD analysis project Ga0316207, IMG submission 204943) | Microbial mat bacterial communities from mineral coupon in-situ incubated in ocean water Damariscotta River, Maine, United States -... | ecosystem: Environmental > Aquatic > Marine >... | reverse complement strand
GCTTGTAACTCTGCCACTTGATTCATTGCGACCCAATGAGCAAAGGTTTTATCACGCAAATAAGACACATTAGAAGTTGCATTACCTATTGTTTGAGTAATTGCACCTAATGCAACAGCTAAAACACCTAAGGCAATTAAAACTTCTAATAAAGTGAATCCATGTTGATTTTGCTTCACTGAGTTGGACTCTTCACTTTACCCACAAATTCAATTTTACTGAAAAAATCGCCAACCACCTCATAGGCTGTGCCATCATCCTGATAAAAAACCACACTAAAAGGTGTCATCTCTCCACTCGGAAGAATATAAATATTGGCAAAGGATCCTTCTTCCATGGATTCGAAATCCACTTTTTCATCTTCTATTACTACGTTCATGTGAATGTGATCTGAAATTTCACGTGGACGAAATATGGGGTCTTCACTTTCTACTTCACCCGCAATACTAAATTGATACGTTTGTTTTGCGACCTGCACGGCAATTGGGCGAACATTCATCACAGATTCATCGGAAGCCAACTTAACCAAAGAAGCAAAACGTTTGGCTTCAGTCTCCAGGCCTTTGTCTGTACTCGTACTGACAGATATCGACGCCATCGTAATGAGCAGGCCGATGATCATAATAACAACGATTAATTCGATTAATGTAAAACCACGCTGCGATTGCAGCGTGATATTGCGATTGAGAGCATATGCCGGCCTTGAATTTTGTACAAACCTTGCCGGATTCTTCATTAGCGGTTGAAACAATTATTCGTCGAGATTCCAATTACCTATATCGGCGCCACCTTCTTCACCACCTTCTTCACCATCAGCACCATAGGTAAAAATATCGACCGTACCATTCACCCCCGGACTTAAATATTGATAGTCATTTCCCCAAGGATCGCTAGGTAGACGTTTCAAGTAACCCCCACTTTTCCAATTTTTTGCTTCAGGTGAACCAGATGGCTCTGAAACTAAGGCTTCCAGGCCTTGGTCGGTACTGGGATAGTTAAAATTATCCAATCGATACAATTCCAAAGCACCTTCCATTGCACGAATGTCTTGCTTAGCTTTGACCATTCGCGCTTTATCTGGATTATCCATGATTCGCGGTACCACCACTGCCGCCAAAATACCGAGTATGACAATCACAACCATGATCTCGATAAGAGTAAAACCCGAAGCTTTCTTTTTCATTTGTGTTTTCAACATCCACTCCATATTGTTAATTTAGAAAACGCTGAGAAAATCACAATAAGATTAGCGTTCCTTTACATTGTTTGACTATTGATCACTCTAAGTGTTCCAATGATTTACCGCACAAAACTCGAGATATTAAATCATATTAAGCACTTGTATAATAGGTAGCTAAAAATGATCAATAATCTTAAATTAATACTATTATGCAAAATATAGGCAGTTTATTCGACACCGAACTGTTATTGCTTAACCAAAATGAAGTCAAAATGCTGAAATATCGAATTTATCTAATTGTCTTATGTACTTTTTTACCAATTCTAGTCACTGCTGAGTGTCTTGATCCACCCGAGAACAAAGTAAATTGGGATGGTTGTGATAAAACTGCTGTACAACTCAGCAATGCTAAGTTGCGGGAAGCAGTTTTAAAAAATGCCAATCTAAGCAAAGCAAATCTAGAATCAGCTTTGTTAAGTAACTCAGATTTGGGTTATGCAAACCTAAGCGAATCTAATCTTAGTAAAGTTAAGGCAAAAAATGCACGATTTGTCAGCGCTAAACTCAGTAAGACAATTTTAGACAATGCGCGCCTGGAAAACAGTAAATTTGATCGTGCAAAATTAGATCATGCTAAAATTCGTAATGTTAGTGGAAGAAATGCTCACTTTTACAACGCCCAATTGAACTCAGCAGATTTAAGTGATAGCGATTTTAATAAATCAAATTTTGAGCAGGCCGACCTTACGTCTATTACCGCAAAAAACACCAACTTTCACCAAAGCAAACTGAGCTACGCCAACTTACAGTCCGCTGACTTGCAAAACGCAGATTTTTCTAAAGCAAAACTCGATAATACCGATCTAAGTGATGCAAATTTTAATTCAGCAAATCTTGCAGGTGCAGATTTACATAACGCCGATATTAACAATGCTGATTTTACGAATGCGAAATTAGGAAATGCGATTTGGATAGATCGTCGCCGATGTCGACCGGGTTCAATTGGAATTTGCAAATAAATAAAACTAGATTAAACGCGTTCCAACTCGTTAACCTAAGTTAAACAATCCGAAAATTGCTCACCAATGTCTATTTTTCTACTAAATGCAATGGAAGGATATATTTAAATATTTAATTGAGAATTCCGTGGTGCAAATTTTACTTTTACTGTCCTTACTCGCTTTTATAATCCTATTCGTTATATACCTCAATAACAGCTTAAAAATTAACAAACTCCTAGAAACCGCTCGAAAAATCGCTGACGGTAAGGAGGTTAGATCATCATTAGCAAATAAAGATAAGTTTGGGCAACTGGGTATAGAAATTAATGCCATGGCTGATTCTCTAATCCTGGAGTCTGACTTTCATAAACGTGCAATCGATCAGCATTCCATAGTTGCCGTAACCGATGCATCAGGTATCATCACCTATGTTAATGATAAGTTTTGTGAAATTAGTCAATATTCTCAGGAAGAACTCATTGGCAGTAATCATAATATTCTAAACTCAGGCACTCATCCTAAAACTTTTTTTACCGAAATGTGGCAAATCATTAGTTCAGGCCAAACATGGCATGGTGAGATTTGCAATCAAAAAAAGGATGGCAGCATCTACTATGTAGAAACAACTATATTTCCACACATGAGTAAAAACAATCTACCTGATCGCTACATTTCAATTCGAACGGATATTACAGCTCAAGTAAACGCACAAAAAAAATTAAAACAAGATAAAGAATTTTTAAATGCTTTACTACAACATTTAAGTGAAGGCATTATCGCTTGTGATTCAAATGGCAAATTAACCTTATTTAATGAATCAACGCGTAAATTTTTTAACTTACCCAAAAAAGATATCCCACCGCAAGAATGGGCTGAACACTATCATTTGTATAAACCCGATGGCGAGACACCCATGCAAATGGAAGATATTCCACTGATTCGGGCATTGAATGGCGAGCACATTTATAACGTTAAAATGGTAGTTAAACCTGAAGGTAAACCAGCAGTAACGCTACTAACCAATGGCCAGGCCCTTTATGATGAGCATAATAATAAGCTTGGAGCGGTGATTTCAGCACTGAATATCACTGACGAAGGAAATTAATCTCGGTTTAATTGATGATCATTAAAATCCCTAACTCAACCTATTGTGTTGAGGGAGTTAAGGCGGGGTCCGGAGACAGGACTATCTCAAATAACAAAAATTTTAGTCCTGTCTTCTCTGTACTTAACATTAGCCAACTAATTGATTCATATCCAATATTGGCATCATAATCGCCATCACAATCACTAAAACCGTTCCACCCATACCAATAATCATCAATGGCTCAAATAACCCCATTAAGGCGGATAAAAGGGTTTCCATTTCTCGCTCCTGGGTATCGGCGGATCTTTCCAACATATCTTCTAAATTACCGCTGGATTCTCCACTTGCGATTAAATGGATCATCATGGGCGGGAAATAACCATCAACAGCCAAAGATTCACTAATTCCAGCCCCTTCACGTACGCGATTAGCGGATTCCAAAACGGAATCACGCATAGGTAAATTCTGTAATACTTGCGCAGAAATCCGCATGGCATCCAGCACGGGCACGCCACTCGCAGCCAGGATGCTAAATGTTCGGGCAAAACGGCCAGTGTTTAAGCCCCTTACCAATTTCCCTAATAAGGGCAGATTTAACAATATTCGATGGTATTGACGTTTAAAAATATCATTTCGCAACATTAAGCGAAATAGCAAAAAAGCACACAGAATTAAAAACGCGATATATATTCCATAGGAAGTTATGAAATCACTCGTCGCAATTAATCCTTGCGTTAACGTCGGCAACTCCTGGCCAATGTGATCAAACATTTCAACGATTTGAGGAACAACATAAGCCAATAGCAAAACAACCACGGCCACAGCAACGATACTAATTAATACCGGATATAATAATGACATCATCATTTTTTGCTGTAAGGCTTGTCGATTTTCGGTGTAATCCGCTAATCGTGACAACACTACATTAATGTGACCGGAATGCTCACCTGCCTCAACTGTACTTCGATAAAGTTCAGAAAACACATGAGGATAATCCGCCAGTGCGGTTGCCAGTGTATGCCCTTCCAAAACCCGCGAACGAACCCCCATAATCATACTTTTTAAACGAGGCTTTTCCGTTTGTTGTGAGACAGCTTTTAGGGCTTCTTCAATAGGTAAACCAGATCCCGCCAAAGTGGAAATCTGGCGAGTGATAAGTGAGAGATCAGTGGCACTGACTTTATTAAATAATGAGAATTGTTTACGTTTTTTTTCTTCTCGTTCACGTACCTCGTCAACCGACAACGGCACCCAGCCTTTATCACGAATCAGTTGTCGGATCTGACGTGAAGTATCGCCTTCAAGGACACCTTTTACTTCCTTGCCGGCGGGGTCCAGAGCCTTATATTCAAATGCTCCCATATGGGATTAACCTTATATTTAAACTTTTAGATTTCAATGAGAAAACTCATCACACAGCGTTTTACTCATGGTAGAGGTCGATTTCAAAGTGTCGCCGACATGGATGTTGGCGTCAAACGCCATGGGTGGCCAATGTGACTTTGAAATCGACCTCTACCATGAGTAAAGCGCGAATTCAAAACTCAAATTACGCAATTGCTCAGCCCTCTTGAGTAACCCTCATAACTTCTGATAGAGAGGTATCCCCACTCAACACACGACGCATACCATCCTGTCGAATACCAGGTGTTCGTGTTCTGGCATATTGCTCCAATTGATGCTCACCCGCACCTTCATGAATCATATTTCGTAAATCGTCAGTTACTTCAATCACTTCATAGATACCTGTACGACCACGATATCCTAAATGATTACATGCTTCACAACCCTGGGGATGAAAAACCGTTGGTGGATTATTTTCGTCGATTCCCATAAGCTCACAATCACGGTCTGTTGCTTTTGCCGGTTTCTTACAATCTGGGCACAATACGCGCACCAATCGTTGGGCAACTACACCAACCAAGCTTGATGATAATAAGAAAGGTTCAACACCCATATCTCTTAAACGAGTAACAGCACCTACTGCGGTATTGGTGTGTAAAGTAGATAAAACTAAATGGCCAGTTAAACTCGCTTGGACTGCAATCTCAGCAGTTTCCAAATCACGAATTTCACCAATCATGACAACATCGGGATCCTGCCGCAAAATCGCGCGTAAACCTTTGGCAAAAGTCATCTCAACCTTAGTATTTACTGCCGTTTGGCCAACACCATCAAGATAATATTCGATAGGATCTTCCACAGTCATAATATTGCGCTGCCGATCATTCAATCGTGTCAACACGGCATATAAACTTGTCGTTTTACCCGAACCAGTAGGACCTGTTACCAGAATAATCCCATGTGCTTTTTTGATCATTTCATTCATGATTTCAAAGCTTGGTTTATCCATACCCAGTTGTTCGAGATCAATGCGTCCGGCTTGTTTGTCTAATAAACGCAATACCACACGTTCGCCGTGACCCGATGGCAAAGTTGATACTCGCACATCCACAGATCGGCCAGCAATGCGAAGGGAAATACGGCCGTCTTGAGGTACACGCTTCTCAGCGATATCCAGTTTAGCCATTACTTTAATACGAGAGACAATCAAACTCGTTATTGCTTTTTGTTGCTCTAAAATTTGGCGTAAAATACCGTCTACACGCAATCGTACAACAAGTCGATTTTCAAAAGGTTCAATATGTATATCCGAAGCACCTTCTTTAATCGCCTCAGTGAGCAATGCGTTAATTAACCGAATAATGGGTGCATCATCTGCAGCTTCCAATAAATCTTCCGGCTCCGCTAATTCTTTCGCTACACTGAATAAATCTAATTCGTCACCCAGTTCATCAGCCATCTGCATGGCTTCATTTGAGCCACCTTCATAACTTTCCTGCAATCGACGATTAAACTCATCGGTTTTAATGCTATGAATTTTAAGCGGCGTTTGTAAAAAACGACGTATTTCAGTCAAACTTTGAGGTTTAACTTCAGGACCGCAATAAACATGGTAAAAGCCGTCAAATAATTTTCCGATTAATACTTGATGACGTTTCGCATGCGCAAACGTTATTGTTTTCCGCACCTCCTGAACAACGGACACGTCAGAATCCAGTACATCTAATACCGGATTCGTTGTCAGTTCATCGTTTTGATCAGGCATATGCATAGTCATTTTAGAGTGCATCGTCACTAAATATATCGCTTTCCAATATATCTTCTTCTGCTTTAGTTTTTTCTTTTATTGGTTCAATTAGGTTTTCAACTCGCGGCATTATGGGCGCAAGACTTTTCGCTACTGCTTCTCTATCACCACCTCGACTACCAATTTGCTGTTCTCTGATAGCCGTATACTTTGAGCTTGATATTTGAGAAGTAATTGCACCATCTCTAAGAATAGTAGGGTGTAAAAATAACAATAAATTCTTTTTATCTTTTACATTACGTTTGTATCGAAACATTGCACCAAGAATTGGAATATCACCTAGGAACGGTACTTTTTGTACCGTATTATTTTCATCATCTGCGATTAATCCACCGAGCACGATAATTTGACCATCATCGACCATGACAGATGTTTTTATAGTCCGCTGGCTAGTAACGAGATTTGCAGTACCCGCATCACCCGCTGTGATCGCATCCACAGCTTGGTCTATATCTAACTTAATCGCGTCACCTTCATTTATTTGAGGTTTTACTTTTAAGCGAATACCCACTTGCTTAGGTTTAAATGTGGTAAAAGGATTGCTAGAACTTGTACTAGTTTGTGTAAAACTACCGGTTGGTACTGATACTTCACGACCGACAAATATTTCAGCTTCTTCATTATCCATAGTCACAATTTTTGGTGTTGATAATAAATTAGCGGCGCTGGTGCCTGCTAAAGCTCGCAAGATGCCACCAAAATTCAAGGTATCACTATTAAATCGCCCAACCCCAAGAGATAAACCCGAACCTAAAAGCCCTGCAGCATCGGGTGAAACCGTGTCAGTCGCAACCGAAGTAGCAACAACGCTACCTAAACCAGGTGAGCCAAAGCTAGTTGCACCCACTGGTGCAAGTCCTGACTGGGAACCATCCACAAACCATTGCATTCCCAATTCGTTGGTTTTGTTTGCAGCAATTTCTGCAATGATTGCTTCAACCAAAACCTGAGCACGACGCACATCGAGTTTGCGAATAACGGCTTGTAGAGATCTGTAAATATCTGGTGCCGCAGTTATTACCAAAGTATTTGAACTCTCATCAGCCTGGATATTAAAGTCATTGTTATTTCTACGAGCAGCTGAAGCTTTCGACGCCCCTTTTTTACCTTTTGCACTCGCCTTAACTTTACCAACACCGGTTAGCACTGCCACTAAATCTTTTGCTTTGGCATAGCGTAGATAAATTACATGTGTATTACCCACGGTTTCAGATGGCGTATCTAAATGTGCGATTAAACCCTTTAACGCTAAACGCGCAGATTTATCACCACCCATCAAAATAGAATTAGTTCGCTCATCTGCCACCAAAGTTGGGGCATTTGACGCTGATTTAGACTTTTTATTTTTTTGTTGCAAACTTGTAAGAACTCTCACAACTTCACTTGCGGAAGCATGCTCCAGTGGAATGACTTCAATCTCACTACCACTAGGCTCGTCGATTCTTTTAATGATTTTCATCAAACGGCTAATATTACTCACGCGATCAGCAATAATAAGCACATTAGTTTGTGCGTGAGCTGCCAGATGTCCTTGAGGTGGCACTAAAGGTCGAAGAATTGGCACTAATTGCGCTGCGGCGATATGTTTAATTTCAACCACTTGGGTCACCATTTCTTCACCTTTGCCATCAGAAGGTGTACCCGAATGTTTAGCATCAGAATCAGGAAGAATTTTAATTACACCACCACCAGCCGGAACAGCAGTAAAACCATGCACATCTAGTATGGCGAGAAATACCTGATACAACTGATCCTTATTCATGGACTTAGTAGAAATAATGGTAACTTTACCTTTCACCCTTGGATCAATAATAAAGTTTTTACCCGTCGCTTCGGCAACCGTACTGATAACCGCATTGATATCGGCAGCTTTCATATTTAAAGTCACCGATTTTGCTAAGGCTATTCCATTGACACAATATAGCCCGATTGTCAGGCTTATTATCCATAACGTCTTACGCAGATACATTTATAATTCCAATTTTTTGTTTAAGCATTCAAAATTTGTTTTTAGCAAAATTTAATTCATGGGCACCAAAAAGGTTTGATTAACCCCGTTTCGTAAAACCTCAACACTGACTTCACTCGCATCAGTAACATTTTGCATCACTTCCAAGCCCTTTAAGGGACTATCTAAATTTATTCCATTCACTGTTGTCACCACATCACCTGGTTCTAAACCCAGTTGACCAAACAGGCTTTTATCACGTCCAGGAAAAATTCGGTAACCTTTTAATTTACCCGCTTGTCGGTACGGCTCAGCTCTCACAGTATTCATAACCGACTGCGGATCACTTAGTAGTTTATCTCGATAACCTTTTAAAATCGTAGAGCCAGCACTTGAAACCCGGTTAATATTGCCACGCGGTTGAACAGACCGAGTACTCTTGTTACTCGATCGTGCCGATCTTCTACTAGAACGCCTATTGTTCGTATCTGATGAAGAAATAGACTTATTACCCGTAACATCAGTTTTTGGTAAACGTAATGTTTCCAATCGACCATTATGCTCTAAAATTATTCTATCGGTGTAAATTTCCTTGAGAATTGCGCCACCTGGCAAATTAGAATCCACGCCATAACTATCTTCATTACCCATGCGATCAGCAACAATAGCCCATGCATCCATCATATCAGGGGATGCCATAACACCTTTCAAGGTTAGTCTTAACTGAGTGTCCGGCGCTTCTTTTGGTTCAACCGGAGCCGGCTGAGCCACTGGTCTTGGTACATTTTTTTGTACAACACCAAATAAATGCCAGTTAGGCAATTGTTTATAAGTATTGTTTGTACTTGCCAATGCCCTTGTTTGTGTGCTTTTCGAGCTTTTATCAAGTAATATTGGTGCGACGACATTCGGCAATGAAGGCACCAATTTCCAAGTCAGTGAAGCAAAAGTATTCGCTATAACAATAATCAAAACGACGGTTGTTATGGCTGGCAATACTGAAGTCATTAAGTGACTTACACTTACTGGCGAAAAGTTCTTAAAATTTATCGCTGTCATTCTGATATTTTCACGTTTTTATATTAATCCGAAGATTTGACCTACACTTCCCACATTAGTTTAAATTTCAGGCATTTCAATACAGTTGCAAGAGCTTTACCAAAATGAAATTTAACAATTGATTATCCTAGAAAAAACAATAAAGTACTAGTAACTACTTGGCATGACTCAAATATGCTAGATATTCAGCATAAATAGCTATTTAACAGTTAACCGATAACTTCCATAGGGGCCAACTGCGCCAAATTTGTTAATATTCGTCGAAAGATGACTCACTTCTACATAATATCGACCAGAACTAATTGCAGTAAACTCTACTTTCGAAGCCAAAGAAGTTTTATCGTTGAAAAATCGAGTTGAACCACAGGATGGATCGCTATCATATCGATAATACACACCGGGATTTGCATCATCGTTTTCCATGATCTCCCCAGGAATATCGGCAACATTACCATTTTCATCCAGTATTCGAATATAAGTATCTATCCCATTTCTTAAATCACTAGTTTGCACACTGTAAGTCCTACCCGATATAACATCAAAAGCAAACATATCAATATCATCGCTCAAATCATCTTTGTATAAATAATGATCTGTTATTGCTCCAACTTGAAGAATATTCGCTGTACTAATAACATCGTCATCTTCAAAATCATCCTCCTTATAATGTACCTGTCGCTCTGCAAAAATAGTGGTTAAATTAGTAAGCTGCCCTTGATCATAAAGATCACTGATTAATAATCCTTGCCAAAAATTAGCTAAATTTGTGGGTTGGGATGTGTTCGTAAAGTGGTTCGCCAATACATCACCAATTTTTTCAATGCCATAGGCTTCAAATACGGACCACAAGATTTTACTAACCGCCGACTCACTGCTGGCATAATAAAAGCTATCTTCAACTTTATCTTCAATCACTAAATCATCAATAAACTTTATATCATAACTCAGAAAAGCTGCTATACCGTCAGTATCGACATAAGAGGTAACCTCTGCTATGGAGGACAATTTTTCCCCGGGAGTTTGATTCATCCAAAATTTTACTGCTGAGCCAAAAAAAGTCCCCCAACCCTCACTCCATGCCAAGCTTAAATCACTATCATTAGTCGTAATGAAATGACAACCAGCAGGAGAGTCATCAATAAAATGTTTCTCCATCACAAAATGCCCAAACTCATGTAATAAAACATCATCGTCATACTCATCAGTATCAGGAAATTGACCACTAGGAATATTCAACACATATATACCTCGGTCCTGTTTACAGAAATCCCGATCAAATCCAGAACAATAATAAGTCCCAAGACCGTTATTAATTTCCCAAAACACCGACAAATCAGCAATATCTACTTGTAACGCTTCACGAGAAAACTCAGCCGCAGAGACAAACACGTCAAGAATATTAAATGCTCCAGCAACTTCGGAGTCTTTAGAAACTTTAATATCATAAGTAGTCACACCTTCTTCAGCATCCTTACGCACTGCATATACATTCCCATCCATATCCTTAACAGCAAATCCTGGGGCAGGTTCTACACTGACTGCTGTCATTACTCGAATAGCATAATACTCTGGAATAATATGCCCGAATTGAAACCAACCGTTTGAATCAGATTGAGTCGTTTCTAAAACTTCGCCATCCACACCCAATAAATCTACGGTGACATATCGCACATTATTGAAAGTCGGAATGAAACCATTTGTAAAACCCGCATTATCATATTTTTTATCCTGATAAAAAATTTTCCCCTGAATCGAAATATCAGATTCGGTAACCTCGACATCAATGGAATCAGTTAACTCACCATAAGAGACACTGATTTTTAAATTACCAGGCGCGTGTGTTGTAATTTTCCCCTGAGCATCCACAGTTGCTAGTGACTCATCCGAGGATTCCCAACTTAAACCATTTGATAGGGTAAACTCATCACTATTTTGATCAGTTGCAATAACGTTAAGCAACAATTCAATATCTAATTGTGTGATAGTTAGATTATTTGGAGATAATTCGAGGGCTTGAACAACAACTTTAGGTGATTTCTCATCACCCGAACCACAACTAAGTAAAATGAACAATGAGAAAATAAGGAGCAATATCCCACGTAATTTTTTATACGAAGAAAACACTTTTAAGGTAACTGATATTCGCGCAGTTTTACACCGTTACGTTCTGTATGACGGTACGCTGGAGGGGCGATAGCCCGTGAACTACTTTTTTGTGACTTCACTGCGCTTTCTACTCTCAAATGACTAGCTGCTCGAAAAAAAACTTGCGAAGCATTACCGATGCTTGCTGTAGCATCAATTTGACCGGCCGCATTTTTATCAATAAACAGCGTAAAATCTAAAAACAAGGGTTGTCCTTTTTCGACTTTATGTTGAAATGATGTCTCGCCATCTACTAAAGTAACGCCGGCTGGCAAGGTTAGTTTAAACCTCATATTGTCACTCGACAGCTGCGACACCACTTCCACATGTACTTTAACAGGTTGTTCATAAGCTATACCCTCACTCCAGTACATTTTCATGGACAACGAGGGCATTGGCTTAGCAATTGAACTAAACGCCATCAAGAATAAAACAAAAAAAAGGCTAAACCGTGTCATTATTTTCATATTCGCACATTGATTAAAAATGAATTTCATTAGTTTTGGCTAACCCGGAAGTCATAAGTTCCATACCGACCCGCAGATAAATAAGGCTCGGGGTCCATAGTGGTTCTTATTTCAGCATAATATGTGCCGGTACTTGGCGCGGTGAACGTGACCTTTGATGCCAATGCAGTACCATTATTCTTAATCCTTGAAGAACCACACACAGAATCATAGCTATAATACGCATTTTCATCAGCATCATCATTTTCCACTATGGTACCATTTACCGTTAAAGGGTTCGCGCCACTATTCAATACCCGAATATAGGTATCTGCCCCGCTAGTTAGTCCACTGGTTTGCAAGGTATATTGATTACCCCCTTGCACATCAAACGCAACATAATCTGAATCAGTGGATGAATCAGAACGATATAAATAATGGGTTTCAACCTGACCTAATAGAATTTTACGCTGATCATTTGGCGAGCCATCTGATTCGAATTTATCTTCTTGATAAAATACCAGTCTTTCTCCAAATATCGATTCCAATGTTTGTAAATCACCCGCACTCGGATTGTGTTCGGCTAACCAACCATCCCAAAAAGATTCTAAATTTACCGCTGTATTGCCTATGTTTGGTAAATAATCACTCAATACAGTAACAATATCTGACATGCCAAAACGCTCAGACAATGTCCATAATATTTTTGCTACAGCCATCTCATTACCTGCAGAACTATAACGCTCCTGACTCATAGTGGCTATATCAATATAAATCTGCGCTGTACTTGCATAGGTATCAACATAGGCAGAAACAGGTAATGAATCTGCTGTAGATAACAAATGACTACGACTCGGATCGCTCAACCACGATTTTATACCAGAAGGCAGAAAATCACCCCAACCTTCACTCCAAGCTAAACGAAGATCCAAGTCTCTACTGGACAATAAATGGCAACCACCATATGAATCATCTCTGGATAGTGCGTGCGCAAAATAATGGCCAAATTCATGATAGAGCACATCATCATCAAATTCGTCTGTATCACCATTCACAGAATTGTAAATATAAACACCGGCACCTTGAAGGCAATAAGAGGAATCATATCCTGTGCAAAAATAAGTACCATCAGAATTATTGGGTTGCCAAAAGGCAGATAAACTCACAAGCGTAGCATCACTATATGCCATGGTAAATTGAGCTGCACTCGTAAAAACATCTAATATATTAAAGGCTCCCGCAGCAGAATTACTATTCGGAATATCCACGGCAAAATTATTTAAATCAGATAAACTCACGGCTTTACTCACTGAATATAAGGCACTCGAGCGATCTTCCACACGCAACTTTAATCCTAAGCTCTCATCAGTTTGTGCAGATACACTAATTGAGTGCTGACTGGTTAAAACGCCCGTAAAAGAAAATTTTCCATCTGCATCAGTATATGTCGTCTGCTCTACTTCAGAACCATCTTTTGCAATAAGATCCACTTTTGCATAACGAACGGCTTTGAAAAAATCAGAACGATTAGTGAAACCCGCTGCACCATACTCCTTATCTGCATATCTCACATTTCCATTCAACGTATTAATATCAGCATTAACGGTCACGCTAATCGTATGGCTTGCTCCCCCACCTGAAACCCGAATATTTGCTTGCCCTAAAGCATTTGCCGTAATCAAACCTGTCTGGTCAATGGATACAATAGTTGTATTATCACTCAGCCATTCAAATATTGGCTGGTCAACATAAGCAACATTGCTTGCGTCTTTTAATGTTGCTGTTAACTGAAATGTACCGCCGACTTCTGATAAAAACACTGAATCAGATGATAGTACTGAATCTGAAGATAATTCGATATGAGTTTTTAAAGTAGACCCACTCTCATCTGTTGACTCTTTCTCATCATCAACACATGCTGATAGCAAGATGATGAAACTCAGTAATATAGAATTTCTTTTCAATTTGCTCTTTTGAATTTTAAGTTCAAAATCTAACCTTAAAATCAATTGCTTAAGTGTTTTTAGTTTTAAATATTTCATTAAATAATGTATCGGCTAATAAAACATTAAATTAATGCCCTAAAGGGTGCTAATCTCACATCTCAAGAAAAAAATTGCCTGATAAATTTAAGCCATTAAACTATTGAATAATTTAAATAAAATACCTATTGACGCTAAAATGTGATGAATATTCGAACGGGAATTGATTTAGGCGGGACCAAAATTGAAATAGTCGCGCTAGACAACAGCGACAAGCCAATTTATCAAAAACGGATTGCTACACCTCAAGGTGACTATCAAGCAACACTCACGGCCATTAAAAATCTTGTTTATAATCTGGAAAATCATTTACAACAAAACACCAGCATTGGCATTGGAACACCCGGCGCCATTTCACACATTACTGGCAGATTAAAAAATTCAAATTCCACCTGTTTAAACAACCAAAACATTCAACAAGACCTCGAATCACTACTAAAACGCCCAATTCGCCTTAGCAATGACGCTAATTGTTTTACCCTATCAGAGAGTTGTGATGGTGCGGCAGCTCAATACAATAACGTATTTGGCGTTATCATTGGCACTGGCACCGGCGCAGGTATTGTCATTGAACAGAAAATTTTGAATGGCGCGAATCAAATAGCAGGTGAATGGGGACACAATCCATTGCCCTGGCCAAAGAATTCTGAACTTTCCCAAACGACATGTTATTGCGGAAAAAATGGGTGTATTGAAACCTTTCTCTCTGGTCCAGGTTTGCAAGCAGATTATTTTAGAACAACCCGGAAAAACCTAAGCAGTAAAGAAATTGTCATTGCTGCGAACCAAGGCGACGAAGAGAGCGAACAATGCTTACAACGCTATGAAGAAAGAATGGCACGCGCATTAGCACATGTAATTAATATATTA
>Ga0316207_10003372_pt1 | contig 14931 bp, 15 predicted proteins | sample 6weekpyrite_MG_FD_204943 | JGI IMG/M metagenome (GOLD analysis project Ga0316207, IMG submission 204943) | Microbial mat bacterial communities from mineral coupon in-situ incubated in ocean water Damariscotta River, Maine, United States -... | ecosystem: Environmental > Aquatic > Marine >... | reverse complement strand
GCTATTGCAAATGCAAATGGAAAGAAAAATCTTCTTATAGCCCGGATTGTTTCTAAAAGTAACACCCAATTTAACATTTTACTACCCGAGTTACACTGGCATAAACTACGCACGGTAACTGAAGCGGATTTTGATATAGCACAATTTGCCGTAAAACTGGCCATCGGTTTAATTGGTATTATGGCACTTTGGCTAGGGTTAATGCAGATCGCAGAAAAAAGCGGACTAATTAAGCACATGGTAAATGTAGTTGAACCGCTCCTGCATTGGCTATTTCCAAACATCCCAGAAGGCCACCCGGCTTTTGGAAGCATATGCATGAATATGGCCGCTAACGTTCTCGGCCTGGGTAATGCCGCCACCCCACTCGGTATTAAAGCCATGCAACAATTACAAACCTTAAACCCGGACAAAAACAAAGCTAGCGACGAAATGTGTATGTTCCTCGCCTTAAACACCTCAAGCGTACAATTACTACCCCCGGTCACTTTAATCGCACTTATGGGCACACAGGTTTCTGAATTAATAATTCCCATAATATTAGCAACCAGTTGTTCGACAATAACTGCTATTTGCGTTGCAAAACTTTATGCCCGCCATAACACCAGGAGCACAAACTAATGCAGCAACTAACCAGCCTGATTATACCCTTACTAATATTATGCATTGTTAGCCTTGGCTTGCTAAAGCGAATTGCGGTATATGAAGAATTTGTTGATGGCGCAAAAGAAGGTTTTAATATTGCAGTAAATATTATTCCTTACCTGGTTGCCATGTTATTTGCGATAGCTATCTTCCGTGCCAGTGGCGCCCTTGAGTTTATATTAACTCTATTAACTCCTATAGCGGACTTTTTCGGTTTTCCCGCTGATGTAATTCCTATGGGTATTATTCGCCCGCTAACCGGAAGTGGCTCGGTAGGCATACTGGCTGAACTCATTAGCACCCACGGTGAGGATTCGATCATAGTAAAAACAGCTGCTATTATGTTTGGCTCAACCGAGACCACTCTTTACGTATTAGCCATATATTTTGGCGCTATAAAAATCAAAAACACAAACTACGCTGTACAGGCCGGATTAATTGCAGACTTTGCAGGTTTTGTTGCAGCTATTCTTGTGACTTACTGGTACTTTTCCTGAAAATCTGAATATATTATATAGGGCATAATATGTTTACTGAAACACTACTTAATTATTAATAATTCGAAGATGTCACCATGTTATGTAACAATTTTTTTTCGCATATAATTTTCACATCATATATATTTATTCTGCTATCCCTGACTGCATGTGATTTAGCCATAGAAAATAACCTTCCAGACATTCCTCCGCAAGGACGTTTTGCAGCGGTTAGCGCTAATCAACATAATGGCATTTCAAGTGTAGAGGTTGCCACTGCAATATTCGATGATGGTGATCCGGTTAACCTGGTGGGTGGTGATGTTGTTCAGGCCAGCACAATTAATAACAGCACCTTACTACTTGAAGATGGTTTTTATAAAGGCAGTTACGCCACCAGCCTGGCCAATGACTCTAATTTAGATCAAATAAATATCCTTATGATACATGCCCCCCTGGAGGCGAGACAAGGTCGTTGGTACCCTGTTGGCCTACTTAACATTGACCCTGGCCCCGGTGAATTTGTAGGCGCTTCTGCTTCTATTACCCTACCACCAGAACCTTTAAATATTTCACTTAGCAGTTCAAATTTTAATAGTATCGATGATAGCTTCATAATCACCTGGTCACCTGAAGCATCGGCTGACATCATGAAAGTTAACTCTGTTGTTCGCTGCACCAATAGCACCAAGACGTATACCTATGGAACTGTGGCAAACTTGTCCGATGAATCAGATGATGGCACTGAAGTCATCGGCCTGGATCAATTTATCTATGACATTAATAGTGAAACGAAAACTATCGAATTCATACTGGGCGAATCCCGCGCAGCATTGCTGGAGCTATTACAAAAACTAAAGACTGCCGGAATTGGTGAAACTTTTTTTTCCAGACTTGCGCTAATAAACCCAATTGAAAGCGAGTGCAATATTCAATTATTCCTGTTTCGAAGTAGAAGCGGAAATTTTGATTCACTTGAAACTAATGGCCGTATCTCAGGTAGCCGTAGTGCTGACATAAACCTGTTTTACAAGCCCAGTTAAATCAGACTTTTTTTATAAAATTAATATGTTAAAAATAACAATTATATTAATATTCATATTTTTTTCAAACTTTATATATGCTAATAACACGCTGCTTGATGGCAATTTTTTTTATACTATTCCAGATGCTAGTAGTACTGATGACTTTCACACAGGCAAGATCGTTACCCTGAATTATAACTACTACTACCTGCCCTGGCTTGCCCTCACATCAGGTCTTTTTATTAGTGAAGAAATTTTTGACGAAGTTAAACGTGATATCGTGGGAACCTATCAAGCCAGCATTGAAACCCAGGGATTCACTTTAGGATTACGTCCCGAATATAAATTTTCAAAGCGTAACAAAGCTTATATGAGGGCGGGTTTTCTTTTATATAAAACCAAACTTAAGGTTGCAGAGTATTTTGAACCTGGATTAACCACGGGTGAAAGCAGGCAATCAACTGATGGCAACGGTTATTTCTTGACGCTTGGCTGGGCCCACTCATTTTCAGAAAAGGTTTCATTCCAGCTTGAGCTAAATACTCAAAAGCAACTTGCTCTGTTTTCCGATATGACTAACGCGGCTAATGTTTTTGACCTGGATTACACTGGTTTTAGTATTGGAATTGGTTATGCATTCTAATAAGAAATGCATTTGTTCTCAGGTTATCATCTCGGGCCTTTTTATTAGCTGCCCTGCGCTTGCTGATATCGATGAATTATATCAGTTATCAATTGGTGCCAGCCTCGAAAGTTACAATTCTGACCTATCTGTCAATTCAAATGATACCTCTAAATTCAAAGCCATCGATTTTGAAAATGACCTGGGCTATAACAAACGAGTAAATGCAGGCTGGATTAGTGGCTGGTACAGGGTCGGTGACCATCATCGACTAAGAATAACCTATACTCCGCTCAAAAGATCTGCAACTGCCACAAACAAGAAAGATATTGTTATCGACAATACGACTATCAAGGCAGGTGCTACTATAGCCGCAGAGACCAAAGCTGAAATTCTGGATCTTAGTTATATTTACAGCTTTTATAAAAGCCCTCAGATTGAAATGGGCTTATCTGCAGGGATTTACTGGTTATTTAATGATACAAAACTTCTAGCGGCCGGTGAAATACAGGCCGAAGGTGATGACCAACCCACTTTTCAAGCCGATTTTATTTCTGAACAGAAACTTCAGGCACCTATGCCCTTGATAGGCTTTTCTGCTAACTATGAGATCATACCTTCCTGGCGAAGCCATGCCGCTGTCCGATATTTAAGTGTACAGATTAACGAAACTGATGGACGTATTTTTAGTACAGAGATCGGTACTGAATTTTATTTCAATAAAAATTTTGGTATTGGTGCATCCCTGTCGGCCTTTACTCTGCAAGTAAATGTAAAAGGCATTATAGCTAACACTGCTCTTGGCTGGGAACATGACGGCATTCAAATTTATGCTGTCTTTAAGTATTAATAATCTACATAAATACTTCAACCTGGCTTGACCATAAAGGCAAACTATGAAGAAATTTACTATCGAGCATTAATTAGGGAATATGTTATTATTTCTGAATTTTTCTTAATTTGACCCTGGATTTGAAGAATAAAACTTTATACACTTCTTATGTTTGTAATTTATTGTTTAATCTTAAAGGTATCGATAAATGGTTAGTATAAAACTCACTCTGTTTAGTACAGTACTGGTCAATAGTATATTATTCGGATTACCAATTAATTTACTAGCCGGCACTCCCATTAAATCGATAGACTCATCGGGAAATGTCACTTATTCTGACAAGCCTGTTTCCGATGCCAAATCCGTTTCAAAAGTCGTCCTGCCACCCGGCCCAAGTGAAAGTGAGATCAATGCCGCAAAGCAACAGGCAGAAAAAAACATTGATACGGCTGAAAACATTAAATTACCACATGAACAATCCTCTAAACAGAAAAAATCAAATAATAAGGCATCCCAGAATTCTACTGAAGCTGAGCAGAAAGTTATTAATGCCGGGTCAAGAAAACAGTTACCTGCTGGTACTTTACCTAAACCTCGGCCACCTGTTGAAAGACCAGGCATTAATCCCCCCCCCGTTGCAAGACCAGGGCAAGGAGTGAGAGGGCGATAGCTTATTATCTTCAGACAAAGGGACTCAATCCACAGGGTATAGTCCAAATCCCATACAGGTTTAATATTGGGTATTTTATTATGATAGCTTGTCTATGCCCGAATTTAAATAATCCTTAATCACACTGGAGTGTGATTTAAGAGTAACCCCGTCTTTAACCGGGTAGCACCATTAAAAAATATCTATTTTACAAATTAGAATAGCAATGATACTAATATCTAATCAGGTATTTACAAGCTGACACTATTTATTAATTTGTCTAAACAGTATTTTTTGATATGGTACGCAGGGCTTTCAGAATCGGACTCAAAATATAATGAAAAAAATACTTGGCTTTATCATCTTCGCACTTACTTCACCCCAAACCATGGCTGAAGGCGCTGAGATTAATATATTCAGTGGCTACAGATCAGGTGGTGACCTTGAGAACGCCACAACAGGTAATAAAGTATCCCTGGATGAGACGGACAGCTACGGCATCATCATCGCAAAAGATTATGGCCCTGAACATGTGATGGAGTTCCTGTACTCACACCAGAATACCGACTTAAGTGATGCAAATGCAACGCCCAGTACAAAGTTGCTCAATGTTGATGTTGAGTATTTTCAAATAGGTGGTAGTCAGATTTGGGTGGAAGAAAAAATTGATAAGTTTTTTGGCGCCACAGCTGGTGCTATTCACCTGAACCCAAATGACTCATCATTATCATCAAAATCCCGCTTCGCCATGAGTCTGGGTGGCGGCATAGTTTATAAATTCACAAAAAACCTGGGGCTTCGGCTGGCATTAAGAGGTTATTTTGCATCTTTGGGCAATAGTGAAACTTTCTGTGGAAGTGGTGGCCAGTGTATAGTCGTCGGCAGTGGTTTTATGAAACAGTTTGATGCCAATGTAGGTCTTAGAATTAGGTTTTAACTGGTCAATCTAGCACTACTCGTTATTAACAAATTAAACCCTGACTAAATAAGGAATATTATGAAAACAATCTTTACAACCCTGGGCCTGGTCTTATTTCTACTGCTTAATGCCTGCACAACGATGAATACTTCGTCTTCAAATAGTGATATTAAATTTGAAACGATGACTGACCCCAAAGCAAACTTCAAAGGCTATACGTCATATATGTGGCTCGGCTCCGCTTCAATATTAAATGACCCGGACGGGCAGTGGGTTGCCCCCGGTTTTGATGCGAATGCCGAAATCAAACACCTTATTGATAGTGAATTACGTTCTAAGGATATGACAGAAGCGTCCCAAAAGCCCGACGTGCTTATTGGCTATGCACTGGGCATCAACATGAGCAATATCGAATACAAACAAAATTCTGATAAATCATTTCAAACTCTAGAAGCAGCTCCGAAAGGTGCGTTGGTTATCTTAATGGTTGATGCACAAACCGGAGTTGTAATCTGGGCAAGTATCGCACGAGCTGATATTCAGGGAAACACGGGGAAAATGGCTAAAGAACGTTTAAGTTATGCTGTTAAAAGTATGATTGATTCATTACCTAAATAGTTTTTTAACTTCAGTGCGGCCCCTGACATTAATCAGGGACCGCCTGAGAGTGTATTGATCTCTACTCATTAGTTGAAAAAACTGCCGTTTCCTTATTTTGGCGGGAAATTTTCAAATACACCATAAACAAGCTGGCTAATTCTTTTTTGTGATTCCTCTGGCGTGGCCGGCCTGTCAGTTACAGGTTTAGTTGTAATTGAGCGCCATATAAGCCTGTTATTTTTAGTTGAAACCATATCTATCATCAAACTACCAATAGTTGTTTGCCTTAACTGGTTACCACTACTTAAACTAATGCTTCCCCGATTAGACCTCCCTACGCTCATACCTACACCAGCTGATAGCCCCCCTGATTTTAATTTTTTTTCATAATTTACTGAGTAACTAATTTTAATATCAGCTGAATCTGTTTTGACAATGCCTTTTCTTTTCATATTACCTTCAATTGCTCTGACAATACGTTTAGCTTTTAATTGGTTGGCTTTTGAAAATTCAGCTGATGGCTGCATATCCCACTGGTAAGCCTTAAGCTGTGTAAAGTCAATGCTGCTATCATAGTCATACGTATTTTTAATGCCACTACAAGCAATGAGTAACGACACAAAGAACATTGTTAGCAGCATTTTTAAAAATTTATTACACATTGCAGTAAGCCCTTTACTAATAAGACAAAAAGATTATATTCAACCGTACATCCACATAACGATAATATCATTATATTAGTTAGATATCATGACATTGAGAATCTGCACGCTTGCATAGATTTAAACACGTCACCTGCTAAACTCACGAATTTCCCCCCACTGTAAATGATTAACTATTTCTGTATAATTAAAGCGCAACAACCACTATTTTAATTGCCTGTAAAAAACTGGACGCCTTATTAAATGAATAACTTATTTGCAAAGTCACTAATTTACACAGCAACTTCTTTTTTCCTGTACTCTACCTCTATTGCCTGTTTTGCAGATAACATTATGTCTCTTAGCGACCGTAAAGATCGCTGGGAAGTATTCTTTCAGACCCGCTATCTCGACTCTATCGATGTTGATTTTATTGGCGGTGCCGAAGCAAGCTTAAATGATGATATGGCCTGGGCCTTTGGACTTGGTTACAATTATACGGAACACTGGGCGTTTAACTTTGAGATAGGCTGGAGCGATGCCGGTTATTCCGGCACGCGCATCGATGACGATGGCACACCTCAAGCTGTTTCTGGAAACCTTTATACAAGCAGTACTAATTTTAGTGGAATTTATAATTTTTCTGCTCAACGCTTTACGCCCTTCATTGGTGCTTCAATAGGCTGGACTTTTGTTGATTCAAATATCCCAAATGGATTACCAGAAACAATATGCTGGTATGACCCATGGTGGGGATATATCTGTGACTCCTATGTACCAACAAAAACAACTACCGAATTCAGTTATGGCGCTGTTCTTGGTCTACGATTTGATGTTAACGATAAATTATTCTTAAGGGGTAGCGCAGGCAAGCAATGGATAGATTTCAGTCATACCTCAAGCACTCCTGATTTAACCGCTTTTCGTTTTGATATCGGGGTTATGTTTTAGTTTCTGGAACTATATTTAGCTTACAATCCTTTTTCACCCCCCTTTATAAACTAAATAGAGGGGGGGGGGGGAGTAAACCGGCAGAGTAGCTCTATAAATCATACAACAACGCATATGCAACAAGTATTTTCTTTAGAAATATCCGTTTTCCTGACACTACTCATATGCTATTCACCACTTTTAATTGCAAATGAAAATAACGCGCAGATATATCCAGATAATGAATCAAAACATTTGCGAGAAGCGGCCAAGTATCGCTTTGAGTTTAACAACGATGTTTTTTTTCAATCTGACAACCAGTTTTCTAACGGCTGGTCATTTCAGGTACATTCACCTGTTGCTAAAAGCTGGCAAAAAATAGAAGGCCCCGCCAATTTTTTAAAACAATTTGGGACCTGGCTACCCTCACTCACGTCAAACGGCTTAAATTACAGATTAAGTGTATCCGTTGGTCAAGTCATCCAAACACCTGAAGACCTGAGTAATCCTGACTTAATTACTAACGATGTACCCTATGCCGGTATAATAACGGCAAAAACCACCTGGATAGCTTTTAACGATCTCGAATTCAGGGGATTTGAACTCGTTGCCGGCATCCTGGGCCGACCCTCACTTGCGGAACAAACGCAGAATTTTGTGCACGTTTTTACTGGTTCTGAAATTGCCAATGGCTGGGATAATCAATTAAAAACCGAGCCGGTTTTTAATGTCAATTATATGCGTAAGTCAAAGTTTTTACAGACCGGTACTCCCGCAAAATTTTCATTCGATGCAACATTAAGTGGGGACTTGCAGCTGGGGACACTTTTTACTTCTACAGGGCTGCGAATTGAAACCCGGTTTGGCATTAATATGCCTTACGGGTTTGGTTATCGAGCCGACCCTATCGGCCGTTATTTAACTTATGATGCAACACTCGCACCACCCAGAACCAAAGACGCTTCTTTTTACGGAACATTCTCATTTGGTGGCAGTTTTTTTGCCCACAATCTCTCGTTAGATGGCAACGTGTTTAAAGATGCTATTCACAGTGTTGAAAAAGAAAACCTTGTTGGCATAGCAACCCTGGGGATTCACTATGAACGAGCCACCTGGGCCGTACATTTTGATTTAAATTTCACAAGCGATACAATTGATACAAGTTCTGTTACGGCCAACCCAAATCCTGAAAATAATTTCTCAACACTTATGATTGAATGGCGAATTTAAATGAAAAAGATAGCTATCGCAATCATTCTTCTAATTAGTCTATCTGCCTCAAGCGGTTCTTTACAGGCAAGTGAATGGCATTACGGCTTTGAACTCGCATATTTCAAATTAAACACTGAGAGTGTTGACGATCCAGACAATATGGGGCTTTTACTAGGATATAGCTGGGATATAGATTACGGCTCTGTGGCTATTGAAGGGGAGCTGACATCCACCTTTGAAGACGGATTAGCGGGCTCCAAAAACACTAGCGTAGATACAGCCGGTATCTATGGCATATATCGAACCCGGAACATGAACCAGAAAGATATGGGCCCCTACTTTAAGCTAAAAGCAGGCACAGCTTATACTGATTTAACAATAGCCAACGCCAACAAAACTAATACTAAGCTTTCAGGCGGGCTAGGCTTTGGCATCAATATGATTTCTGTTGCATTTGAACTGGATTACACAAGAATCAATGACGATCTGGATATGTTTAATTTATTGGTATTGTTTTAAAATTACCTAAATCATAAACCAATTTTTTTAATTTTACGCTTGCTGCCAGGTTACCGGTACCAGCCTTAATTAATTCTAAGAGATGATTTTTAAATTATTTACTGTAAAATTCCATGCACATCACCAAACTATAAGAGCGACCTATGATTGTTGTTAGACTTTATAATCAATTGAGCCCCTTTCAACGCGTAATCATCGCCTTAATGCTAGGCATTAGCACGGGAATCATCTTTGGTGAACCCACAGGAAATCTTGAAATTGTGGGTAATGCTTACATTCGCTTGTTACAGATGACTGTGCTCCCTTATGTTCTGGTTTCTATTGTTGGTGGCTTAGGAAAACTTGACAGCGACATGGCTTCCAGCATTGGAATAAGGGCGCTTAAAGTTATATTAATCGTTTGGCTTGCTGTGATGCTTACACTTTTGCTCTTGCCATTAGCTTATCCAAACTGGGAGACATCCGGTTTTTTTAGCAGCAGCCTGGTAACGGAACCTGTTAAATTTAATTTTCTCGATTTATACATACCATCAAATATTTTTGCATCATTATCAAATACCATCGTACCTGCTGTAGTCCTGTTTTCATTACTCATGGGAATAGCCCTGATCAATGTAAAAAACAAAGACACATTCCTTAAACTCGCTGGCAACATTAGCGACAGTTTAATGGGAGTAGCATCTTTTGTTGCTAAACTAGCCCCTCTCGGAATTTTTTCAATTTCTGCTGCCGCTGCCGGCACATTGCAGGTAGAAGACTTAGGTCGTTTACAGGTTTTTCTTTGGGTCTATCTAACAGCTGCAGTACTGCTAGGCTTAGTGCTATTACCGCTTATCATTCACTGGGCCACTCCATTTACCTATCGCGAAGTTCTTTCAACTGCTGGTGTAGCAGTTATAACCGCATTGGCCACGGGCACCGTGCTTGTAGTATTGCCAATGATCATAGAACGGTGCAAAGAATTACTGCTTAAACATGGAATGGACTGTGATGAAACTCGTTCAACGGTTGATGTCCTGGTTCCCACTGCATATAGTTTTCCAAGCACGGGGACTTTGCTTGGGCTAGGTTTTATTTTGTTTTCAGCCTGGTACGTTGGTTCTCCTTTAGGCCTGGAACAATATCCGTCATATGTTGTAATGGGAGCGTTAACTGCTTTTGGAAGCATGGCCGTTGCCATCCCATTTATGCTCGATTTTTTTGGCCTGCCAGCAGATCAATTTCAACTTTACCTGTTGGGTAGCGTAGTAACCGCTCGGGTTGCAACTGGCCTTGCGGCATTGCATGGATTTGTAGTTACATTGCTAGTCGCTTCTGCCGTTTTGAAAAGGCTAAAATGGCACAGGTTGGTCCAGGCAATTGCAACTCATCTGGGTGTTACATTTGGAGTAATGGTTATTGTTGGCATAGCGCTATCACACATCATAGACTATGAATATACGGGAGTGCGAACATTTGAGTCTATGCAGCTAATGGAAAAGCCCCTGGAAGTTATTAACTTTAAAGAATTAACTCCGATTAGTATTGAAGATCAGTCTCGACCCCGAATGGATGTCATTCGTGAACGGGGCAGCATTCGTGTTGGTTATTTCGCAAATACACTTCCCTATGCATTTCGTAATGACAAAAATATGATTGTTGGCTATGAAGTAGAAATGTTAAATAGACTTGCCAAGGACCTGAATATAAAAATTGAAATTACTCGACTCAAATCTCGTCAAATGGAGGCTCAGGCATTAGCGGATGGCAGCCTTGATATAACTATTGGCGGCAAAGCTATTACACCGAAAAGAGCATTAAATGTTATATTTAGTGATTCGTATACATATCACACGGTAGGCCTGGTTTTATTAGACTCAAAAAGAGAAGAGTTTTCTACTCTTGATGAAATCAATTTAAAAGAAAACCTTAGCCTCGGATTTATTTCAAACGAGTATTATATTAATTTAGCTCGGGAATTCCTTCCAAATGCTAAACTGGTTCCATTAGAGAGCCCGAGAAAGTACTTTAGAGGGAACTCTAAAAAAGTAGACGCATTTGTTTACTCTACTGAAGCAGGTTCTGCATGGGCAATGCTATACCCCGAGTATACAGCCATTGTTCCTAAGGGATTAAAACTTAGAGTACCCGTAGGCTTTGCTTTACCAAAAGGCAAAATTGAATATGCGCAATTTATAAATACATGGCTAAAACTTAAGAAAGAAAATGGTTTTCAACAACAAGTATATAATTACTGGATACTTGGACAGAACCCAAAGGCAGCCAAACCACGCTGGTCAGTTATTAAGGATGTATTTGGCTGGAATTTATAATCACGTATTTTTAAATAGCCGGAGTAAGTGGTTTTCCATAAACTGGCTACTGGAACAATCAACAGCCTGTTGATTACTCCAGGTATTTTTAAGTATGATTTCTTTTAATATAAGCTGCTGTATTTTTTTCTACCGTTTTATTATAAGCTTTCTGTAACGATGGCAAGACTATTTTATCTGGTTCACCACTCAACTCATCCATGAAAACTTTTTTAGCCTCAGTTGCCAGCACTAAAACATCATCATATAAACTATGGCAATGTGCCGCCAACTGACCTTTCCCATAAAAGATGTCATTTTCAGCTGCCGTCACTTCACAATTTTCTACTTGCATTTCCTTTAATGCTGTTAGCCATTGCTCAATAACCGGGCGCCATTTATCACTTTTTACAGAGCTTGTGCCTAGATTGAAAACAGGCAGATCTTTACGTTCGTGACGCTTGAAATTATATGAGTGATTATCATAAACAATACATTCACCAAATTCCTCAACAAGTGCGTCACAGAGAACAGATACAATTCTATAAAATCGAGCATGCTTGGCTTTGCTTAAGGCAATACTTTCTTCACTTAAGGCTTGTTTCCAGACAGCCTTTCCCCAGGCTGTTTCATAAACACATTCATCTGTATTACGATTTAAATCATATTCATAACGAGAGTCATGGGCGATCAATGTAATGGGTTGATTTTCAATAAAGCTTCCGGTGTATGGATCTTCTTCATAGTAACGCTCTGCCTTTGACAAGAGACAATTACTGGCCAGTTCAGGACGTAAGCTAGCGCCGTTATGAATTGCTGCACTAAATGCGGGCTCATATTTATCTATCTTTATACTAAATGAACCATCATCAATAGTGCCCGAGAAAGTTTCTCGATTCTTTATTTTATTGATAATGTCCTGTTCAGATAAGGTTTCCATATAATTCACCAAGAATAATAATCAGATAAATATTATATGTTGTTGCTTACTTGTTTTCGAGTATTTATAAGCAACTATATACATTATGCTTACTTCACCTCAGGCAAATCATCCATATTTGTAGAAAACTGTAAAGTATCATTTTCTTTAGCTTCACTCATTTCTTTTACACCACCACCGAAATTAATCTTCCACTCAAGATTTGAACGCGAATCTGCATAAGACAATGCGGTTTTAATATCAATTTTACCATCTGTAAATAACTGATATAAAGACTGATCAAAGGTTTGCATACCATCAGCTTCACCTTTTTCCATAATTTCTTTAATTTCGTGAAATTCACCCCGTCGAATTAACTCTGAAATATAGGGCGAATTAATTAAGATTTCAATTGCGGCTATACGCTTTCCCTTTAATCCTTCAACCAGTCGTTGTGAAACGACTGCCTGTAAGTTAAGCGATAGATCCATCAATATCTGGTTACGCGCATCAGGAGGGAAGAAACTTAAAATACGATCCAGCGTCTGATTTGCATTAACCGAGTGCAATGTTGTCAGACATAAATGACCTGTATCAGCATACTGTATTGCCGCTTCCATGGTTTCACGGTCACGTACCTCACCAATCATTATTACATCTGGAGCTTCACGCATTGCTTCTCTTAATGCATTTTCATAGGATAAAGTATCAAGCCCTACTTCTCGCTGACCCACAATTGACTTTTGATGATCAAACATATATTCAATAGGATCTTCAATTGTCAGAATATGACCTGGCATATTCAAACTGCGATGATTTATCATCGAGGCCAGGGTAGTTGATTTACCCGAACCCGTAGCACCAACGACCAGGACAAGACCTTTGCGACTACTCACCAGATCTTTTAATTTTACGGGTAAATTTAATTTATCAAGCGAGGGAACATCCGATTTAATATATCGAATAACCATCGAAACTTCACCGCGCTGAGTATAAATATTAATACGAAAACGACCAATGTCTTTTATTGACAAACCCAGATTCATTTCCATGGTCGCTTCAAAACCCATCTTCTGGTTTTCATCCATAACGCTATAAGCAATTTCTTTGGTCATGCCCGGCTCTAATGGTGTCTTACCAATCGGGTGCATTTTACCTTCAATATTCATGCTTACAGGAGCACCGGTTGTAAAAAAAATATCAGAACCGCCGCGTTCTGCCATAAGTTTTAGATAAGGATGTAAATTCAATTTAATTCAACTTTTAATTAACGTAAACGGTGTTGATCATCTGCAGTATTTTCTTCCATTTTTAGCCCCGACACTTCTTGCATCAGATCTGTATTCTTTGCATCTTTTCCTTTTAGCTTAATACGTAATCTCAGGTCATTAATTGAATCAGCATTACGTAATGCATCTTCATAAGTTATATAACCTTCTTCATATAACTCAAATAACGCCTGGTCAAAAGTAATCATGCCATACTCATTTGACTTAGCCATCAGCTCTTTCATTTCATGAACATTACCCTTAAAAATCAAATCAGACATAAGTGGTGTATTCAACATGACTTCAACTGCAGGTATTCGGCCTTCGCCACCTTTTAATGGAATCAGTCTTTGGGAAATTAACGACTTAAGGTTTAACGATAAATCCATAAGCAACTGGGGGCGTCGCTCTTCAGGGAAAAAGTTAATGATACGATCAAGTGCCTGGTTGGTACTGTTTGCATGAAGCGTGGTTAAACATAAATGACCGGTTTCTGCAAAAGCTATCGCATACTCCATTGTTTCACGATCACGAACCTCTCCAATCAGGATAACATCCGGAGCCTGTCTTAATGTATTTTTTAAAGCAACATCATAATTTTCTGTATCAACCCCAACCTCGCGCTGTGTCACAATACAGTTTTTATGTTGATGCACAAATTCTATTGGGTCTTCTATTGTAATAATATGTCCAAAAGAATTTTCGTTTCTATAACCAATCATTGCGGCTAGTGAGCTAGATTTACCCGAGCCAGTTGCACCTACAAAAATAACCAGGCCCCGTTTTGTCATTGCTATATCCTGCAATACTGTAGGCAAACTTAACTCTTCAAAACTGGGTATATCCGCTTTTATAACACGTAACACCATGCCCATAGAGCCACGTTGAGTAAAAGCATTAACACGAAACCTGGAAACACCGGGTAAACTGATTGCAAAGTTAACTTCTTGCTCAGCCTCAAAAGAACCCAGTTGTTTATCATTCATTATTGATCGCACCAGAGTTTGTGTGTGTGCAGGCGAAAGCGTCTGATTTGATAGTGGCGTCATTTTCCCATCAACTTTCATCGATGGTGCTGCACCTACGGTAACAAACAAATCAGAACCATCTTTTTGCACTAACATACGCAATAAATCGTGCATGTATCGGATGGCCTTATCTCTATCCATTCCTAACTCCGGTTGGTATATATAATTAAGGAAACAATCAACTAATAGAGATTTTTTTACAGTTTATCTATTAATTAAATTAATTTTACATAGCTTCTTTATTAACAGCTTTTGTTTTTGCATCTTCCCTGGTAATCATACCACGATCAACTAGCTCTTTTAGATTTTGATCTAATGTCTGCATACCCATACCCTGTCCAGTTTGAATAGCGGA
>Ga0316207_10003371_pt1 | contig 14932 bp, 18 predicted proteins | sample 6weekpyrite_MG_FD_204943 | JGI IMG/M metagenome (GOLD analysis project Ga0316207, IMG submission 204943) | Microbial mat bacterial communities from mineral coupon in-situ incubated in ocean water Damariscotta River, Maine, United States -... | ecosystem: Environmental > Aquatic > Marine >... | reverse complement strand
GTTTCTAATTGAAATTGTTTCGACATGTTAAAAAACTTTGCAAAAAATTAAAAAAAAGTGCTCCCATATCCATTTGGGATAGGACAAAAGCAGGTAACTTTGTTTATACTCACGATGTTAATAAAAATCATCAATCTGACAGAGTACATCGCTTTGACACAAGCTTCCAATAGAATTCAAAAAGTAAAACCATCACCCACTCTGGCCGTTACCGCACTGGCCCAACAATTACGCGCTGAAGGCAAAGATGTTATTGGCCTCGCCGCCGGTGAGCCTGATTTCGCCACCCCGGATCACGTCAAGCAGGCAGCCATTGAAGCCATTAACAACAACCAGACGAAATACACCGCGGTTGATGGTATGCCCAGCCTCAAACAGGCCATTATAAACAAGTTTGCCAAAGATAACGGCCTAAACTACGAGGCCAACCAGATCCTGGTTTCATGTGGTGGCAAACAAAGCTTTTTCAATATGGCCCAGGCACTGTTAAACCCGGGTGATGAGGTTATTATCCCCGCACCCTACTGGGTTTCATATCCGGATATGGTATTGCTGGCGGATGCGGAGCCGGTCATAGTACAGGGTGACCAGTCCCAGGGGTTTAAAATCACCGCAGACCAACTGAAAGCAGCAATTACCGACAAAACCCGCCTGTTTGTGATTAACAGCCCTTCTAATCCATCGGGTAAGTCCTATTCAATGGATGAACTAAAGGCCCTGGGTGAGGTATTACTACAACATCCGAACATCATTATCGCCACCGATGACATGTATGAAAAGATCCTCTGGACTGATGAGCCCTTCTGCAACATCGTCAATGCCTGCCCCGAACTATATGACCGCACCGTCGTACTTAATGGGGTTTCTAAAGCCTATGCCATGACGGGCTGGCGAATTGGCTATGCCGCAGGCCCGGCTGATTTAATCAAGAACATGAAAAAAATCCAGTCACAGAGCACCTCTAACCCCACCTCAATTTCCCAGGTAGCCGCCCAGGCCGCACTGGAAGGCGACCAGTCACGCTTAGAAGAAATGAACCAGGCCTTTAAAGAACGCCATGACTACGTTTTAGGTGAGCTTAATAACATCAGCGGAGTGGACTGCATTGCCAGTGATGGCACTTTCTATATTTTCCCCGACTTCAGCAAAATAATGCAACAAATGGGCATAGAAGACGATGTAAAACTGGCGGAAAGTATACTTGCCGAAGCCGAAGTTGCCCTGGTCCCTGGCTCTGCATTCGGTAGCCCAGGGCATATGCGCATCTCTTTTGCGACCGATATGGAGAGCCTGAAGAAAGCACTGGAAAGAATTAAGAATTTTGTTGAATAATCAGTAAATTACTGTTGACCGACTGGGGGCAAATCAGTATTATAGCGCACCTCGAAACGACGTAGTTTCGAGACTATTCCCTGATAGCTCAGTTGGGTTAATTGCGGAATAGGAGCTATTAACGCTGAGGCACGACGCCGAAGCAGGTTGATCTACAAAGTAGTGAAGCATCGCCAGGATGGCAGTAGTAAATTTATATCATTCCCTGATAGCTCAGTTGGTAGAGCAACGGACTGTTAATCCGTTTGTCCCTGGTTCGAGTCCAGGTCGGGGAGCCAGATTCTAAAAAGGCCAGTTAATTTATTAACTGGCCTTTTTTATTGCCCACTCAAAGCTTAAACATGATCCAATTCAATAGAACCTATAAGAAATAGGGTTATTCAGTTGAACATGAAGATTATTGAATTAGATCAGCTGCTTATGTGTAGTAGCTTATGCTTGCATGCGAATATCAAATTCAGTTGCTACGACTATAGGTTTTTTAGAACGAGAATGTTTAACCATTTTAACAAAGCCATAGCGTTCAAATGTTTTTAATGTGCGACCCAAATTAGAAGCTTGACGTCCCGTTATCCTTGCTAATTCTTGAATGGTTTCTGGTTCGCTGTCTGCAATTATCTTTAATAATTGTCGATTGTTGTCACTTAGCACCTCAGACAATGACTTCATAGAACTAAACCATACCTTAGGTTCGCCACGTTTAGGCACATAACGACCCGCCGCAATATCAATCGTGCGCTTGTGTACGTCTTTAGTAGACATAATACCTATCTTAATTCTCTTCATTGTCTTAGCCTTCACTTTTTTCTATCAATCTCTTCACTAATTTCTTCTACACGTTTCAAGAAATCATCTAATAACTTTTCTGCGTTGATAAAAGCATATGGTGTGCCTTTATCGTTCTCATCTTTATGTACATGATCATATTCAATTATTCGACCATGAAAGCCTTTGCGTCTATTTTTAGGGACGTGTGCGTTATCCATTCCAAAAATACGCAGGTTGTTATCGTCATGAAATGTTAGGCAATAACTGATGCCGTGTGGTCTTTTGTCTGTAACATCCGTTATACTAGCTTCTATCTTCCACCAGTACTTATTACCTAGAACATGCATAAAGCCATCCATGTCTAGCAGGGTATCTAGACCAGTGTCACGTGTCACGTGTCACGTTTCACATATCATCCTAATACATATCATCAGGTGATAAGTATAGTCCTTATGCTGGACTGTCTGCCAATTAGTATTACTTATGAGCTGTAGAGCTAAGCCGCTTCAGCTTTCATTTCTCTGTCTACCCTCTGAACAACACCTACTGGGTTCCTGATCGTAATGACATCAACATTGATGGGCCTTTAGTATCAAAGGCCATCTGATGCTTCATAAACAACTCAACCCGCCACAAACAAGCGGGTGGGTTATCACTGGAGAATTCACGGCATTCATGACCAAAATAATTACAGCCATCACAAATGACATATTTACTTGATCGAGCTGGAAAATAAGTAGCCGTTTGCGCATACATCCCATGTTTCAACGCATTAAACCGTGTCTGCTGAGCCTCTTCAGGCGTAGGATGCCCATCTAAATTTTTGGCAGATGCAGCCTTACCCTGAGGTGTGCGAGACCCAGTAGCCATGGCATGGGCCTTTAATAACCCCACCTCACGCCCATGCTGAACAGCCTCATCACCGCACCGCACACAATTACAGAAATACTCAAACGGATGCCACCAGCTATCAGGTGCATCAACCGTTTTACCAGGCACAGCCTTAAAATCATGCCCACATGTATGGCACTTAAAATAAACTTCAATTAAAGGTAATAAACGCGACTTTCCCATATGTCGCATTTTGTTGATAAAATAAAGACATGATAAGGGACGTTATGGTCTAGGATACAATGGATATCAAGAAATAAAACTGCTTATAAAGCTAATACGTACAAGAGCAGAGGGTCAGGTCTTTCCATGCCACATCTATCACTTAATTAACAATTACCAAACAAACAATATCTTTAGCCTTAATGGTCGTTTTACTTTTTGAAGCTAACACAAATTACTGAATGCAGCATGGAAAGACCTGATAATCATCTAGCGAGTTCCTCCAATAGGATATATCGTTAAGGTTCTGAAACTGAACGAACCTAAAAGAGGAGTTCACATGGAATTATATTGCGAATTGATTTGCACTCAAATAACAGCGTCGTTGTAATACTCAATGAGGTAGATAAAGTGATTTATCAAAAGAAACTAGACAATGGTTTAGCCTTAATCCTTAAGCAACTTGCTGTATACATACTTAAGCAGACACCCACACTTAAATCGTCAGATGCTAACGGAATATCCTGATTCAGCCTCTGATCCAGGTGCCTGGATAATCATAATGAACTTAAACTGTATATCCCAATGACTACTGAAATTATTAAACTGGGTGTCCGAATAAGCTAGGGTGTCCGAATAAGCTTTTTGATTATTATCTAAAAGCAAAAGAAAACGCGAAAAACGCAAATAGCCGCAAATGAACGCAATAAAGCAAAAGCATTATGGTGAAGTGTGCCACAGGTACACCTACAATAATTGCGTTTTTCGCGGTTATTTGCGTTTTTCGCGTTTTCTTTTTCTTTTGACTTTATTGATGATATTCGTGGGAATAGCTCAGACTATGCTCCCTGTGGTGGTTCCGATCAGATGGGCAATGCGATAAACTCCCCCGCACAACTCTTGGTGGTCTCACAACAGGGGACAGAGCGCCAAAAAGCGGCGGTCTTTCCCCGATGGAGATGTTCCTTAACAGGGTAAGTTTGCTTTCATGCATGGATTTGACTGAATTTTTATGTGAACACAAATTTCACGCAAAAAAATACCCAATTGCAAAATGCAAATGGGTATTAGGGATATGGGGTGAATGATGGGACTTGAACCCACGACAACCGGAATCACAATCCGCAACGACCTGTAGACCTATTAGGAGTAGACATGTAGTAGCAACCTGTAGTAGTTTAGCATTTTTCTACTAGCAATTTTGATTGATAATGAGCGACACAAAGTACCTAATTAAGCGTTACCAAACATGGTATCTACAGCTCCTAATACCCAAGCAACTTAGACCTCTCTATAACCAAACTAAGATTGTCGTCAGCCTACAGACAGCTGATCTTAAAGAGGCAAGATTAAGAAGAGACATTAGGGTTGGACTTTACAAATCTGAATTCCAAACCAGGCTAAGGCAAGTAGCAAACCTGGCTCACCCTACCCCAGACAATATTCTAGAAGCCCTAAAACACAAAAAGGAAATTGATCTAGGATTACGTGAAGTTAACACTGTAAGCCCGTCAGGTAGCTCAGAGACCATCTTCAGCAATGAACCAGGTAACCACATATCCTCTATAGAAACTGTAAAGCAGTTAGGTCAATACAATCTTGCTAGTCAAATCTCCTCATCAATGACCACAGTAACGTTAATTTCTAGAGCACTGGCAGAACACATAGAAGAAGTCTCGACCTACATTAGAAAGCAGACACGCAACACTAGAAACAAACGTGTAACAACATTCATTAACTGGGTTGGTGATAAGGAAGTATCAAGAGTCAGTAAGCGAAATGCTGCAGATTTCGTCACCAAGAGGGTCATGAAGCTAGACCTAGCGATCAAAACAAAGAAATGCTACATCGGTGATCTATCTGCTTTCTTTACTTGGTGTAAAGATAGACATTACTGTTTAGATAATCCATTCAGTGGCTTAACTAAAGGCATCAAGGGAACCACCAGAGGAACCAGAGAGAAAACCAGCAGTAAACGTAGAGCTTTTACAGATGAAGAACTACTCACAGTATTTAAAGCCATCATCAACCACCGAGGCACTGACTCAAACTTATGGCCTTACACATTAATTGCTTTGTTCTCCGGAATGCGGAGCAGTGAAATTGCAAACACTGAACTCATAGATGTTTATGAAAATCATATCCATATCCCTGTAGCAAAGACCGAGTCATCAATAAGAGACGTACCCATACACGAAATTATTAGCCCCTTAATTCTACGACTTAAAGAAACAAGTAAAGACGGTTACTTGTTATCTAACTTAAGAAGCGGTGGTGTAGATAATAAACGCAACCATTACATAGTTAAGAACTTCGGCAACTTACTTAGAAATAGAGCTGGCATTAAAGACACACAAGTTGTCTTTCACTGCCTTAGAAAAAACTTTCTAACAGCACTAGAGGTAGCTGGAGTGCCTGAGCCTACCGCAAAGCTTATAGCAGGGCATGCAAGACAGAGTATGACTTATGGCGTCTACAGTAAAGGCGTTGAGCTTTCAGCATTACAGGAAGCCGTTAACAAGGTCAGTTACAACAAAGAACTCATAAACCTGATCACTGAAAATTTGATCAAGTTTTAATAAAGATTTACAAATCGAAAACTACAATAGTCAACTGAGGAAAATAATATGTTCACATTAACAATAACAAAGCACTTCACTTTAGAGATGTCATTAAGTACTGCATTCCTGCAAGTGGGCAGCAAAGAATTCTGGTTCAGCTGCGTTGATCACAACACAGGGGAAACCATAAGACCCACTATTGTCACATCCACAAATAAAGACACTGCAGCTACTTTAATCAAAGCCTAGTGATCTTCCCTATAAGAAAGGATTAATTAAGCGCAAGGATGGCTACAGGCGCTTTACTATGCATTTGCTAGATTAATTAGCCACACTCACAGAACCACCAGCACACACTAAAGCAATCAATTTGAGTAATATTTAACACCCTCTGAAATGCAGCTGTGATGCAGGGTGCCCACTATTGATAACAAGGGCGAAGCCCATGTAAGTATTACTATAAGTTTATACTTTAAGTATTACTATAAGAGTACTTTAAGTCTTACTTATAGTTTTCTTAGTCGTTCTTGGTAGGTGATATATTGAGCCATGGCTATCAGTAGCAGAGAAAGCTTCAGCACTTAAAGTCTATGCTCAAAGTACACCTTAAACACCTCCCACCAAATAAGCAAAGACTGAAAGTCACCACCCTAAGTAACTGACTGGTTCAGTAAACTCAAAACCTAAAGTCACTCACACATTCTTTTCTTCTTTCTTTTCTGACGGGGTGTATCTGTTCTACCCCCTTGTCACTAACCATCACCTAAAGCCCTCACTCAATTATAACCATAGGACTCACATATGATCCCTCAGCGCAAAGCAATCCACTTAATCGACCCAAACGGTAAACCCGTAGTTAAAGTTCCACTAGCAAACTCTGAGTTGTTTGCAACGGTAGACAGAGACAGTTTTGAAAGACTCATGGATAGCGGTCTATCAAGTAACTGGTATTTCAATAAAAGCCCAACAGGAAATAGAGGCTATGTTCGTTGCTCACTTAATGGCACACGAGTTTGTGTCTCTAGGTTGATAGTGAACGCCAAGCAACAACAGAATGTTTTCTACTTGAATAATGACACACTGGATCTACGGATAGAGAACTTATACCTTGAAAAGGGTCAGGCTAAGAAGTCCTGGATATTGCGAGACATTCCGCTATAAAAATCTGTCACCCTATCTAACTATTCAAAAGCGGTAAGCCCCCCCCCTGCACCTTTCCTTTCCCTCACAAGCCTCGTGCTTTAACTTTAAACAGGTAACACACCCATGATTAAACCTCATGTAACACTAGCAACACATGAAGATGTCATAGAACTAGCTGAAAAGCTACGCCCCGACGACATCAGAGAAATCTATCTAGCTTCCGGCAAGACTCCTTATGACTCACTAACTTCATCACTCCAGCTCTCCAGGTTTGCCTGGGCAATTCACTACAAAGATGAAGTAGTGGGTATGTTTGGCGTGGTTGAGCATCCCACTGATCCAGATACAGGCTTCCCGTGGTTATTAAGCTCAGAGAAACTTGATAAGTGCTCTTTAAGTTTCATTAAAGAAAGCCCAGCGGTTATAGATGTCATGCACAGCATGTACAAGACCCTGACGAACATCTCCTATGAGAAGCACACAGTCGCACATAAATGGCTTCGATGGTGTGGTTTTGAACAAGCTGGCACATACATAGGTATAGGCCCAGAGGAATCTAACTTCATTTTGTTTACAAGGAATAAGAATAATGTGTGAACCTGCAACAATCTTTATGGCTGTTTCTTCTGGTATAGCTATCGCTAATTATGTTGGTGCTCAGCAACAAATGGAAAGGCAAACAAAGAGCACCATCAAGTCTCAGAAAATACAGCAAGACCAATTAGTTGATCAAGCTAATCAGAATTCCTTCAGCCAGGGTATAGCTGCCCGTAAGCAACAAGCCAAGATAGTTACTGCTGCCGGTGATGCTGGTATTACGGGTAACTCTGTAGCTGCGCAATTGCTGGAGTCAATGTTCAATGAGGGACAGAACGATGCTATTGCTGCTCAGAACTTAGAGAACTCAGTTGAATCTTCTATAGCAGATCGTGACAGTCGACTATCCGGTATTTCTGCTCCCTCTCTATTTAATACTGGTTTACAGATTGGTGCTGCTTATGGTGAATCACAAATGATGGCCGGTGACTCTAGACCAGCAGATTAATTAACCACTATGAGTACTGCCTGCACTCTCACTTAAAAACTTTATGCCTTTGTGGGCATGTAACTTAACTTCTTATAAGGAGAAAACATAATGATAGTAACTAGAGGTAAAAACAAAAACCTACAGATTGATATCCCCGCCAAGCAATCACCAACAGGTAAAAGAATTAGATGCTCAGCAAAAACAACTGACATGGAGAAAGCTAAAGAGGTCGAAGCCCAGCTACTTATCTCCTTACGTGAAGAAAACACTGAGACCACCAGCGGCAATCAAACTCTATGCAATGCAACTGACCTATTATCAAATACCGTCAACCAAGAAAGACAATCTCTAAGCCTTTTACTAATCATACTTGAAATGGTACGAAGAGAAGTTGATCCAACAATACCATTTCAAATGTGCGTTACTTTTGTGAGAGTCTGCTTAGCTGGAAAAATGCAAATGCGTGACTTAAGGTATGAGTCAAATTTATCAGATTCCTCTGTCAGTCGAAACTCCTCAGCACTGACTAAAACACATAGATACGGAAAAGACGGTCACAACCTTATTGAATCAATTCGTGATCCTAGGGATCGCAGACGGAAAGTGCTGTCACTAACACCTGAAGGTGAAAAGCTAAAAGAAAAGCTAGTTAGGACAATTCAAATGCGTGATTTCATCTAAGCGACTTCAGCTTCCATCTCACGGTCAACCCTCTGAACAACACCCACGCCAACACCAACAGTCCTAGCTGTTTTCTTAATGCCCATCCCGTCTCTTCTCAGCTTGCTTATAGAGTCTTCTGTCTTGCTGCTGACCTATGGATCTACTCCATACCCCTTCCCTACCTACCCCTACTAATAAGGAACACTTTATGTCTGTTGTAATCAACATCTATAACTCTCCAGAACCTACCGATGAATATGACGAAGACCTGGATGACTTACTTGAAGATGACGACGAGTACGAAGACGAATAGTTAATAACTGATGCATGCTTTAGGTGTTACTGATGTAACACTTAGAGCCACTGCTCAAAACTCTCCCAAGGAATATATCTTTATGTGTAGTAGCTCAGAATTGAGACATTAGACTCCTACTTAATGACTGAAATGGAGTTGTTATGAGTTGCTTATATTGATAATAGGACAGGTTTTATGTAATCTGCTATAGAAACAAACAATTACATCTAAATATAAGATGTTACCGATATTAGATATACGACCTATGGGATCCTGTATATTAACTGTTAGGTTTTTATATATGGAATATAGATTATGATAAGAATAACCAGCATTCTAATTGTTATGCTTCTATCTGGGTGCGCAGGGCTATCCATACATGAAGACCTTAATAATGCCCCCATGCTAAGTGAATTCCCAGTAACGGGAAGAGCATATGAAATCGCAGGCACTGTAGATAACATAAGGAAGAATTTAATACGAAAATTAAATTCATTTGATGTTACTTATGAACAACGAATTCACGGTCTGGACACATATATCGTCACCTCATTTGTAAATGAAAACCCCAGCCCTCATGAAAATAGAAAAGCAGTAACAGCATTCTCTTTTGAAATTAATGAAGTTAAAGCTGCATGTTCTGCTGTGCAGTTACGTTGGTTAGTAATGTCACGTGGCAACTTCGATGCAGAGTGGAGAATCTTAAATACTGATAAAACTCATAAACCGAGTTTACTTAATAGAATCAATGGGTATTTTTTGGAGCAATCATGTGATGAATAAAGAAATACCTTCAAGCACAAGTCGACTCTATTTAGTCTTTGCAGTTGTTGTGCCAATGATAATCAGCGCAGCCGTTTTAGTCATAAAAGGTTCAGGTGGTTCTCTTGTAGGGCCTGCTATGATAGAGGCATTCAAGTTTCTACTTGAATTTTATTTACCTATGATTTCAATTATCTCTGCATTTTATTTTGCAGAAAATAACACCAGTATATTGCTTAAAAAAACAAACTTAGAAACGTTCGTTGTAGCTATTATAATTGTATCAATGTGGACATTCCTCCCAGCTTTTTCGCTTATTATAAGCGTTACATATCAAGATGCTTTTGCGTTAACTCAGGCACTTAAAGGTTATGGTGATGCAATTTGTGCGGCAGCGTTAGTGTTCTACTTTGTACAAAGCAACAAGGCCGAAACTTAACAATGTACTCAACCAGACGTAAAAAACACGCCGCTTAGCATGGCATTAGAAGTAATAAAAATGACATACGAAGACATATTTAAAATTTCTACTTTAGTCATCACTAGTTTTGGCGGTGGCGCTTTTATTGTTATTGCTCTTTCATCCTGGCTAGGAAAATTATGGATGGGCAGAATTTTACAAGAAGAAAAAGCTGCGATTGAAACACAACTATCAAACATTCGACATGAACTTAGTCTTACAAAATCATCATATGAGCATCACCTAGATCTTATACTTGATTACTATGCTCTTTTCTATAAACATTATTTAAAGTGCAGAAGAGCTGCAATTGCAGACGCATATCGTCAACTACCGGATGGAGAGATGACACATACAAGAGAAGAATACTTAGACAGTCTTGATGAAATCCTCAAAGACTGGCAGGTTTATGATGGCCGAGTTAGGCTTTTATTACCAGCCAAGCTATTATCAATCCATGAAGAAGCTATTGTTAAATTTAACGAGTTTAGAGATGCAGTATATTCCTTCACTAGCGCTGAACCAGAACCTCGAAAAAAAGTTGTAGTATTTAATGAGCTTGATGAAATAAAAAATAAGTTAGAGACTGGTTTAAGAGATTTTTTAAGAACAGAGAGTCTTTTAAAGTAAAAAACTTCTAAATCGGGTAAGGGCTGACTACTAATCAACCCTCCCACAGTTCCTCACGGACTTGCAGTTGCCGTCGGCTAGTAGTTATACTGCCTATAAATATAAACAGGTGAATCTCCTACAGAGGACTTTCACCTCATTAGTTCACGCCCATGCTGAGCGTACCAAGTCGTTTCAGCTGAACTCGGCATTAAGCGTAAAAAAGAGATAAAACACACATGCTCGAATATAGCTTACTTTCACCTGCATATAGAATATTAAAAGATATATTTTCAGGTATACGTAGTTCCAAAAGGCACTTAAGCTCATCTGAAAAAATACAATTACGACAAAAATGGAAAAAAGAATTTGAAAGTGAGCTACTTCGTAGAAAGAAAGAAGGCCTCAGGTGCGACGTAATTCTTAGAGATATGAATCGAGTTGACAATTACCCTGAAACAGATGAAAAGGAAAAAGGCATATCATCTTGGTTCAAGGTTGGTCTTATGGGAACTTATCATAAAGGCATTCTTGCCGGGCTACAATGGGGTGGCTTAACACTTGATAAAAACGCTAACAAATATAGATTTCGAAATTTAAAAGAAAATGAAAAAGGCGATATAAAAGTCATTCTTATTGGTTATATACCATATGAGAATATCGAGGCTGTTGACTGGGAAGGAGATGAATACGGTGGACACCCGCACATATATTGTTACTTTGATGCCCGTAAAAAAGAACCATATGAATCTCTAGCATTTTGCGAACAAAAACACCTTAATGATTTCCCTTTTTATACAGAAGTGGCTGACTATAATAGTGTCTATAAATATAGTAAGAAATTTAAAATTGAATATTTCGCATAACAAGACATTGAAATCGTGTGCGCATTAGCTCCTAAGTTCTATTTACTTGTTTTACAACCTACAGTTATTACCTTTCCAGCTCGCCTTACTGATGATCTTCTTGTTATCTAACTCATAGTAAGCCGTACAGTGAACATTAGCAGACACTGCTGTATAACCAGTGACTTGCATGAATATTCACCGGACATTTCTATACAATAATATGAGACCCTATCTAATCTTCCTAAAGCGGCAAACTTCCCCCCTTGGCCTCCTATCACCATGATGTAAATACTTTTGCCTTTGAATTGAGTAATGATTCAATTGTATCTCTTATCATCCTTCACGTTATCCGCTATCTGAAGTACACGCCGCTTAATATCACCAAATGAATCATAAGTCACTAACATCCTATATACCACTCTTAATCGACAAGTGAAACTGTAATCAGACAATTAAACCATTGCTGTAACACCTACCTAGATACTCATACTACAGGAAAATCTTTTTCAGCCCATGCTGAAAAACCTAACTCATAAGGTTTAAATTGTATTTTTCCAAACTGATCTTTAAGTCTTAAGCAAACGTTCTTTGCGTCGGGTGATATCAGAATAACTTCAGAGCCTTGCTCTTCTAATGCTTCAAAAATATATCGAAATGAAACATCATCATGCGCATTGAAGCTGTAACCAATTACTATTAATCTCTCACACTTTTCAAGCAATAATTTGGCCTTCTCATTAACTGATCTGATAAATGTATTCGCTTCTTGAGTAGCTTTTTCAGGAACAGGTGCTATTACTCGCCTCTCAATTGATTCATAACCAGTTGTTGGCATTTGACGCTCATATGGTCTGAAGCAATTTGCGATCCTATCTGCATCGAATATGAAATGTGGTGAGTTACGATCTATTAGCATACCTGTACTACTTGAAAAATCGATTTCATAATCAGATGCATAAACAGTGAATGTACCATGCAGGTGAAGTATTTGATTATGAGAAGTTTTCGGTAGGTTTGATGCCCGTCTCTGATTTTCTCTATTGACTTGTACGGTAACTCCGAAACCATCATCCGGTACCCAAAGACCTCGATTAAAAAGAAGAATCTCCAATAACGAATCATAATTGAATGTTAGAAATGTTGCATCTTTATAACGGTCTAAGAAACGGCTATAGGCATTTGGTGTAGCATTGAGAAGCTCAGGAATATTATAATCAGCTTGTGAAAGTAAAGTCGATAAGGAGTTCATCGGCTCCCAGTTACCAGATTCGATTGACTCTTGGAATAGCTCCTCAATTGATTTTCCAGACAAATCGCTCTGGTCGTCGAAGCAATATACTAACAGCTCATTAACTGTAGGATAAGGGCCTACCCCGGACGGATTTCCAGCCTCATCTAAGGCATCTACATTGAATCCAGCTCCAATAAGAAATAACTCATTACTCATATACTACCCAGTTGCAATCTAATGATTATAATTTTATGCAGACATAAAGTTAACAGCGTTAAGAGCGTCATAAAGTGTCTGCCTTGAAACGCCATACTCAGCAGCTAAAGCTTTCTTTGTAGAGCCGCTATGTAATTTTTCTATTATAGCCTGTACATTATCTTCAGAAAGCTTCTTCTTTGCCCCTATCTGCTTACCAGCTGCCTTAGCTGCTGCCATGCCTTCTTTTCTACGCTCATTGATTAAAGCTCTTTCAAACTCACTAATGGCACCCAACATTTGTAGCATTAGTGTCTGCATTGGATTGTCAGCACCAGAGAATATCAACGCCTCTTTGTGAAACTGTACAGTTACCCCTTTATCATTGAACTGTTGAACTAGGTTCTGTAAGTCCTGTAAGTTACGTGCTAGCCGATCAATAGAATGCACATGAAGAACATCACCATCCCTTAGCCACTCCATGCACTCACGAAGCTTGGGGCGGTTTGTATCTTTAGCTGATGCCTTCTCAGTGAAGGTCTTATCAAACTTAATGCTTACGTTAGCTAGTTGACGGCCGGTATTCTGCCCGTAACTACTAACCCTTATATATGCCGCATCACTCATCGCATGTCTCCATTACTATATTGTCAATATAGGTTATAGTACTTACTGGACACATGTCAAGAAATAAGAAAATCAACTTAACTGGACACCATAAATCAATGACTTAGGAGCTAGCTGCAAAGTGTCCACCATGTATGCTAGCTGGACATAGTAAATTAATTTATTCATTAAACTGATTATGATATTTTGGATACCAGGTATTGTTACTCTTATAGGCTTAACATTTAGGAAATTAATGTGATCGTATCAAGAGGGAAAACAGGAATACTAGCTATTGATATACCAGCACGTAAATCACCAACTGGACAAAGACTTAGAGTATCCGCTCGCACCAAAAGTATGGCAGTAGCTAAAGCTTTAGAAAAAAAGATAATGGAAGGAAGTATTAGATCAGATGAAGTGAAATCCCTAATTCTGGATACTTATAAGAAAGTCACTTTATATCAGTTAGAAATGGAAGCTAGAAGAGAGCACTGGTGCTGGTCAAAGAACCCTGAAGCACATGCAGTATACGGTGAACAAATAATCAAGATACTTGGAGTTAATAAAGATATTCGCTTGATCAATATATCAACTATTAGAAAATTCATTCTCACTCTCAGAAACAAAGGCAATCAGAATGGAACTATCAATCGAAAGCTAGCACATTTATCAAAACTACTTAATCTTGCAAAGGACTGGGAGTACCTAAAAACAACCCCTAGAATCAAAATGCTTCCCGAACCTCAAGGAAGACAACTTACATTTAGCAAGAAGACAGAAATAAATATCATAAGAGGTATGCGAGAGTATGAGACTAGAAAGACTCCTGATAAATGGTTAGAAACAGCCGACCTAATAGCAGTGCTTTGTGATACCGGTGCAAGACTTAATGAAATATTAAGCTTAACTCCTGACTTAGTTGATTTTCACACCAATCATTTAACATTCCATTGGCGCACGACTAAAAACTCAAACACTAGACGTATACCAATGACTAAACGAGTAGCAGATATTTTGAAAGCCAGAGAGTGCCATTGGACAATAAATAAAAGCGAGGTTAGTTATAGGTGGAGAAAAGTAGTTCGTGGTATGGGAATCACTGATCCTGAAATGGTTACTCACGCCTGTAGACACACCTGCGCTTCCAGACTCATTGCAGGGGGTATGGATATATATGAGGTAAGCAAGTGGCTTGGGCATACCTCAGTTGAGACTACTGAGCGTTACGCTCATTTATTCACCAACCAGTTAGAGGCTGTAAATAAATCTGTGTAACTGTCTATCATTAATTCCAGAAACGGATAGGATAGACACTATGAAAGAAAAAGACTTACTTGCCATTGCCAAAGAGGCTGCCAAAAACATAAAGACTGAGC
>Ga0316207_10003370_pt1 | contig 14935 bp, 14 predicted proteins | sample 6weekpyrite_MG_FD_204943 | JGI IMG/M metagenome (GOLD analysis project Ga0316207, IMG submission 204943) | Microbial mat bacterial communities from mineral coupon in-situ incubated in ocean water Damariscotta River, Maine, United States -... | ecosystem: Environmental > Aquatic > Marine >... | reverse complement strand
TAAAGTTGGTCAAAAAATCGACTCTAAGATCATTTTGGATCAGATGGGAGCTGAATCGCTTCTTGGACGTGGAGACATGTTGTTTACACCACCTGGCATGAGTGGTGTTGTCCGTCTGCATGCACCATGGAGTACGGAGTCAGAGATTGAAGAGATCGTCGAGTTTTTAAAGTCACAAAGAGAAGCGGTCTATGATAAACGTTTCTTGCTCGAAGAGGGTGGTCTCTCTTCAGATGCACCTAACAAAGACGGGATCGAAGAAGAGCTTGATGAACTGTACACTGAAGCCAGAGGAATAGTCATGTCAGATAAAAAGACGTCTATCTCTTATTTGCAAAGACGTCTTCAGATCGGTTATAACCGATCAGCACGCATTATTGAACAGCTCGAGAACCAAGGGGTTCTTTCCGCACCAAATGCCAAAGGAAATAGGGAGATATTAGTTTCATGATTAAAGTCCTGTTACTTATAAATGTATTAAGTCTTTCTCTCCTTGCTAAGGATATGACACCTTATACACACAAACACAAGCCTTGCATCTGTGACAAGCCAATCATCTTTGATGAAACAGCAATAGAAAAAGTCTTTGAATTAAAAGGAAAGGTCTATAAAGTATTAAAAGGCGATGAGACTAATCCGACTATACTTTATGTTTTGGACAGTAAAACGAAAAAATTTGTACGAATCAAGCAACAATAATTTTAGAAGCAGTCTATTATGATTAAACTCTCTTACACACAGTATCATCGTGAGTTTGTCTGTAAAATAGAAAACATCAAGGAACTCTCTGTTCAGACGCTACATGAGCTTGAAGCCTTTGCTGCTTCACGAAGCGGAAAACTTGACTATGTCACAGAGTCTTTTACTATTCCCAAGCGTATTGAAATTAACCACCTTCAAGAATTGTTTCAACTTAAAGGCATGGATGTCTTTATCACGGAAAAAGAGCCGAGAAAACAGAAGATAGCAGATAATGCTACGATCAACTTTGGAAAGTTTAAGGGACAGAAATGGGCAGACCTTGATGAAGACTATCTTTTATGGTTAAGTAAAAACCTCAGTTCCCAAGACAGAGAGGTCGCAGTAAATGAACTTGCGTCACGTAAGAAGAATAAAACCCCGGCAAAACGTACAGAGACAGTTATGTTTGGTAAGCATAAGGGAGAACTCTGGGATGACCTGCCTACACCTTATCTTCAGTGGGTAGCAAAAAACCTAAATGGAGAGGCGCAAAATATAGCAATTGACGTTCTGAAAAGACGTTAATAGTGTTCTCTTTTAAGAAGAGTAAAAGCAGAGCTTGTTTGTGTTACTAAACTACTCAAAGTGTGAAATCTTACTGTTTACTTTCGTAACACATGGTCTTTAAAGTATAAAAACTTCGTTATAATCACACAAATATTATTTCAGGAGAAATTATGGCTTTTTTAGAAGAATATAAAGCTCACGTTGCTGAACGTGAAGCACTTGGTGTACCACCATTGGCACTATCAGCGTCACAAACAGCTGATTTAATCGAACTTATTAAATCAAACTGTACAGATGAGTTACTTGATTTACTTACAAATCGTGTTGCTCCAGGTGTTGATGATGCAGCACAAGTAAAAGCCGCTTTCTTAAATGAAATCGCAGCTGAAAACATCACTGTTGATGCTATCTCTGCTGTACGTGCAGTTGAAATGCTAGGTATGATGTTAGGTGGATTTAATGTTCTACCTATGGTTCACGCTTTAGCATCTTCAAATACAGGTGTTGTTGATGCTGCTGTTGCTGCATTAAGCAAAACACTTTTAGTTTATGATGCATTTAATGATGTTGAAAAACTTCATAAAGATGGTAATGCAGCAGCTACTAAAGTATTGACTTCATGGGCAAACGCTGAGTGGTTTACTGCTAAGCCAGCAATCGCTGAAGAAATTACTGTAACTGTATATAAAGTTCCAGGTGAAACAAATACAGATGATCTTTCTCCAGCATCTGAAGCGTTTACACGTTCTGATATCCCTTTACATGGTAACTCACTTCTAATGAACCGTATGGAAAAACCATTAGAAACTCTTGCAGAACTTAAGGCAAAAGGTCACCCAGTTGCATACGTTGGTGATGTTGTTGGTACGGGTTCTTCACGTAAATCAGGAGTTAACTCTGTTCAATGGCACATGGGTGTAGATATTCCAGGTGTTCCAAACAAGCGTACTGGTGGTGTTGTTATTGGTAATACTATTGCTCCAATCTTCTTCGCTACGTGTGAAGATTCAGGTGCTCTTCCATTAGAGATGGATGTTTCTGGTATGGAAACTGGTGATGTTTTAACTCTTCTTCCTTACAAAGGTGAAGCGAAAATCAACGGTAAAACTGTTGCTACATTCAAACTAAACCCAAATACTATCACTGATGAAGTACAAGCGGGTGGTCGTGTTCCATTGATCGTTGGTCGTGGTCTTACTTCTAAGGCACGTGCTGTTCTTGGTTTAGGTGCTTCTGAAGCATTCTTAACTGCTGAGCAACCGGCTGATACAGGTAAGGGTTATACACTTGCGCAGAAAATGGTTGGTAAAGCTTCTGGTCTTGCTGGTGTTCGTCCAGGTATGTACTGTGAGCCGGAAATGAATACTGTTGGTTCTCAAGATACTACTGGTCCAATGACGCGTGATGAGATCAAAGAGCTTGCAGCACTTGGTTTCAATGCAGACCTTGTACTTCAAACTTTCTGTCATACAGCGGCATATCCAAAGCCGTCTGATGTTGAAATGCACAAAAACTTACCATCGTTTATCTCTAACCGTTCAGGTGTTGCTTTACGTACTGGTGATGGTGTTATTCACTCATGGTTAAACCGTATGGTTCTTCCTGATACTGTTGGTACGGGTGCTGATTCACATACACGTTTCCCATTAGGTATCTCTTTCCCTGCTGGTTCTGGTGCTGTTGCATTTGCTGGTGTTACGGGTTCTATGCCTCTTACAATGCCTGAGTCTGTACTTGTACGTTTCTCAGGTGAAATGCAACCAGGTATCACGTTACGTGACCTTGTAAATGCTATCCCTTATGTTGCTATCCAACAAGGTCACTTAACAGTACCTAAAGCTGGAAAAATCAACGTGTTTGCTGGACGTATCTTAGAGATCGAAGGTCTTCCTGATCTTAAAGCTGAGCAAGCGTTTGAATTATCTGATGCATCTGCTGAGCGTTCTGCTGCTGCGTGTACTGTTTTATTAAACAACGAGCCAGTAATCGAATATATCAAATCAAACGTAACTTTACTTGAAGCTATGATCAAAGATGGTTACTCTGATGCTACAACACTTGAGCGTCGTGTTGGTAAGATGAAAGAGTGGTTAGCTAACCCTACACTTATGAAACCAGATGCTGATGCAGAATATGCAGCGGTAATCGAAATCGATCTTAATACAATCACTGAGCCAATCCTTGCTTGTCCAAATGATCCGGATAACGTTAAGTTACTATCTGAGTGTTCAGGTACTAAACTTGATGAAGTATTCTTAGGTTCTTGTATGACTAACATCGGTCACTACCGTGCCGCTGGTGAAGTTATGCGTGGAGAAGGTGAAGTTAATGTTGAGAAATTCTGGGTAGTTCCACCAACCCGTATGGATGAGCAACAACTGATTAACGAAGGTTACTATGATGTTTATAAAGACATCAAAGCACAAACAGAGATTCCTGGTTGTTCTTTATGTATGGGTAACCAAGCATCAGCTCGTCAAGGTTCAACAGTATTCTCTACGTCTACTCGTAACTTTGATAACCGTCTTGGTAAAGGAACTCAAGTTTACCTAGGTTCTGCAGAGCTTGCTGCACTATGTGCTAAACTTGGTCGTATCCCAACAGTTAAAGAATACATGGACCTTGTTCCTGCTAAGCTTTCTGGTAAAGAAGATAAAGTATACAAATACCTTAACTTCAACGAAATCGCTAACTATGCTCTTGAAGAGCGTACTACAGCGGAAGAGAAGTACGGCGTAACAGTTAAACCTGTATAAGGTTTTCTTGTTCTATGTGAGAGTAACCTCTCACGTAACTCAAATAGCGGGGCATTAAGCTTCGTTATTCCAGTTTTCATGTACTAGGTAGTACACCTTTTCCTTTCAACCTTTCTATTGAATCAACTCTTTAAATTTCTTACTGTAAACAATATCAAATTTGTTTTACTGTTTTAAAAGACTATAAATAGACAAGTACCTTATATAGAGTATGCTTTGAGTTCAAACTGAACATGCAAGGGGTTATGATCTGATAATTTTCCGCTATCAAAAGCTTTGGCACGAGTAGCTTCTAAGCCACGATACAAAATGTGGTCAAGTTTATAGTGAATTAACGATTTAATATGATGGGTGTCATCAAAGTCAACAAAATTAAGATCAAGTCTCTTGGCAAGGTTTCGAAGATAGTGCATACGTCTTTTGTTCCATGAGTTAAAGTCTCCGGCTATAATCAATGGCCCATTATGTTCATTAGCAGTAATAAACAATCGATCTAAGTCTCTTTCAAAGTAAAAGCTTGGCACAAAGTTTATAGCATGGATATTGACTGCAAGTAAAACTTCTTCATTGGGCAGTAGGTGATAAGTGTATAAGATACTTTTGTGAGTAGTGAACATAAGTTCTTGAACATGGCTAATATAGCTTTGATGATGGTGGTAATGACTCTTAGTCGCTGTCAGAACACCAAAGAGTGCTTTTTTTGTTTGAATGTTTGGAGCCAGTATGTAGGAGTAGCCTTTAAGGTTTAATTTATAGTGCAGATCTGTTTTTGCTTCTTGCAACATTAAGATATCAATATCATTGCGTTGTTCTAGCTCATGAAGATAGATTGAAAATGCTTCTGCTTGTGTGTTTTTTTGTACATTCCAACATAAAATAGAGAAGGTGTGATCTAAGCTTTCATCTTGATGCAGAAAATGAGTCTGTACAGTTTCTGGTTTCAACATCACATTAAAGGAGAAAGCACTTTCATAAGATTTTCTCCAATTCTTCGTAATTTTCCATGCTGCTTTACTTCTTGTGTAGACAATGAAAGTAGTTCATTCATCCATAGTTCAATTTTTAAGACAACTTCTTTGGAATCAAAAAAGCTTACTGTTTCATAGTTTAAAAACATACTGCGGTAACTGATATTGGCAGAACCCAAAAGACCTACGTTATCAATTATCATTGCTTTGGCATGTAACATAGTATCTTCAAATAGACCTACGTAAATATCATGCCCTTCTAACTCACGCATAAAACTGCTCCGTCCTAAATCTGCGATGAGATGATCTGAGTTCCTGGGTGTGATAAGTCGCACATCTACTCCATTATGTTTTGCAATGATTAAAGCATCTAAAATCCCCTCGTTAGGAATAAAGTAGGGTGTTACCATCCATATACGTTGCGTCGCTCCATAAAGTAGTTTTAGAAGCTCTTCATACAAGTGATCATCTTTTACATCAGGACCAGAAGGGACAACTTTTATCTTAACATCTCCATATGTATCATCTTTATGTTCAGAAAGTTTCAGTTGTTCATCAGTCGAATAGGCCCAGTCTGCAAAAAAAATCTCCAAGTAGGATTTAGAAGCTTTTCCCTTGATTAAAAACATGATATCTGACCAACGTTTTTTGTTCTCTGTTGGTCCCAAATAGGTGTCTGCAAGATTTATCCCACCAGATAAAACACTCTGCTCATCAAAAACAAAAGCTTTTCGGTGGTTACGTAAATTGATATAGTTTCGAAAAGGCATCTTGAGTATGGGCATGAAAAAAGCGATCTCTATGCCACTTTTTCGATACTTTTTCAATTTATTTTGAAGTATATATAGATTGATTGAGCCCAAGGCATCCAAAAGAATTTTAACGCTGGCACCCATTTCTGCTTTTTTCTGTAATGCATCCAGAATAAGCGTTGTAGTGTTGTCGATACCTAACTTATATACCGTTATATAAATACTATGTTGACTTTGCTCAATCATTTGCATGAGAGCGGTATACTCTTGTTCGCCTGTAGTATAGAGCTCAAAGTGATTACCCGTGTGAAGCTGAAGTTTTTGATATGAGTGGTCTTGACCCTTCTCCATAGGCAAAGAGAGGACTTCTTTGTTATATCTCTGTTTTCGTAAACCTACTATTAGATATAGGGGTACCGCAACATAAGGTAGAAGGAAAAAAGCCAATAACCATGCAATCATACTTGTCGGTGAGCGTTTTTGATAAGACATCTTGAGTAAAGCAATAATAAATATTAATTGCCCAATCAGGCTAAAAAGGTAGATTATTTTAAAATCGAAAAAAAAGTGTTCCAAAACCATCCTTTTTATTTCTCTTTAGCTATTTTAATCGCTCTTTGCTAAAAGTAAAATTTATATCTATAAATGCCAATAAAAGTCTCATACCATTTAGTTAAGAGCTTGTTCTGAAAGATTTTCTGTGTCCTAATAAGTGTAGTCAGATCATATAAAGTGTTACTAGTACTTAACGTACCGTTCCATAACCCAAATCAATCCAACCATCAATAATACCCCCATCTAATTCGAAGACATGTTTATATCCCATTTGAAGACCTAAGAACTCCCCAATACTTTTGGTTCTATTTGCATGGGCACATACTAAGATAAAAGGTTGATCTTTGTGTGTTACCACCTTAGTAAAAGCATCTAGAAATGCTTTTGCATCGTATTGACCCGATTCATCAAAAAAGGTAATTTTTACACTACCTTCTATTACACCAGTAAAGTCCCATTCATCTTGACGTCTTACATCGATAATCGTATATCCTTCTTCCAGCTTTTCTAAAAAACCATCTGTTGAAAGAGACTTGAAAGCCCCATAATCTGCTATATCACTTTTCATGTTTTTATTCCTAAGTTTGTTGTTTTTTGAAACTATATACTCTAAAGCTGTTTTATAATTTTAAAAAGATATTGTTTTGAATTATGAAGGAAATGTTCAGTGTTTTAAATAGGTTGAATAACTTAAATACCTTTCATAGGCTTTCTTGTCGTGTTTTTTTATATGCTCGATATAATCCTCATTTTCTTTTATCTTTTTCTGTAGTTCTTTTTCTTGAGGTGTTTGGACTGTTTCGATAGATTGTCTAAAGTTTGTCAGTTTTATAGTTGTCGCTTCTTGTTTATTTAATAGCATTTTATTTTCCTTAGTCATGTTCCATCGATTTTCTACACTATATCGTAGTGTTTACTACTAATTACATCATTATACAATTTTAGAGTACACCCATGTAAATAATCTCTACTTCCTCCTAGAGATTATATATACATTTAATAACGCGAAGTAGTATGAAAATTTATGGTACTTACAGCTACTTTTGTTATAAATCTGCAATAATTTACAGTCTATTAATGGAGATAATAATGTCAGAGAATGAAGTAGCATCTCAGAACGAAGAAAAAAAGTTTGAAGTTATAACCTTTGAAGACGAGGTGGAGTTTAAATATACCTTGCCTGATGATGACGAAGAACACGTCATGGAACATGAATTGACCTTTATCTGGGAAGATACTATTGAAAAGTTTATTGAAGAACACGGTGCGGATAAACCTTATAAGGTCAATAGTTTTAGACTTAAACAACATTATGACTTTTTTGTTAATCAAGTAGAGAGCCGAACGGATGATCTCATAGAAGAGGTACAAGAAGATATAGCTAACAAAACGAAGTTTGGCTTTGAATTTACTGGACAACTGCATAACGACGACTAGATACTGTGGAATACGAATTTATAGAATTTAAAGCAGGCCAGAGATGGAAGACTCGCATGGGAAAAAGATTTATTATCAAAGAGATTCGTGAAGAAGATGAGTACCCCCTTGTATGCATCAGTATGGATTCCGGTAAAAAACATTTTTTTGACGAGGATGGTTTTGAAGTGGCGGGCTATCCTACGGATAATGATTTAGTTGAAAATATATCTTAGTGGCCATCAGCAGATAACTTCGATATCCGTCTAGATAAAGGTACTGAAGCTATCTTGGTTCTGTTGAGCTTACTGATAAAGAAGAGGCAATATATAGACACCTCGACTTTAACGGAATTGCAACTGTGTTCTTGAAGAGCGCAGGACTGTTGAAAATCGATAGGGAGTGACAGCAATAAAACCTGTTTAAGCTTAACTTATTGGTCTCATGAGGGCTTGACCTCCTAAAAACAACAAATGCTAATGCGCCTCTTGCATGACTCCCTTTATTCTTATTCATATACTTGATTATATCACTAATTTATGACTTTTATTTTTAATAAAGTCATAAGTAAATTTTATGTTATAATCTTTGTAATTAATATCAAAAATCTAATACTAACAATTATTGTTATTAAGAAATTTAAAATAGGCTTTTTCTCCTTCTTGAAACAGCTAGATAGATATTTCGGATAATAAACTTTAGAAAGAAGAAGTGTGATAACAAATTTTTTTAATACCAAGATCTCTTTGAAGTATAAAGTACTCATCAGTATTTCTGTCCTTCTTGTTGTTTTCGGCTTTATTCTTTATGGTGTCGTTCGTGACAGAAGTAATGAATTTTTTGGCAAGCAAGAAGCTATAGCATTGGTGGTAACCGACAAAGTCGCAAATGAAGTTCAAGAAATCTTTACCTATAAAAAGAAATTAGTCAAAGCCTTTTTAGAGGACCATAAAGCTCTACTTCTGAAGATAACTGATGACCTTGAAAATGATGAGATCTATGATGAGTTTAATGCAAAATTACAACGCTATTTTTACGACTATTTTTCATCAAGTATCGCAAGTGACAAGGGTGAGCTTCTGCGGTTCACCTTTGGGGATATCGGTGAGATTTGTATTGTCGACATGCAAACATACCTAGAGACAGGCAAACAGAAGATACGTATCCACCCTAATGCGACCTTGTATCATTATGATATTTTGGTGCACTTTATGTTAAAGGGTAAAAAGTACCTTTTTATCTGTACGTTTACCAGCGATGAGATCGCTTCACTTCTCAACGCCTCTGCTCCTTTAGATCATAATCTATTTATTGTAAATAAGGATAAAGACTTTCTAATTGAGGTGACTAAAAAGGGGAGCCGGAGTGCTCTGGATCGTCAAGGTGAGTTCTCATTAAGTGAAAACGAACAAAAACACATATTAGCATCTAAAAAGATCGAAGGTACCTTTTGGCATGTACTGGACTCATATGACTGCTCCTATTTTGACAGGCAAGAGGAAGCATTAATAAAAGATTATGTGATGGTATTTGTTGTCTTCGCCGTTATTATGATTTTTATGGGAATGTTTGTACTTCATAATATCAAGAAAAAGGTTGAAGTGACAGACCTTAATAAGAATCTGGAACGACTCAGTTTTACCGATGCATTAACAGGACTACATAACAGACATTATCTGGATAAAGAGATAGAGCATAAATGGAATGAAGCCAGTCGTCTAAACCAGACACTTTCTATCGCCATGATCGATATTGACTTCTTTAAACAGTACAATGACTTCTATGGACATGTGGAGGGTGACAAATGTCTTAATCAAGTGGCACAAATCTGTAAACAGGACTTTAGACGGGCAAATGAGTTTTGTATTCGTTACGGTGGCGAAGAGTTTATGGTAGTCAACCTGGGTGATGAAGAAGACAAGCTCTTAAGACATATTGAAGTCTTTATTAAACATATATCACAAAATAACATAGACCATGCCAGTTCTGAGATCGGTGATAAGTTAACTGTAAGTGTTGGATTAGCGACTACAGAAAAAAGAGAATATGAACAGTCAAAAGATTTAATCAAAGCTGCTGATGATGCTCTATATAAAGCAAAAAGTTTAGGACGTAATCAAATCTCGGTTGCTACTTGATTATCGAAGGTTAATAAAGCATTAAGAGGATAATTCTTTGTTAAACGGGGCCCCGCTCTTACAGTTAAATTACATTATTGTGACTTTTGAATACTTGAGATATATATTAGAAAAATTTAAATCATAATACAATATACTAAATTATCATGATAGGTATTGGGTGTTGTTCAACATGAATTAATCAAGGCGTATGATTTATTAAGAAGGTAAGACTATATGAAGTATCTTAACCGTAGTTGTACTATGATTTTCTCGGCTCATTTTCGTGTCTTACGGAATACTCTGTTTATTCTGTGTACTTTATTTCCCGGGTATTCTCAAGCAGAGACAGAAAATGTATTAATGTGGCAAATGCCAGACAGCGGAATAAAGTTCCCTGTTTATGTATTAAAAAACGCGCATCAGTCAGCGTACCTGTATTCGCCATCGCAACAATCTATTTTAGGTGAGTACGACAAGAACACGACTACGGCAACCTACGACTTGTATTATGAGTCTAATAGTACGCAATGGCATAGCTGCAAGCTAAGCTTAATATCAGGGGATATTGACTTAAATACGACCACCTGCCCAGGCGCTGTCATCAACAAGCCACTGCCAAGGTCTAATGTTTATACCATAACTGTGGCTAGCACGGCATGGCCATCAACTTCAATTAAGCCAGTGCCCAATTTACCATTTTACAGTGATCGAAACATTACCTTTAAAAATAATACGGCCTACGATAAAATCCGTATTGGGCAAGTATGCACCAAGTCAAAGAATCCAAATAATTCTAAATGTAAAAATAGCCAAAAACGCTGGGAAATTGCAAAAGGCGACACACAAGTGTTCCAGTTTGATACTGTTTATGATAAAAATCTTACGGGTCTTATCTCCACTGCATTTACTGTAACAGCATACAAGCAAGCAGGTAAATGGATAGAAACTGGTGGTTATGGTGTCGCCCAAACACCTTATGCTACAAAAATAGAACTCTCAGCATTACCTATAGATGAAAACAATGTATCGTTCCCTGTTCCGCAGGGTAATACCAACTTTGATATCTCTGTGGTTGACGGATATAACATCAGCGCGAAAGCGTATCCTATTGGCGGCGGCTACTGTACTTATACGGTTCCGCCGGAAAACTCCAATATTTTAGGTGCAGGGTATTACGATAAAAACAATTCACTAGCATCGATAAGTACTAGCGAAACACTGTGTGACAACAGTTCACAATTGCCAAAAAACTACTCGGGAAAAATACCCGAGTGGAATCTGACAAAGAAGACTAAGACGGGTATGTATGAAGGTTGCTTGAGCCCTTGTACTTATGCGAAACTTGATAACAATTCCAGCCAGGACAAGTTTTGTTGTACGGGTAGTAGTTATGGAACACCATCAAAGTGCGACCAAGGAAAAGGCCTTATCGGTGCCAATACTTCAACTTACGTGACAAATCTTGATAGTAATTATTCAACACATGTCTATCGCTTTGCTTATGATGATGCCATCGGTGATTTTGCCTGTCCTCCTGACACAAGTATCGCGGTTATTTTTGAATAAAACAATTCCTTCAACTATCACGTGTTTAAGCATTGATAGGTGTTACACAAAACAGGATCCGTCAAGAGTAGAAGGTAGTTGTATTTAATCATAAATGAAACAGGAGATTACAATAGAACATAGGGTTCTAATCCTGAGTGAAGATGATTTATAATGCAAAAATACTAAATATCTTTTTTATGTTATGATTAAGTATGAAAAATATACTTCTAAAATTTAAAACATTTTTTTGTATTGAGCGTTCGAGAACGAGTAAAAGCGAAAAGATAGTAGCCACTATAGGGAGTATCCTGGGTATATCTATCAGCTTTTATGTCAGTTATCTTCTTATCGGACTCGAAGCTGCCATTTTTTTGGTTCCCTCAATGGGGGCAGCCGCTGTTTTACTCTTTGCAATTCCTCATGGTGCATTATCGCAGCCTTGGGCACTTTTTATGGGAAATCTTATGTCCGCATTTATTGGTGTGGCGTGTTATATGCTTATACCTAACATCTTCATTGCAGCAGGGTTTGCTGTTGGTCTGTCCATCGGGGCTATGCATCTTTTAAATTGTATCCATCCTCCTGGTGGTGCTACAGCTCTTGTGGCTGTGGTTGGAGGTTCTGCTATACATGATCTAGGGTTTATGTATATCGTCTCGCCTATCTTGATTAATGTCTCGTGTATGTTTATCGTCGCGATTGCTTTTAACAGTTTCTTTGCTTGGCGACGTTATCCCATTGGTATGATGCGTTTTATCGAAAAGCAGACAAGCCCTCAGGAATCTTCAAGTTCCGCCATTGAAAGTAAACATATCGGGCAAGCGGTTAAGGATATGGACTTAGTCATTGATATCACTATAGAAGATCTCAAACGTCTTTTCACACTCGCTGTACAGCATGCAGATAAGGATAAACTCAGTGCCAGTGAAATTCAATTGGGCCATTTTTATACCAATGCAAAACACGGTCATGAATGGTCTGTTCGTCAGGTTATAGATGAAGCACCCAATCCAAACCCCAAAAATGATTTAATTATTTACCGCTGTTCAGAAGGAGTAGATTACGGACTAAGTGATAGTTGCACCCGAGCAGAATTCGCACAATGGGCAGTCAGAGAGCTTATAAAAAAATAGGGTTCGGCAAGCACTATCACTTTTCATCATTAAGAAGTGTATTAACAGCTAATCTCTACGTTCTTAATAGAGATTTTTAGAATAGATTGTCATAATTGCATATTAAATAAAAAAGAGAAATAATGCATACATTTCAAATTGCAGAGACAGTGCTAGATAATTATAGTAAAGAAAAACTCACCGAAGAAAGAATGAGCTTTTTAAAAACACAAGCGGACGAACAGCTTGATGAAATATCTCAAAACAAAGAGATCTATGAGAGTTTTTTAAACAAAGTCAAGGTGCCCGAAAAGGTAGATAAAATCATACTTTGGATGCTCCTTATGTCAAATGAAGATATTGTTGAAGAATACATAGATATATTTGATAAAGACTTTAGAGAGGTGATTCCTGTGAGTGATTTAGCGGATCTTTTAATCTATAATATTCACCTAAACAAAGTTCAAGGCATTGAATTAGAGGGCTTTGAATATCTATTAGAATATGAGCATGAAGGGATAGGCGAGATGGACCAATTTGCTTTTACAAATGTCCTTCTTTATGTTGAAAAATCAAAAGAAGTACAAATAGAGTTTTAATTCTAAAGGTCAGTTGAACACTGACGCTTCAAACCAAAATCATGACGAACAGCTAACGTGGGATATCCCCGCGATTTCAAAGAACTCAGAGGGCTTTTCTCTATAGTACTTTTCTTCTATCTCTTTAGACTGCTCAGCGTATGGATCCGTCATGACTTCTTGCAACTCGTGAATCAAGGAATAGTTCCCTTCTTCGGCTTGCTGATAGGCGGGGACGAGAAACCACTCGCGCAACGTGTATTTTGGGTTAACAGCTTTCATCTGTTTAGAGAGCTCTTCACGGGATTCAGGTGAAGTCACATCAATGCGTGATTTCCATTTTTCTAGCCACATTGACCAGTTTTTGAGTGTTTTTTCGTTTTCATACGAGTCATTATAAAAACTATTGATTAGGGGACTGATATCTTCGGGAACAGTAGAGAGTTCTCTAAAGAAGATCGTATAATCGACTGAAGTCTGCAGCATGAGCATGATGAGTTCTTTGAACAGTACTCCATCAAAGGTAGTCATCCCCAGCTTTGCAGCCCACATTTTTTCTATCTGCTCTTGCATGACTTTGCCAAAGCTGTCTTTAATCTCATCCAGCTGAACTTTAGCGTTCTGATGCGACTCTAACAAGGGCTGTAAAGCGGTACAAAACATATGAAAGTTACGCTGCGCTGCCTGGGGTTGATTTAAAAACGAGAAGTGAACTCCGCCACCTGTCCACGGCTGATATTTTGGGTCAAACATGTCGATAAAACCAAACGGCCCGTAGTCAAGAGTAAAGCCTCCTGCAGCGCAGTTGTCACTATTGAAGTTTCCTTGGCAGTAGCCAACACGGATCCAATTGGCGACAAGTGCGGTGAGGCGGGAGCGAAATTCGCTTGCAAGCAGAAGTATTTTTTCTTCTAGTGTTAAATTCTTATCAATAATCTCACTGTATTCACGATCAATCAAGTGCAGGACAATCTTTTCAAGCTCCTCCATCGCTTTTGGATGCTCTTGCTTGCGGGCACGGCGACCAAAAAGCTCGATTTGTCCAACCCTAAGAAAAGAGGGCGCAACCCGTGTTGTGATCGCGACATCCTCTTCTATCATGACTTCAGGATCTCTCGAATACGATCCCTGCGTAAACCAAGGACGTTTTGCCTTCTCTGTTTTAGAAGTGTACAAACTCAAAGAGCGTGATGTCGGGATTCCAAGGGCATGCATGTGCTCTTGTGCCAAAAACTCGCGAACACTTGAACGTAAGACTGCACGACCGTCTGCTCCACGGCAGTAGGGTGTCCTGCCCCCACCTTTAAGCTGCATTTCCCAGCGTTTTCCGTTAATTACGGCTTCAAGAATGGAAAGGGCACGACCATCACCATAGCCATTACCCGTTTGAAAAGGACATTGCTGATAGTACTCAGTCCCGTAGATGGAAAGGGCATACCCTGTTGCCCAGCCATGAGGACGCATCGGCTCAGGCAGGTTGGATGTATCGCCTGAGAACATTTTGACAAAACCCTCTGACTTTGCCAGGCTATCGGCAAAGCCCAGTTCACTAAAAAAAGTCTTACTGTGAGCAATGTAGAAGGGGTCTTTTATTGGTGTTGGGTTTACCGGAACATAGTGCCCGCTGAAAACCTGTCGCGGAGTATGATCAACACCATCTTGTGTTGCCTTAGGATCACACTCAAGCGTGTCCATGAGTGAATAATTTGCCAATTTTGCGAGATCGTCTAGTGTTTTTACCATCTCTGAGCTTTCTTTTGTTGCTTTCAACTATCTTCCTTATTTTAGAAACTTCTTTTCTATCATCAATATTTTTATTTTTAAACGTATTATATATGAGTTGGGTCAAACATGCCACAGTAAATGAATCTAATAATTTTGT
>Ga0316207_10003369_pt1 | contig 14936 bp, 8 predicted proteins | sample 6weekpyrite_MG_FD_204943 | JGI IMG/M metagenome (GOLD analysis project Ga0316207, IMG submission 204943) | Microbial mat bacterial communities from mineral coupon in-situ incubated in ocean water Damariscotta River, Maine, United States -... | ecosystem: Environmental > Aquatic > Marine >... | reverse complement strand
GCTTAAAAAACGAGGTAGACAAGTGGCAAGATCAGCAAAATTTAATGCAGAACTTGATACGCCATTGACAAAAGATATCACCGTCAAAGTAGAGCACCATGATTCAGATGATGCTCATGATAATACGGGCACACTCAACATTATGTAACAGCGATATGTGTCTATCAACAATTATAAATAAGTGGAAAAATAATGATATTGAAAGAAGTGTTTTTTAATTATTTTTATCGTAACCTAACGCGGCGACAGGTGAACTTACCGAAACGATTGGTGTTGAGCGCATCTGTTATTACTTTATTTGCATTTTCATCAGTCGCATTGTCCGAAGAATTTCAGGCAATTAGCCTACAAGAAGCCATTGCCAAAACGCTAGAATATAACCCTAACTTGCGCGACTTGGATTTTCGATTAAAAGCACAGGAAGGCAGAATTCAGCAAGCAGGCATAGCTCCTAGCATGGAATTGGGTGTCGGTCTGGAAAACACATTAGGCACTGGCGATTATTCAGGCATAAATAGCTCAGAAGTGACAGTAAGTATTGCATGGATTTTAGAACGCGGAGTTCGGCAACATTATATTGATGTTGCCAGCGCAAATAAAAGATATTTATCTTCAAGTGCAAACGTCATTCAACTTGACTCCGCAGCGAAAACAGCACATCTATATCTTGACAGCCTAGCTTTTCAGTCACGGATGGTTAATACAGAAAAGTCCGTAATACTGGCAGAAGAAACTATTCAAGCAGTTTCCAAGCGCGTAAAAGCTGCGAGAACACCCGAAGCAGAGCTTTCCAGAGCAAAGGCCGAGTTGGCACGACGAAAACTTGAACGTGAAGACATCGAGCATGAATTGGTGTCGGCAAATCGATTATTAGCCTCTCAATGGGGAGCGCTAGAGGTCACTTTCAAAAAAGTGAAAGGCGACATTCTTTCGATACCAAAGCTACTTCCGTTTGAAACGCTTAAATCTCGCATTCAACAAAATCCAGAATTTGCACAAATATTATCGAACCGACAATTAAAGCAAACCCAATTGGACTTAGAATTAGCAAAAAACAAATCCAGTTGGAAAGTAACCGCCGGGTTACGTCATCTTAATGACACGGGTGATCAGGCCTTGGTGGCAGGAATCAGTATTCCGTTTGGCAAAGGTACAAGTAATGCGGGCTGGGTTTCCGAAGCTCGCGCTAAATTGGAGCAAAGCAGCTTGCAAGAAAGCATACTCAGGGTACGTATTGAAACTGATTTGTTTGTTTTGTACGAAAAATTAAAACACAACTTGCATGTTATAGAGTCGGTGCGTAATGAAATAATTCCGCCACTAGAAAAAGCATTGATTGAAACTCGTCGCGCTTACAATCTGGGGCGATACAGCTATCTGGAATTACGCAGTGTTCAAGCGGAGCTTCTCGACGCAAATTATGCATTAATCGAAACAAGTATCAATGCGCATAAAAATATTATTGAGATTGAAAGATTGTCCGGCGTTCAAATCGCGCAGCTATCCAATCCATAGGAACAAAGGTAAATAAAGTGAATAAATTAACAATGAAAGAGAAATTCAAACTATTTGGAGTGATTTTCATTTTAATGCTATTGCTCAACGCTTGTAGCGAAAATCAAAATACTTCAACAATGAATGATCATGCTGAAACAGTTGAAGAAGAAATTGAAAAAGGCCCGCACCATGGTCGCATACTTAGAGATGGTGATTTTGCTCTGGAACTAGCAATTTTTGAAACAGGTGTGCCACCAGAGTTTAGAGCTTGGGCCACAAAAGGTGGGAATATCTTGGCTCCGGAAGACTTATCTTTAAAAGTGAATCTCATCCGCTTAGGAAATAAAATCGACAATATCAATTTCAAATCACAAGGGGATGCCTTGCGTGGTGATATGGAGATATACGAACCCCATTCCTTCTTAGTTGAAATAATCGCTGAACATCAGGGAAAAACTCACACATGGCAATATGATAATTTTGAAGGCCGTACCAAGATAGAAGACGCAGTTGCAGATGCCCTGGACATAAAAACGGCCACGGCTGGATCGGTTGTAATTAATAAAACGCTCTCAGCTTATGGGCAAATAACAAAAGACCCCGAAAATGTAAGGCAGGTTAGCGCACGATTTGATGGCGTAATAAAAAGAGTATTCCCCTCGATTGGTGACAAAATCAAAAAAGGACAAAAACTGGCAACGGTAGAAAGTAATGAAAGCTTAAAAGTTTACTCAATCAAGGCACCGATTAGCGGCATATTAGTAGAAAGAAATGCCAATGCTGGCGAACAAACTAATGGTCGCCAGTTATTTACTATCGTAAATACGTCTTCCGTTTGGGCGGAAATTTCGATTTTCCCAAAAGACATTGCAAATATAAAACTCGGTATGCCAGTTAGCATTTCAGGTATCGATGGTGAAACCCGAGTAAGTGGCAAGATTTCGCAAATAAATTTTAATACCGAAAGCAATCAATCTATTAAAGCGCGCGTAAAACTGGATAACGAAGGTAGTAGCTTAATTCCGGGTGGTTTTATTACAGCAAATATCAAAACCGGTGAGCACAATGCTGAGTTGGCAGTAAAACGTAATGGTCTACAAGCATTCCGCGACTTCACCGTTGTGTATGCCAAAATCGGCGAAGAATACGAAGTGAGGATGCTGGAGTTAGGGCTGCAAGCTGGTGAATGGGCTGAAGTGCTCGGTGGTTTAGAACCCGGCACACAATACGTCAGTGAAAATAGTTACGTTATAAAAGCCGATATCGAAAAATCCGGCGCATCACACGACCACTAGGAGCCAGTCATGCTTGAATATATCATAAATCTTGCGATAGCAAGGCGTGGGCTAGTGTTGGCGCTAGTTCTCGTTGTCATGGGTCTGGGTGCCTGGAAGTTTACGCAATTACCTATCGATGCCGTACCAGATATTACTAATGTGCAGGTGACCATTAACACAGAAGCTCCCGGTTATACGCCGTTGGAGGTGGAACAACGGGTTAGTTTTCCGGTTGAAACTGCCATGGCGGGTATTCCACATTTATCTTACACCCGTTCTTTATCTCGTTACGGTTTATCTCAGGTAGTGGTAATTTTTGAGGAAGGGACGGATATTTACTTTGCTCGGCAACTGGTTAACGAACGCTTAGGTGCAGTAAAAGCAAGCCTACCCCCATCACTTGAGTCTACATTAGGTCCAATTGCCACAGGATTGAGTGAAATCTTTATGTTTACTGTTGATGCCGAACCAGGAGCCGTGAATGATGATGGTTCTTCTGTTACACCCATGGATTTGCGCACTATTCACGATTGGATTATTAGACCACAACTTATGCGCGTGCCAGGTGTTGCAGAAATAAACCCGATCGGTGGATTCGAAAAACAAATTCTCGTTGCTCCCAATCCAGCCAAGTTGCTCGCTTATAAGGTTAGTTATCAAGATGTCTTGGCTGCTATTGAAAGAAATAATAAAAATCGTGGTGTCGGATTTATTGAACACAATGGCGCACAATGGTTAATGCGGGTTCCCGGGCAGATTAATTCGCTTGAACAATTAAATAACATCGTTATTCGATCAGATAAAGGCATACCCATTCATGTAAAAGATGTCGCCGATGTCAGCCTGGGGAAGGAATTGCGTTCTGGAGCAGCTACGCAAGATGGTCGAGAGGTAGTAATGAGTACCGTAATGATGTTAATCGGTGAGAATAGTCAAACCGTTTCACACGATATCGCCAATAAGCTGCAAGATATCAAGCGTAGTTTGCCTGAAGGCATTACTGTTACCGCAGTTTATAACCGTACCAATTTGGTGAATAAAACGTTAGAAACCGTACAAAAGAATTTATTGGAAGGTGCCTTACTGGTCATTGTGGTTTTATTTGTTCTATTGGGAAACATACGAGCGGCAATATTAACTGCTGCAGTGATACCCATTGCCATGTTAATGACGATCACCGGCATGGTACAAACTCGAGTAAGCGCCAATTTAATGAGCCTTGGCGCTTTGGATTTCGGTCTAATTGTTGATGGCGCTGTCATCATTGTCGAAAATTGTTTGCGTCGTTTAAGTGGTGCGCATCGAGAAGAAGGAATTCCACTCAAAGAAAGATTAACCATAGTTTTTGAAGCTACAAGAGAGGTTATTCGACCAGCGCTATTTGGCGTTTTTATCATTACTGCTGTTTATTTGCCGATATTCGCATTGGAAGATGTGGAAGGTAAAATGTTTCACCCCATGGCAATTACCGTCATCATTGCACTATTAAGTGCCATGATTTTAGCAATCACTTTCATACCTGCGGGCGTGGCCTTATTATTTAATAAACCGGTAAAAGAGAAAAAAAACTTTGCCATTGAAAGTGCTCGTTTGATTTACCAACCCGTTCTATCGCTTTCTCTCAAATTTCGCTGGGCGGTTGTTTCCGTTGCATTAATTATTGTCGTTTCTACAGGATTTTTTGCATCAAAGTTAGGTTCAGAATTTGTGCCTAATCTGGACGAAGGGGATATTGCCATGCACGCATTGCGTATCCCTGGTACTTCGCTCAGTGAAGCCATTCATTTGCAGGAGAGTCTTGAATCGGAAATCAAAAAATTACCTGAAGTGAAAACAATATTTGCCAAAATTGGAACCCCCGAAGTGGCAACAGATCCTATGCCGCCCAGCGTGGCAGACAATTTTATCATTCTCAAACCCCGCAAAGAGTGGCCTGACCCAGATAAGTCAAAAACCCAGGTCGTTGCGGAGCTGGAAGAAATAGTCACGCCTGTTCCAGGCAATCGCTATGAGTTTTTGCAACCCATACAAATGCGATTTAATGAATTGATTTCTGGCGTGCGGGCAGAAGTCGCCATCAAAGTGTTCGGTGATGACTTTGAGCAATTAATCGCACTAGGTGAAGCATTGGAACATACTATTGCTGATATAGAAGGTGCAGCCGATGCGGCTGTCGAGCAAATTACAGGTTTACCTGTTTTATCTATCGTGCCTAAACGTGACATCATGGCGCGTTACGGTTTAAGCATTGTTGATCTACAGGACCTTTTGGCAATCGCTTTGGGGGGAACCGTTGCCAATCAATATTATGAAGGTGACAGAAGGTCAGATATTGTGGTTCGTCTACCAGAAAAGCTACGCACTGATGTCGATCGGCTGGAAGATTTACCAGTAAGACTTCATAATGGAGATTATGTACCTTTGGGTGAAGTGGCTGAACTGGTATTAGAAACCGGATACAACCAGGTCTACCGTGAAAACGGAAAACGTCGAGTGGTTGTTACCGCCAATGTTCGAGGGCGAGATCTAGGTTCGTTTGTGCAGGATATCCAACAAGTAGTGGAAGAAAAAATAGAAATACCGGCAGGCTATTGGGTTGAGTATGGTGGGACTTATCAAAAACTACAATCTGCAACACAACGCTTATCGATTGTGGTTCCATTAACGTTGGTATTAATCATCGCGTTATTAATCATGGCCCTGGGTTCATTCAAAGATGCCATGATAATATTCTCCGGTGTTCCACTGGCATTGACTGGTGGTATTGTAGCGTTGTTACTTAGAGATATTCCATTTTCTATTTCTGCAGCTGTAGGGTTTATTGCTTTGTCAGGTATCGCTGTGCTGAATGGATTGGTAATGATTTCATTCATCCGCAGTCTGCGGATGCATGGCAAGGCATTACAAGAAGCCATCATCGAAGGTGCATTGACGCGTTTACGTCCGGTATTAATGACTGCGTTGGTTGCGGCTTTAGGGTTTATTCCAATGGCACTCAATACTGGGATAGGCTCTGAAGTACAACGTCCGCTTGCGACTGTGGTCATTGGTGGAATAATATCGTCGACCTTATTAACATTGGTTGTTCTTCCCGCCTTATATCGAATTGCCTATAGGAACAAACCAATGCAAATTAGCCCAAGTTTAAGTTGATTTAGATTGATCTCCGGTTTTTTTCAAAAAAGCCGGAGTCTGTAATATGTATTAATCGCTAAGCCTAAACTCAATTGTCCTTTTTGATAATCCAAGGCTTAGCAAATATCGGGAAATATGGAGATTAAATGTTATCTTGTTAAGACAAAAAAGCCGAGCTATAAGCTCGGCTTTTTTAATACGAAAAATGAAGAGCTATTATTTCTTAGCAGCTTCCTCGCGCTCTTTAACTTCTTTAATAACATCATCAGCAACGTTCTTAGGACAAGCAAAGTAATGAGAGAATTCCATAGAGAACTGACCACGACCAGATGTCATTGTACGTAGATCACCAATGTAACCAAACATTTCGCTCAATGGACACTCGGCTTTGATGCGTGTACCAGTTGGACCTGATTCTTGGCCTTGTATCATGCCACGACGACGGTTCAAATCACCAATAACATCACCTACATGATCTTCAGGTGTGAATACATCAACTTTCATGATCGGTTCAAGTAATTGAGCACCTGCTTTAGGCATGGTTTGACGATATGCTGCTTTCGCTGCAATTTCGTAAGCAACCGCTGAGGAGTCAACCGCATGGTATGCTCCATCCATTAAAGTTACTTTAAAATCCAAGCAAGGGAAACCAGCTAAAACACCTTTTTCCATGCTGTCTTTAAAACCTTTTTGTACAGCAGGCCAGAATTCACGTGGAACATTACCACCTGTCACTTTCGACTCAAACTCAAAACCAGAACCTGGCTCACCTGGCTCAACAATATAATCAATTTTCGCGAACTGACCTGAACCACCAGTCTGTTTCTTATGTGTATAGCTATCTTCTGTACGTTTGGTGATAGTCTCGCGATAGGCTACTTGTGGTGCACCTACGCTAACTTCTACGCCATGAGTACGTTTAAGGATATCAACTTTAATATCCAAGTGAAGCTCACCCATACCTTTAATAATTGTTTCGCCACTGTCTTCATCTGTTTCAACACGGAATGAAGGATCTTCTGCAACCATTTTACCGATAGCAATACCCATTTTTTCTGAGGCCGCTTTATCTTTTGGCGAAATCGCAATAGAGATAACTGGATCAGGGAAAACCATAGGTTCAAGTGTTGCTGGATCTTTAGGATCACATAGAGTATGGCCCGTTTGAACGTTTTTCATACCTACTACTGCGACAATGTCACCCGCTTGAGCACCATTCAACTCAATACGATCGTCGGCATGCATTTCAACGATTCGACCAATACGCTCTGTCTTACCTGTAAAGGTGTTTAATACTGTGCTTCCTTTTTCGAGCTTACCTGAATAGATACGAATAAAGGTTAATGCACCAAATCTATCATCCATAATTTTAAATGCTAATGCGCGCAAAGGCCCATCTGGATCAACATCTGCAAACTTACCCGTTTCTACGCCCTCTAAATCAACTTCTGGCTGAGGATCAACTTCAACAGGACTTGGTAAGTAATCAACAACTGCATCCAATACCATTTGTACGCCTTTGTTTTTGAACGCAGAACCACAAAAAGTAGGGAAGTGGTCCAAAGAGATTGTGCCTTTGCGAATACAACGTTTCAAATCTTCAATAGAAGGTGATTCACCATCTTCTAAATATTTTTCCATCAAATCGTCGTCTTGCTCAAGCGCAGTTTCAACCATGGCTTCGCGATATTCTTCTGCTTTTTCTTGGTATTCAGCTGGAATGTCAACAATTTCATATTTCATTGGGTCACCCGAATCATCCCAGATCCAGGCTTTCATGGTCATCAGATCAATACAACCAACAAAATCGTCTTCAATCCCAATAGGCAAGGTCATAACTAATGCGTTTGCACCCAAAACATTACGTACCTGATCTACTACACGGTAGAAATCCGCACCCATACGATCGAGTTTATTGACATAAATAACACGAGCAACTTCAGACTCGTTTGCATAACGCCAGTTGGTTTCTGATTGCGGTTCAACACCACCAGAACCACAAAATACACCAACACCACCATCAAGTACTTTTAGTGAACGATAAACTTCGATAGTGAAATCAACGTGTCCTGGGGTATCAATAATGTTAAAGCGATGGTCTTTCCAGAAACAAGTTGTTGCTGCTGATTGAATGGTTATGCCGCGCTCTGCTTCCTGTTCCATGAAGTCGGTTGTCGCCGCGCCGTCATGTACTTCACCGATCTTATGAATTTTACCGGTTAATTTAAGAATTCGCTCTGTAGTCGTTGTTTTTCCGGCATCCACGTGAGCGAAAATACCGATATTCCTGTAAAGGTTTAGATCTGTCATGTTAGTACTCTAATTTTTAATTTGGTTTCTGGTGATCACTACATATCCGTTAAGTGATCAAATAAGTGTTAAGAAAGTCAAAATTCTGCAAAAAAAGCGTTAATAATTGGTGCTTTGAAGGCAGTGGGACCCCGTCTAAAAGGACGCTATTTTAACCTTAAATCAGTAAAAGGAAAGGGCATCCTTATAAAAATGTTCCAGTTTGCACAAAAATATACTAAGTTATTGATATTATTACCAAATAATATATCGATACAAAGTCTAAATAAAGCATTTTTACGACTGGAGGTCATGCATATGCAGCATCCCTGCCCGGAATACCGCTTATATTGGGATTAATTGATGTATTTCAAACGTATATGAATGAATTCAAATCAAATCAAGCGTTTTTAGTTCTCAAATACGAATGACAGCAGGCTTAAAACAAATATTGTTATCAAAATACTACCAATTATATTTAACCAAAACCCTACTTTGGCCATTTTTTGGATGGGAACACGACCACTACTAAATACAATCGCATTCGGTGGTGTAGCGACCGGTAGCATAAAAGCATAAGAGGTTGCCACAGCAACAGCGGTAGCTAACAAGAGGGGAGAAATAGCTAATGTTTGAGATAAAGCAATCATCAGCGGTATTAACAATGTTGCTGTAGCCGTATTAGAGGTGATTTCGGTTAAAAAAATAACAAATAATACAATCACGAAAATAACAATAATGATATTGACGCCTTGAAGAAAATCGAATTTTAAGGCCATCCATTGAGTGAGTTCGGTATGTGCAAATCCTGAAGCCAAGGCAAAACCACCTCCAAATAAAATTAATATATTCCAGGGTAGCTTTTTTGTCGTTTTCCAGTCCATTAGTCGTTCACTGCCATTCTTTGCCGGCAACATAAACAATAACAAAACTCCGAATAAGCCAATCGTTGAATCGTTAATGCGTTTAAAAAGTTCAATGTCGATAAATCCGCGGCTAATCCATAAAAAACATACCATTGAAAAAATCGTTAAAACAAGTTTTTCTTCTTTACTAAATGGAGGTAATTTGGAAATTTCATTTTTTAAAAGCTTTTCACTATTATCTACGTTATTTTGAAGCAGACCTTTCATCATGGTTTTTAAATATAGCCAAGCAATTAGTAAAAAACATAGCGCCAGCGGAAATGCAAATAACATCCAATCAAAAAAACCAATACTAATACCGCCTTGTTGTTCTAACATGCCCACCAGAATGGCATTTGGCGGTGTACCGATAATAGTTGCTACGCCGCCAATTGAGGCCGAATAAGCAATTCCTAATAATAATGAAAGACTAAAACTACTTGATTGAATGGAAGGGGAGTTTGGCTCTAATTGGCTCGCTACTGCAAGTGCAATGGGAATCATCATTAGCGTTGTAGCCGTATTAGAAACCCACATGGATAAAAATGCCGTAGCTGCCATGAAACCAAAGAGTATCCTGTTATAACTAAACCCAAAAGTATTAATCGTATGTAAAGCGATACGTTTATGAAGATTCCATCGCTCAATACATAGCGCAAAAACAAATCCTGAGAGAAAAAGAAAAATAATTTGATTAGCATAGGCAGGTGTCACATCACTGACGCCCATAACATCCGAAGCTGGGAATAAAATCAATGGGAGCAAAGCCGTTACAGCAAAGGGTAGCGCTTCAGTAATCCACCAAGTCGCCATGAGTACAGCAACAGCAGCCACTACTTGCGCAGCTGAACTCATGCCATCGGGGGTAGGGAGTAAAATGACAAGCAAAAATAAAATTGCGCCAAGATATAAGCCATAAGAATGAGTTTTAATTTCCATAAAAAATACTATTCTTAGAAAATTGATCGCACGACTTTTTATATGGAAAAACGTTTAACGCTTTCTGAAGATTTTTCTTGATTCTTTATGCCCTATGAGTAGTTCGTGTTTTCTACTATACCTGATACACGCTAATAATCAATTACGGGCTTCTTATTGAGCAGGCTTTTTAGACTACAAACCAATATGCTGAAAAAGTAATACTTTTTGGCAAATGCCAGTTATAATATATTTTCAATAAATTTGTATCGTCGTACTATACGGTTAAATACTTTTACCCATAATGGATCGAACTGCGTGCCTGAACAAGCATTTATCTCCGCAACAGCACGCATTGGTGTACGCATATTTTTTTTATAAGTTTTTAAATTAGTCATTGAATAATATGCATCACAAATAGCAATAATTTTTGCACCATGGCAAATTTCATTTTGAGTTAATTGGTTTGGGTAACCTTTACCATCTGGCCTTTCGTGATGTTGATAAACCATAAGTGCACATTCTTTATAATCTCCCATTAATAATGCCATTTCATGTGCAATTTCTGGGTGTTTTTGGATTTTTTTAAAATCTTCTTCACTTAAGTCTTTATTATATAAAAGTCCGTCTTCTAATTTTATCATCGGAAAATCATGTAAATATATTGCATTTGCTAATTGCTGAGGATCGACAACATTACGTGCTTCGGCATTCATCTTAATTGCCATTGACATTAGAAAGAAAGAACGACCTACCCATAATTTATGACGTGTATCAATCATCTCAGCGAGTTTTTGAAATATTGAAGATTGAACTAAAATATTCATTTCAATTTTCATTGCATCGATTTCTTTACTTACAGAGGAAAATTTTTTGTTTTGTTGTGTTATTATTTCCGTGCTTTCAACCACTTCTTCTTGTGTAGAATCTGCTTTAACTTCAGTATCAAATAGTTCAATATCATCAAATAACTCGATATCATCACTTGATTCATCAACTTCAGTATATCCACCCAGCAGGTTATTGATAACTTGACGAATGGCATCAGATACATGATCTTTAGTTTTCGCTCGAGCTAAAGGTTGAATCGATCGTTGGATATCATTGATGAGTGTATAACTAATAGCATATTGTTCCGCAACTTCTTGAGCAACTAAAATGAATCTATCAAATAATAAAGTCAGGGGGTAAGTAAATTCCGTTTGATAACTCGATTTAAATCGACTTAAAAAATCTTCGAGTATCGTTAATGGCTCAATCAGTGGTGCAATATTTGAGTTTACTGCGCTTGAGTAAAGTTGTTTAAGTAAATCGATTAATTGATCAATTGCGGCAATGTCGCTTGGATTTGTTTCCAGAATTAACCCCAATGTTTCAGCTTTGCTTATTATTGATTCAAATTCGTCGTGAAAGCGTTCTAAAACCTCTGGATCTTCATTGATTAAAAATTTTTGATCGTCCAAAATAATTAATGTTCCTGTCTTTTGCAGTAGGGTATCAGTGCATTTTATGATAAATCTTTTACCACTTAATTTATCTCTAAACTTTGTTATTCACATTAACCAATAGCGGCATATTGGAAATATTCTTTTGCAAATACGCTAATCAAATGATTCTTTATCATCCAACTAACAGGCAAGATAAAATTTTGGCTTTATCTTTTAAAATTACCTTGATAAAACTCAATTTTTACAAATACTCAGCAAAACAATAATGATAATAAAAATATTCATTATCATGAATATATGCCTTTAATGTATAGTATTTTTGTCATTTACAAGTTATTATGCTAAGCTTTGCTAATTAATGATGTGAAATTTTTACATATCTCCCAAAACTACCTTTAAAGACGATAAAAGTTATCATTATGATAGTTGAATCAATGACCAATCAATCAATTAGCGCTGAAATTGGACGCCGAATTGAACAATTGAGATTGGAGCAAAACCTTACTCAACAGCAGTTAGCCGATGAAATCGGCTTATCACGTGTAAGCTATCGTAATTTAGTCAATGGTGGTGGTAAATTTGAGAACATCATCGCTGTACTTCGTGTACTAGACAAGCTTGAATTAGTCGAAAGTTTTATTCCAGAAACTACCTTCAGCCCCATGGAGCAATTAAAGTTAAAAGGTAAGCAAAGGCAACGAGCTTCGGGTGGAAACAACAGTAAACGAGACCCTAATAAAAACAATCGGGATAACGATCTGGATTGGTAATGCAAAATTTAGCTGCTGTGTATTTATGGGGTGATTTGGTTGGTGCATTAGCTTATGATCCAACCTCAAGAATCAGTACATTTGAATATTCGAATGAATGGCTAAATAAAGGTTGTAATATATCGCCTTTAAGAATGCCATTATCATCTAAAAAGTTTCAATTCCCTAGTTTAAGCGCCGAGACTTATCGAGGTTTACCAGCGCTGTTTGCAGACACTTTGCCTGATGATTTTGGTAATGCTGTTATTAATGCGTGGTTAACACGAAACGGGCGGGATGTAGAATCATTCAGTTCAATTGAACGATTACTCTATACAGCCAATCGCGGCATGGGCGCACTGGAGTTTGAGCCCGCTATAGCAGATTATACTAACAACAATGAGCGCCTAGAACTCAACTCATTAATAGAAATGGCGCAAGATATTTTTGATCAACGAGCTAACGTAAGCTCAAATTGGCAAATTAAGCAGGAAAATTATAATGCCATGTCTGCTTTATTTCAGGTTGGCACTTCCGCCGGCGGGGCACGTGCTAAAGCTTTAGTCGCAGTCAATGCTGATAGAACACAATTGCGTTCAGGACAGGTGGATGCGCCCGATGGCTTTGAACAATATTTGCTAAAATTTGATGGTGTAGAAGAGCATAAAATAAAAAGTGAAGTATTTGGTGATCCAAAAGGATTTGGTCGGATGGAATTCGCCTATTATTTAATGGCAGTGGATGCGGGTATTAATATGTCACCTTCTGAATTATTAATAGATGGAAATAGGGCGCATTTCATGACTAAACGCTTTGACCGAAAAGGCAATAAAAAACTCCACTACGTTTCATTATGCGCTATGGATCATGCAGATTATAGAAAACCCGGAATATATAGTTATGAACAATTGCTATCAACTGCTCGACAATTAAAACTAGCTCGTAAAGACGCCATAGAAATATTTCGTCGCATGGTTTTTAACGTTATTGCGCGAAATCACGACGATCATACGAAAAACTTTGGATTTCTATTAGCATCTAAAGACAGTTCGTGGCAATTATCCCCAGCTTTTGATATAGCTTATAGCTATAAAAAAGATTCGCCTTGGGTAAATGCACACCAGATGTCATTAAATGCAAAACGAGATAATTTTACACGTGAAGATTTGCTAGCAGTAGGGGCATTAATTGGAAATTTTAAAAAAGATTCCAACAATATTATTGATGAAGTTATTTCAGTGGTCAGTAAATGGCAATATTATGCAGATAAGGCTACGGTATTTGATGCTTTAAGCTATGAAATAGGGTGTAATCATCGTATAAATTTGTAAGAATTTCTGAAAATAATTTGATGGAAAAAGTACAGCTCAAGCAATTAGCTTCACATATAATATCTATCTGAGCCAATAAAATTAGTGTCTGAACAATAGCACTAGCCGCTTAATATTAACACCTGAAAAATCATCAGTAACATTACTCTGTAAGGGTTAAGCTAGTTGCAGTGAGTAAACATAATAAAGTAAGGAGAATGATAAAATCTTCTTGATTCATTTTATACCTCTTATTAACTTTATCGATATTTTATAAAAACTTATGCACACCCAATTAGACTAATGAAAAAAATACTATCGTGTTAGTTGATTCCTTTAAATTTAAAATAAAGAAAATTTCCGTCAATAGAATCCCACAATCCGGCAAGCATCTTTTTTATTTATGATGAATTCTTGTCAAACATTGCGTTTAATAGGGGTAAGATAACCTTGATTTATTGTTAGAAAAAGTCGATTATTATGAAGCTTATATTCGACATTTTCGAGGAATAAAAAGAACAATGATTAACTATAAACATCTTCATTATTTCTGGGTAGTCGCAAAAGAGGGTGGTATAGCGCGAGCCAGCGAACGTCTTCACCTAACCCCACAAACCATTAGTGGACAACTAACCGTGTTAGAAGAAAGCCTAGGTGTAACTTTATTCACTAAGTCAGGACGCAATCTTGAAATTACGGAAACAGGAAGACAAGTGCTGAGCTATGCGGACGAAATTTATTCTCTCGGTGGCGAACTTGAAGAGATGGTGCGTAATTTTCCTACTGGAAGACCCTTGCAATTCAAAGTCGGTGTAGCTGACGTAGTACCAAAATCAATCGCTTGTCGTTTATTGAATCCAGCGCTTCAATTACCTGATGCTGTACGCATTATTTGCCGCGAAGGAGACATAAATTCTTTGTTAGCTGAATTGGCAGTACATAAAGTCGATTTAGTAATAGCTGATGGTCCAATCCCACCGGGCATAAACGTCAAGGGTTTTAATCATACCCTCGGTGATTGTGGTACTACTTTTTTAGCTACACCTAAGGTGGCACGTAATTTAGATAAAAGTTTTCCGCAAAATCTCAATGGTGCACCGATGTTGTTGCCTGGAGAAATGACCACTGTGCGTAGGCATTTGACTCAATGGCTTGATGAGTTACACATCCATCCACGTATTATCGGTGAATTTGATGACAGTGCTTTAATGAAGGCATTTGGCCACACGGGTGCAGGAATATTTATTGCGCCTACAGCAATTTCTAACGAAGTAGAAAAACAATATGGTGTAATAGATATAGGACAAACAAATGAAGTGCGAGCCCAATTCTATGCAATTTCAGTAGAGCGTAGAATATCTCATCCTGCAGTAGCGGCAATTACAAAGGGCGCACGAGAGTGGTTAAT
>Ga0316207_10003368_pt1 | contig 14939 bp, 14 predicted proteins | sample 6weekpyrite_MG_FD_204943 | JGI IMG/M metagenome (GOLD analysis project Ga0316207, IMG submission 204943) | Microbial mat bacterial communities from mineral coupon in-situ incubated in ocean water Damariscotta River, Maine, United States -... | ecosystem: Environmental > Aquatic > Marine >... | reverse complement strand
CAGCTTCAAGACCTAACAAACCACCGCCAATAACGACCGCATGCTTATGTTTCTTCGCTGCTGCCATCATGGCATCAACATCTTTAATATCACGGAATGAGATAACACCTTCAAGGTCGTTACCTGGCACAGGAATAATAAAAGGATCTGAACCGGTTGCAATTAATAAACGATCATAGGGTTCTTCAGTACCATCAGAAGCAATGACTTTGCGCTTAACGCGATCAATTGATGTGACTTCTTTTCCGCTAAGCAATGTGACATTGTTATCTTTATACCACTGCAGGTCATTGAGCATGATTTCATCAATCGTTTTATCACCAGCGAGTACCGGCGAAAGCATAATGCGATTATAATTGCCGTAAGGTTCTGCACCAAAAACAGTAATATCATAACGCTCTGTATCAAGCTTCAATAACTCTTCAACAGTACGAATCCCTGCCATTCCATTGCCTATTACTACCAGTTTCTCTTTCATTTTAATACCTGACTTTATGCTGTTTATCTAAATAATTTTTCTGTAGTTGTAATTTATGCCGCGTCTTCCGGTTTACGTTGTCTTTCATAAAGGAATTTAAGCACCTGCGCTCGAAAGTGGTTATATTCCTCGTTATCTGCAAGTTCTACACGGTTTCGTGGTTTTGGCAGATCAATTTCAAGAATTTCACCGATGGTAGCTGCAGGACCATTTGTCATCATAACGATACGATCAGATAGCAGTACTGCCTCATCAACATCATGCGTTATCATGATTACGGTGTTATTTAATCGTGACTGAATTTCAATTAATGAATCCTGCATATGTGCGCGAGTTAACGCATCCAGTGCACCAAAAGGTTCATCCATTAACAGAACTTTAGGTTCCATGGATAATGCACGCGCTATCCCAACACGCTGTTTCATCCCACCAGATATCTCGCTGGGACGCTTATGCATAGCATGATCCATGTGAACAAGACTCAGGTTATGTTCAATCCACTCTTTCATTTCGGATTTAGATTTTTCACCTTTGAATACTTGTTTTACGGCTAATTCAACATTTTCATATGCCGTTAACCAGGGTAGCAATGAATGATTTTGAAAAACCACCGCTCTATCAGGTCCAGGTTCATCCACTTCTTTACCATCGAGAATAACGCCTCCGGTTGTTGCCTGATATAAACCCGCCACAATATTTAATACTGTTGATTTACCACAGCCCGAATGACCAATTAAAGATACAAACTCACCTTCTTTAATACTCAAATCAACGTCATCAAGTGCCTTAAAGGGACCTGATGGAGTTGGAAACTCAATTGAAACCTGACTAATTTCTAAATGTTTTTTTGTATTCACGCTTAACTCCTGAATCTATTCTTTAATACAATATTACTAACGCAACACTGCATTTTTATCCCAGCTCACACGGCGCTGAAGCATTAACATTGCAAGGTCTAATACAAAACCGATTAGTCCAATGACAATAACCGCCACCATAATACGAGCCATTGAGTTAGAGCTGCCATTTTGAAACTCATCCCAAACGAACTTACCTAAACCCGGATTCTGCGCAAGCATTTCAGCCGCAATCAATACCATCCAACCTATACCTAACGAAACGCGTAACCCGGCGAACATCATCGGGATAGATGATGGAATAACAATTTTAAAAATATGCGTCACCCAGTTTAATCTGAGTACACGACTTACATTGAGAAGATCTTTATCAATCGATGATACTCCGACTGTAGTATTAATAATTGTCGGCCATAAGCTACACAATGTTACCGTTATCGCAGAAGTAATAAATGATTTTGAAAAAGCAGGCTCATCTGTCACGTACAAGGCACTGACTATAATGGTCACGATCGGTAACCATGCCAGCGGTGATACCGGCTTGAACGTTTGTATTAATGGATTCAATGCTTTATAGATGGTTTCGTTTAAACCACAAATAATACCAACAGGAATTGCAATTAATGATGCAATGATAAAACCTACCATTACAGTAAAAATACTGGTACCAATCTGATCGATAAAAGTCGGTTTACCGGTATAGTCGCGTATTTTTACTTTTGCATCAGGATTTTTAGCCAATTTTGCTGCATTTCTTTTTTCTTGTCTTTCAAAAAAGGCTTTTTCTTTAACACGCTCTTCTTTGTGTTCAGAATAAAGTGTTTGCGCCTGATTCCACACCTGTGCTGGACCCGGAACCTGCCCTAATGAAGTCTGTATCTGGGATGCACCGGCTCCCCACAAGGCAAGAAAAATACTTATCGCAATAACAGGAACAGCTAACGATTGAACAAGCTGTTTTGCAACAGCTCCCCAATTTATTTCATTGAAGTTTCGTAATGATGAAATTTTCATCATTACTTTATTCTGAATATTGCTGAGTACTTCTATATTCACTGTTTCTTCCTCAAATTTCTTTACAGTACTTGTAAGCCCCCCCATGTACTACATGGGGGTATAGTTTCCTTACAGTTTATCTTTACCTTTTAAACCGATATTAAATTTATTCAGGTATGAGTTTGGTTTTGTACCGTCATATACAATATTATCGATGAAATGTGTTTGTGGTTTGCGATAACCTTTTTCAGAAGCAAAATCAGGGAAGTCTTTCGCTTTTACTTTTCCTTCTGCAATAAGTTCTTTCGCAGCTATTGCATAGATATCAGGACGATAAACTTTCTTTGCAATATCCTTATACCAGCTGTCAGATTTTTTCTCCGAAATCTGACCCCAACGGCGCATTTGCGTTAAGTACCAGATAGCATCTGAGTAGTAAGGGTAAGTTGCGTTATAGCGGTAGAAGACATTAAAATCAGGTACCGAACGTTTGTCACCTTTTTCGTATTCAAATGTACCTGTCATTGAGTTAGCAATAACATCATAATCAGCACCTACATATTGTGACTTCGCAAGAATTTTTACAGCTTCAGGACGATTAGCATTATTATTTGCGTCTAACCATTCTGCAGCACGTATCATCGCTTTTACTACACGAATGTGCGTATTCGGGTTTTTATCAGCCCATTTTTTGCTAACACCAAAAACTTTCTCTGGATTATTTTTCCAGATTTCATAATCAGTTACGACAGGTACACCAATCCCCTTGAACACGGCCTGTTGGTTCCACGGCTCACCGACACAGTAGCCATCAATCGTACCGGCTTCCATTGTTGAAGGCATTTGTGGTGGTGGTGTTACTGATAACAATGTATCTGCTTTAATGGTACCGCTGGTATCACCTTTATGCGGCGCATAATATCCAGGATGAATACCGCCTGCGGCTAACCAATAGCGCAATTCATAGTTATGCGTTGACACAGGAAATACCATGCCCATTTTGAAAGGCTTGCCTTCAGATTTATATTTTGCAATAACCGGTTTTAAAGCATCAGCTTTAATTGGATGGACTGGTTTTCCACCTTCGTGAGGAATGTGTTTTTTCATTTCTCCCCAGACTTTATTAGAAACAGTAATCGCGTTACCGTTTAAATCCATACTAAAGGCTGTGACGATATGTGATTGTGTACCAAATCCAATCGTTGCGCCTAATGGCTGGCCTGCCAGCATATGAGCACCGTCTAATTCACCATCTATCACGCGATCTAATAAAACTTTCCAATTAGCCTGTGCTTCTAAGGTGACGTATAAACCTTCATCTTCAAAAAATCCTTTTTCAGCAGCGATGGCTAACGGTGCCATATCTGTTAATTTAATAAAGCCGAACTTAAGTTCTTCTTTTTCAGGTTCTCCTACTTCAGCGAATGCCGATATTGATGACATTGAGCCAAGTAAAACTGCTGCACCCATAGATAAAATAGATCGCTTAAGAAACTGCCTTTTTCCTGCACTTTTCTTCATATTAAACTTCATTTTTTTCCCCCTAAAAAACAAACGGCGCCCACCTTAGATAAAGCAATTGCTTCATTAAAGTGGACGCCGTTGTCCGGATAGTAAATAAACTGTGTATGGTCTCCATTGACCATTACTACAATATACAGAGCACATTACATGCCAGAATTATAAAAACCCTGCTAAGCCATTGTATATATTATATTTTATCAAAAATAAGAGCGGTTTATTTCTGAAAAACAAGTGTATTTTTGCTCGAGTATGGTGCACACATAAGAATTTGCTTATGTTTTGCTCCAAATATGAGCATAGTAGTGTTTTCTAATACTCAAAAACCTGGCCATCAAAAAAAAGATCAGACGACATGGTTTGAGTGCCATTGCGCGAAGTGACTTCCCATTCTTTTGCATGTAGGCCTTCACTCTTTTTATTGATAGTGGGTGAATCTAAACCCATTTCTTCCATAACCTGTCGATGAAAATCAACCCAAAAAATATTTTTGAGAATGCTTTCAATATCAAGCGAATCAGAAATATCTCCCCAGCGTATCATTTGCGACATATACCATTCGGCTTGCGACAACCACGGGAAAGAGGCATTGTATTTATAGAACAAATTAAATTGAGGTAAGTTTTCTGCTTCACCCTCGGGATGATATCTATACTTTCCTAGTAAAGGGGGCAAAATTATCTCTTCAGGTAAATGAGTGTATTCTTCTTGTGAAATAATTTTGGCCACTTCAACACGGTTTTCATCATCATCAATCCAGCGAGCAGATTCAATTAAAGCCTTGATCAAAGCACGATGCGTATTAGGATGGCTATATGCCCACTCTTTATTCAGGCCCAGTACCTTTTCGGGCGCATTGTTCCAAATTTCATAACTGGTAATCAGTACATGACCTAATCCTTTTACAATGGCCTGTTGATTCCAGGGCTCCCCGACACAAAAGCCATCCACCATGTTATTTTCAAGATTCTTCACCATCTGTTGTGGTGGAATAACATTCAGAATGACATCATGATCTGGATCGATACCGGCTGATGCCAACCAATAGCGTAAGAAATAATTATGTGTTGAAGCAGGAAAAACATGAGCAAACGTTAACGGTGTTAAATCTTTTACTTTTCTCTGCTCGATTAAAATCTTTAATGTATCTGCAGTAACCGGGCGCTGTTTATCGAAATTGGGATCAATTTCTTTTAATTGTTCATATAAACGACATGAAACGGTAATTGCATTACCATTTACACCTAAAACAAGTGATGATATGGTTTCTTTTTTCCAGCTACCCGTACCCAGGCTACTTGTGATCGGCATCGTTGCCAGCATTTGTGCAGCATCAAGAATGCCATAGGCAAGTTTATCCCGTATATTTGCCCATGAGGCTTCTTTTGATAGTGTTACATCAAGTCCGTACTGCTTGAAAAAACCTTTTTCTTTTGCAACAGCCAAAGTGGCACAATCCGTTAATGGAATAAAGCCTATCGTTAACTGCTCTTTTTCAAGTTTTACGTTATTCTGTTGTTGATTTTCAATTGTCATAAGGTTTACTAATACAGTTAATTGCTTAAAGCTCCGGTAATTGAAATAATTTGTTCTGCAACTTCGACAATTCGCTTATTATTTTCCATCGATAAGTTTCGCAAAACTTTATATGCATCTGCTTCGTTACAGTTTCTTTGCTCCATAATAATCCCTTTAGCTTTATCCATTATCTTGCGTTCTTCAAGTGAATTCCTGGTTTTCTTAAGCTCGTTTCGCAAAGCCTGAAACTCTCTAAAACGTGCTATAGCGACATCCATAATTGGTTTAATTCTTTTTTCATTGAATCCATCCACTACATAAGCACTCACGCCAGCATTAATCGCCTCATTGATCATGCTATCATCTGTGTCATTGGTAAACATAACGATGGGTTTGGGATTGTGCTGAGTCACGATACGCATTGATTCCAGAGAATCTCGACTAGGAGAATCTAAGTCAACAATAATCATATCTGGCTGAATTTTTTCTATATGTAACAATAAGTTATCATTCGAGCTTAAAATTGCCACCACATTATAACCGGCATCTTTTAATGCACGTTCGAGAATGATAGATCGACCAGAGTCATCATCAACAATAGTGACGTTCAGTTTTTTCATTATTATCTGTTTTTATATTCATGTGGGTAAATAATAAGTAAATGGTATGCATTCATCCAATATGAATCAACAGATTAATGTTTAATTTCAGCTTTTTTTCCAATTTTATAACAATACAGTGATTACCAGAGAAAGAAGTAAATACCCTGTCTCTGGCATCACAATATTTCAACATCAAGCTGCTGACTTAGCAGCAGCATCTTTCATTGTTGTTGCTAAAATCACATACGCTGCAGTCCAGGCTTCATTAACATCATCTGTATAATCTTCACCCAAACCCTGACCTAATGTCCATAATAGTGCAGCTGCAACAGTATCATAATGCTCATCTTTAACACCATAATTAATATGTCGCACACCCAGCTCTTGCACAGCAGGAACAATTGTATCGAGCTTATCAATACTATTGACTACCGTATTGATCATTTTCATTAGCTTAGCGCCTTGCTCTTTCATATCGCCCTTAAACAAAGGCTTAAGGCTTTCATCAAGTTCAAATAATTTACCGTAAAAAAGTTCAGCTGCCGTTTCAGAAATCGGGAGTACTTTTTCCCAACTTGTTTTAATTAAAGTAATTTGTTCTGGTGTCATTTTATTTCTCCTTCTGCATAGTAATTAATCAGCGTTTAACCTTTAAATGGAATACGAATTACAACCCCACCCATTACTTCACCAAGTTTGAAGTCAGTCCTTGGGCTATCCTTATGTTCGTTGTGACAAGAGATACATGCATTTGCAACAGCAACATCAGGGTAAATAGCGGTGAAGTATTTTTGACCACCTAATTCTTCATCTGCGTAATAATTCTCGCCCGGGTTTTCAGCAATAAATTTCAAACCTGCTTTTTCAACATCTGTTTTAGGTTTGTTTTGTGCATTAACAGGCCATAAAGATAAAAGCGAATAACTAAAGTCAGATGTTTTTTCAGCTACACGTTCTGCTCCATAACGAAACATTTGTGCAGGTAACACAAGCGCTTTCTCGTCTTTCCAATGTTCTGAAGCCTTAATTACCTTCTCCTTCTTTGTTAAGCGTCCAATAATTAATTTTGTGTAAACAGTTCGATCGGCTTCCATTACGTGAAATAAAGCGTCCGTCATAAACTTAGGTTCTATTCCTGTTGTTTTTGATTCTCCACAACCTGAAAGCATTGTTGATAAACCGATAATTCCTGCAATCCCCAATAATCTTAATTTCATTATATTTCTCCCGGTTAGTATATTTAAAAAAATTAATAAAAAATAAAAAAAACTAATCTTTTTTCATGGGCTATCCTCCTTCGGAGTTTTTTTCTTTAACAACCGATTTCTTGCCAGGCCGATACTTTCCACATGTACCGTTGGCAAGCCCTTGAAATTATTTTCAATTAACTCTTTATCTGCTAATGCATCAATGGAAAAACCCAGGCCATGACAGTCCATGCAAACTGATCGCAACATTTTATCATTGGGTCTTAAATTCATATTTTGGTTATGTTCAGACAAAACAACTAACTTATCGCCAATTTCAGTTTCAGTGCGTGGCATATGACATGTCGCACATGAAACACCAGTATTAGCTTTTGCAAGACCATTTACTTCGTTATGCCATGCAACAAAATGAGGGGATTTCTTATATGCGCTACTATGATTATCATTATGACAATTAAGACAAGATTCAACAGCGGCATGTTTCACATCAAATTTATGAGAGCTATGACAACTGACACACGACAATTCATTACTGTGAGAAGACTTTTTCATTGGCAACAATGCCATAGCGGGCGTCATTGGAGATAACCCTTCTTTCAGCCTCATGCCATGTTTACCAGATAAGAACCCCTTAACTTCTGAGGTATGACAGGTGTTACAACTTTCTTGTCCAGGTTTGTTAATCCATTTAACTTCACCTGACTCTAGTTTCGTTTCATGGCAGGCAGTACAATTGACACCTGCTTTTGCATGCGAAGTGATTGACCAGTCTTCTGCAACTTTACTGTCATACTCAACTGTGATGGGCGCATCAACATCAGTAGCTGCTAAAGTTTTGAAGGGATATTGCTTGATGGGATAGCGTTCGAGTGTTGATATATCTTCAGCTATACTAATTGATTTAACATTAGCAGTAGATTGATGTTCTTTATCATCCATGTGTTTTTCTAAAAAGTCTTCATACAAAGCCCTATTATCATGATAGTTATGGCATCCTGATGTCCCACAAGTTACAAATTCCATCCCTTTATGACTTGGGCGATCATCCGCAATTTCCTCATGACATTTAAAACAAAAGTCTTCCGGAACGGTGACACCCATGGGATTCGTAATTTCCAGTTTATGTTCTGTATGACATGTTATACAAAGTCGGGCATCGAGTTCTTTTACTCTGGAGGCATTACGGGGATCAGTAAATTTTGACTTAGGGTGTGAATCATCTGAAACTTTTAATTCAGCTGCATGGCATGTCATACATGCATTTTGTAAAACAGGCCCTGTCTTATTATTTGATGATGCGTCATGACAAGTCGCACATGACATTTCTATTTGATGATGACCGTGAGTCATATCTCCGGGGGCAAAAACTTCTTGCTCCTCAACGACTAAACTAAATGAAAAATAAACAATTATGCTTATTGTAAGCACAAGTGATAAAAACCAACTTTTAGATATATTTTTCATTATCAATAATCCTAAAAGTAATAGCTTTTAAAAATGTGGGTAGCAAGTAAAGCTGGGAAAGGCCAAAATGCGAGAATATGTAACCAGACAATTTTCTGTTTCAACTTCCAGGCTAAGGAAGAATCAATTTTATGCTCAAGCGATACCAGTATTGAAGAAGCGCCGCCGGCAATTAAAACAGACACAAAACTCAAAGCCAGAAAAAAATTCACTCCTGCGCCTAGTCGATAACCACTATGAACCGCAAAACCAATTACTGCAATAAAGCCAAGTACGACATGTACAATTCGCCAAACCGGAAAACTTAAGTATGTAAATGATTTTATTCGTTTATTAACTGAAAGAATTAATCCAATTGCAGATAATGCTAATAAAGTGTAGCCCGAAATTTGTTTAAATAGATTTTCACGCCATAACATATCCCATTGCCAGGAAACCTGAACAGAGCTTGCATAGGGTATAGCAGGTAAAATAAGAGCAAGAACCATTATTAATGTTGTTAAAAATCCCAATGCCAGTAAATTTTTGGCTCCAATTGCTGCAGTAACCGTACTACTACCTGTTAAAAGTTTATCAACATGCGGTTTACAACTCCCACATACTGTAGAAGCACCTGTGTTTGTACATAACTGCTCTAAATTATCCACTCCTTTTTTTATTTCTGCTGACAACTCCCCTCTAGTGACACCAGTACAATTACAAACCACTGTTGCAGCAGGCCATTGACTGATATCATTTGACTCTGTATTTGGCCACAAACTTCCTTTATTTTTAAATTTGATTAACGTCCATGGTGGTATTATTCGTGTGTTTAGAATCGCTTCTTGTATTCGACCTAATTCATCCCATTCACCAACTGCAATAGCGCCAATAATACGATGCGTTTTTACAATAATTTTCCTGTAAATCCCTTTATAACTATCTTCATAGATATATTCTTTTTTAATGTCTATAGGTGAAACATCACTAATATCGCCCATACTAAAAACATTAATATCTATAACTTTAATTTGAGTAGCAGATAATGAACCTGTGTAATGTGATTTCTTCCCACTTAAGCTATGTGCAGCGACTTTTGCTTGCTCGTATCCAGGTTTAACAATTCCATATACCATACCTCTATGTTCTGTACATTCCCCAATCGCATATATATCTGGATTTGAAGTTTGCATTTGATCATTGACATGAATACCTTTGCCAACATGTAAATCAGCATCACGCGCTAATTCCACATTAGGACTGATGCCCGCGGTCAGAATGACTGTATCAAACTCAAAACTTCGACCATCAGCTAATAAAATTCGCTCAACCTTACCGTCACCGTGAAACTCCTTAAGTCCTTGATTTAATAAAACCTTAATACCTAAAGATAGAATATATTCTCGTAATAATTCAGATGCATGCTGATCAAGTTGACTGGACATTAAAAACGAAGAATGATCGATAATCGTGACTTCTGTATTTTGTTTCGTCATTGCTTTTGCAGCTTCGATACCTAATACACCACCGCCTATGATGACAGCTTTTCTTGACATAGCACGTCGCGCTAACAAATTTTCAATATCTGTCATGCTACGAAATGTAAAAATATTATCTAATTTCACGCCTTTTATATTAGGAATAAAAGGACGTGACCCTGTCGCTAAAACAAGTTTTGTATATGAATGTTTTTTTCCAAATTCATCAATAACATAATGTGAATCAGGATCAATACTTGTAATTGAACAGTTGTTATGAAATACGACTTTTTTATTGTTTTCATTATCACCAATTGATAAATCAGACCATTTCACGTGGCCTGCAAAAAATGAGGACAGTTTTACACGGTTGTAGGGTTCCCACGGCTCATCACCAAATATCGCTATATTCGCTTGTGGTTTGGTTGACGACAAAGTTTCAATAAATTTAATACCGACAGGGCCCGTACCAACAACAATAATTGATTCAGCTGTATCGCTATTTGAAAGAAACTCTTCTTTATTTGACAAATTCATAAAAAACCCAAAAAAAAAGACGCCATCATAGTTCAGGTTAACCTGATATGAATGGGCGCCTTTGCCTGATACAGAAATCACACTTCTGTCGATATTTAGCCTTCGTTAGCTATGTTTAAAACTGTTTAAAAATAACAATGTACTAATAGCAATAACGTAGCAATAACGATGCCAAGCGATAGGAGAAATGAAGACTATCCATAACCAACTGAAATTAATGATAATTATTGAAGGTGAAAATATTTTTGTGATTTCAGAACGCACCAAATACAAACACTTGTTGAAGATTTATTATTGATTCGCACGCAGACGGTGCATGTTCACGATAAAAATTAATTTGTGAGGCTTAGTAAAAATTTCTTAGAAATGAGATTTTGCACATGAAAGATCCATACTGTGTAATGTATGGTTTAATATTTTCAATGATGTATATATCGGTGGCTCTTGGTATCGTCTCTCATGTTAGAACTATTTAAATATATTCATACAATAAGTTATTTAAATTTTAATTTATTTACTGTATTGGTCTAATACGAAATATTGTTCCGCTATCCGTTGAAAAATATATCCACTGTTCGGGACTCAGCGCTAATGCACGAATTCGTTCATTCAATGACTGCAGTAAACGTTCTTCAAATATTACTTTACCATTTGTATCCAAAACAATACGATTTAAATGGCGAAGTTTTAATGCACCAGAAAATAAATTCCCTTTCCAGTTTGGAAATACATCACCAGAATATATAAGTAAACTTCCCGGAGCTATTGATGGAGTAAAAACTTTAACTGGTTGCTGCATACCCTCGCGATGCGTGCCTTCACCAACGGCTAGTGGGCCCCAATACTCTTTACCATATGAAATAATTGGCCAACCATAATTAAGACTAGCTTGAATAAGATTGATTTCATCGCCACCTCGTGGCCCATGCTCTATTTCCCATAATCGTTTTTGTTGAAAGTCATAACTTAGTCCCTGTGGGTTACGATGACCATAACTCCAAATTTCAGGTAGTGCTGATTCATGATCGATAAAAGGATTGTCACCTGGGACGGAACCATCAAGGTTGAGACGCATAATCGTGCCAGCATGATTGGTTAAATCTTGTGAGTTGGGTCGCTCACCTCGATCACCAATACCAAAATAAACGTGTCCTTCATCATCAAAGGCTATCCGGCTGCCAAAATGCTGACTTTCCTCTGTAGCCGAATTGCTAACCAGTAACTCTTGCCAGTTTATGAAATAATCTTTTTCCAGTTTTGCACGTGCCAGCACTGTCGCGCCTTGTCCATCAACTTCTTTAACATAAGTAAAGTATATCCAGCCGCTTGATGAATAATTTGGGGGTATAGCAACATCCAGCATGCCACCCTGGCCTTCAGCCATGACAGCAGGTGTGTTGTTTATTTTTATCAGTTTTGAGTTATTCAGATCAAATAAAGATACGTTCCCTTTTCTTTCAGTCACAAGAATTTCAGATGAAGAAATAAAAACCATACCCCACGGAATAGAAAGTCCTTCCACAACTTTTTCAAGCCTGACCTGAGTACCCGCGCTAGTTGTCAATTCTGCAGAAGTGTCTTTTGCATGTGCTATGGTGACCGCAAGCAACGAAAAAAAGAAAGTTATAGCCTGAAAATAACGGTACATCATTATTGTTTAGTTGGGAGAGCATCATACTTTAGCAATGAATTTACATCTTCATACCAGCATGCTTTATCTGCGTAGTAAATATTGTGAACCGGTCTCTCGATTGGGTCATCATCTAATGTGCCTGCTGGAATAATATGCGCTGTTCCGGTTTTATTCTCCCAGGGCAAAGATGAACCACATTTTTTACAAAACGAGGTTGCTAAATACTTAGCATCGGGTAATTCATATCGGGTAACTTGATCTTCACCTGTGAGCCATTGAAAATTTTCAGGATCAATAATAATATTAGAAGCATGTGCAGAACCCGTTATCTTTTGACAACGACTACAATGACAATATTGAAAAACTTTGGCTGGTCCGGTGAACTGGTATGTCACACTCCCGCATAAACAGCTGCCTTTAATTTTTTCACTGCTCATTAAACCTACCTCATGATGTTTTAGTGTGTTGCTTTATCACCCAAAATTTCTTTCAATCTCTGATCTCTGCCGCAACGCCAGCGATAATATTTATAGCGTACCGAATAATTTTTATAATAATCCTGATGATAAGCTTCTTCACCTTTAATGGGATAAAAAGTCGCAGCTTCTAATATTGGCGTAATCACCTTTTCATTAGGAAACTGCTCAACGACTTTTTGTCGGGATGATTCTGCTAATAATTTTTCTTTTTCTGAAGCAACAAAAATTGCGCTTAAGTAACTTGGGCCCTTGTCACAAAATTGTCCACGAGCATCAAAGGGATCAATATTTACCCAGTAATAATCCAGTAATTGTTGATAGCTGACCTTAGCGGGATCATAAGTAACTTCGACAGCTTCATAATGCCCTTTGTGGTTACCTCGATAAGTTGGGTTCCTGGCCGTTCCTCCGGTAAAGCCCGAAATAACATTGGTCACACCATCGAGTTTTTCAAAATCAGATTCCATACACCAAAAACAGCCTCCAGCAAAAATGGCTTTATCTGCAAATGCCGCCGGTAAATAACTGAATAAACTTATGAATAATATAGCAGCAACTTTAATTTTCATCTAAACCCCTCCAAATAATCTCTATAAAAGACATTTTGATGAGTGATAGGTTCATTATTAATCAGTCGCACCACGATGTTGTTGTTGCAAACCTTTTAAAAATATACGCAATATTTGATCTTTACATTCACGGTAATGTTTATGGCCAGCTTTACGAAAAAAGGCACTCAGTTCATGTTTGCTCATACGAAAATCAGATAAATCCATAATCTCAAGAATATCTTCAGCCTGAAGGTTTAAAGCAATTTTTAACTTCATAAAAATAGCATTATTGCTGAGACTTTTTTCCGCTACTGGCTGAGGACCTTCGCGTTTGCCCCGTTTATCATTAATTAAACCATTTAGATAAGTCGCAAGCATAACATCGGTTAATTTCTCAAAAGCTGGATCATCTTCTGGCTTCATCCAGTTGCTTACCTGTGCACGCGTTACTTCACAATCTGCAGCAGCAAATAGTGCAATCATTTTGTCGTCACTAAAATCAAAAATATAGCGAATACGTCGAAGAATATCATTATTTGTCATAGGAATTTCCGGTAAGTTTGATGCATATTTTCTCAGATGCAAATTCAATAATATCACCTGAATTGATTTTTTTTCGTTTTCTCGTTTCGACTTTGCCATTAACGAGTACCTGGCCTTGCTCAATAACTAACTTGGCTTCGCCACCACTTGCTGTCATCCCTTCAAATTTGAGGATTTTATACAGCTCAACCGGCTCATTCCTGATTTCAACATCTCGCATTTAATATCCAGATAGTATTTTAATATACATATTGCATTGTACCGTTTAATCGCACTGCAAAAGGGCAAATTGCGAAAATTAACTTAATTTGCACCAGAATAAACGCGCTTTAGCACTATTTAACTTCAAGCACACTCAGACTATGTGCCACATAATAAAATTATCTTTTAAAAACAACAAATTACAAAAAATGGTAGCATAAATTACCCCCCCCCCCCCCCCCCCCGAATACCATATTGCGACGCCCACTAGTAGCCGATGCGATATTTTCACACTCGGTGTTATTATTTACGAAATGCTCAGTGGACATTTAACTTATGGTAAAGCAATGAGTGTAAAAAATATTACAAGGGCAAGGTACATACCGGTTAAGCGTTATAACCCCCGATATTCCGGTATGGGTCGATAAGGCGATTGAAAAAGCCATTAATATTAATCCGGAAAATCGTTTTAGCATTTTATCTGAAATTTACCTATGCGTGAATAAACCCGACTCCTCCCTGATTAATAATAACTATGTTCCATTATTAAAATGCGATCCCCCGTCGTACATGGCAAACAATCAGTGTTATCCTTATTGTTATCAACCTACTATTAATATACAAACTCAATATCTAGATTAATTTTTTCTTATTATATGAAATACAACCCACCACCTCTTGTTGCGCCAGATATATTATATGAAGATGAATTTTTACTGGTTGTCAATAAACCCAGTGGCTTGCTGTCGGTTCCCGGACGTGGCTCTGAAAAACAGGATTGTTTGATTACCCGAATCCAAAAAGAATACCCTTCTGCTTTAATTGTGCATCGCCTGGATATGTCGACATCAGGCTTAATCGTGATTGCATTAGGAAAAGAAATGGAACGTAAAC
>Ga0316207_10003367_pt1 | contig 14940 bp, 12 predicted proteins | sample 6weekpyrite_MG_FD_204943 | JGI IMG/M metagenome (GOLD analysis project Ga0316207, IMG submission 204943) | Microbial mat bacterial communities from mineral coupon in-situ incubated in ocean water Damariscotta River, Maine, United States -... | ecosystem: Environmental > Aquatic > Marine >... | reverse complement strand
GTTTACCAGCGCCACTTTGCTCCTTAGTTAGAGGCCACTGTGGGAAAAATCACTCTTCCTGAGAAATTTAGCCTACCTGCTGTGGCAGATATTTCCTCTTGGCTGAGTTTCATTAAGAGGCATGAAAAATTATTTAGGTGATAACCGTGGGTTTGCTGCGGCCGGTATATTTTTGAATATCGGCAATGCTGTGGGCAAAGTCAATTAGATCTTGAAGCGCCTCTTGAGTTTCAAGGTGGTGCTTGTGCGGGTCGGCCTCAAAGCGTTCGATATAAACCCGTAATGTTGCCCCTTCTGTGCCGGTGCCGGAGAGACGAAAGATGATGCGGCTGCCATCATTGAATTGAATGCGGATGCCTTGTTTCGACGATTTGGAGCCATCAATTGGGTCGGTGTAGCTGAAATCGTCACTATAACTAATTTGCATGCCACCGACGACGCGTTCGGGCAGGGTGTGCAGACGGTTGCGCAGATTTTCAATCATGTCCTCGGCGCGTTCTTTATTGACCCCTTCAAAGTCGTGGCGGGTGTAATAGTTGCGGCCATATTTTTTCCAGTGATCCTTGACGATTGCCTCAACTGATTGTTTGCGTGCAGCAAGGATGTTGAGCCAGAACAATACCGCCCAGAGACCATCTTTTTCGCGGACATGGTTTGAGCCGGTGCCAAAGCTTTCTTCGCCGCAGAGTGTGATCTTGCCGGCATCCATCAGATTGCCAAAAAACTTCCAGCCTGTTGGTGTTTCAAAACATTCTATTCCCAGTGCCTTGGCCACCTGATCGACAGCGGCACTGGTGGGCATGGAGCGGGCCACGCCTGCCAGACCATCCTTGTAACCCGGCACCAAGGTCGCGTTGGCGGCCAGAATTGCCAGGCTGTCGCTGGGGGTGACAAAGAAATTGTTGCCGAGCACCATGTTGCGATCGCCGTCGCCATCTGAGGCAGCGCCAAATTGCGGCGGGGTTGGGCCAAACATTATGCTGACCAGTTTCTTGGCATAGGTCAGGTTGGGGTCAGGGTGGCCGCCGCCAAAGTCATCGCGTGGAATGTGATTGATCACAGTGCCTTCAGGTGCGCCCAGTGTCTTCTCAAGAATCTCTTTGGCATAGGGGCCGGTAATGGCATGCATGCCGTCAAAGCACATGCGAAATCCTGATTTGAACAGCTCGCGAATGGCGTCGAAGTCGAATATTTGCTGCATCAATTCGGCATAGTCGCTGATGGGGTTGATCACGACTATTTCAGTGCTGCCTATTTTTGTACTGCCGACCTTTCCCAGATCAATCTCTTCTGCTTCGCAACTGAGGTAACGCTCGATCTTCAGGGTATGCTCGTAGATGGCTTCGGTGATCTTTTCCGGTGCCGGGCCGCCGTTGCCGGCGTTGTATTTGATGCCGAAGTCTTCGTCGATGCCGGCCGGGTTGTGGCTGGCCGAGAGTATGAAACCACCAAAGGCCTTGTATTTGCGGATTACGCAGGAGGCAGCGGGCGTCGACAACAGGCCATACTTGCCGATCAGCACCCGGCCAAAGCCGTTGGCGACAGCCAGTCTGGCAATGGTTTGGGTTGCTTCTTTGTTGCCGTAGCGGCCGTCACCACCGATTACTAGGGTCTGCCCCTGGAAGCCTTCCAGGCTGTCAAAGGTGGCTTGCACGAAGTTCTCTAAATAGTTGGGCTTTTCCAGAAAGACACGGGTCTTTTTGCGCAGTCCTGAGGTGCCGGGGCGTTGATCATCGTAGGGGGTGGTGGCAACAGTTTTGATATCCATTTTTAAGCCTGCCTTGTTGTCCGTTTTTATGAGGGTTGAAATCAATCTGACCGATCCCCATTATGCCTTCGATACCGAAATTTATGTAGAGGGAGAATTAATGACAATGTCTGTAGAAGCACATAAAGAAACGCTTGGTTTTCAAACCGAGGTCAGCCAGCTGCTCAAACTGATGATCCATTCGCTGTATTCCAATAAAGAGATATTCCTGCGGGAGTTGGTCTCCAATGCCTCTGACGCCTGCGATAAGCTGCGCTTTGAGGCCCTGACCGACGACGCGCTGATGGAAGATGGTGGTGAACTGAAGATCCAGCTTGAATTCGATAAGGATGCCAAGACCGTCACCATTCGTGACAACGGCATAGGCATGAGTCGTGCTGAGGTTACAGAAAATATCGGCACCATCGCCAAGTCCGGCACCAAACAGTTTTTTGAATCGCTGACCGGAGATCAGGCCAAAGACGCACAGATGATTGGTCAGTTCGGCGTTGGCTTTTATTCGGCCTTTATCATTGCAGATAAGGTTACCCTGACCACCCGTCGTGCTGGCCTGGGCGCCGAGCATGGTGTTTGCTGGGAGTCGGCCGGTGAGGGTGAATATACCCTTGAGACAGTCGAAAAGGCCGGTCGTGGTACCGAGATTGTCTTGCACCTGCGTGACGGTGAGGAAGAGTTTGCCGATGCCTACCGCCTGCGCCACATCATTACCAAATACTCCGATCACATCAATCTGCCCATCGAAATGAAGGCCGAGCCTATGCCTGTTCCCGAAGGCGAAGAGCAGCCAGAGATCAAGGATGAGTTTGAGGTGGTGAACAAGGCCTCGGCACTGTGGGCGCGTCCCAAGAACGAGATTGAGGATGAGGAGTACAATGAGTTCTACAAACATGTAGCCCATGACTTCGAAGAGCCTCTGGCCCATGTGCATAGCAAGGTTGAAGGTAATCAATGTTATAGCACCTTGTTTTATGTGCCCAAGCGTGCGCCCTTTGACCTGTGGGATAGAGAAAAACGTCATGGCGTTAAGCTCTATGTTCGTCGTGTTTTTATCATGGATGACGCCGAGCAGCTGATGCCGACCTACCTGCGTTTTATCCGCGGTGTGGTTGATTCAGATGATCTGCCATTGAACGTCTCGCGTGAGATCTTGCAACGTAACAAACAGATCGACACCATCCGTGCTGGTTCGGTGAAAAAGGTACTGGGCCTGCTGGAAGGCATTGCCAAAAACGAGCCAGAGCAGTATCAGGAGTTCTGGAGCCAGTTTGGCGCCGTTATCAAGGAAGGTCCGGCCGAAGATCAGGCGAATAAAGAGCGTATTGCCAAGCTGATGCGTTTTGCCACCACTCACGGTGATGGCGATAAGCAGACGGTGTCGTTGGATGACTATATAGGCCGCATGAAAGAAGCTCAGGACAAGATTTATTACATCACTGCCGATAGTTTTGCCGCAGCCAATAACAGTCCACACCTCGAAGTGTTCCGCAAAAAAGATATCGAAGTACTGCTGATGGGCGACCGTGTCGATGAGTGGATGATGTCCTTCATGCAGGACTATGATGGCAAGTCATTCCAGTCTATCGCCAAGGGTGATCTGGATCTGGGTGAGCTGGAAGACGAAAAAGAGAAGGAAGAGGCTAAGAAGTCTCAGGAAGAGCACAAGGATCTGCTTGAGCGTATGCAGACGGCCTTGGGTGACAAGGTCAAAGAGGTGCGCATCAGTCATCGTCTGACCCGTTCGCCTTCCTGTTTGGTGGTAGAGGATCAGGACATGGCTCTGAGCATGCAGAAGATCCTCAAGCAGGCCGGTCATGATGTGCCAACCATGCAGCCGACTCTGGAGATCAACTCTGAGCATCCGCTGGTGCAGCAGGTCAGCGGTGAAACTGATGAGCAGCGTTTTAGTGATTGGGCTCACGTGTTGCTTGATCAGGCCATGCTGAGCGAAGGTGGTCAACTGGAAGATCCAGCCAGCTTTGTTAGTCGTCTGAATGAGCTGATGCTCAACCTGTCTGGCAAGTAAGTTGTAAGGGGCCGGTTGCTAGTTTCCTAAGGCCGGCCCTTTTTTATTCAATGTCCAAACAAGATTCAGATTCTGCCAAGGTTCGCCTCGATAAGTGGTTGTGGGCGGCACGTTTTTTCAAGACGCGTGGCCTGGCGACTGATGCCATAAATGGCGGTCATGTCCACCTAAATAGTGCCCGGGTCAAACCATCACGTGTTGTCAAAGAAGGGGATGAGCTGCGTATCCAGAAGGGTACGGTTGAATTTATTGTCCATATTCTGATTTTGTCCGACCGGCGTGGCCCTGCCTCGGTCGCCCAGACCCTATATAAAGAAACCGAGGCCAGCCAATCCAAGCGCGAGGCAGAAGGTGAACAACGCCGTTTGCTGGCGAATGCTGCTGGCGGACCGGTCAAGCGTCCCGACAAGCGCGCCCGTCGCAAGATAATTCGGTTTACTCGTCGACAAGACTAAATCGATTTTGTTTTATCCGGCAGGAATACATGCCTGTTTTTCCTGTTTCTATTTTCTTAAACAGTCTTTTTTGTCTAGTTGTCTATGTGAAATTACGTAATTAAATAATGTAATATGCTTATTGTTTTTTAAATATTTGGATAAAAATCGATTAAAACGCTTGAAACGATTAAATAGATGCTCTACTATTGCTTTTACGGGAGAGTACTTTGAATCGGAATAGTCATATTCGTGCCTACATGACCCCCAACGAGGTGGCTGAGCTGCTCAGGGTCTCTCCCGTTACTATTCGACAGTGGGCCCAGAAAAACTGGATCAAGGCCGCTACCACCGCAGGCGGTCATCGCCGATTTTTACGTAAAGATGTAGAAGAATTTGCTCGTCAACGTGGCATGGAGTTGTCATCTGATGGGCCTCCGCGCGTCTTGGTGGTTGATGACAATCGTTCCTTTGCCCGCTATCTGGCTGACCTTCTTGCCAGCCAGTCCTTGGAAATAGAAACTGCTCACGATGGCTTTGATGCTGGTCGCAAGGTGTTGCAATTTGATCCGGCGATTGTGTTGTTGGATTTGAAAATGCCGGGCATGGATGGTTTTTCCGTCTGTCGACAATTGAAAGATGACGAAACCACCCAAAATATTCGAATTATTGCCATGACTGGTTATTACACGCCTGAAAATGAGAGCAATATCATTAAGGCGGGTGCTGAAGCGTGTTTGGCCAAGCCGTTTGATAAAGCAGTTTTGTTTGATGCAATGACGATTGATCTTGCTGCTGAGTCAAAGGCTGTTGCAGGCAATAGTGGTATTGATCAGTGCGTTGTGTAGCTAAGGTTGTTGTTTGAAGAAGAATCTTCCGGTCAGCGGTGAAGAGCTGGGTTGTAGCAGCAAGCAAAACGTATTCAACGATGGTCTAGCAATTCAAAGCTGAGTAGCATGGCCAAGACCAATCGGTGTTGGCTTTATTGTCTCTACATCGCTGTTATGAGTCCGGTATACTATCGTCCTTTGTAATAAAACACCTTAAAAGTTATAGGGTTAGTGATGAGCAGTTTTCTCGGAATAAAAGATTACGATCATAAACAGATGTCTTGCACCGGCATCTTGCTTTGCAATCTCGGCTCACCGGACGCACCTACCGCCGCGGCAGTGCGTCGCTATCTGGGGGAGTTTTTGTGGGACCCCCGAGTGATAGAAATGCCGCGGCCGTTGTGGTGGTTGATTCTGCATGGGATTGTTCTGCGTACTCGGCCAAAAAAATCAGCCCATGCCTATCAGACCATCTGGACCGATGAAGGCTCACCGCTGACTGCAATCACACGGCGTCAGGCCGAAGCACTGCAAAAGGCCTTAGAGGTGCATATTCCTGGGCCGATAAAAGTGGAAATGGCAATGCGCTATGGTAATCCTTCGATTTCCAGTGCTTTGAAAAATCTGCAACAGGCCAATGCCCATCGTATCTTGGTGTTGCCCCTTTATCCTCAATATTCGGCTACTACCACCGCATCAATTTTTGATGCGGTGGCGGATGAACTAAAGCGCTGGCGATTCCTGCCGGAGATGCGTTATGTCAATCATTACCACGATGATTCCTCCTTCATTCAGATATTGGCCAATAGTATCGATGAAAACTTTAAGGCTGAGGGTCAGCCACAAAAATTGATTTTCTCGTTTCACGGTATGCCCAAACGTAATTTGCTGCAGGGTGACCCTTATTTCTGCGAATGTCAGAAAACCGCACGGCTGACAGCTGAGCGCCTGGGTTTGAGTGATGAACAATGGATGGTGACTTTTCAGTCACGCTTCGGCAAACAAGAGTGGCTCAAGCCCTATACCGACAAGACACTGGAGCAGCTGCCTAAAGATGGAATTAAAAAAGTGTCAATTGTTTGTCCTGCATTTTCTGCCGATTGCCTTGAAACCCTGGAAGAGATTGCTATTGAAAATCGAGATATCTTCCTAGGGGCCGGCGGCGAGTCGTACAATTATATTCCGGCCCTGAATGACCGCCCAGATCATATCAATGCCTTGGCCGAACTGGCCAAGCGTCACATGCAGGGTTGGCCGGAGTTGGATGCTGAGTGGAATGTCTCACACGCCAGCCGTGATGCCGAAGCAAGCTTGGTGCGGGCCAAAGCCTTGGGTGCTAAAAACTAGGATTGGCTTAGTCGAGGTTGCTGAGCCGGCAACCTGTTTCATCGCAGTGCAGGCTGCTATTCTGCGAGTACCAGTCTCCAAGTACGATTCTTTTAGCTGTCTGGCCAGCAGCTTCAATGTCATGCACGGCCGGGCGATGGGTGTGGCCGTGAATCATCTGTGTCACTCCATGTTCGTGCATGGCTGTTATTACCGCATCGGGATTCACATCCATGATTTCCAATGACTTGTTTTTGCTACGGTTACGACTTTCATCACGATACTGATGTGCAATCTGAACGCGTTGCTCGATGCTGGCGCCGAGAAATTGTTGCTGCCACTGCGGACTGCGTAGTTGCTGACGCATCTGCATGTATTCAGTGTCGTCGGTGCAGAGGCTGTCACCGTGCATTAGCAGGGTAGGTGTGCCGTGCAGATCAATCATTAATGGATCACTGATTAAGGCGCAGCCTGTCATTTGTTCAAACTTCTGGCCGAGTAGAAAGTCGCGGTTGCCGTGCATGACAAAGACAGGTATGCCAGTATCGGTGAGCGCTTTCAATGCATCGATGGCCGCCTGATGTTCGGGTTGCAGGGCATCATCACCAATCCATACTTCAAATAGGTCACCAAGAATATAGAGCGCTTCTGCAGCAACGGCCTGCTGCTGCAGAAAATCGACGAAGCGTTGGCTGATTTCCGGGTGCTCGTTACCCAAGTGGATGTCAGCGATAAACAGAGTGCTCACTTATTTGCTTGCGGCGATCAGGCTGGCCTTCTTGATGATCACAGGTTGAGCAGGTACGTCACTGTACATGCCTGAGTTGGTGGTGCGCACAGAACGGATCTTATCAACAGTCTCCATGCCAGAGATGACCTTGCCGAATACGGCGTAGCCGAAGTCGTATTTTGACTTGTAATCTAAACGGCTGTTATTGCCGGTGTTGATAAAAAACTGTGCTGCGGCTGAGTGCGCATCGCTGGTGCGAGCCATGGCGATACTGCCACGGACATTCGATAGGCCGTTATTAGCTTCATTTTTAATAGTGGCGCGTGGAGTCTTTTTCTTCATGCCTTGCATGAAACCACCGCCCTGGACCATGAAGTCCTTGATGACACGGTGAAAGATCGTGCCATCGTAATGGCCGTCTTCAACATAGAGGACAAAGTTGGCGACTGTTTCTGGTGCGGCTTGGGCGTCAAGCAGCAGGACGATATCACCATGATTGGTTTCGAGTTTAACCTGGGGGTTTGCAGCCATAACCACCGAGGAGATGATGCCAGTGACCAGCATCAACAAGGCGATAGTCAGTTTTTTCATTAGTTTGATCCTGTGTTCATAAAAAACAAGGGCCTAATGATATAGACTTAGCCGTTGTGAAAACAGTACCTAGTTGTTTATACCTTGAAATGACCCACCAGTTCGCTCAGTTTGTTGGCGGCACTGGAGAGTTGTTGGCTGGCGCTTGAGGCCAGCTGGGCGTTTTCAGAGGTCTGGTCTGCCATCTGATTGATGTTCTGGATGTTGCGATTGACCTCTTCCGAGACGGCGCTTTGCTGCTTGGCAGCACTGGCGATCTGGGTGTTCATGTCGTTGATGCGATCAACCTGGGTGGTGATGGAGCTTAGAGCCTCACCGGCAGTGGCTGCCTGCTCAACGCTGCTTTCTGCCTGATCTCTACCGGCGATCATGGCGCTGCCGGCCTCCTGGGCGCCCGTTTGAAGCGATTCAATCATGTTGTGAACTTCGCCAATCGATTCCTGGGTACGGGCCGCCAGCTCTCTGACCTCATCGGCCACCACGGCAAAACCACGGCCATGCTCACCGGCACGGGCTGCTTCGATTGCCGCATTCAGGGCGAGCAGGTTGGTCTGGTCGGCAATATCCTTGATGACATCGAGGATGCTGTCAATGTTACCGGTTTCCTGGCCCAGTTTTTCGATCACCTCAGAGGCGTTGGTAACATCAGTGGCCAGTTTGTTGATTGAGTAGACAGTCTGTTGCACGACGCCCTGACCACGGTTTGCCTCATCATTGGCTAGTTTGGCGGTCTCGGCGGCATTGGCGGCGTTATTGGCAACCTCCTGCACAGTGGCTGACATTTGGTTGACTGCGCTGGCGGTCTGATCAAGCTCCGAACGCTGGTTGTCGGCACTGCTGGTGGTTTGTTCAGACAGGCTGGATATTTGCTCGGCGTTGCTGGTTAACTTTGAAACCGACTGTTTGACCTCGGCAATGGTATTGCGCAGTTTTGCGGCAAAGGTGTTGAATTCATCCGCTACGTCACCCAGTTCATCATTACTGTGGCGTTGAAGTGAAACAGTCAGGTCGCCATCACCCCTGGCAATTTCATGCAAGCGACTGTGCAGGGCGCGAACGGGTTTAACAAGGGTCTTGGAGAAGATCAGATACAAAATTCCCTGGCCCATGGCAAATAGCACCACGTAGACAGCGATGGTGGTCCAGTGGCCGGCGGCCATTTTGTTATCAAGTTGCTCGAGTGAGTAGCTGATGCGAATAGCACCATTGACGCTACCGGAGGGAACCGTATGGCACTGCAGGCAATTCACTCCGCGGGTGTTTTCCGTGGCGAAAAAGGGGGTGATGACGGTGACGACGCGCTGGCCATCTTTTTCTGAATGTTCATTGATTGTCTCGCCTTCGAGAGCGCGCCTGTCCAAGTCATCAACAGGGTTTTCCCCGTCAAGGCCTGGGCCATATTGGCTGGATACGGGTTCACCACGGATAACCCGAGCTTCAAGGACGCCAGAGCGCTTGAGCATTTTTTCGCGCAGAATATTGCGTTCTGGCATGGTGCCCGTCAGCATCATAGTGTTGAGACTGTCAAAATAAAAAGTGCTTGTCTCACTGGCATAATGCTGCCCCATTTCGGCGGTGCGCTCGCTTTCGGCCGAGAATGAATAGCTCAGCGCGGCGATGACAGTCAGAATGAAGACGATGCTAATAGCTCCATTTAGCTTGAGAATAATGGGGATTCTTTTTTTTGTCGCCACGGGGACTGCTCCTGCGTCTGTTTTTTTATTCCTATTCTTATAATCGGCGCTGTTAGGGGTTTTTTGAGGCTTTATACCAGACAAGGGGGCTGCAGTTTCGTTAGAATGGCAGCCATTGTTGTATCACTGCCCGGATCGGTTGGTGAACACGGACTTGGAACAGTGATTGGATCGATATGCTGCAAATTTTCAACAACTTAACTAAACAAAAAGAAACCTTTAAGCCCATTGAACCGGGTAAGGCAGGGATGTATGTCTGTGGCATGACGGTGTATGACTATTGTCATGTCGGCCATGCCAGGGTGTTGGTGGTGTTCGATATGATTGCCCGCTATCTGCGTTACAGCGGTTACGACGTCACTTATGTGCGCAATATTACCGATATTGATGACAAAATTATCAAGCGTGCCAATGAAAATGGCGAGGCTATTGATTCGTTGACGGGCCGTTTTATCGAGGCGATGCATGAAGACTCTGCCGCCCTCCGTGTGTTGCCGCCTGACCAGGAGCCTCGTGCCACCACGTCGATGGATCAGATTATCGGCATGATTAAGATCCTGGTGGACAAGGGCTATGCCTATCCAGCTGAAAACGGCGACGTCTATTATGATGTCAGTAAGTTCGAAGGCTATGGCAAGCTGTCGGGCAAGAAGCTGGAAGACCTGCGTGCCGGCGAGCGTGTCGCAGTCGATGCGGTCAAAGATGACCCGATGGATTTTGTTTTGTGGAAGGCGGCCAAGCCGGAAGAGCCGAGCTGGGAGTCCCCCTGGAGCCAGGGACGTCCTGGTTGGCATATCGAGTGTTCGGCCATGTCGACCGACTGTCTTGGCGATCACTTTGACATCCATGGTGGTGGCCTGGACCTACAGTTTCCTCACCATGAAAATGAGATTGCCCAAAGTGAAGGGGCGACCGGTTGTAAATTCGTCAATTACTGGATTCACAACGGTTTCGTCCAAATTAAGCAAGAGAAGATGTCCAAGTCTCTGGGCAACTTTTTTACCTTACGTGAGGTCTTGAAAGAGTACGCGCCCGAGGTGATGCGTTACTTTATCCTGGCCAGCCACTATCGTAGTCCCTTGAATTATTCAGACCAAAACCTGGATAGTGCAAAGGCGGCCATGGGGCGCTTTTATAATGCCTTGCGCGGTGTTGTAGCCGCTGATGTTTGTGATGGCGGTGAATATGAGCCGCGTTTTCGCAAGGCCATGGATGATGACTTCAATACTGCTGAGGCGATGGCGGTGTTATTTGAGATGGCTAATGCCCTGAATGTTGCCAAGGCAGAAAAAAATAGCGAGCAGGCAGGTCAATTGGCTGGACAGCTTAAATTCTTAGGTGCTGTGCTTGGTCTATTGCAGGATGATGCCGAGGCCTTTATGAAAGGTGGCGTTAGTACAGAAGGTGGTTTGGACGACGCGGCAATTGATGTCATGGTTCATCAACGTAATGCGGCCAAGCAAGAGAAAGACTGGGCCGAGTCAGACCGTATCCGTGATGAATTGCAGGCGCAAGGGGTTGTTTTGGAAGATAGTGCCGGTGGCACCACCTGGCGCCGCGACTGAGACCCTTTTTTACTGAACGAGTTATGAGCCGCCTCTGGGTGGCTTTTTAATTTTTGGTGCTGGCACTAAGCTTGTAGACGGAGTATCTAAGGTTACTGTGAAACTGTTTCACCCCAAATCCATTTTTCAGCTGATTCTTATCAGCTTTGCCTTGGTGGTGCTGCCACTAATTGCAGCCTTGCTGTATGCGGCCAGTTCGGTGGACAAATTGGCTGCTCAGAGTCAGTTGGTGATTTCTCACGCGGTTAAGGCCAGCGAGACGGGGCAGAAGCTGCTTGAGCAAATTACGGTCATGGAGCGTAATTTGCGTCAGTATCAGGTGTTAACTGACGAGGTCTTATTGCAGGTCTATGAGGCTAACCGGGGCAAATTTGTTGAGACGCTGGGCTCGTTGGCGGAATTGTCATTACCCGAGCCTCTGCGTCAATTGGTGAATCAACTGGGGTTGGATGAAGCTGATTTTTACGCCCAGGTTCAGGCGCTAAAAAATGATGTGCGAAGCATCAATGTCTCGGAGGCATTGGCCGTGCTAGACAGGCAGGCGCAACAGATCCTATTAAAAAGTCAGCACCTGATCGATGACGAGGTGGCAAACACTCAGGCTGAGGCGCGACAAACGCAGCACAACCTGTTTTTGCTGATCGCGGCGCTGGTGCCAGCGATGTTGTTGCTGGTTGGTTTTTTGATTACCTTAATCAATCGACCATTGCGTCGCCTGGATGATGGCATACGTCGTTTGGGGGCGGGTGACTTTTCCGTTGCTCTAAAGTTGGACGGACCGCGTGACCTTGAACAGTTGGGTGAACGTCTTGACTGGATGCGGGGCCGCTTGATGGAGGTGGAGGCGGATAAAAAACGCTTTCTGCAACATATCTCCCATGAGTTGAAGACGCCGTTGACCACCTTGCGTGAAGGTTCAGAGTTGTTGGCTGAGGAGATTCCCGGTGCATTGACCTCACAGCAGCGTGAGGTTGTTGAGTTATTGCAGCAAAACAGCTTGCAGTTACAAAAATTGATTGAAGATTTACTGACCTATAACACTGCCACACACAATGCTGCTTTGAATCTGCAGTCATTACGGTTTGATGAGTTGATCAGTGAGGTGGTTGATAAATATAAGTTGTCAGTGATGGCCAGGCGTTTATGGTTCGAGGTGGAGCTGGCTGAGGTGTCGGTGATGGCGGATATGGCAAAGCTGCGAATTATTATTGATAACTTATTGTCCAATGCCGTGAAGTTTTCCCCCAATAAAGGACGGATTAAAATCAGTCTCAGTAGTGAAGCCGGTTATGCTGTGCTTGATGTTCAGGATCAGGGGCCAGGAATTGCGCCAGAACAGCAGGAAAAAATATTCGAAGCCTTTTATCAGGGCACAAACTCCTATACCAGTCATGTCAAAGGTACAGGTTTAGGCCTGTCTATTGTGTGGGAATATTTGCATGCCCATGGCGGTATGATTGAGGTGGTTGATGAAGGTCTGGCTGGTGCACATATACGTATTCATTTGCCACTGCAACAGGAGAATTTATTAGGATGAAAGTCCCGCATCTGTTTGCCCGGTTAAACCTGGCTTTGCTTGTTTTGATGATGGCTGGTTGTGCGGGTTTGACTTCCATGCCTTCACAGCAGCCTGTGGCATCACCGCAGTTGTCTTTGGTGCAGTCTGCGCTTGAACAGTTTCGCATGCTACAAAAAATGCCGCCTGGGAAGATTGATCGTCAGCTGCCTGCACTTGAGCAGGCCTATGCTCAAGACCCAGATGCGGTTAATCGCTTGCGTCTGGCGGTATCGCATGGCTTCGGCAAGTGTAAAAAGTGCGATTCAGGCCGTGCCCTTAAACTGTTTAAAGAAACGCTAGAATCAACCCCAGAGGATTTAGTTGCGGCTTTAGCTTCTCTGAGCATTGACCTGCTTGAGTCAAGGGCAATGATTGCGGACAAAAGCTCGGCACTGCTTAATCAGCAGCAGAAGGTAAAACAGTTGCAACAGAAACTGGATGACTTGACCTCGATTGAGGAAAGCCTGCATCTGCGTAAGTAACAAATGCTTAAGAGGGATATGCAATGAATACAGCCAAGGTAATGGTGGTTGATGATGATCCGGGCCTACGGCGTTTATTGTCCATGCGTCTTGAGTCTGCTGGCTATCATGTGGATTGTGCTGCCAGCGGTGAGGAGGCATTAGCGCAACTACCTGTTTTACGCTCAAATGCGGTGATTACGGATTTATGCATGGAGGGCATGAACGGTATGGAGTTGTTTGCCGCAATCCATGAACGCAATCCGTGTTTGCCAGTCATTATGCTCACAGCTCACGGTACGATCCCCGATGCGGTTGCGGCAACTAGTCAGGGTGTGTTTGGTTTTCTAACCAAGCCATTTGAGAGTAAACAGCTGCTTGAGTTGGTTGAGCAGGCAACTGCCTTGAGTGGTAAGTCTGTTGGCATGGCAGAACAAGATGAAGATGGCGATTGGCGTAGCGACATCATCACGCGTAGTCCTGCGATGGAGGAACTGCTTAGTCAGGCACATATGATTGCCAACAGTGATGTCAGTGTCTTTATTCATGGTCAAAGTGGTACGGGTAAGGAGATGCTTGCTCGTGCGATACATAGGGCCAGTCCACGTGCTGAAATGCCCTTTATTGCAGTTAATTGCAGCGCAATCCCGGAACAGTTGTTGGAGTCGGAATTGTTTGGTCATCGTAAGGGGGCCTTTACTGGTGCGTCTCATGACCATCAGGGGCTGTTTCAGGCCGCTGATGGTGGCACGCTATTTCTTGATGAAATAGGTGATATGCCGCCAGCATTTCAGTCTAAATTGTTGCGTGTATTGCAAGAGCGGTTGGTGCGGCCTGTTGGTTCGGTAGAGTCTATTTCGATTGATGTTCGACTGATATCTGCCACGCACCGTGATCTGGATAAGGCGACACAAGATGGTGAGTTTCGTGAAGATCTCTACTATCGGCTCAATGTGGTGGCCTTGGAAATTCCCACCTTGGCTGACCGGCGTGAGGACATATCCTTGTTGGCTAATCATTTTTTGCAGAGGCTAAGTGCTAAAAGCAACAAAAGTATCAAGAGTATTGCACCAGATGCGATGGAATTATTGCTGCAAGCCCCCTGGCCGGGTAATGTCCGCCAACTCTATAACGTGGTTGAACAGGCCGTTGCATTGGCTACTTCAAGTGTTATTCCCTCCAAATTGGTACAACGAGCATTGCGTAGCAAGGGCAAGGAAATCATTCCCTTTGCCGAGGCAAGGCAGGATTTTGAACGTAACTATTTGACCAAATTATTGCGCATGACTAACGGCAATGTTGCCCAGGCCGCACGTTTGGCTCAGCGCAATCGTACAGAGTTTTATAAGTTATTGAATAAATATCACCTAGCCCCTGCTTTGTTTAAAGAGTCATGACTGTCGTCAGGTAGCGACAGTTAAAACTTTATTCTCTTCAATAAGTTATCTTCTATGCAGGTTTTTCTGTCGCCAGATGGCGACGCTTTTGGTGGGTATATTCTTCTCTCTCATGCATGCGAAAGTGCTAACATATTGATTAATAGAGTTACTTTTTAGCTGGCATAAGATTTGCTATTTAACAACTTGAAGGCATCTGGTTTACGGGGGTGAACATGCTGCTGCCATGAATGTGTAATTTATCTGAATTCAACTAACAAAGGATTGATTCATTGAATATGTATTCGAGTTTGTTTCAACAGAATTTTGAAATTGTTAAGGCCGTAACCCCTGAGTTAATCGACGAAGCATATAAGCTTCGGTACCAGGTCTACTGTGAAGAGAAGGGTTATGAGGATGCGAGTCAGTGTCCTGATCGACGTGAATACGATGAGTATGACAGTCGTTCCATGCATAGTCTGATCAGACATAGAAATAGTGGTATCTATATCGGCGTGGTAAGGCTGATTTTGCCTCAGTGCTCCACAGATGACATGCCACTTCCTGTAGAGAAATTTTGTAAA